>Ga0307508_10002042_pt1 | contig 21839 bp, 26 predicted proteins | sample 9_EM_MG_FD_203089 | JGI IMG/M metagenome (GOLD analysis project Ga0307508, IMG submission 203089) | Populus trichocarpa ectomycorrhiza microbial communities from riparian zone in the Pacific Northwest, United States - 9_EM | ecosystem: Host-associated > Plants > Roots > Unclassified | place...
TCTACATACAAACACAAATCACACCACCCCCCCCCCCCCCCCCACTTTTTTTTTTGTGGCTCAGTGAATACTTGTATTTGGCTCAGCCTAGGTTTGCGTATTTTCATAACACGCGTTGAGCCGAACGCTTACCGAGTGTCTGATACCGTCAGATTTGTGTGGTAGAAAAAAAATATACGCTGAAAAGAACAGGCCCTTAGTTACACAAGGGCCTGTTCCTTTAGAGCATGTAGATATCCTTAGCATATATCCCCAGCATATTTACACGGGGAGACGTTCCTAACGTCTATAAGTGACCCTACGAATATCTATACGCTCGAGGCCCCAAGATTCTCGGACGTGATCGGATGTTCGTTGATAGCTTCTTCTGAGTGCATAAACTTGAGAACATAACAACCCCTGGTTTTCTCTGTCAACCACACGCTGTCCGTCTTATCGATACCCCCGCTTACTCTTCTACAACAGCAGATAAACAACCTTGGTCGCATTGGGTGGATAGAGTGAAAGCTGATTGAATTTAGTCAAGCCAAGCTCGATCCGCAGAGCTCTTCGAACCGGACCATGAAGAGAAAAGTAAATCCAAAAACGCCTCAAGGCAATGCTCCTGAGCTGAGGGAAAGCGAGCTCTGGAAGAGTCGGGTTAAGCGTCCAAACTCGTTGAATACTTTGTCGGGAGCAGGTATTGTCCTTGCAGATCTGTCAGCGCCTCGGAGCGCCAGTAGGGTGGTACTGTTGAGGCGGATGGGAAGAACACTCTCAAGCCATCGCATTTCAGGGGAAGGATGTGATGGCGTAGTACACAGATTAGCCGGTTGAATCCACGACGGAGGTGTGCTCGAAGCTCGTAGTCGTGCACGGCTGAGCCGGAGGCAGAATCGGAGAGGTCGATGTGGACACGATTGGATCGCCATAAAACTTATCAGTGACTGGGACCTGTACAAACTCGATCGATGTCGTTTCGTGTGGCTGACCCGGATACGTAAGGGCAGTAGGGAATCTACATGTACCTAATCTCTATGCTCTATGGACGGATCGATGCCGAATCGATCGCAATCCTTGTGCACATCTCCCGTTCGGTGCAAGTAGATATCTAGCATATGTAGTTACTCTATGAATTCCCTGCGGTACATAGCCCTTTTGGAACTGGGCGGGACCTCAGCCATCGATCGCGGTTTGGCGAGCTATGTAGATGCTGGGCGAATGCGCTGACGGCCACCCATCAACCGGACTAAGAATCGCGGCCATGAGGCTGTTATTGGGTTGCAAAAGCCCATCCCAGACGCAATCGAGAATGGTGAGCTCCAGAAAGAGGTTCAGTTGCAGATCTGGTGCACACTCCATGACTAATCCTCTTGTTCGGTTGCAACCCATCTACCATCTAAGTCATTAGGCATCAAGTAACTTTCCGCTACAATACGCAGCTCATTCCTCAACCACCAACGAAGCCCGTCCTTTGGCAGCCAGAAGCGTGGGTGGGGCGGCTCTGTGATTTTTTGAACGGATAGTCCGAGTCTCTTGATGCTGGTGAATGCGGATGGCTGAGAGCGTGTTGGTGACATTAACCTTCCGAGCCTCCTCGGCAGAGATAGAGTAGAGTGAAGGACTTTCCTTAAGTGGAGTGGGGGGCAAGAGTGGCCAAGGACGAACGAACTTCTGCACTACTTTGATGCAGGGACTCAGATGAGGTCATCGTGATACATATAGATATGAACACTTTGGTGTCTATACTTATACTCTATACCATGTCAGATCCGAACTTAGAGTGAAACTTCTCTAACTTGAGTGGAAGATGCAAGGTCGTTGCCCCAGCAACGACATTTCAGTGCCAGTGGTCTGCAAGCACTTGCGTCACACGGCTTGGCTCACGTTCGCCTCTTCTCTCGCCTCACCTTGCTTTCTCATCTCAGCCATTTTTCTGGCGCCAGGGTTCTGCGGCGAAACGCAGGGCAGTGATCAATTCCCGGCCAACCAACCCCTCCATCCCCCCGCTTGGACTATATATCTACTTCACCCCGATCACGCGCCTCCCAGATCTACCTCTCCATAACGTCGAGCGACACGCTTACTGGTGGCATGCTGCGAACATTGAGCGCTTGAGAGCTATAAGATGCTAGAGCTCTAGGAAGGGGGCACCACTTTTCTGCTGCCGCCCCACCTTTCTACTGCTGCCCCACCAGAGCTGTAAGCACCATCGACTTTAAGTACATTAAGAACCTATCACCTCTCCCTTTCCCCGTGTGCGCAAGCGGCCAACTCAACACTGAAATCTCCAAGTTATCAGTACTAACGGCCATCACACAAGACAGTCTACCGCATACGTACCACCCTCCCAGTCCCGCGTTGTATTATCGGCTACAGCTACACGCCGGGGCGATTGTTCTGTGAGCGCGACTTTCTCTAGCGACGGTGAACGTACATCTTATATCTCGCGACCCCTTCGCTCCTTGGACGTTTGGTTCACGCCTCCCGGATCCGAGAGTTTGAACATCTTGTGACGATGGGAGATCCCCCACCCACCGCAAACTTGGCCCGCAGAGGATCACTGTCGCTCACGCAGACGCTATCGCTTGACTGGGCCCCCCCGCCGCCGCCGGCCGACTTGGAACAGATACATGCGTCTTCTTCACAGGCCCCGGGACTGACATCGTTTTCACTGGGATCGCCTCCTTCGGGCAACACTGAGCAGTTGTCGCTGAACAAGCTTTACTCGCGAGTCAAGAGCATCGCTGGGGTTGTCAGAGGGGTTGTGGGGTCGTCCAGCTCTGGCACACCCAAGTCACTGTTTTCTTCAAAATTCGGTAGCGAAAATTATTCCCAGCAGTCGGCCAGCCGAGACTCTTTCATGAGCAACGCGACAGCGTCGGACGACAATTCTTCCTTGCGGTCCCCGAATAAGTCTTCCATATTCTCGAAGAGCCACCTTCGGGAGTACTCGTTTACGTCGATGCACAGCCGAAGCAGTTCACGTGTTTCTAGCAACAATTCGATAGCGAGCACAACAGAATATGCCCAGCCTGCCGCTCTCAGGAAACTGACTGTGACTCCTCGTTTGACAACTCCCGCGGTGGCACAGGTGACCGTGTTTCGGGACGGCTCGGAAGCGATATATGACGGCGGTGGCAGTGTGGGTGCGAGCAGAAACAGTAGCATCAGCAACCTTCAGAACTTGGGTAGCAATAGCAACAACATGATCACCGGAGGGTCCGGCAACTCCACGGTAGGAGCGCTAGTAGGCGCAGTCGAGAGCGTTATCAGCCCTACAACAAGGTTTGGCTCGGGGGCTTCTGGAAACGCCACGCAGGCCCTGGGGGGTGGTGTGAACCTATCTCGCAGTGGAGACTTCATCGACGCAGATGAGTATTTTGACGACTCGGCCTCGGATGAAACTCTCAGCGAAAGCAGCGACGATGACGTGGTCTTGCTACATTCCAAACTTCCAGCAGGAGCCGCCCGTGGGAGACCACCGCAGGAAGGCAGAGACAGAAATACACGAGGGCCGAACCTGAAGCCGAAACCTCGGGCGTTAACAGCATCGGCTGCAAGGAGGGAGTCTGGTACTGAAATGCCGTCAGCAACATCTAATCCAGCTACTTCCCCCGATTCAAACATGTTGATGTCTTCTGACTGTCATCCACCTATATGTGTTACTTCCCCATCGATGCCGGTAAAAGCGGATTCGAATTTACCTCAACTCTCGGCACTGAATTTGCAATCAAAGGCGCCAAGTCGGGCCAATCTAAAGCCCCCATCGATGGCTCGGGATGGTCGCAAGGATGCCCACAATCGAAAGAAGAGGTCTTCAGATCAGTCTTTGCTTTTGCCAGGGTTCAAAATCACTGGAGACCGAAGCTCCGATGCCGATTCCAGCCCAGCTGGCACCTCCATGGCTGGTACCGATCAGAAGGGGGAAGCGACATCATCTGTGTACAGGAAAGGGGCATTCAGTGATACTAGTTCGGGCAAGATGGTGAATTACGTCAACGCTGGCGGGGTAAAAGGCAGCACTGAGGCGGTCAGCCAAGCGTTGAGACAACTTAGGATGGGCAATTTAACACGGGATTTCTGGATGAAGGATGAAGTCTGCAAGGACTGCTTCCTTTGCGGAGCTACCTTTTCTGCGTGGAGGAGGAAGCACCACTGTCGTAAGTCTTCGCTGCTGTGGGGCTTGTCGGCGCTTCCACTGAATTATGTCTAGGACTTTGCGGCCAAATATTCTGTTCGAAATGCACCAACCTGATATCGGGAGACAAGTTTGGCCACCAAGGCTCCATGCGAGTGTGTAGCCCGTGTCTGGACATTGTAAATGACTATCATGACGATTCGGATTCGGATGATATCTCTTCCTCTGTTGTGTTCCGTCGACCTGCCGTAGATAACCAGAAAGCAATATCGACTCCGGTCGAGGAATCTTCATCGACAGGCTACAAGATGCCACAGAATCTCCGCCCTGGCCAAACCCCATTGATGGCCATGCCCGCAACACGGACCACCGCTGGCAGCAATCCTAATCGCCGCTCACAAATTCTTGAGTTTAATGACATTCCATCCCCGCCAAGACCAACATCAGCACGCTCGATCAAATCGTTCCCGAGACCGGTCACCGCGGGGTCAACGAAAGGTTTATTTGGAACTTCGTTACTTCACTCTCACCCTCACTCCCACTCCAATCACCCGCATCATCACAAGCACACTCGCTCTAACCACCGCTTGTCTGGAACACCCTTTGCGGATGAGAGGGCACCGTTCCACCGTAGCACAGCAGACGAAAAGCGTCGACAAAAGTTACTTCCAACCCACGCAGACAGCATCCTTGATCCCGATCTTGCCGCATACATGAGCGACGAAGACGCGAGCGACGAACAGCAAATAAGTGTATTCGCCACCATCGCGCCAAAAGTTACAGAAACTGCGGCTGCGCCGAGTGGGGCCGATAACACTGGGGATAGCATCCCAACCTTAACCGCCAAAGAAATTCCACCCGGCGGTAGCATCGGACGAGTTCAGCGGAGGTCGAAGAGCCGCGGCAGCATCAACGGGTTGGGTGCGGTTTTGGCGGGTAGCGAGAGTCCTGGCGTGGGCAACGACAAGACGGGAGCCCCAGCAAAGCGAACTTCCAGACGCCGTGGGTCGAGTTTCATTGCGCCATTACAGCAACGCCCGGTGACACGAGGTAAAACCCGAGGACTGATGCGGTCTCTGGCCGAAGGCGTCGCCGGTCAGGCCAGTAATCCTCTTCCTGGAGTCCCAGTCGCACCAAACCCCAGAGCATCAAGGAGTGCATCAATGCGCGGACCACTCGCACCAAACCTCGAGCTCAACACTGCTAGCTTGGAGCACGTCAAGAAACTCCTGAATCAGCTTCTCTCCGACGCCGAAATCCCGAACGTGGAACAATGGGAGAAGGCGCTCATCCCCATCCTTCTGAAGTGCACTGATGATCTCAACCCAGACATCCGCGCTGGGGATGACATCGATATCCGACATTTTGTCAAGGTCAAGAAGATTCCCGGAGCGAAGCCAGGCGATACGAGCTACATCTCCGGCGTGGTCTTCAGCAAGAATCTTGCGCTGAAGAGCATGTCGCGAAACATCTCGCAGCCGAGAATCGCGATCTTGACGTTCCCTATCGAGTATTCGCGGCACCAGCAACAGCTCATGAGCCTCCAACCAGTCATCGAGCAAGAAAGGGAGTTCCTCCAGAACATGATCAACAGAATCGTTGCTTTACGCCCCACCCTCCTTCTCGTGGAAAAGAACGTTTCCGGGTTGGCTCTGGCGTTATTAGCTCAAGCGAATGTTGCAACTGCATATCTTGTCAAACCCTCGGTCATTGAGGCTGTCGCTCGATGTGCCGAGGCAGATATATTCTCTTCCATTGATAAGTTGGCACTTTCGAATTTCCGCCTTGGACGTTGCGCCAGCTTCGATGTGAAAACCTTTGTCCACAACGATATTCCAGGGAAGAAGAAGACATTCATGTATCTATCGGGTTGTCAAAAGGAGCTGGGATGTACCATTGTTCTGAGAGGTGCTGACAACAATACGCTGGCTATTATAAAGCAGGTTACGGAGCTCATGGTTTATGTCGTGTATAACCTGAAGTTGGAGACATGTTTGATGAGGGATGAATATGTTCTTATCCCCTCTTCACCAACCGGTCCCGTTGCTCCAGCTGCCACCCTGAAACGCGAACTCGGGGCGCAAGAATTGCCTTCCAGACTGAGCGATTTAGCCGTGGCGGACGCGGAAGAAACCGAGGGGACAGCCAAGAAAGTGGACACAGAAGGCCGGAAGGCAGGCGGAGACATCACAGCTGGACTGGCTGAAAATACCGAAAAGGATACCCCTGAAGATTCTCAACAGCCTCAGACAGAGGAAACAGAGGAGACGGCTGCGACGATACCGAAAGCTCCTCTTTCGGTTGACCAGTTACCTGATGACATCCCAAATCCAACATACTACGAGGATATGGTCCGCATACACGAGGCAAAAATTCTCTCTGCTTCTCCGTTTGTCAGCTATATGCAGCCCTATCTTCTCACTCGCGCACGGGAGCTTGAGCGGAAGCTCGTGTACCTGCGCCGTCTCAGGGACAGCCTTGTCATTCTGGAAGATGACGAGGACGGAGAGGACTCGGACAAAGAAGATGTCCATCCTGAGAGGCCGGAAATACTCGGCCCTGAGAAGGCTGCCCTCAAAGACAAGGAGAAGCCACAGGATAATTTCCTGTTGGTTGATCCGGAAGCTGTCCACGGTGAGGGTGAAGTCAAACGCGGTACAAGCAAGAAGGCCAATGAAGTTCTCCGAGCCATTTATGACGCCGAATACGACAAGGCACTCCACGTGTATGAGACTCAGAAGAAACAGTGGGAGAATTACCTTGCCCAGTATGACGATCTATTTGATCCTTTCGCGCATCAGAGCATCACCGTTCTCTACAGTATGGTCTGCACTGAGACCACGGTCCCTTGCGAGGGACCCGACATCCGGCAACTCGAGTTCTACTACCAGGATCACGAATACGAGTTTATGAGGTCGGATTGCACCCTCGGACAGTATATTGAATATCTGTGCGATACTGCCGATGTAACGTGTCGCTCATCTTGCGGTCGACGGATGATCCAACACCATCGTTCCTATGTTCACGGCCAAGCCCGAGTGAGCGTGTTGGTCAGTGATCAGATTGCCTGTCCGATAGAGGGGATGCAGAATACGATTCTCGTGTGGAGCTATTGCAAGAAATGCCCCAACACTAACACGCCAGCTATACCTATGTCTGAGAGTTCTTGGAAATACTCGTTTGGCAAGTACCTCGAATTGGCCTTCTGGAGCTCGGAAATGAAGATTAGGGCTGGGAATTGCCCACACGACGTCAACAGGGATCATGTTAGGTGTTTTGGGCATCGGGGCTTTACTGTTCTCTTCCAGCATGATCCAATCGACCTACTGGAGATCGTCGTACCTCGGACCAAGATAACGTACAAACCAGAAATCGATCTACGGGTCAAGAACGATCAATACACGCAGAACGAAGCTAAAATCAAGCGCTTCTTTGCCTCCGTTCAAGCTCGCCTGAGGGGCATTAACGTCGAATCAGCCAGTCCCGGCAAGGTTGAAGTTTGCAAAGCAGAAATTGAGTATCTGGTTGATCGAGCCCGCGACGACGAGGATTGGCTGGTTGCGAAGCTACAAGAAAAGTACAACAAGTCGAAGTACTACGAGATCATCCCGTTGAATCGTGCACTCCGAGCCCTTCAAGAGAAGGTAGTCGATTGGGATGCCAACTTCAGCGCTATTGACAGCCAGTACTTCCCTTCCGAGAAGGATATCCGGCGCCTTGCTACTCAATATCTCAAAAAGATCTTCCTCGATAATACTTCGACCAGCTCGCTTCAATCGGACAACGAGCCCACTCCAACACAAGAGAAGGAAGAAGGGGCACGGGCCGCTTCGGTAGACGGGGTCAACCCTTCTGATGCTAGCCCTATGACTCAGTTACCCTCCGAGTCAGCTCCGGATGTCCTTTTGTCTACCCCCGAGGCGGAGGAGGAGCAGAGCAATGATAAGGACAAAGGAACGAACTTGAGGGACCCGGCTCCGTCAGGTGACTCCACCCTCGATGAAATGGTGTCGGACAGCACATCTCCTCGAGGTTTAGAAATCCCCGACAGCGATGTGACCCTGAAGCAGGAAGCGCGCATTGAGCCCATTGCCCCTGATGCGGACGCTCTGGTGGGCCAGGAAACTGCTTTTCAGCCGCCAACACCAGAGAAACCGAGCAGCATTCCGTCATTTATAGAGGCAGACAGGTCGGAGAGCGAATCATCCACTCGTTACGCGAAGCGGCCAAGTCTACCTGATAACCCGCGCTTGCCTCAGGTTTCTGCAATCCCCAGACCCGATGCCTCACGCCGTAGGCCGCCGGCCCCGTCTTTCTCAAGGACTGTCTCGGTGCCAGAGGTTCCTCGACGGAAGGACTTGGCCGGTCCTGTGAGTGTCGGTGTAGGTCGCCGGTCTCCGACTATGCCGCTGAAGAAGGGGACAGCTGTTGGTAAGACCACTGAGAAAATCAGAAGCGAGAAGAAGCTGGATAAATCTCGACTGTCTTCTCTCACTAAGAAGCCGAAAGACAAAGAGACGCAATCTCAGATTCCCCGGTCAATCCCCACCACGAACATGAATATGAACCTGGGCATGAGTATTGGCATCAAGCGTCCGATCGCAACGCCGCCCACTAGGGTCTCTAGTCTAGCAAAGCACTTCGAGCAACTGAGCAAAGAGTTCGAAAGGGAGAGGGCCAAAGAGAAACGCCAGCTTGCAGCAAAACGAGCTAGGGCTCTGCCTGTTGCCACCTCTCGTCCCATCGTGGAAGTCTACAAAAACGTAAGGGAAGCGGTCGAGGAGGGCTCTGACGAAGATCAGCCACCAGGGTTGGCCATCAGAGAAGTGAGCAACCTGAGTGCAAACTCTGGCTCGACCTTCAAGACGATATCTCCAGTTCTCTCTCCAGAAGAATCCATGTCAACGCCTGAGCCGGATGCAAGCCATCTGGCCTCAACTCCCGATACACTGTCCGAACCAAGCCATATGGCGCCTCTTAGCCGATCCCATTCAGATCTCGATGCCGACGCAGACGCCGATGCCAGTGATGGTGAGATGTCTATGGTCAGCGACCAGGAAACTATGGCGGTACCTTCCATCAGTGATGTGTTGCCGCCCACAGCGGATACGGATGTAGAGTCAGCGCAGCTAGCCGCGGAATCGGCCCAATTGGACCTGAAACTTGGACTTCCTCAGCAACACCGTTCGGCTTGGATGAAGATGCTCAGTAAATTCTGGGCCGAACGATCAGCGAGTGGGTGGACGTCTCTGGAATATCCCCTACATCCAACAGATCATGTCTTTAACGACTCAGACATTATCGTGCGCGAGGATGAACCCAGTTCTCTTATCGCGTTCACGCTCAACTGCAGTGATTATATCCAGAAACTCAGAGACATTCGTCACTCGGATTATTCACATATCGGTAACGAGAGACCGACGAGCTCGGAGGAACAGGTCCACAGCCATTCCTTCAACCTTCAGGAGCACCCTGAACTTGAACGAAGTCTCCTAAAGACTACTGGAACACACCTCAAGTATCAATTTCAAGAAGGTACGGCGAAGATGTTCTGCAAGATCTTCTATGCTGAGCAGTTCGATGCACTGAGGAGGAACTGTGGCATCGCGGACAGGTATGTTGAGAGTCTGAGCCGTTGCATCAAATGGGATAGCAAAGGAGGGAAGACGAGAAGTGTCTTCCTGAAGACGCAGGATGAGCGGATAGTCCTCAAGAGCTTGAGCCCGGTGGAGACAGCGGCCTTTATCAAATTTGCGCCGGCATACTTTCAGTTTATGAGCGAGGCTTTCTTCCATGAGGTGAGAGCCCCCACATAGGTGGTCTTGCCATGGCTGCTAATATTTGATAGTTGCCCACAGTTATCGCGAAGATGTTGGGATTTTATCAGATCATGATTAAGAATCCCAGCACCGGTACTGAGATCAAGTGGGATATACTAGTCATGGAGAATCTTTTCTACGACCGCAAGACTACACGGGTGAGTACCGTATAACTGCTTTTATATTGCACACAGGCTCACCGATTTTCGCAGATCTTCGACCTCAAAGGCTCCATGCGCAACCGCTACACGCAGTCGACAGGTGAAAAGAACGAGGTTCTCCTGGACGAAAATATGGTTGAGTTTATCTACGAATCGCCACTTTTCGTCCGCGAGCACTCGAAGAAGCTCCTCCGAGTCAGTCTACATAACGACACGTTGTTCCTGCAGAAGCAAGACGTAATGGATTATTCCCTCATGATCGGTATCGATGAGAATCGCAAGGAGCTGTGCGTAGGCATCATCGACTGCATTCGCACCTTCACCTTGGACAAGAAGTTGGAGAGCTGGGTCAAGGAGAAGGGCTTTGCCGGTGGAGGAAGGAACAAGCCAACCATTACCAGTCCAAAGGAATATAAGCACAGGTTCCGTGAGGCTATGGAGAGATATGTGCTGGAAGCACCGAGGTTTGCGGTCCCTTATTCCTGATCAGTGACGACAATAGATTAATGGAGAACTGTATAGCTGCTGGCATCTGTTCAAGATGAACTACGTGAATGCACTACCACTGCAGTTGCACTCGGCGCAGAGTGCTGCCAAAGGACGGGAGAGGGAAGTTTCGGGCCAAGTGAATGAGATTGTGGCTGTTGACGGCGAAATGGCGGCAGCCCAGCCGGAGGATCATTAGAGCCGGGGGTCCTAAATTGACTTTTGCTCTTTATTTGTTTGTTTTTTCTGGGGCTTGTTGCCCACGGAGGGCGTACTTTGCGGTCGGCGCCGGACGTTTGGTTCTTTCTTTTTCTTCTTTTTTTCTTTTCTTTTTGGGTTGATGATCGGTGCGCGAGATCGCGTTTGTCCAGTATGGTAGTACATTTTCTTCGCTTGTTTCATCCGCTCGCTATATAGTTAACGTGGGCAACGGCATTTAAGGTTGGTTAGTGTAAGATACTTGGATCGCATCGTTTTTGTTTTTTTTTTGCGCTCAATTTGGGTGGTGGGTGTTTTGTTTGCCTTCTTGTGTGCTGATTGGTGTGGTTGCTATAGCCAAGCAGTAAGTGAGTATTGTCTCCTGTATCTACTTGCACTATCTGTTTCCTTGATATCCCAGCACTTCTGTACAGAGTGTGTTCTTGTTCTGATGTAATGCATTTTCATTTATGGCTGCTGAGCAGTCTCTCACTGTGTCGTCCTTGCGATGGGCCATGGGGCGGTCTTGATCGCAAAAGTGACCACATATCGCTCTCACCATCCGCGACCACGCACAGTGTACAGATGGACAGGAGTCGAGCGATTGGGATCGGAGCCCATACCCTGGAGAGCTATATCTAGCGTTTGCACGAAGATCACGGCGAACGTGGGCCCCCCTTTCCCCCCACAGTGGCACAGCCAGCATCCATCCCGTCCCACAAACTATATCGGCCTCTCTCCCGGGTCTGAGCCCAGTTGGCTGATCCTTCTTCCCATTGCAGATTGACACGCAGACCCCGCCCCTCTCCTGGGTCATATACATACATACGTCTATACATGAGGGTCTCGATGGTGCACATGGACTGTGCGCGTGGGCACGCGATGCCTCGTGTCGCCACGGCTATATCAAGAGGGGGTACAAAAATAAAAAAATAAAAAAAACCGTTGTTTCCCGCCGGACGGACATTGTCATCGTATCATATCTCCACCGTGTTGATACTACCTATGTTACTAGATACCGTTATGCAAGATATGATAGCACTAGTTAGTTTCTACAATTTTACCCCACCTTGGACTATACGGTATGTATGTATGCATGTATGCATGTATCTATGTAGCGTTAAGAGGCTTGAGCCATAGAGCGCAGTACTGTAGAGGACACGGCCCGGGTGGGTCTGGGTGGCGGGGCGGCTGTCCTGGGAAGGCGGTGATGACTGGGACGACTTGTCGGATTGACGATTAGGCGCGCGGCTAGTTATGTCCGCTGATCGCGGGGCATTTCGGTAGGGGGTGATGGTGTTGGGAGCTGTCCCGCGAAGCAAAACAGGGTCGTGCATATGTAATCGGCTCAGCGCAATGTGGGTGTATTTGGTGCTGATGCCGATGCTAGGCTCTCGCCTATCCATCATCTGTTTGGTTCGTAGGAGAAACACAGTACATACCTGCTGTGTTATCTCCTTTCGGAAAAACGAGAACGCCGATCCTCTCCTTCTTCATTGGCAGCCTTTCCTTTGGGTTGAAAGCTTCGTTATGCCCGTCGATTCTCCGCTCCCTTCGGCGTGACCTGTCCCACGGTTCGCAGCCAGCTCCCGGGATTCTCTCGAACGAGAGAGAGAGCGAGCGGGTGTGGGAACGACGCGCGTACAGCCAGCCCGGGCAGGCGAAAAGAAAGAAGAGAATACGTACTCGAGCGGTTGTGATTGAAGCTCTGCACAGTGCTGGCAACAGCCCACTGTAGCTGCAACCTCCATCCTGCCCAACGACCAGACGGCCATGTTTGTAGTTAGCTGTGTGAGAAGGCCCTGTGCTTGCCGCCTGGGCTGGCATTCAGCGTCGCTGGCTTGGCGTCGCTGGTCTCTGTTGCCTCGGGCATCTCCTGGTGGACGACGTACATCGGAGTTTCTCGACGACGGCGACGACGACGGCGACAGCAACGCGGCGAACAGAATCACTGGAACTCACTCACGCAGCCTGGGTTAGTCCACCACACGTATGCATCAATGTATGTAGTCATCGCTGCCAAGCTTAGCCCCGCCCAGGCTGGGCTGCTCTAGCCCGCCCAGCACTTGGCTACTAAGTAGTAGAGTACCTACTTAATGTATAACAACGGCAACACAATCGATCCACTCCTTTCGTCCACGCCGATTCGGAAAGGAAGAAAATGTAACCTTCTCGTGGAATCTCTCCTTCTCTTCTCCGTCCCCAAATCTGCCGTTCGTGCCGCCACTTGGCGCGCTTCTCTGTCGTCGCCATCGTCAGTGTAGCCGTCGTCATCATCGTCGCCGCTGCTTCTCTTGTTCCGTCGGCCTCTTCCCGTCAACACGGTCCACCGCCACCACCACCACAACACAGGCCCATCGTCTTCATCGCCCTCGCTCACGACGCCTCCGCCTCGCAGTCTCCATTCCAAGGCCTCCATCTTAGTCTCCTCGCGATTAGATGACCGTGCTGCCTTGTCTCTGTGTCTCGCCGGCTCCCTATTGAATCCCGCACTTTGCCAGCCCCGCGGAAGCCTAACTCTCCGCCCATTATCTGCTTCCCGATATTGGGAAGACCCAATCCCCATCGGCCTGCCTGCCTGTTCAAACTCGCTACCCAACCCTGACGAGCGAACAACAACAACCAACAATCCACTGAACCCACACCCTAAAACATATTTGTACTAAATCAATCGCCCATCCACCCCCATCAAATCTTCCCTCAATCATATCGCTCCCCGAAGCCGCGCAAACACAACCCCCCCCCCCCCCCCCCCCCAATTTGCGCCCCCGCCCCCTCCTCCCCGATTCCGCCCCAGCCACATATCCCAAGCCCGCCCCCTCCCCCACTGCTGTCCCTGCTACCGGAAACTCTACATCCCCCGCGAGCGGACGCGGGCGAATCTCAACTCCCGGAGCTGCTGCTATTGCCGGCGCGCGTGTGCTCACTGCAAGATGGATCTACGAGCCGTGCTCAACGGTAATGACGTACCAGCACCTGCCGCTGCCGCGGCTCAGTCCCCTTCTCCACTACCTACCTTGCACCAACAGCAGCATCAGTATCAGCATGAGCATCAGCATCAGCAGCATCATCGCCAGCATCAGCAGCAACCACCACCACCACCGCCGCCGCCACCACAACATCATCGCCGACCTGCTCCTCCCCCGCCTCTGCAGCCTCCCCACTCGCCGTTTCACTCGCCCGGCCCCAGTCGATATGCTCCTCTCCAGTACCCGCCACGCTCGCCCTACTCCCCGTCGTCGCAGCCGGGCCCGGGCCTTAGATTCCCGTCGCCGTCGCCGCAATACTCGCATCCCTCGGGCCCACCCGCGTCCCCGCTCTTGCAGCACCGCCTTCATCAGCAACAGCAACAGCAACAGCAAGGCTACGCATCTTCACCGATCGTCACCCCGCACGGCACCCCCCATACGCCGCATCCTCTGAGTGCGCACTCTACTGCGCACAGCAACACACCCACAAGCGCCGTGTCGCCGTCCCTGCATAGTCACTTCCCTCCACCTCCTCCTCCACCGCCTCCACAGCCGCCGGTGCCTCTACGGCAACCAAGCCCGTCCCCACAATACTCTCCTGTACACCAGCAATATCAGCAGCAGCAATCCCCTCGCTCGCCGCCGCCCTCCTATTACTCTGCGCCTCCCCGGCTATATCATAACCCGCCCCACCAACATGCCTACCCTCAGCCATCACCAGTCACGTCGCCCGTGGAGAGGATGAGTTCCATACCACCCGTGACTGACAGAACTCCCCACTCCTTGGGTCCTGACAGACCGCCTCCGTCAATGGGGCCATTTGCACCGCGTGAAGATAAAGAGATTGTCAGCGTCAGCCCCAAAACCAAATTACTCCCTCTAGCCGACGAAGACTTTTCTTCGGGGATCCCTAAGGAACCGGACGATTCAATTGCGCACCGGGGAATGGCAAGACCATCAAATCACCCGCACAAACCACCCCCACCTCCTCACTCACCAGCGCTGCCGCAGCAGCAACAGCAACAACAGCATTCACAGCACCTTCAACACCCACAGCACTCATTGCATCCACAAAACTCACAGCTTCCACAGCCTCCGCCGCCGCAGCAGCATCACGTGCAGCAGGAACAACCGCAGCATCGCCATCAGCCAGACTATCGTAGTACGTCAGCAATGGGGCAAGACCGGCGAAACGACGCGATGGATGTGGATAGTGCCCCCCCTGATGAGCGAAAGTGGAACAGCTCCGTTTCAGACAGAATTAAGCTCAACGGTTCTGGGGACGAACGAAAGGACGAACGCCAACACCCAACCCACTCCACCACTACTACCACCACCACCACCACCACCACAACACAACACAACCACAAAAACAACATCACCCCCAACCCCCAATCACCTCATTGTTACCAAATGTCTTCGCCGTCAAAAGACAATGCTGGACCGCCGCCAGCTTCTGCCACCGAACAGACCCAGTCGCGGCCACCACCACCACCTCCTCCACCTCCATCCACACAAAGGTCTGCTCAACCTCCACAAACAAACTCCCCATCCTCAAGGCAGCCCACATCAACATCATCGGCATCGTCCGCGTCGCCGTTAAGCCCGCGATCCCAGCCGCCTCGACAGTTATCCGCAAAACCAACCCAACGCGACCATCCTGCTGATGGACAGAGTAATAGCCCCAGCTCGTCCGTTCCCCCAAGAAAACGACTCCGGGGAGGCGAGGCGCCAATATGGGCTCAGAAGGCAAGCCGCAGCTCCAGCAGTAGCCCAGTCATGACCAATAGACGACAACCGCCCCCTTCGACTTATTCGTCGCAAACCCCACAACACTCGACCCCTGTGCCGCCGCCTCCACCTCTGCCTTCAACGCCCGTTGAACAGCTCCAGTCACAGCCCGGGTCTTTCCCCTGCGCGAGCGGGCCCCGATTCCTCCCGGGATACGGGCCTTGGGAGCCGAACATCATCAACACGGAGCAGTACGAAGAGGTGACCAGGCAAGTCGCGAATTTTTTGTTTCAACACGTCGTGATGCAGACCGATCCTGCACTGGTAACCGACGACTCGAAAGGCCCTGTCATAGAGATCGAGGCGAAGCTCGGCCAATTGGTGGACAGAAATACAGGAGAAAGACTGCGCCTGCCAGTACGAACGGAGACAATATTTGATCACACCGATCGAAATTGGCAAGTGCAGTTCAAGAGCAGTATGACCGATGTGAGTTTCCTCTTCTCGCGCCGCCGAAGGATGCTAATGCCGAGAAAAGGTGCAACACAGGCACCTGAATACCTTCCTCAACCGAGTCCTGACCGAATCAAAGAGAGGCGGCGCCAACGCGGAGAACGGGATGCCGACCCGCCTGCCTCTGTCTTACGTGCATACTCACGAACGCGATTCCTTCTACGATCTTCCCGCCGACATGCATCACATCCTTCCTGCCTCGATCCGGGCAACACTTCATCCCCGGCACTCGCTCCGCGTCCGGGTTACTACCGACCATTCGGGCCAAGTGATCAGGAAAATCATAAAGACTAGGATCGCAGACTTGAACGTGTACTCGCCTCTGACCATGTTCGACTGGAGAGTGAGCGTGAGCATGGAAATGCCATTCTCCGGCGATCATGAGAAGCTACACCCAACCTCCGACGGAAGTCGAGCCAAAGATCGTGTAAGCTATCGCCAGGCGATCTATCAAGTGGACTTGACCCAGGTTACGGGCGTAAGTTCTTCCTTTTCCGTGCCTTTCCCAGTATGGGGACTGATGCGGAATAGAAATCGCCCAGGAGAGAGCATGAGCTCGAAGTCGAGGTAGACGGAGCTGAGATTCGGAAGCAGGGTCTGATGGCGAAGGATAAGAAGCCGAACAGCTACGAGGATCTGGTCAAAGGACTTGTCGACAATGTGAGGGTTTTGATTAGAGCTGTGCCACCTTGAATATATTTCCTTGCTGTTGGTCGAAACATTGCAGATGATTCTCTTGGTTCTCCTGCATATATTGGTACAATTGGGCTGTTGGTTTGCTTGTCATTTTTTTTTTTGGCTTTTCTTTGTGTGGGTGTTCAAACTTTCTCTGCTATTTATTTGCTTGCTTTGACCAAAGCGTGGGAGAGTCAAGACCAGATCACGTGCACACCGGGTTTCCTTTGTTGTTTTTCGGTTGTCTTTCACGTACGCAGGTACGTAATTGTGTGTATAGTAATGGGTTACCTCGAATCAAGTCGATAGAAATGTTGATACATAGCGGACAGCGAGACAAGACGCGTGAGGTTATTATGATAGTGACTGGCTATGCGGCACTTAACTCTGTTTAGTGTCATATTTGCCAAGAAAGAACCGGCACAGAGACGTTCAAACCCGAGCAAGCATCAGAAGACTCCACGAAGCCTCGAACCCACGAAATAAAAGAACTCGGCGACCGGATACGATTGGTTGGGTCCGAACAAAAAGGAGAAACCTCTGATTCTCAGGGAGTTGACGCCCGATCCAGGAAAATCTGGCGGGGCACCTTCCAGATGCTGCTACACCGCACAATCGCTCTGCATCGGCTGGCCACATCCCCGCCCAGCGTCGCAAGATCACGGATATGCCGTGAATGCCTCAACACTCTTTCGCGGACAACCACGCTACCTCGACCACCACCATCGCCATCGAACGGCCGGTGTTTCTCGAGCACATTCTCTGCCGCGGATGGCGGTGCGCTAGGACCCGCGGTGGCGGCGACGGGCGGGGCGTGGCGGCGGTCGCAGCATTGCGAATACTTCCTTGCGAATAGGTTCTTGGTAGAGCGGGGGAGGGGCTCGACGGCCGGCGCGGTGGGGTTGACGGAGGGTGATGGCACAGTCCCCCCGCATTGCAGGAGACGAAAAGCAAAAGCAAAAGCAAAAGCGACAGCGGCAGCGGGGGGGAATGCCGTCATACCGCCCGATGCGTCGTCACTACTCTCGTCGTCGTCGCAAGCATCCACCTCGGCGTTCCGGAGGGATGCTCTGGCGTACCTTTCGCTCGCGAAGCCGCGATTGACGGCGCTGATCGTGCTCACGACTATGGCTTCGTACGCGTTGTTCCCCGTCGACCCACTGCTTTTGTCTCCGGCAGCGCCCACGCTCTCGGCACTCACGCTGGTCTATCTCACCGCTGGAACGGCTCTCGCCTCGTCCTCGGCCAACGCCCTCAACATGGCCTACGAACCCGAGTTCGACGCGCAGATGTCACGGACCAAGAATCGGCCCCTGGTTCGCGGCCTCCTCAGCACCCGACAAGCGGTAACGTTCGCGGGTATCACCGGCACTCTCGGCATCACGGCACTCCACATCGGCGTGAACCCAACCGTTGCCACCCTCGGCGCCCTCAACATCTTCCTCTACGCGGGGGTATACACGCCCATGAAGCGGCTGTCGGTCGCCAACACCTGGGTCGGCGCTTTGGTCGGTGGCATCCCGCCACTGATGGGATGGGCCGCAGCCTCGGGCGCTACCGCGCTGGACGGCACCTTCACGGAGCTCCTCGGCCACCCGGGCGGCTGGCTCCTCGCCTCCCTCCTTTTCGCGTGGCAGTTCCCGCACTTCAACTCGCTCTCGTGGACGATCCGCGAGGAATACCGGTCGGCGGGGCACCAGATGACGGCGTGGAAGTACCCCGCGATGAACGCGCGGGTTGCGTTGCGGTATTCGCTGCTGTTCTTTCCGTTGTGCTTTGGGCTGTGGTGGGTCGGCGTCACGGATGTCGGGTTCCTTGTCGACTCGAGTGTCGTCAACGCCTGGCTCGTCAGGGAGGCGTGGAGGTTCTACAGGAGGGGGGGCGAGGCGGGCCGTGCGAGGAAGTTGTTCTGGGCTAGTGTTTGGCACCTACCGTTGCTGCTGGTATTCGCGATGGCGCACAAGGCCCGCCTATGGCAGGGGGTGTGGGATAAAGTCGTGGGGATCGGACGGGAGGACGAGGACGAAGACGAGGACGAGGACGAGGCGGAGCTGTGGGACGGGGATGCGGACGAGGAGGAATTGGCGACCGCGGAGACGGCGAAGGCGGCGATGGTCGTGAAGGCGTGAAAACGAAATCGGCGATGGAGGGTCGGCCAGTCGGGCCGTGCGTCTACTACTTTATACTCCAAATCCTCTTCGTCCTCACGTGCTCATCGATCCACTTCTGGTGGCATTTTTGTTTCCGTTTGTTCCGCGTGTACATTAGGGATGTAGATAGAGTGCATATGTTCTTGTCTCTGCCGTTGACTGGCCGCCACCCTGGAGGACTTGGTGGTTGCATTTGCGGGGCATCCGGGCAGGTAAGAACAAGAAAAATATGGCTGATCCTTTCCTTGTTGCTTTGTGGCATTGCTGGCCGTTCACAGCCGTTCACAGCCCTTCACAGCCCTTCCATGGTATCTATATACCCTTCTCTTCTCTTCCCTAGTTTATGTACTGGGCGCAGTACAACCTGATTCTGCTCATGATCCCTGCGCTTTGAGCCCCGCCGGTCGTGCCCTTTCCCGAGTTGAAATGTGAGACAGCTCCCCCTCTAATTTTGGAATTTCTTCTACACACATGCATACCTGCTCTGCTTTACATTCCTCCTTCTCCCCCTCCTCCGATTCCCTCTCGGGCCCGTCCACAGACATACACAAAGGGATACAGTACTCTCGTCCGTTTCGACCGCAAACTTGCCTGCATAGATACAGCATCATACCGTGTTGGATTTCGACGTCTCCCCCTCCCGCTCCCGCCGATACATACCCACGCTGACCTGCCTTACTCCCACGGTCAGCACCCCGCAGCAGAAGGGAAAGGGCACCTGCGTGCCCAGGCCGGATCGACTGGGCCGGGTTGAGCGGATGCTGGGCGATCAGCAAGTAAACGTACTACATACCTATTGGAGTAGCCTCCCTTCAAGGCAGTCGAAGGATTGATTGCTTAAGCACCGCTGCCGTCTTCCCCTCTCATTCTCTCTCATTCTCTCTCTCTCACTCTTTCTCTCAATCTCACTCTCGCTCTCGCTCTCCTTTCTTTCTTTCTCTCTATCACACACACACGCACACATACGTACACGAAGGAGAGACGGAGAGAGAGATAGGAAGGCTTTGTGTTTGACGGCGATACGTTCGTCAACGATACCGATACCGAAGGAAAAGGAAGAAGCAAGGAAGGATATAGGGATAGGGATAGGAATATAGGGAGCGCGACGGGAGAGACATGTGGTTGCCGACGCCCCCCTTGCGTATACGAGCAACCCGAAGACAATCACAAAGACGCCAGATCGTAGGCGGAAGCGCTCCCGATGCTGGTGCGACGGAAAGTCTGGGAAGAACTGATGGCCAAACCAACGCCCTGCTCGTACATATCCCTCAGCCGTTCCTTCTTCTCTTCGGATTCCTCTCCGCTTCCCCGTTTTCCGTGCTGACATTACTCCCCATCAGATCGCGGTCGTTTTTGTCTCCGTAGTGTCAGTCTTCTTCATCGGCTACCTGATCTTGCGACACTGCCGCAAGAGCCAACGCGAGCCCCCCCGGTTCCTCCCTGAGGCGCTGCGCAAACGCTGGCGAGAATGGAATCCGGGCACGTACACCTCACCGGGACCCACGCCGCGGCATCCGTCCACGCGGAACTCGGCACGGAACCGTCATCTACGCAACGCCAACCCGGGGGGCGGCGCCGGCGGTGCGGGCATCGATCGGAATACCAGCGTGAGATCCGTCATGACGCTTCCGGAATACCGTCCAATTGCAGCGGCGGATAGGGAGAGAACCATTGCACGCGAGGGCGAGAGGGGTGGCATAGACGTCGTGATCGAGTTTCCCGAGACGATCGATGAGGAGGAGTCGAGGAGAGAGGAGCATATGCAAACGCTGTACGAGATACGGCTTGCGAGGCAATTGGAGCGGGCCGCGACAAGGGAGAGTGCGGAGTTGTCGGCTGCTGCGGCGATGGGGAGACCGGGGAGTTCGGAGAGCAGTGTGCGGCTCGTCGCGCCAGATCCGCCCGTTTCCGCGGCGCAATTGATGACCGCCCTCGCGAGCATTACCGAACGGGAACGGCGTCTCTCGAAGGTCCAGTACGCCGAGATCGGAGTGGCACGGCACGACGGAACGAGGGTCAGACCGAGTATGGATTCCGACAGACCGCTACTCGACGCCACTGCACCGATGGGCAACAGCGCCGCCAGCCTCAGAAGCACCTATGCCCACGGACGCTCCGAAAGCGGCGTCTCGTATGCTAGCGCCACGCCGGAACGCCGGGGGAGCGAGGAGATCATCCGCATGGGGGGTGCACGGCCGAGTACCGATACACGCCGGGAGTCGGAGCCCGTCGCCAACGGCGATGACCCTCCACCGTTTGCCCCCGGGAATTACGATGGCGGCGAGTGGGGTCCCCCGCCGGATTACGCCAGCCCCGTGGAGACGATCAACCGTGGGCTCGATACGTTGCCTGTGTTGAGAGTCGAGACGAATCAGTCGCTGCCGACGTTAAGGGTTGATACTGGCGCCCAGAGTCCTGGCGGGATGAGTCGTGTGTCCAGTCCACGCCCCGAGCAGTAGTCCGCATCCCTCCTTTGTACTTATTCTTCTATGTTTCTATTTGGATCCTCATCAGCGGTTATATATCCATCGTTTCCTCTTTTTTTTTCTCCTATACATAACGGACGATTTGGCTTCTTTAAACAGGCCGGGGTAACGTCGGCAGGCGGGCAAACGGCGTTCTGCAATTGTTTATTCCATCTTTTGTTTTTTTCCATTAGCCATACCTACTGTTCTTCGTTTCCTTTTGCTTCTTCTCCTCTTTCTCTCTTGTACATACGTTGATGTGTGGGACCTCGTGGAAGTTTACAGAATACACCCTTTTTTGGCCATCATACCTCGGTCCACATATGATCATCCCTATCTATCTCATCTAGAGTACCAGCTCGGTGAGACATCGGCCCGCAGGCTGAGACATGTCGGTACGTCACGGCTCTCGATCCGAGACGTGTAGGGGGACTCGGAGGGTGATGTGCTTTTTTTTTTGCTTTTATTTCTGCTCCCCCTCTCATGACGTGGATCAACGATGAATTTCGTGGATCGACGGAGGATCAATTAAGCAACGTGAATATCCCTGGG
>Ga0307508_10002043_pt1 | contig 21839 bp, 18 predicted proteins | sample 9_EM_MG_FD_203089 | JGI IMG/M metagenome (GOLD analysis project Ga0307508, IMG submission 203089) | Populus trichocarpa ectomycorrhiza microbial communities from riparian zone in the Pacific Northwest, United States - 9_EM | ecosystem: Host-associated > Plants > Roots > Unclassified | place...
TTCGGCCAAACACGTTACACAGCAGCAGCATGACCATGGCGCACCGGGCCTTCGCTTTCGACTACGCTGCATTCGACGCCGAGCTCCGGCCCGTGCTGCTCGGCGCGCTAGAAGCGGCAGACGGCGCAGCGGTGCTCGAGTGGATCGAGGCGAACTTACGCGACTTGGTCGAGCCGGAATCGGGCGATCCGCTACCGAAAAACTGGCAGGCGCTGCTCGAAGACGGCGACGTGCACGAGCTTGGGGACTTTGCGCTGACCAAGTACTACGACGGCGATCTCGACATTGGCCTCGACGCCGACTGGCAGAAAATCGGAGATTTGCTGGAAAAGTCCGGGCTCGCTCGCGCACCGGTGCTCGGGACGCCGCTCGGCCCGCCGGGCGCAGCGTTCGATCCGGGTCGGCAAGGCTCGTACTTTCAGAGCGCCGCCGACGTGAGCGGCGCGCTCGAACCGCTTCAAGCCCTACTGCAGGCGCAACCGGCGCTGGCCACCGACCTTTCGCCCCTTCAAGGCATGCTTCAGCAAGCCGTCCGCCATGGTCGCGGCTTGTACGTGACGTTCTGAGACTCGCGCCCGGCCATCCCGCCCGCGTGGCTGGCTCTTCGCCCCATTGGCGAGCCTCGGTGTGGAGTCCGCCCCACCGTCCCAGAAGAACGTACTGAGTCCGCCGGCGTTGTACGCCGAAGGCTGTCCTGCTCGGTGATGTGCGCGGCCTTCCCGCGGGTTCACTGGCCCGTCAACACCGCCGTAGCGCGCGACGCGCCCGCTATGGCACTGAGCCGTCGGGCTGAGTCACGAGCCGCCATAGCGCGTTTCCGAAGCAGGAAGCGTAGAGCACGTGATGTGCCGCGTCATAGTCTAGGTAGGGGCAGCCCTTGTCCATGGGGAGCACACTGGGTGCCGGCGAGGTTTTCCAGGTCATCGGGTCGCTAATCGCGGCAGAGTGGAAGCTCGGGCTCCACTGGTCGATCGCGTACAAGGTGGTGTCACCGACAGCAAAGCCGACGACACGATTGGTGCTCACCAGCGACCAAGTGAAGCCATCCGGACTGCGCATGACGCCGTCCAGCGACCCGATGTAGTAAGCGTGGTCCGACGCCGGCACGAGTGGCCGAATGGTGAACTCGCCGTTGGCATCACCCTTGCCATTGGGCATGACCTGCTTCCAAGTCTTGCCGTTGTCCGTCGTGAGCCAGGTACCCGTTCCACCTTCGCTCCCGCCCCACAGCCAGCTGGTCGCGTTGATCAGTTGCAGACCACCGCCTTCACCCCAGGAGAGGGGGGTCGCGGTCAGCTTCCAGGTCACGCCGCCGTCGGTCGTCTCCGCTTCGCAGCTCGTGGTGTAGCCCTTGCAGGTGCCGTGCTCGCTCACCACTAGATGCAGATGATTGTTGGCCTCCATCGAGACCGCGTTCACGAAGTTTTGATCGGCGACCTTTGCGAATTCAGTGTCTGCCGTGAAGACTTGCGCGAAATCGACGCCGCCGTTGGTAGACTTGTAAAGGCCGAGCGCCCCATACGCCCCCACCAGGTAGATGGTTCCTTTGTCGACTGGATCGACCACCATGCTCCACAAGCTTCCGCTGTCGAGCTGAGCGCCGTTCATGCCAGTGTTGACGTGCGTCCAAGTCGCGCCGCAGTCGAGCGACTTGAAGAAGCCGTTGCGCGTGGTCCCGAGCCAAACCGTCGCTGGATCGAACGGATCTACCGCCACGGAGGTGGTGTCGCCGACTCCTTGCGGTGCGATCGCCTCCCAGACCCCTTTGTTCATTAGGGCCGAGCACGCGCTGGGCGAGCCCACGACTACGGAAGCCGTGCCGAAGGACTTGCCGCTGGTTGCCGTGACCGTGAAGGTTCCTTCTTGGGTCGGCGCCGTGTAGTTGCCTTGCGCGTCAATCGAGCCGCCGGACGCGCCGTCTCGAACGGCCCACGTGACCATCATGTCAGTGGCGCCCATCACGGCCGCTTTGAACTGAACGTCGGAACCCGGTCGCGCGTGTACGACCGACGGAGTGATGGTGACAGTCACGCCGTCAACGACTGCGCCGCCCCCGCCGGCGACTGTACCGCCCCCGCCGGCGATTGCACCGCCCCCGCCGGCGACTGTACCGCCCCCGCCGGCGATTGCACCGCCCCCGCCGGCGATTGCACCGCCCCCGCCGGCGATTGCACCGCCCCCGCCGACCACGGCGCCGCTACCACCGCCTCCGCCATTGCCGACGTTCGTCTTGCTCTTCGAGCTGCCACTACAACCGCTGCAAGCAGCCGCAACTAGGAACGCTCCAGCCCCGACCCGAGAATATGGCCAAGATACCATCATCTGAGCTTACCGGAATCTCGAGTTCGAGCCCTCCGCCGACGGTGGCGAGCTTGCCTAGAGTTACAGTGAGCGATCACGATCAGGCTTACAAACACCATATCCAAGAACCGATCTGGAAATCGCGCCGCCTGCAGATTGCGAAACCTCCGCGTTCGAGCGGGTGTTGACGCTGGCCTCCTCATACAGGGCCGACGTGTCGTTCCACGTCACTAGCGCGATGAGCTGTCTACGTCTTGAAGAAATCGGAAAGTATCGTCGGAAGTGGAGGGGACGACCTTTACCCACGCTTTTCTGTTCTTCTCGTCCGAACGATGGGGTGCACTCAATCCGCCTTTCCGTCCCCATGGCAAGCGCGATGTTCTTGCGCGGCACGGGGCGCAGATGGGCTGCGCCAATCAGGCGTCGTCAGGTTGGCTTGCCGCTGAAACGAATGTCGGCGGACCGTTCGAACGCGTGAAGGATCTGATCGGCGCCGTGTGCACTGCCTGCCAGCTCCCATGCTCGCAGGCTGCGTCGCGCTACGGCACGCGCGCACCGCGCTTGGCTACGGCTCGATCTCTGCCGGCGCGTTGCCTTGGGTGGGCTTGGGTGCCGGCGCGCCCTCGTCGTCGCCGCCGTGTTTGGCCACGGGTTTGTCAGGTGCCGGTTTCGCCGTGGGCGTGGCGGTCCCGGCGCCGGCTGGCTTGCCCGCGGGACGCGCGGGCGCGTGCTTGTTGCCGGGCTTGCTCGGCTCTTCCGCGGGCGGGGGAGCAGCGGCTGAAGTTTTGCCGAGGCTGCCGTCGGTGGTGGCGGCGCCGGCGATCAGCGAGAGGAGCTTGGCGTCGGTTTTCAGGATCTCTTGTGCGCGCGACTGCATCAGGGTGATGACCTTTTGCCCGTCGTCGAGATTTTTGTGCACCTCGTTTCGCTTCCAGGGACCGTCGGTGCGAAACGCAGAGGCGATGTTGCCGTCGAGCGCGATGCCATTCACGCTGAGCTTTTGTAGCTCGGTCTGGGCGGCCAGCATGCGATTGCGAGAGCGCAAGAGACGCGTCGCTTGCTCGGGTAAGACGCTGCGAAACGGCGTCGAAGTCGAGGTTTCGGAGGCGTAGAGGGTAGCGGAGGCGTCGACGTTCTGCGAAGGCTCGGGTACGTCGAGCCGGAGCCGGAGCCCTTGGCTCGCGAGCTTCTTCAGCTCCTGCGTCAGGCGCTCTTTGAGGCTGTCGTCGGAGGCGTCGGGCGTGAGGTCGAGCGTTTGGGTAAGGCTCTTGCGCGCGTCCGCCGGTTCGTTCGGCGCCGCCAGCAGCTCGACCTGCTTGTCGTGCAGCTCGATGAAGAAGCTGTCGAACTCCGGCTTTCCGGCGGCGTAGTACTTGCCGCGCGCGACGTCGCTCGGACCGTTGGGCGTGAGGAGCGAGCAGCCAGCCGTCAAAGCTAGCGCGAGTGAGAGAGCGGCCTTCAATGACACGATAGAGCGACTCCCCACAGCTCGTCGTGGCCGGCCGTGGTTTGAATGAAGAACGAAACGCTGGCTTTGGCGGTGGTCACGATGGTGCCCTGGCCGGCGTTGGCGCCCTTGGCCGAAACGAGTAGCGGCTCGCTGAGCGGCTTGAGCTCAGCGTCGAACAGCCGCACGTGCACTTGGTACTGCCCGACGTTGCCGTCAGTCCATTGCACGAGGTAGCGCTGGCCCACCAGCGCAGCCAGCGAAGGCGCGATGGCGCCGCCGCCCTCCGTGGGCAGCTCGATGGCGCGTGCCGGACCGGCGAGCTTGCCGGGCGCCGCCGCCGCGACATAGATGCGATAGGGCTCGGATTTGTCGGCGCGCGCCGAGAACATCACCAGCGCTTGCTCACCGAACACGGCCACGTTCGGGGTACCAAGACTCTTGGGCGCGCCTTCGACCGCGCTCGGCTCGGCCGCGGCCGAGCCGTCCGGTCGCACCCAGCCGGCCATGATTTGGCCGTCGGCGCCGCCCTGGCGAAACGCCACGAAATAACCGCTCGCGAGTGTGGCCGCGCGCGGCGGCGTGACACGCACGCCGGCGGGTAGCGGCCAGACGACGCCCGTGGCGCCGTCGGCACCGCGCCGCAAAATTCCGGAGGGCCCGACGCCCAGCTGAAGGCTCGGGCCGAGCGTTTGCCCAAACGCGAAGTCGGGGCCACCGCGATCGACGAGCAGCGGATCGGTCGCGGTGACGTGACTCACGTCGCCGCTGCCAGCCTGCACGTCGAGCTTGCGCTTGGGCTCACCGGCGATAGGATCGTAGATCCAGCCGACGGCGCTGTCTTTGGCGTCCGCGATGCCGAGCGCGATGCTACCGTCGTCTTGCGCGAGCGCGCTGATCGGCACGCTGCGTTCGATGGCGGACAGGCGGCTCGGCGGGGGAGAAAGCAAGCAGCCGGGCGGCGTCGGCGCGGCGCTGGCGGAAGGTGCGGCGTTGCGATTGGCGCTGGCTTCCGAGCGCCGGAAAACCATCACCACCAGCGCACCGGCCGCCATCAATAGCAGACCGCCAAGTACCAGCACGCCGATACGCATGCGCGAGAGTGAGTCGCGCCGTACGGTGACCAGCGACGACTGCTTGGGCCTGCGCTCCAGCGGCTCGTCGGCGATGAACAGGCCTGGTGCTGGAACGGCACTGGGCGTTGACGGCCGCGCGCCGCCTTCGGAAATCCGCGTCTGTTCGATCAGCGCGGCTTGCGTCGCTTTCTTCGAGGCGCTGCTGGCCACGTCGAGCGTCGAATCGAGCGTCGTTTCGGCGGCGGGCTTGCTTTGAAATGGCGGCGCCGCGCCGGCGCTCACGACCGTGGCGCTCTCGAAGCCGCGCGCGGGTTCGGCGCTGCGCGCCGGCTCGACGCGCGGCTGCGGCGTCTTCGGCGAAGGCGGCACGTCGCCGGCGAGGGGCGTGGAGGGCACGTCACCGCCCGGGCCAGGCGTTCCGTACACAGGCCGATCGAGCTCCGAATCGCGATCGAGCCCCACGGCATCGAGCGACGGAGTCGGTAAGGGTAGGGCGCGCGGCGGAGGTGGAACGGCGCCTGGTGGCCGCAGCGTGGCCGTCGCGGTGGCGCCCTCCAGATCACCGAGCGTCGGTAGTGGCGCGCGTGCGCCGCGGACAGCGGCTGGCGCGGGCGCCGTGGGAGGTTTGTTCGTGCCGAGCACCCCGAAGCTGGACGGAGCCAGTGTGTCGCGCGCTGGTTCGCGCGTGAGCCCGACGTTCGCAGTGGCCGTGGGTGAAGGCGGTGGGATGACGACTGCGGCAGCGGGCAAGGGAGCGGTGCCGGTGCCTTTGCGCTCAGGGCCCGGCGCCGTGGCTGTCGTGGGCTTGGCGATCGCCGCCGTTGGGCGGGCGACTGGCGCAGTGGGCGCGGTGGGCGCCATGCCGGCGATGCCCGCGGGCTTGGCTGCGCGGATGGGCGCAGGTGGCGGCCCGACCGACTTGCGCGCGCCACCCTGCGCCGACGCTTGGCCGGCGGCTTGCGGCGATGGTACGGGCGCCTTGGACGTGTCCGGCGCGCTCGCGGGGCGCGGCGCTTGCCGTGGCGGTGTTTTCGGGGACTCGGTCAACAGACGACTCCGCGCGCTTCGGCGAGTATGGCAGCCGGTGCGCGCACGTCCCGAACACTACAAGGAAATCAGCGACGGTGCCTAGCCGGGCACCGCGCGCGCCAACGCCACCACAGCGGCCAGCTGAACCCCTCCTGCGGCCAGGGCTTGCGCACAGGCACGCACCGTGGAGCCAGTGGTCACCACGTCGTCGACCAGCACCACCCGCTCGGGCAGCCACTTTCGCAGCGTGAAGGCGCCTGCGGCGTTGGTCAGCCGCTCGCTTCGTGCCTTGCCCACCTGGCGTTCGGTTTCGCGTGCCCGCACAAGCAGACGCGGCTGACAGCAGAGGCCGCTGCTGGCGGCGAGCTCTTGGGCCAACAGCGCCGCTTGGTTGTAGCCGCGCGTAGCGAGCCGTCGCCGATGCAGGGGTACCGGCACCAGCAGCGCTTCGGGCGTCAGCTGCAGCTCTCGCAGGCGTGGCTCCAGGAGTCGCGCCAGCCGCCGCGATAGCTCCGGTCGCCCCTCGTACTTGAGCCGGACGATGGCCGTCGAAAGCGGCGGTGCATATTTCCCCACCACCGCCAGCGGCACGCCGTCGAGCCAATGATCTTCGCCCGCCGGCTCGACGGCGCCGCACGCCTCGCAGAACACCGACGTCGAAGGCGCATCACAAGCCGCACAACACGGCGGCGCCAATGCATCCAACAGACCCGAAAACGCGCGTGCGAGAAGCCCCATGCCAGCTCATCGGCCGCGTCTGAGCGGAGTTGCGGAAATTTGTGGGTGCTGCCGACCGAGCTCCCGTTCAAGTCGTCACGGGCCGTCAACCACTCGTGCCGCTCGCGAAGGGTCCAGGAGATGGGCGGCGAAGTCGCGCAGATCGACCCCGAGATAGGCCGGTCGCACTCCCCCCGCCGTGAGCGCCGCGAGCTCGACGTCCATCGCGTCGCTGAGCAGCGCGGTGCTTAGCCCGAAGGCGACGCCCGCAAGCACGTCCGTGGCGCGGTCGCCCGCGAGCCACGACGCAGCCGGCCGGAAATGGGCGTTCTGCGCGAACGCCTCGACGAGCAGGCCGGTGCGCGGCTTTCGACAAGCGCAGTCATCTTCGGCGCGGTGGAAGCACACGTGCGAGCTGAGGATGACCCCGCCCGCGACTTGTGCTGCGCGCAGCACCTCGGCGTGGACCTCCTCGAGCGCGGCGCGCGTCGTCTTGCCCTTCGCCGCCGCCGGCTGGTTGCTGGCGACGACCAGGCCAAAACCCGCCGCCGTCAGCTCGCGCAGCACCTCAGGTACCCACGGGAAGACTTCGACTTCGCCGACGCGCAACGGGCTGTCGGGACGCGGCTCGGCCGGGTTCGGCACCGTACGGTTCAGGACACCGTCGCGATCGAGGACAATCAGCGCTTCGCGGTTATCCATCGCGTGAGCTCCTCGAGGCCCTCGGGCGAGCCGATCTCGTGAAAGCGCTCGCGCACCTCCAGCCCGGCCAGCTCGCCGCGCAGGCTGAGCGTGTGCAACAGTTCGGCGAGATCCGCCTTCCCGGTAGCTGGCACGTCGCGCTCGATGATGCGCCGCTCCAGCGCCGACAGGCCGTAGTCGATGTACGTGAAGTCGGTGGCGGGGCGGGTCGCGTGCCGCTTGTCGTAGAGGACGAGGCGCCCGTCCTTCAAGTCCGCTGCATCGTCGCGTGGCTCGCCGCCGCGCGCTTCGAAAATCGCGTTGCTGGTATCCCAGCGTCCCTGGTTGTGGAACACGGTCATCAGCGCCGGCAAGCCCGAGCGCTGAAAGCGCGCCCACACCTCGCCGAAATCAACGGGCAAGAACGAATCGCCATAGGTCACGAGGAACGCGTCGTCGAGCACGCCCAGCTCGAGCGCGAGGCGCAGCGCGCCCGCCGTGCCGCGCAGTAGGGTGCCCTCGTCGACGTACGTGACGCCGAGGCCGAAGCGCGCACCGTCGCCGACGTGCGCGCGCAGCATGTCGCCCTTGTAGCCGATCGACAGCACGACCCGCGTGACCCCATGGCGCGCCAGCCATTCCAGCTGGTGGTCGATGAACGGCCGCCCCGCGACCGGCAGCAAGGCCTTGGGCCGCTCGTCGGTGAACGGGCGCATGCGCGTCGCGAGACCACCTGCGAGAATCACGCACTGCATGCAGGACTAGCCCTTTCGGCCTTGCCGGGCTGCCGCGTAAACCTGATGCACGACCGTGAGCGCAGCGTGCGCGTCGCGCAGGGTGCAAAGCGGGCTGCGCTTGGCCGCGATGGCCTGCACGAATTCCTCGAGCTCGAGCCGCCAGGAGTTGTCCTCACCCGGGTATTCCCAGATGGTCGTGTCGGGCGGGCCCATGGCGGGCTTCATCTTGTAGTAGCTCAGTCTCTCGACGCCGTAGCTGCCGCCGAGTCCGTCGATGGCCAGCTTGGCGTCCCGCCCGAAGACCTCGAACGAGAAGGTGTTCTTCCATTCGGTCCAGGTCGCGTGCAACCAGGCCACCTGACCCGCGGCGGTTTTGAGCAGCAGAAAGCCGTTGTCCTCGGCAGGCATGTCCCAGAAGAACGTTGCCACGTGACCCTGGACATCCGTGAAGTCGCCCAGGAACCAGCGCGACAGATCGATGAGGTGCACGCCCTGATCGAGCAGCTCACCGCCGCCGGAGATCTCGGGATTGGCCCGCCATTCCTTGTCGTAGCCCGGGCGACCGCCGTGCCCGTAGCGGGCCCGGATGAACATCAGCGGACCGAGCGTCCCCGATTCGAGCAGGCGCCGCGCTTGCTGGAACGCTGGATGATAACGGTGGTTGAAGCCGACCTGCACGCAAACGCCTCGTTGGTCTGCGGCAGCGATGACCGGAACCAACTCCTCGGGGTTGCGCGCGGCCGGCTTCTCGACCAGGACGTGCTTGCCCGCCTCGACCGCGGCCAGGGTCACCGCGGCGAGGGCGTCGTTGCTCGTCGATACGAACACCGCGTCCACGTCTGGCCGCTCGATCGCCTGCCGCCAATCGGTAAGCGCCACCGCGTCGCGCGCTTGCGCGGCGAGGGCCCGCGCGCGTGCTTCAACGGGATCTGCCACCGCCACGACCTGGTCGTCCGCGCGCAGCGAGCGCAATCGCTTCTGACCGATGAGCCCGCAACCGACGATAGCAAACCTCATGACGCCAACCTCCGGGCGAAAAATCTCATGGCTCGCCCCAGTTCTTTCCGCGATCTTTCGGGACGATTCGTCGCAGGGTGTAGATGTCGCTCTCTTCGAGCTCGGCGCGGCGCCCCGGCAGGTCCGACCAGGGGTCCCATACCGCGCTGAGCAGTCGGCCGGAAATCCCGTCGCTCTCGCTCGACAGCAGAAAGGCGCACAGCGCGGCGCCCTTCTCGAGCGGCGCTCCGCCGTCGGCCTTCTGCTTCAGCGAACGCTGGTAGAATGCCGTACCCACTTTTTCCGGTCCCGCCGCGATCACCTCGTCCAGCAAGCGGGTGTTGAGCGCGCCGGGCGCAATCGCGTTCACGTCGATGTGCGAGCCGCGCAGCTCCTCGGCGAGCGTCTCCGTGAAACGGACGACCGCCGCCTTCGACGCTGCGTACGCGCTCAGGCGCGGCAGCGGCGCGGTCGCCCCACCCCCGGAGAGATTGACGATCTTGCCCCAACCGCGGCTGCGGAAGCCGGGAAGCACCGCCCGACACGGCAGCACGGTGCCGAGCAGGTTGATCTCGATCGCCTTGGCCCATTCCGCCCAGTCGACTTCTTCGATCAACCCTTTGGGACCGTAGACGCCGGCGTTGTTGACCAGGCCGTCGAGCCCGCCCAACTCGCGCGTGGTGTCGGCGACCAGAGCCTCGGCATCCTTCGGATTGGAGACGTCCGCAACCGTTGCGACTACCCGCTGGGCTTTGCCAGCTTGGCCGGCCTGTGCCCGAAGCCGGGCGGCTGCGTGCTCGATCGGTTCGCGGGAGCGCGCGCAGATCGCGACGTCCGCGCCTTCGGCCAGGCAACGCTCGGCCACCGCGAAGCCGAAACCCTGACTGGCGCCGGTGATGAGGATCTTTCGTCCTGCGAGGTTCATGTGTGCGTCACCCTTGTTCAACTTCTGTCCTGAGCGGGCGCCCCGACCGCGAGATATTGCAAGCGCGCGTCCGCAGCCAAATTGCCGGCCAGAAATCGGTTGGCGTCGAGCACCAGCGGGCGCCGCTCGCCGGCCGAGAGTAGGCCTGCGATCCGATCGGCGCTGAGCTCGCGAAACGCCGGCCACTCGGTCGCGACCACGATCGCGTCGGCGTCGCGGATGGCGTCGTCGGTGTTGTCCGACAGAACCAAGCCGTCGGGCAGCTCCGCCGACTTTTCGCGGATCGCCGGGTCGTGAGCGCGCACGGTCGCGCCCTGCTGGATCAACCAAGCGCACAGCGCCACCGACTCCGAACGCCGCAACGTGTCGGTGTTTGCCTTGTAGGTCAGCCCCAGGACAGCGATGGTTTTGCCGTTGAGCGTCCCCAGCAACTCGCCGAGCCGACGGCGCGCCCAGAGCCGGTGCACGTCGTTGCTCTGTTTGACGCCAGCAAACAGTGGCGTCGCGATTCCCGAGCGCTCGCCGATGCCGAGCAGGAAGGCGATGTCGCGCGCCAGCGTCCCGCCCGCGAACGCCGCCCCGGGACCGAGGTAGGCGCCCGGGCCGATGCGGGTTTCGCTTTTCAGGCCGCGCTCGACCTCCTTGGCGTCGGCGCCGGTGGCCTCGCACGCGGCCGCAATCTCGTTGATGAAAACGACCGACGTCGCCAGAAACGCGTTCACGGCGTGCTTGGTCATTTCCGCCGACTCGACGCCCATCCATTGGATGGGCCGCCCGAGCGGGGCGAGCAGTTCGTCGATGCGAGCGCGCGCCCGAGCGCTGCGCGTGCCGACCACGATCCGGTCCGCCTTGCGGAACACCTCGAGCGCCTTGCCGAGCCGCAGGTTCTCGGGCGAGTAAGCAAAGGCGATTTCGCGGCCGTCCGCCAGCGCCGCGAACGCCCGCTCGAGGCGCGCCGTGGTTCCGACCGGGACTTGCGAGGAGATCAGCACGACGGCTCCGTTCGCCAGCCAGGGGAACAGGCTCTCTACGCGCCGCACCACGTGCTCGACGTCCGCCTCGTCGTCCTGGTTCACCGGCGTGTCGAACGTGACCCAAACCAGGTCGGCGGCGGCCACGCGTCCGAGATCGGACGTGAACTGCAAACGCCCTGAGGCCAGGCCTTGACGCACGAGCTCTGGCAAGCCGGGCTCGGAAATGGGCGGGCGACCATCCTGCAGGGCGGCCACGACGGCCTCGTCCGAATCTAGGCCGACCGTCGGGAAGTGCTCCGCCACGCAGGCCGCGGTCACCGAGCCGAGATGCCAAAGCCCAAACACGCAGACGTTCATTTAGCGGGGCTCCCCCTCGAAGGTCCTGATTGGACCCGAGATTCCAGCGTGGTACTGCATCGCAGCGTTTGTACCATGGAGAGGATTAGACTGATCGAGCGCGCGCGGCAAATCCTGCTCCCCGGCGTCATTTTCGCAGCGGTCGTCTTCCTGGGGTGGTTCGTCAACAAGTGCGAGCCGGCCGCGACCTGGCTGCTCTGGCCCTACGCCGCCTTCTGGGTGGCGACGCTGGTTTGGGTGGTCTGTTGCGCGAGCATTGGCCACGCGGCGCTGCGCCTGCTGCCGGGCCTGGAGCTGCGCTTTCGCGAGCGGCTTCTGTTCGACTTCGCGGTCGGCGTGCTGCTGTTCGCCGTCGGGTTGTTCCTGGCCGGGCTGTGCGGCCTGCTGCGGCCACCCTTCTATCTCGTCTATCCGCTGGCGATAGGCTCCATCGGCGTCGTCCGTTCCCGGGCGGACGCTCGGCGCGCGTGGCGGCATTTCCGCTCGGTCCGCAAGCGGGCCAGCCTGCGTCCGTCGGTCATTCACGGCGCCGCCCGGGCCCTGGGCCTGCTGGGACTTGCGATCATTTATTTGTCGATCATGGTCCCCGAGAACGCGGCCTTCGACGCGCGCTCGTACCATCTGCCGATCGCCGAACACTATGCGGCGTGGGGACGGATCGGCAGGTTTCCAGAGGGCTGGTTCGCGGGCACGCTGCCGCACCTCGCGTCCTGGCTCTACACTTGGCCGTTCACGCTGCGCGCCCAAAACCTCTACGTCCACGTCGAGCTGGCGGCGCACCTCGAGTTCGCGCTGTTCGTCGCGACGCTGTTCTCGGCGCCGCTCCTGGTCGAAGCGCTGTGCCCCGGCCGGCGCGCGCGCGGGACGTGGGCGCTGTTCTTCCTGTTTCCCGGCGTCTTCCTGTATGACTCGAGCCTCGGGCTCGCGGCCGATCACGTGCTCGCCTTCTGGGCGGCGCCGCTCGCCCTGGCCCTGCTGAGATACCTGCAGCAGCCGTCAAACCGCGCGCGCGGCGCGCTCGCGGGGCTGATGCTCGCGGGCGCAGCCTTGACGAAATATCAGGCGATCTACCTGCTGGTCCCAGCGGGTCTGGCGGTCGTCTTCGTGGTTGCCCGCGAGCTGTGGCGCCGCCGTAGCGGGCCGGCACGCGCGGGCCGCCGCCAGATTCTCGCCGGCGCAGGCGCGCTGGCCGTCACGGCGCTCGTCGCGACGGCGCCGCACTGGCTGGCCAACGTCGTGTGGCACGGCAACCCAGTCTATCCGCAGCTCGTCCACCTCTTTCCGTCTCGGCCGCTGGCTCCGGGGTGGTCAGGGACGACGTTGGATGCCCAGTTCGTGCTCACCGGCACTCCCGGCGCGAAGCTGCGCGAGACGGCATCCGCCGTTTTTGCGTTCGCTTTCGTCCCGCACGACTGGGCCGCCTTCCACCGCGATCTGCCCGTGTTCGGCTTCCTCTTCACGCTCACACTGCCGGTGCTGCTGCTGGCGCGCAGGGCCGGTCGCGCGCGCGTGCTAGCCGCCGGCACGCTGCTCGGCCTCTTCGTCTGGTACTGGACCTACCACGAAGATCGCTACCTGCAGGCGCTCTTGCCGTGGATGGTCGCGAGCACCGCGGTTGCGTTGTGGGTCGCCTGGGCGGCCGGGCCCATAGCGCGCGTCGGGGTGGTGCTGCTGGTCGCGCTGCAGCTGGTGTGGGGGAACGACGTGCCCTGGTTGCCGACGCACGCGATGGCGGGTGAGGTGCCGGCGCTGCATGCGCTGCGGCTGCTCTCCTCGACCTTCCGCGGCGGCGATCTAAAGTCGCGTTTTACGTTCGACACCGGCTTCGACGCCCTCGACAAGGCGCTACCGAAGGACGCCTACGTCGTCTTGCACGAGGAGTACCTGCGGCTCGGGCTCAACCGTCGCGCCATCCAGGACAGCCATCGCCTGCAGGCGGGAATCGACTACGCCAAGCTCGCGCGGCCCGATCGAGTACACGATCTCTTGACCGGCATGGGCGCGACCCATCTCGTGTGGGGCCACGGCGGCGGCTGGGGCGAGATCCCCATCTCGAGCGAGCTCGTCTTCTTTGGTTATGCGTTCAGATACGGCGAGGAGCGTAGGAACGTCGGCAGCTTCGGGGTCGCGAAGCTGCCGTCGCGGCGCCCGCCCGCCCGCGAGCCAGGGCTGGTCGCCTACGTGGGCTGCCGCGTCTCGCGCACCGTCCCACTCACCGAGGTCGATAGCTCCGTGACGGCCGAAGGGACAGACGGCCCGCCCGCGAGCGGTCCGGGCGCGGCGATCGCGGCGGCCGAGTTCGTGATCGTGAAGACGCGCTGCCAGGCGAAGGCCACGGCCGCGATGTTGGCGCCTTTCGAGGAGGCGCCCCATTGGGGTGACGTCACGCTTTGGGTGCGGCGACCGTAGCGACCGCCAAGCGCAAGCTCATATCGTCAGCGGCTGCGCGCGCGGCACTAGCGCGAGACCGATCACGAGATTGCAGAATACCAGCGGGACGCCGAGCGGGAAGAAGCTCTTGGCCTCGACCGTGAAATAGGGGTCGAGCTCCGCGAGAATCTCAGGCACCAGGTTGATGTGCTCGCGCTCGTAAAACTCGGCGTAGGGCGCCTTGAAATGGCGGTTCCAAACCCGCTCGGCGGAGATCTTGCGGGCCAGGCCGTAGGCCAGGCTGCCTTCGGTCGGAATCACGACCAGCATGCGGCCGGTTTGCTTGTTGAGCAGCCGCCAGGCCTCGCGGATGGCCGCCGGCAGGTTCGGCAGGTGCTCCAGCACGTGAATGGCAAGATAGCGGTCGAAATGACCGTCGGGGAAGTCCAGCGGTTTCTGACAATCGCCGACGACGGTGTGGACGTTGGGGAAGCGGCGCCTGATCTCGGCCGCCATGTTGTCGCGGTATTCGTTGCAGTAGTAACCGCGCTCTTGTTCGGGCGAGAGCTGCTCGTGTTCGAGGTGCTCGCCCAGGCCGGCGCCGATCTCCAACGTGGTCTTGAAGTCGCGCGGCGAGTGTCGGGCGGGAAAGCCGTGATTGAACTTCTCGATCGACCCGTAGCGCTTCTGGCTGGCGAGCTCGACGTGCCAGAGCTTCATGAACGCGTCGCTGCGGGCCTGCTGTTCAGGCGTGAGCGCAGGCAAAACCTTGGGCCATTTCGCGGCTGACGGCATGGGCTGCGACCTGGCTAGTGCGCCGCCTCGAGCAGCCACGGGTTTTTGCGCAGGTAGTCGAGCGTGCGCAATATGCCCTGCTGGATGGACAGCTTCGGCGCCCAGCCCAGCGCTCGCATCCGTCCGCAATCGAGGAAGATGAACGGGCTGTCGCCGATCCAGCCGCGTTCGCCGCCCGAATAGCTCAGCCGCGGAGTCAGGCCGAGCGCGCCGGTGATCCAGCCAATCGAGTCGTTCACCGCGCAGTACTCGTCGGTGCCGAGGTTGAGGACGCTGGGTTTCGCCGTGGCGCGCTCGATGGCGAGGAAGATCGCATCGATGCAGTCGTGCACGTACAGGTAAGACTTGCGCTGCTGGCCGTTGCCCAAAACGTGCAGCGTGCTCGGATCGTTGCGCAGGCGCTGGTAAAAGTCGAACACGTGCCCGTGGCTGTAGCGCTCGCCCAGGATCGACACGAACCGGAAGATCCAGGCCGAGAAGCCGAAGCCGTTGCAGTAGGCACTGAGCATTGCCTCGCCGGCCAGCTTGGACGCGCCGTAGAGTGACGTTTGCACGGGAAAAGGGGCGTCCTCCGGCGTCGGGAACACAGTCGGTTCGCCGTAGATCGATCCGGTCGAGCTGAACGCGATGCGCTTGATGCCGTTCTCACGCATGGCCTCCAGCACCCGGAAGGTCGCGATGGTGTTCTGCTGTAGATCTTTTTCCGGATGCTCGACGCCAAAGCGTACGTCGGCGTTGGCCGCCAGGTGAAAGACGAAATCGGCGCCGCGCATGGCGGCGCTCAGCGCGCCAGCGTCGAGAACGTCGCCCTCGACCAGCGCAAATCGAGGGTTCGCGCTCGCTTCGCGCAAAAATTCGCGACGGCCGGTCGACAGATTGTCGTAACCGACGACGTCGTCGCCGCGCGCCAGCAGACGGTCGACGAGGTTGCTGCCGATGAAGCCTGCCGCTCCAGTGACGAACGCCTTCACGCATCCTCCGCCGGTTGGAACCCGAGCGATTCGTCGACGATGAACTTGGGCCGCCGTTTGGTCTCCTCGTAGGTGCGGCCAACGTAGGCCCCCAGCAGCCCCATGCCGATGAACTGGATGCCGCCCAGGAACAGCATCAAGATGACCATCGTCGCCAGGCCCTGGGCGAAGCGATAGAGGTTGTAGGCCTTCAACGCCGCGACCACCGGGATCGCCAATAGCGCAATGCCGGCCATCGTGATCCCGACGACGACCATCAGACGAAGGAGCGAGTCGGAGAACGCGACGATGCCGTTGAAGCCGATCTTGAGGCTGCCGGTCAGGCGGTTGTACTTCCCCTCTCCGGCGGCGCGCGCGTCTCGATTGAACGGTAGCAGCACGGTCTTGAACCCCACGACGCTGGTCAGTCCGCGCAGGAAGCCGTGGCTTTCGCGCAGGTTGACGATCTCGCGGACCACGCGCCGATCGAGCAGGCGGAAATCGCCCGTGTTGCGTGGAATGGGCACGATGGCGATGCGGTTGATCAGCCAGTAGCCGAAGTAGGAGATCAGCCGCTTGATCAACGTCTCACCATCGCGCGAAGTGCGCTGCGGGATGACGACCTTGTTGCCCGCCCGCCACAGGCGCACCATCTCCGGAATCAAGCGCGGCGGGTCTTGCAGATCGCAGTCGATGATGACCACCGCCTCGCCGGTCGCGTAGGTCATGCCGCCGGTGGTCGCTGCGGGCTGGCCGAAGCGCCGCGAGAACAGCAAAAGCTTGACGCGCGGATCGCGCTCGTGCTCGGCGCGCAGCAATTCCACCGTGCGATCGGTGCACGGATCGGCGACGAAGATGATCTCGTAGTCCTCCGTCACCTCGGCGAGCACGGGCCGGATCGCTGCGAGGAACTTGGGCAGCGTCTGTTCCTCGTTGTAAACGGGCACCACGATCGAGAGCAGACACGACATCTTCAAGGGTAGGGGGGCCGAGGCAGGGCCGCGGAATCTATCAGCGGAGGGCGGCACGGTCCAGTGCCCCGAAAGTTCCGCACTTCCGCGGGAAAAGCGATCGCTATCGGTCGCTGTGGCGCTAGGAATTCTGCCTTCCTTCTGGTGGGGCGATCTGCCAGACTACGTTGGTTATCCGTGGAACGAGGCCTATGCGCGACGCGCCCCCGACTCTCGACCGGCTGAAAATCTTTGCGGACGGCGCGGCCTTAGCGCCCATGCTCGATCTCTACAAGAATCCGCGCATCGCTGGGTTCACGACGAATCCGACGTTGATGCGCAAGGCCGGCATCAGCGACTACCGCGCCTTCGCGCACGAGGTCCTGGCAGCCATCACGGACAAGCCGATCTCGTTCGAGGTCTTCGCCGACGACTTCCCCGAGATGAAGCGCCAGGCGCTCGAGATCAAGACCTGGGGCGACAACGTCTACGTCAAGATCCCGATCACCAACACCAAGCGCGAGAGCGCGACGCCGCTCATTCGTGAGCTCGCGACCTCGGGCGTGAAGCTCAACGTCACCGCCATCTGCACGGTCGACCAGGTGCGCGAGACGGCTCAAGCCTTGCGCGGGGGCGCGCCCTCAGTCGTCTCGGTCTTCGCGGGACGCATCGCCGACACCGGGCGGGATCCGATCCCGCTGATGCGCGAGGCGCTCGCCATCTGCCGCGCCGCCGGGCGCGAGATCGAGCTGCTCTGGGCGAGCCCGCGCGAGCTGCTCAACATCGTGCAGGCCGCCGAGATCGGCTGCGACATCATCACGGTGACGAGCGACGTGCTGGCCAAGCTGCCCACCATCGGCAAGGACCTGGCGCAGTTCAGCCTGGAGACCGTGCAGATGTTCCACCGCGACGCCGAAGCGGCCGGGTTCAAGCTGTGACAGCGAACGCGCAGAGCGACGGCGCAAACGACTTCGTGCGTCTCTATCTCGACGAGACGCTCGAGGCCGTACGCAAGATCGATGCGGCGGCCGTCGAGGCACTCGCGGTCGGGCTCGCGGCGGTGCGTGACGGCGGCGGCCGCCTGTTCATCCTCGGCGTCGGCGGTTCGGCCGGCCACGCCAGCCACGCGGTCAACGACTTCCGCAAGATCTGCGGCTTCGAGGCCTACTGCCCGACGGACAACGTCTCCGAGCTCACCGCGCGCGTGAACGACGAGGGCTGGGAGACCAGCTTCTCGGAGTGGCTCAAGGTCTCGCGCCTCGGGGCGCGCGACGCCCTGCTCATCTTCTCGGTGGGTGGTGGCAACGTTGCGAAAAACGTCTCGCCGAACCTGGTGCGCGCGCTCGAGCTCGCGGCGCAGGTTGGCGCGGCGGTGTTCGGCATCGTCGGTAAAGACGGCGGCGCCACGGGCGCGGCAGCCAAGGCGTGCGTCATCATCCCGACCGTATCGGATGCCCGCATCACGCCGCACACCGAGGGGCTGTGCGCGGTCGTCTGGCACCTGCTGGTCAGCCACCCGGCGCTCAAGGTCCGGGCCACGAAATGGGAGTCGACACGCTAAAGAGGGCTGCCACACCGCAGCTCGCATCGCAGAAACTCACGTGTAGTCTCCAGGCAAAGCCGGACTCGCCGTTGTGGCCACCTGAGTTTCAGGTCAGTCGGGGAGACGGGGAGGTCCCCGCCTGCCTGCGTGGCTCGCGGGTCCTCGCCACGAGAAGCGTCGCTCGGCACGACCCAGGGACGATACGTGAGTTTCTGCAAACGGGCCGCAGTTGGGCAGCCCACTTTTTCGACACCCTACTAGAGGATCTTCGTGCCCTCGTAGTCGAAGCTGAGCTTGATCTCCATGAGACGCTCTTGCCTGAGGGCGGCGCGCAGCTTGGCCTTGTCCTCGGTGTAGAAGAGCAGGAACCCCCCGCCGCCAGCGCCGATGACCTTGCCGCCGATCGCACCGTTTGCGCGCGCCAGCTCGTACCAGCGGTCGATGTCAGCGTTGCTCATGAGGGGTGAACGCTTCTTCTTGTGCAGCCAGTGCTCGTGCATGAGCTCGCCGTAGCGCGACAAGTTGCCGCTCTCGATCGCCTCGCGGCTGCGATAGCCGAGATCCTTCACGAAGTGGAGATTGTCGATCATCGCCTGGTCGTTCTGCTTGCTCTTGTCGTCCTGCTCCTTGAGGACGGCCGACGCCGAGCGGTAGTAGCCGGTCGACACCATGACCAAGTTGTCCTCGAGCAAGTCGATGATCTCGTCGCTGGCCTGAAGCGGGGTCGCCTCGACCCGCCCATCCTCGCGGAATTCGAACGCGGTGACGCCGCCGAACGCTGCGATGTACTGGTCCTGCTTGCCGATGGGCTCTTTCAGTAGATCGAGCTCGATGTGGCAGGCCATTTCCGCCAGTTCGGGGGCGTGGATGAAATGGCGCTTGTGCTTGTGCAGAACCTTGAGCAGGCACGTCGTGAAGCTGCCCGACGAGCCGAGGCCGGTCCCGGCAGGGATGTCGGCGATGCTGGTGAGCTCCAGGTTCGGCGCGTCGACGCCGGTCAACTTGAGCGCCTCGCGGATGATCGGGTGCTTGATCTCCGCGACGGTCTTGACCCGTTCGATCTGTGAGTAGCGGAGCAGCATCTCCTTCAGCGGGGTCAGCTGGAACGTCACGTACACGTACTGGGTGATCGCGGCCGAGAGCACGAACCCGCCGTGCGCCCGGTAGTACGACGGAAGGTCGGTCCCGCCGCCGCCGATGCTGATTCGTAGCGGACTGCGTCCGATGATCATGGCCATGGTGTAGCGCGACGCCCGCGAGCCCGAAAGCGGTATGAAGCCATGCTACCTGCCGCTCGCGATCCGGTTGGCCCGCTTTTGGGCCTCCGCGCAGGTCAGGCCGAAATCGAGCAGCATATAGTAGCCGATGCCGAGCTCGGGGTGATTCCGCGCCACGGCGGCGTACTTGACCGGATCTCGCGTCTCGGCCGCCGCGCGCAACTCGCCCGACCAGGCGGAGTACGACTCCTTCGGGTACACGTCAAAATAGAAGGGAACGAAGCGCGCGGTCTGGGCGAGCGCCAGCACGAGGGCGATCACCGGCACCAATCGCGAACGAGACCAGAGCACCGCGAGCGTGACCCCCGTGAATACCGAGACCGCCGGCCAGGCGGCCATCGACCGCAGCGCGTGAGGCAAGCCTTCCCAGCACAGCGCCGCGGGCAGGGTTCCGAAAGCGGCGACCAGCACCGCCGCGACCGCGACCGGCCAGCGCGGCGAGGGGGGCACCCAGTCTCCTGCGGGCGGGCGATAGGCTTTCCAGACCAACGTGCCCAGGGCGACCCAGAACAGCCCGACGGCGAGGATATCCAACCAACCGAGCTCGCCCATGATCTGGGTCGAGTGGCGGATGTTCGCGTCCCCGGTGAAGAGCAGATACGACGGCCGCAGATGCTCGAAAAGGTTTTCCAGCGTCTGCTTCACGACGAAGACCGGCCCGCTGTAGTGGCCGCGATGATCTCGTATGTAGTCGTCGGTGAGGATCGAGAGCGCCCGCGCGCGGCCCAGGAGCGAGCCGTCCAGGATGCGCTGCGCTAGCGGAAACCCGACGATCAGGGGCGTGCCCAGGAAGGCGAGCACCCGCTTGGCGCTCAAGCGTTTGCGCTCGACGAAGAGCAGCAGCAGCGCCAGCAGCGCCACCTGCACCCGCACGGGCGAGTAGGTGTAGCCCGCGAGTGTTAGGACCACGGCGCCGGCAGCGGCCCACGGCCAACGCGGTGAGCGCAAGAACAGGTAGGTGCCCCAGACCACCAGCGCCGGTGTCAGTGGTGCGTCGACGGCCAGCCGCGACACCGCGAACGACCAGGGCGAGAGCGCGCCCGCCACCATCGCGAGCAGGGCCGCCCGGTTGCCGGCGAGCAGCCGTACCAGCATGCCGAGGCCCAAGATCGCGAGAATCGAGAACGCGGCCGAGAGCCCTCGTATGCTGGAGATCGATATGCCGAAGACGCGCGTCCAGGCGAACAGCGTGTAGAGGTAAGTGGGCGAGTACAGGCCACCGCCGAGGCCAGTCGCGAACAGCGGCCAGGGCTGGCCGTCGGCCGACTTACCCGTCTGGGCCAGGCATTCGACGTGCATTCCGGACAGCGTCTCGTCGGTGGACAGGCCGAAGGGCACACTCTCGAGGCCGACGAATCGCATCACGCACCAGCCGACAGCGACCGCAATCAGGACGATCTCGATCACCTGCTCCAGTCGCCAGCGCCGCCACGTCTCCGCGATGAAGAGCATCGCCGCTGAGCCCCGTGGGCCTGGTTGAGTCTCGGGCCTGTTCACTTCGTCACCCGGGCTTAATGTGCCGGATTTCGCGGCTGCCGTCGCTACCTATCCATTTACGTGGCCGTCGCGAGACCCAGCAGCTTGGTCATCGAAATCTCGTCCGCCGGCGTGAACGGCAGCTCGTCGAAGTCTTGGCTCTCGACCCAGCGAAACTGATGCACGTTCACGGCCTGGGGCTCGCCTTGGGTGATGCGGCAGTCGTAGAGGTGAAGCTCGACGCTGTAGTGCTCGTAGGCGTGTAAATCGCTGCTGATTTGCGCGCCGGGCTCGACTTCGACGCCCACGCGGTGCCTGATCTCGCGCTTCAGGGCTTCGAGATCGCTCTCGCCCGCCTCGACTTTGCCGCCGGGAAACTCCCACAGCAGCGGCAAGACCGCCGTCGGACGGCGCTGCGTCACGAGATAGCGGCCATCTTGGGCGATGACGGCCGCCACGACGCGAATGGTTGGCGTCATCAGCCCGCGTATCAGGCGTCAATGCGGAACAGCTGTTGTCCCATCAGCAGAATGTCGGTACCGCCCACGGCGCGTTCGGAGCGCAGCCGCACGAACGTGCCGTTGGAGCTGCCGACGTCGGTCAGGTAGACGCGACCGTCGGGGCCGCGGGCAATGCGGCAGTGCAGCCCGGAGACGTAGCCGTCTTCCGAGAACAAGATGTCGCCGCGCTCCCGGCCGCAGTGCACGCCGCGCTCCGGGACTGGGAACGAATTGCCGGTGGTGTCGCGGCCGATCACCAGCGCCAGGCGGCCGATGTAGCCCTTGGCGGGGCTGCCGAAGCGCTCGACGCCGTCCGGCGACTTGCCCTGGCCCTTGAGCTCTTCGAAACGGATGATCTCTTGGCCGATGCGGAAGACGTCGCCGAACTCGAGCAAACACGGCTCATTCGGGCGCACCTTCAGGTACACGCCGTTGAGCGAGCTTTCGTCTTTGATGAACAGCTGGCCGCCGCGCTTGCTGAACGTGGCGTGACGCGGCGAAAGGTAGCTGTCGCCGGCGAAGATGGAACCCGTGTCGCGGCCGACGGAGACGACCGGCGCGTCCGGCATGCGGAAGGTACCGGCTTCGCTACCGTCAGCGCGCAGCGCCGTGAGGATGATGCCGGCGCCGCCGGCAACCGGTGCGGCCGCTGCAGCCGCCGGTACTGACGGAGATGCGCCGGCGAGCGCGCCGAGGTTGTAGCCGCATGACGCGCAGAAGCGATTGCCCGCGTTGATG
>Ga0307508_10002044_pt1 | contig 21826 bp, 24 predicted proteins | sample 9_EM_MG_FD_203089 | JGI IMG/M metagenome (GOLD analysis project Ga0307508, IMG submission 203089) | Populus trichocarpa ectomycorrhiza microbial communities from riparian zone in the Pacific Northwest, United States - 9_EM | ecosystem: Host-associated > Plants > Roots > Unclassified | place...
CCGCCCCCCCCCCCCCCCCCCCCCCCCCACCGAAGCCATCTGCTCTTGACGATCGTTACGCAGCGTACCTCTGCTTGCGCCGTTGGGGAACGCGAAGGGCTTGTCTTGTTGCTCCGCGTTGTCGTCGCCCATCGAATCGATATCACGGCCGTCCGAACGAAGCGGTTGTCCGTCCGGAGCTGTGCGCGACCGTCCTGTTCAGCCGTACCAGCAGCACGCCCGCTACCGCCTGCTCGGCTCCTGACTCTCCCCCACGAGAGCAAGGTACCGGAAACCACCTGCAACTCGCCTCGCCCTCCTCAACACGCCCGTACCCGTCATCTATCACCGTCACCGTCACCTTCACCCCATCATGGCCGCAATGCAGCGTTCGTACAGCTTCGACGCCCACGACGACGATCCCTCGTACTATCCCCTCCAGCCTCAGCAGCAGCACGGCGCCGCCCACTTCCAACCGCAGCGCGTCGAGCCGCAGTACTACTCGCCGCCCCCTGCGCAGCCGCAGCACTTCCACCAGCCCCTCGCGCAGCACCAGCACGGCAGCTCCCTCGCGCCGCAGGCTCAGCAGCGGATCCCGTCGGACGTGTCGTGGGGCGAGCCGCCGCACCGGTCGGTCTCGGACAGCTCCGTGTCCTCAGTCGGAATCGAGCATCAGCCCACCGTGATCCGCAAGTCGCTGCCGCCTGCTGCCGCCGCCGCCACCGCTGCCGCGCTCCATGCGGTGCAGGAGGATGTCGCGCCGAGCCCGGTGGAAAGCGACGAGCGCTATTGGACGCCCGAACTGGGGTACGGACCGCGCGGACCCCCCGACGGCCCGTACCCGTACACGCCGCAGCGCTCCACGCCCGCGTCGCAGGCGCCGCTGCTCGCCGGTCCGCCCGCGCCCCCGCTGCACGCGAGAGGCTCCGGCAACGGCAGCGAAAGTCCCGGTGGCCGCCCGCGCGTGCTCGTCGATCCGCTACTTGGACAGTACACTGATAACCCGTACAAGAGGATGAGCACCACGTGGGACCCGGCGGTGAGCCAGACGCACTTCGATGGCGCCAACGATGTGCTGAGCGACGATGATGACGATTGGGGGAAGACAGGCGGGAAGAGGGGGGCGGCGGTGGCCGGGGCGGCCGCGGGAGCGGGAGCGGCGACTACGGCAGGGACGCAGGCCCCTGGCGGCTTGAGAGGCGGCGTGGTCGAGAGCGGCGGGCTGCTGGGAAGCGGGGCGAGGGGTCCCGGCGCGGGAGCCAACGGTATGAACTCTACCCCACGCGTTCCGTGCTTCCGAGCGATCGTGCTGACTCGCGCCGAGCAGAGAAATCCGACTGGCTCCGCTCCAACGAGGATTCCTCCCGCAAGCGGCGGCGTTGGATCATCGGTATCATAGGAGTCATCATCATCGTCGCCATCGTGGCTGGCACCGCAGCCGGCGTCCTCGTGTCCAAACGCGGGCCCGCTGACGGCCCCTCCGGTAGCTCTAGTGGCGTCTCCGCCGCGGACGACCTCCGCCAGAACGGCGCCCTCGACAAGAACTCCGCCGAGATCAAGGATATCATGGACAACCCGAACCTTCACAAAGTCTTCCACGGGATGGACTACACGCCCCTCGGTGGCGTCTATCCAGAGTGTCTGACCTGGCCGCCAACGCAGAACAACATCACGCGCGATGTCGCCGTGCTGTCTCTGCTAACCGAAAAAGTCCGCCTCTACGGTACCGACTGCAACCAGACTGAAATGGTCCTGCATGCCATCGATGTTCTGGACGTGGACATGAAAGTGTGGATCGGTGTCTGGCTCGACGGCAACAGCACGACCAACACGAGGCAGTTGAACCATCTCTACACACTCCTCTCGGACGAGAAGCACCACGACAAATATGCTGGCGTGGCCGTCGGCAACGAGGTCCTCTTCGCCCAGACGCTCACGCAGACGCAGCTCTTCAACATCATCAAGGAGGTGCGCACGAACCTGACGGCTCTCGGCTACGACATCCCCGTCGGCACCAGCGACCTGGGCTCCAACTGGAATGCGGTCATGGCGCGCGAGGTGGACGTGCTCATGGCGAACGTGCACCCGTTCTTCGCCGGGGTGGTGGTGGAGGAGGCGGCGGACTGGACGTGGAAGTTCTTCCAGGATAACGACGTGGTCCTGACCAATGGGCTCGACCCGAAGCCGCGGGTGATGATCAGCGAAGTGGGCTGGCCTACGGCCGGGGGTTCGAACAACGGCTCCGTCGCCGGCATCGACGAGCTCAACACCTTCATGGGCGACTTTGTGTGCCGCGAGAACGAGCGCGGGACAGAGTACTTCTGGTATCTATCCATCCACTCCTCTGCCTTTTCATCGGGGGCCGCAACTGAACGATGTGTGTGCGCAGGTTCTCGGGCTTCGACGAGCCCTGGAAGATCCGCTACAACGAGCCGCAGCTCGGCAAGGAGTGGGAGGACAAGTGGGGCTTGCTCGACATCAACAGGAAGCTCAAGAATGGGCTCAAGATTCCGGATTGCAAGTGAGTAGGTGGGTTCGACGCTTTAAAAAGTCAGTGACGAACGGGCCGGAGCGGATATGTCGTGCGGAGTTGGCGTTTATGTTTATTGCTTGTTTTTATGACAAAGCGGTGCGGATATTACCTAAAGGCTTCGAAGGGATGGGACGACCGTGATCGATTGAGGGTCGGCTTTGCATATACCTGCCGATTTTTCTTCTCCTTTTTCTTTATTTTTTCTCTGCGCTTTGTGCTGCGGTTGTGTTGCATTGCAGTTCCTCTGTTTTGTTTGTTTTCATATGTAAATGTCGAAGATATAATGAGTTCTCTCAACAGCTGTCACGGCACACGTCGTGCCGAGGGGGACAACCCCAGTCGTACGTCCAAGCCAGCTCGAGCAAGAAGACATATCGATGGCAGGTGACGCGTCCGTGATATCGTCCGATTTCTGGAATCCTCAGAAGCGGGGGGAGGTGGTAACGCGGATAAGCAAAAGTGAGCACTCCACTACTTATGTATTCCAGCCCAAGACCAGTGCTGACGTGGATCAGCGATAGAGATGTGCGACATTTGTATACTATCTACCCCCGCGATGTTCCTCCACCCACAACAACGTCCTCAGCCCTCGCTCCATTCCCCACCACCCCGCGAGCAGGTTCCAACAACAGTACGGCAGCGATGGCGGGAAGGCAATACGGCTACATTCCTGGTAGCAGCTTTATCCGATCTCTGTGAATGCAGATGCACAAGATTCAGCTGTCTGCACACGGGGTGTTGCGCGTTGCGAAAACTTGTACTGACGCGTGTCGCGGCGATATTTCCGTCGCAACGTATGTAATCCAAAATGGCCTGGGCCAGCAGGATTGGCAAAAAGAAGCTCTGACGCGGATTTGAACCGCGGATCTCATCATTACTAGTGATGCGCCTTACCGCTTGGCCACCAGAGCATTGCATGACATGGTCGATTTAACTGTCATGGACTGGCGGACCAGAACTGCAAGCGCTGGCCCCCAGCACCTGGTGAAAATTGTTTGATTGGTGCATGCACCTGGCTGAGCCAATGATGTCGCAGAAATGGCCTTATCTAATCTCCGGTTGGCCCCGCTCGCGCGATTCTATGTATGATTTCAGCTGGTATATAGATAGACGATCTGGAACTTGGATGGCCTAGTCCTGTCAACGAAAACAAGCAGCAGAATTTTGCGGATGATGATAATGATGATGACTGTGTTGCTGTCTGGCTAAAGATGAGACGAAGAACTGGAAGAGCAAAGACGGCCGCATTGAAAGGTATTTCTCTCGTCTGTGCTTTCTCTTTCGCGGCTTTGTCTCCCGGCCGACCCACTTCGCACGCTACAGATCGCTTCTCGCCGATCACTGCTAGACTGCGTCGTCATCGCCACAGTTGGGCCCAGCTCAGGCTTATTCCACATCCATCGCACAGCATTCGCTGTCGCTCTTCCTCTACACGCCTATCGCCCACCACCACCAGCACCGTCCGAGAGAAAAGACATACGCGATGTTCGGCCGTCGTCACCGGCGCTCGTCGTCCCCCGCGGCCCCGTCGCACTGGGCGCTCGCCGCCGCCAGCTCCTCGCACAACCCTCTCGCAGCCGCAGCCGCGGGCGCCGCGTTGCGCGACAAAACCGTGTCGCCGCCGCCGGCGGAACAGTGCACCGGCAGCATCCCGACCAAGCGCATGCTGCAGCGGCGCGACAGCTACTCCTCGACCGCTTCCGAGCTGCCGGCGGGGGCGATGGGCAAGAGGGGTAGTTCCAGATCGCTGACGCAGCGGAGATTCAGGAGTAGCCCGCCCGCGAGCGAAGGCGCGAGAAATCCGCCGACGTCATTGCTCACGAGCACCGGTAGCATGCGCGAAACCATGAGGAGTCCCCCGCCGCCGTCGATACGCAGTGCAGGCAGTCCGCGCGGGTCGAGGCGGCCGCAGAACCACGACGGCAGGAGCGTGCTGTCGCGCGGATCGCTACGGGGCGAGCGTGAGCCGCCGAGGGAACGGCGGAGGTTCAGCACTTCCTCGGAGTCATCGGAGGGAATGACAGCCGCCCCTGCGAAGCAAAGACCGGACGGTTACGCCGAGTCGCATGGAAGCTATGCCAGCGATTTCGACAGCATCCTGGAGGACGACAGAAGGCAGTCGAGGAGACGGAGAAGAAGCGTTCCCATCAGGGAGGAGGAAGACGAGGAGGAGAGGAGAAGGAGGGAGGATCACGACGATATCTGGCGGCGGAAGGAGGAGGCGAAGTTGAGGCTTAGACGTGTTGGGGAGGAGGAGGAGCTGGAGCGAGTGAAGCTTCGACGAAGAGGGGAAGAGGCGACCGGGCGCCATCATGAGGAGACGAACGTTAAGATTCGACGCGAGGAGGAAGCGAAGCTGAGACATATGGGGGATGCGGAGGACGAGGAGGAGAGGAGAGCCGAACGGAGAAAGACGTTGGCATTACTCGAGCCGCCGCGCGTCGGACAAGCAGAGGCCGCCGGGGCGCCACGATCGCCAACACGAGCGCACTTTAGCGGAGCGACTTTGGAAGCGCAGCAGCACTCGCCACCACCACGATCGGTGAGTCCGGCGAAGAGCGCGCTGAAACACCCAATCTCCGAGATGGTTGCCGGCGACACTCCCAGCTCGGCCGCGAGCGAGAAGAGGACGCAGGTACGCATCTCCTTCTCGGATGAGGACAGCTCGGCGTCTCACTCACATTCGCGGCCGCCGGTGGTGGCAGCGCACGAGTTTGGGCCAAGCCCGGCACCGCCGGCTTTTGGTGGTGCCAAGGTAAAGGATGCTGCGGCGGAGATGGCGGTCTGGAGGAAGCGGGAGACTGCGCTGGTGGAGTCGGCTTCTCCAGTTGCTGTGAGTCCTGGATGGGGAGTCAATGGGAACCGACGACTCATCGTCCCCGACGTGGTGTTGATCGAGCCGACTCCGATGGAAGAAGAGAAGGAGGACATCGCGATGTCTTCAGTTATCGAGCAATCGCCGGCCGCACCACCTGAGAAATCTTCGCCAACCCAGCCCCTCGATCGGACGCAGGTCTGCAGTGTCTCACCCCCACTCACCCCCGTCCCGGGAGCATTCCCAGTCAGTTTGGGACCGACCGACGCCGACCCTCCCAGTGATTCCGATAGCTCCAGTATCTACGAAGACGCACTCGAGGAAGTCGCTCCAACAGTACGACCCACGATGAACCCATTATCCATCGCCACAGCCATCCCCTTCTCCCCCTCCGCACCCCCGCAATCCACGACTTCGTCACCTCCGCTCTCGCCGCGCCAAACCAACGCGGGCAACCGCACCCCCATTCCTCGGCCGCCATCGCCACCTCTGCCGGCCAGTTTCTCCCGCCCCACTCCCACTCCCTCCCGCAGGCGCTCCCTCACGCCCCCTCCGCGCCGTCGCCCCTCGCAGCGCCAACCCCCACAGCCCACCCATGCCTCCGACTCCGATGCTGCCTCGGTCTCCAGTTTCCGCCGCGCCCACCCGCGCTCAACGGGCGGCTTCCGTAGCTCGATGCGCACCGGCCCCCCCTCCGCGCCTGCAAGACGTTTCTCCGAGGACTCGAGCGACGACGAAGTGGGTCGCGTGCGTCGACGATTCGGCTTCGGCTTCGGCGGCGGTGGCGGTGGCGGGCGTGACGGCGCGGCATGGAGGAGTAGGTATGAAGACTCGAGTGGCGACGAGAGGGAAGCGAGTCCTGTCACCGCTAGGACAAGCGTGCGCCTCGCCGCGACAGCAAGCAGTCCGGGGAAGCTGAGGAGAAACGGTCTCAAGACGACCCCAGCGCCGCCGGTTCATGGGGACGTGGAGGAGACGAAGAAGAAGGGTTTGTTTGGCTTCTTGGGGAAGAAAGATGGCTCCAAGAGGGATCCTGCCAATAGGAGCAACACCGCGGCATTGGATGTCGCGTTTTCCGCCGGGGACGGTGCGGCGAGGAAGCGAAAGAAGAGGTGGTGGAAGTTTGGGCATTAGACTCGAGGCGTTATTTAGGCGGAATCTGGTTGTTGCTTTCTTTCTCGCGAAGGTGTGCCATGGGGTAGTCGGATCTATTGCCTTAGTTTGAGACATTGTTTTAGCGAGGCGCTGTTTCCATCTTCTCAGTCGGCAATGTCGGTTCGCGTGTGATATTTCATGATTGTAACATATTTTTCTCACATGGGCATACACCGATGAAAGTTTTCTCACAATATCCCGCAGAGCTCGGCCTTGGGCTAAGTGGCTGCGCGCGTTAGTGGGCATGGCCGCGGCAGGAGCGATATCTGTTTCTTTGAATTTGGCGGCGTTCTGAAATAGGAGTTTTTTTTCTTTCGTGACTGGCTTGCATAGCCGCGCATGCAATCGCACTTCGGACGGTTGGGACAGCATATTTATCTTGGGTGTCCTCACACCTGTTGAGCCTCGCCGATTCGATGGATAGATACCTATGCAGCGCTCACGCCACCGCTTACGAGTTCGATCAAAACGACACGACACCAGGAGATTGGCTGTCATTACGCAAGGTACAAGCCCCCCATACAACCCAGGAATGAAAAATTAAAAGACCGCGCTCCCCCTCAATGCTTAGGCGTGCCCTCCTTCGGGAACCTGGAAAAGATGTCCCTGATCTTGTCCATCGGCGCAGCCATCAGCCCGACGACGGTCGCCCACGGCGGGCGGTCGGGGGCGCTGGGGTGACTCCGTGTGGGCACCAGCCGCTTCGTCCGCTCGAAGCGCTTCGCCAGGCCCGCGCTGTCGGCGTCAGTTGCGCCCCTGCGCATGGCCTTCTCGAGCTGCGGCAGGTCGTGCTCCTCCTCCTCGCGGATGTGCTCCCTGAGGACAGCCATGAGGCGCTTGAGCGAGCCCTCGAAGTTGGTGTCGGTCGGGTGCATGCTCTGGAACTCGTACAGGCGCTCCTTGACGTCGCGGTGGGCGGCGCGGTCCTTATCGGCCACACCGTCGCCGCCGCCCTTGAGGAACCGTTCGAGCGCCGGGTACACCACCAGCTCCTCACTGATGCTGTGGCGCGCGAGCTTCCACACGAACTGGTTCTGCCACCGGATCTTGCTGTCGACGTCGCTTGCCGACAGGATGTGACTATAGTACGTCTCGAGCTCGCGGTGGTCCGACTTGATCGCGTCCGAGACTGTGCGGTAGGCCGCTGTGGCCAGCGAGCGCGCCGCGGCTACGGGGAGGATGCGCGGCAACGGTGCGCGAGGTGCGGCGCGGAGGATTCGCAGGGTTTGCATTGTGTAGCTATGGAGATGGTGGTACCAGTGGTGGAGGTTCCTATTGTGGGTTCGTGATGGTGGCGATGGGGAGATCTGGTGTGTGTGGGGGGGGGGGGGGGGGGGGGGTAAAAGTGGATGTATCCCGCGGTTCGATCGAGATCGAGATGTCATGATGCCGTAGGTGGTGAGCCACCGTCACCTGCGGGCACCAATCCGGTAGCGAATAGGAATGGGCCAATTATCAGAATTCCGAAGAGAAAGCGGCGGCGTGAGGCCTTACGTGCGCATAACGTCATAACGATCGGCACCGAGGGGATGGTTCTGATCCGTACTACGGATCAAGCATGCAGCCTAAGTAAAGCAGTCTAGATATGAGGCTTTAACAGCGGAAGCAGTGCCTTGGTCCAACGGGCGCGATGACGGATGTTTTCCTTTTCACCACAAGTCGAACAATTTGCGCGCGACGTGTCACCACGAGTGCCGTTGTGTGATTGGCCCTACCCAATAGATCGTTGACATCATATGGCCTTTCCTCCTCATCCTGCCTAGAGCGTCACCAATCCGCCCCACGCGTTCCTCAATCCTCGCCTCCTTTTCTCACGCAAGACAGATCCTCGCCTCCTCCTCTCACGCAAGACAGATCCTCGCCTCCTCCTCTCACGCAAGACAGATCCTCAAGCCCGTCTTGCCGCCGGCGCCGCCCTGGAAATCGCCCGCAGGTCCAACCCGCAACTTCTCTTCCTTCCTCGGCCCCGCCACCAGCACAAGGACACCACGCCAAGATTCCGGCAAGCCCAGCCACAGATATCAACCGCGTTCGCCGCTCCGCCTCTCCCCAAGAGGGCGGAGGTAGCGATTAACGGCCTACGGCACAACCTTGTACCGTTTCGAGTAAGCCAGGATCAGCATGTCCTAGAGGAAGCGATGCAGCGTTCCAGTGGTGAGAAGGTTCCACACGCACGACGCCTCGAGGCCGCCGGCGCTGTCTCCCCCCTGCGCATTCACGAATACGGCCGTACCCCGGGCCCAGCCGACGCGGCTACCGGGTGACAAGCGCGCCGAAATCGCCGCTCGGCACGGCATTGCCGTACTCGGTCCTCCCCGCGAACTCGGCGTCGGGCGAGACAGTCCGCGGCGGTGCTGTCGCAACGTCGTCCCACCGCAGGAAGTCGCCCGCGTCATCGGCGGCGATAAGCGCGTCGTACCGCCGCGCGAGCGCCGAGAGTTGCGAGCGACGCCGGCCGGAGCTGCTGCTGCCGGTCGGGTTGCGGAGTGTCTACGCCAGGTGGATTATATTCCAGTATATCTTAAGGTATCTTGCTAGTGGCTTAAACACCTACTCCTCCCCGTCGTCGCCAGTCACGGTTAACAGAAACCGAGAAGGCGGAGGAGGGCATTCCTACGGGTCTTGGGTTTAACGCCGCTGCGGCCCGGGCCTCTACTTCGCTCAATCCCCGTCCCAGCGCGGCGTCGCCGATATTATCGCCGTCTTCCGGTACGAAGACGATCTTGCTCTCGAGACGGCTGTCTTCGAACGCCTGCTTGCTCCCGTTCGGCGACGGCGCGAGCGGCCAAACGGAGCGTGTGTATTCCAGATCCGAAAACTTCCGCAGGATTCCCTCAAGGGCCTGGCATTTGCTTGCCGCGGCCAATTCTGCACATTATCGGTGGGGTGGCTGGTGGAGGCAGGGACGGTGGGGGGCAGTGGGGACGAACCTGTTGTGATGCAGAGCTCATGAGCAGTTGCGCTGTTGTGGAGATGTTCAGCCAGCCCGTGGTGACGGCGCATAACGGCACCGACGAGCGAAGGAGGGCGTCTGCGTAGGCGAACGGGTCGGTCAGGACCGAGCGCCTGGCATAGACGAGGGGGCAGCTGGCAGGAGCCGGCGGGACTGACAGGGCTTCTACAGGTCGATAGGAGTCACAACTGGTGGTGGCGGCGGCGGCGAGTGTGGCAACGTGCGGCGCCTCAAAGGGAGCTTGGGGAGCTTGAGCGCGGGGACAGTTTGGGTTCGTCTGCAGTTGAGCGGCTCTCGGAGATGGCTATTTTCCTCCGGGCTATGGTGTACATGGCTGGCTTGCGAAGATGTGGGGGTTTCTGGGGAGAGAAGATTTCGGAAGAAATCCACCCATCGATGCCAAAGGCCCCACCCACAGCACGACAGCTCGGCGCCGGCGAATCAGGAAGCAGTCAGCCCAGCGGCCAATCATTCACCACAGCCTACGACAGCCCAGTCGCTGATACGCGAATGGAAGGGGTGCTTCCAGATATCGTTGGCAGCCACGATCGCCGGGACAAGGAAAAGAGGTGGGAACTGGCTGTGCCGCTCAGCATTGACGCGGGCACAAGCCGCCATACGTCGCATGGCCTCAGAGGAGCCTGGCCCCTGTTAGAGTGAGGGTTGGAGAACTTAGGGTTCGGGCGTGTTTTGCCCACACACTAGGGTACCAGCGGCACCCAATATTTTCTTGTTGTCTGTAGCTTAGTTAGACCGGCTATTAGACATTCCCGACCTCACCGAATACACTGCCGTCTACCTCCTTTTGTGTGCCCGTCTCTCTTCTTCCTCTACGCCGCCTGCTCCGTTATAACAGCCCCGGCCAGAAGTACGCGGTCCAGGCAAGAAGGCATATCGGAGCACTACGGAGGGCCAGACCAGATATCGCCATTGAGATCAGGTGGTTCCGCACACACAAAGGGGTGGAGCGCAATGAGAAGGCCGACGAGTGGGCCAAGATCGCAGCGGACGATCCAGACACCCGTGAGGTGGAATGGCTAGAGTATTCGGACAGGGTGGGGGCACGCGCAATGCCGCTTCCTAGATCACTTGCACACTTCAAGCGGGAGGTCACGGAGAGGAAGTGGGTGAAGGCACGACAGTGGGCTGGTGGCCGAACCTCCAAGACCAAATACAGAATGCCGAAAAGCCAGAGGCCGAACAGCTTGGTTGCTGGGAGCACCAAGAGGCTCGCCTCGCGGTTTCTACCAGGTGAAGACGGGTCACTACCTTGCCGGGCAGGACCTCCGTTAGACGAAAAACCGGCCCACCACCCAGTGCTGGTGGTGCCGGTACCAGACCCAGACTCGGGAGCGCCTCTTTAAGGTGTGTCCGTAGTGGAAGGGCCAACAGAAGATTCTGGGGCAGAGGTGCAGAAGGAGACCGGGAGGTGAAAGAGTCGATGGAAGATCCAGGACCTCCTTGCCGATGAAAGGTGCAGCCAGGCAGCACTAGACTTCCTCTCCACGGCGGATGTTGGAAGGAGAGTGCCGGTCGAGGAGGACGCAGGGAGCGAGGCGTCGGAATGGGAGCTCCGGGAGCGCCGGGAGCGGGGAGAGGAGAGGGAGGCGGAAGCGGGGGAGCTGGGCGCCGCGGGAGAATTATGCGCCTGGAAGGAGCTCCCGCTGTTCTTACCCGCGCCCTCCTTCATTGCATCCGCAGACGAGGACCAGGGCGGGCTGCGCTTTCTTTTGCTTCTTTCTTTTGTCTCTCACTCTCGTTCGGACTCTTTCCTTCGCGATTCCCCCGGTGCACATCACATCTTCTGGACAGGCCTAGGCGGAGGGCAAAGGGGAGCTTGCAACGTGCCGCCGCCGCGCGGACAGCAGACGGGGTGGGTGGAGATGTACGCCCTAGTCTAGATGGGCCGTATGCGAGTATGATTAAACGAAAAAAAAATCAGCATTGACGCGGACTTGAGCCGCGGATCTCATCGTTAGTGATGCGCTTGGCCACCAGAGCAATCCGGGTCCATCGGTCTGCGTGAGCATGTGAGGGCTGGTACGCTGCCGAACTATCTAGCTGCTAGCCGCCCACTAGGGCTCGACCGAACCGGAAAGGACACCGACTTGGGCTACGAACTGCCGTGGCATGACTGACGGCATACGTCATAGCCATATGATCGGCAGCGCCAAATCAGCGCGAGTGTGGTGAGCATCCATGGTGGCTGCTACCACGGTCGCAACTTGTCACGCCTGACACCAGCCTTCAATGACCGTCCATATGGCAGAGTCTAACGGTAGTCTCCCGCCGCCACCACTAGATACGACAGTGAACACGCGCCGTGCGTGTCGGCAGCATAGCAATTCATTAACCTAATGTGTTATATTCCAACGCCTCGCAGACGACGAGATCAGTCGCCCGAGGAGCTCTGGCGAACTTGTCGATATGTACCTTCCCGCAAACTAAAGTTATCTCTTCCGAGCATTTGGTGCCACAGCTTGGGGCCTCCTTCGAATGTGGCTGCTCGGAGGACTGCAGTCAACGCCACCAGACAAGTGATGTTAATTCGACTTGGCAAGCGCGTGGCGTTCTGTGTACTACCCGGGATGCAATCCGACGCTAGTATGCTAGTGAGCGAAAACTATCAATGATATTATTGACACATGACACATTAACTAGCTCCGGTGGCCAAGTGGTAAGGCGCGTCACTTGTAATGACGAGATCCGCGGTTCAATCCCGCGTCGGAGCTTCGACGGCTAGAATTTTTTTCTCTCCCCTTTTCCTCCTCGTCCGCGTATTCCGTAGTAGCTTCCGGTTGTAGAGCAAACCACTAGGCCAGCCTCACAGCAAAAAAAACATGAGATGTCACCGTTGGTCCCGCGCTGGCAGGTGTGTGATCGTTCCGCGTTCCATCGCCGCAAGACCTGCACACTACGGACAAGCACGGCACGGGCTACTTGTTCGTGCAAAATATAGCCTCAGCGAGAATATCCGCGCGCCCAATGAGTCCCGTCTCTCGCGGCACGCACTCCACACTAAATGCTACAAACCACAGTCCAAGTAGCCGCCAGCGAAGGAGCCGTCCCTCCGGAGGCATCACTTGCCCGCCGCCATCCGCGTTTTTCTCCATTGAGTATTTTTTTTCTCCCCGTGAGCAACCAGAAGAGCGGGGCGTCACAGACAACGCCGGACCTCTAGGAAGGAGTATAGGATGCCGAGTAGCCAGAAGCCGGAGGGCGCACCTGCGGGCAGCTCCAAGAGACCCGCCTCGAGGTTCTATCAGCTGAAGACAGATCGCTGCACCACCGGGCAGTACCTCAACTGGACGAAGAATCGACTCACCGCTCAGTGCTGGTGGTGTCGGTACCGGACGCAGACGCTGGACCACCCCTTCAAGGTCCGCCCCAGTGGATGGTCCAGTGGAAGATCCTGTAGGTGGAGGTGCGGGAGGAAAGTGGGAGGGGGAAAGAGCCGGTTCAAGATCCAAGATCTTCTTGCCGGAAGGTTCAGCCAGGTGATACTAGACTCCCCCTCCACCACGGACGTGGGAAGGCTGGTCCCGGCTGAGGAAGACATGGAGAGCGAGATGTCTGAATGGGAGTTCAGGGATCGCAGGGAGCGGGGGAGGAGGAGCGGAGAGTGGGGGCCGAGGAGCTGGGCGCCGAGGGGGGGAACTACCGCCATTCCTCCCCACGCCCTCCTTCACGGCATTCGCAGAGGAGTAGGGGATAGGTACGCTTTCCTTTTGTTCTCTCTTGTCGGTCACAATTTCCTTTGTCCCTTTATTTGCGATTTCCTTGGTGCGCATCAATTCTTTCTTGGGACAGGCCTGGGCGGAAGGCAAAGGGGAGCTTGCAGCGTGCCGCCATCGCGCGGACAGGACAGTGGACGGGAAAACTGGTCAAAAAGTGTGCCATAGTCTAGAGAGCCCGAATGCGAGTATGGTTAAACCAGAGAATATAAAAAAGACACCGCCGAGAGACGGGCGTTTCCGTCCGCAGGGAGAACACGGCCCGCCGGAATGCGCACTCCACGTGTGTGTGCACATGTGTGTGTGTGTATATATATGTATGTGTGTATGTGTGTATGTGTGTATGTGTGTATTCGCTGATGGACGATAGCCTGCGCGAGCGATGTGTCTGGAATCTGGATATTTTCGTGGGGCGCTCCATCCCGGGGGATCTGGCTGTTCCGTTTTCGTTCCCCTTGGAGTCGAGCGTGGCTAGTGTCGTCGCGTGTTCGGCCTCGTCGACACGGCTGATTGTTGTACGGATCTTGCTGTATATGGCTTCCGAGCTGCTGGGCGTCCGTGGCGTCTTCCGGTGCTGCTCTTTGCAGTGCTGGGTATTCCACAGCGTGGTGCCCACGGTTATTCTCGGGCATGTCGCAGCCCCCGCTAGAATTCGGATACTTTTTGGGAAGTTCCAGTAGATGCCACGATGCAGCCGAGATCGCGGGACCTGGAGCAGTACGCAGGCACCTATCGGCATGACAAAGTCTCGGCGGTTAGTCGGAGTAAATGCGGGACGAAAAATCCACCGCAGTTCCACAAGCTGTGCAGTGACCAGTCAAGACGGGCGGGGGGAGAAGAAGAAACGGCAAAAGCACAAATTGCCCCAACCCCAGTCAATCTACTTACCCTACTTTTATTGGTAACTTTTGTTGTGGCGCAATAATGCAACGTGTAGCGCACAGCCTAGTGCAAATTCTACATTGACTTGGTCGACACTCAAAACCTACGAACATCCCGATACTGCCAATGTAAAAGGGCTAAATTCTTTTCCAAATTTTTCGGGATATCTACTACTATCCACCCACTCTGCAGCGCCCGAGCAAAGTCGAAGAAGAGGAGGTCAAAAAGGAGATGCGCAACACAGACAGTACAATTAGACAGCAGGAATTCGGTTGTTGGTGGGCTTGTAGATGCAGCAGGCAATGCTCCACACGGCTGTATACAGTGTGGCAATGTGGGTCATAATCACAGTACCTGTGATGAAATCGGGCAGATGCGCACATTCGACTAGCGAGTTACTCAGAAAAATTTACTTCAATGTTCACTGCTCCTATGGATCTAAACGTGTGCAAATATAGATACGCAGTGAAGCTGTGGATTGACGGTTAAATAGAAGTGGTGGCATAGAGTGCTGCACACTGCATTGCTGCAGCACACTAAAAGTTACCGGTGGCAAAAGTGGGAGATGGGTAGATTCGACTGAGTGGCCAAAAAGCACATAGGGCATTTGAGACTTTTGCCGAGAAATAAAAAGAGAACGGTGATGCGCGAAGCTCCGACGCGGGATTGAACCGCGGATCTCGTCATTACAAGTGACGCGCCTTACCACTTGGCCACCGGAGCACATGATGCTTGTCACACGCGAGCCAAGACGGTACGTAAGCAAACAATGGATGCTGTATGGATACGGGAGGATTCGCGATTCGTCACCGACGCGGACGCAGAGCGAGTACAGGCCCATGGAAGGAACAAATTCGGAATCGCCGTTCATCCGTAATCTGTCGCTGTTTGAGACATCACCCGACCAAGCCAGCCATATGCGCACGGTAGCAGGTATCTACGTTTCGTAGTCTGTGTCGGAGTACCATTCCGTCTCTATGGCATCCCCCACTGGCGGAAGCGCAGCGTCACAGAGACGCAAGGCATGGGTTCTCGCGCCGAGGGCCTTTGGTAGACGATCGACGAGCCCTCGCTCGGGGCCGCAGTGGCGCATGTCGTTCGGAGCCGGCGGTATCGCAGGGCTCTTGCTGCCGTCCACCCCTGTGCGATGGGCGTGCCTCGCCGTGGAGTTCATCCCCATCCGGGATGCCTCCCTTCCATAGGTCACTCTGGTCCGCCGCCGGGGGGTTGCCCGCGGTTGTCAGCGGCAAAGACCGTTTGCAGCTGGGCGCCGGTGGGGAACATCTCCTCGCGGGATCGTCCTCGTGCAGCCGCGTCGGTGAGAATGCCGTCGCTTGGAGTGCCGCTTGACGCGGATGCGGAATGGTGGCAACGGAAGCACGTACGGGGCACCGTGGCTGGGAAGCTGTGACGGGCGCGGCCGCGGCGGACGGGAAGCCGTCGTCGCTGAGCGCGGTCCCGTGTAACATGTGAATCCTGCGTGCAAGAGAAACAAGTCCGAACAAACCAAAAGCCGGGTCAGACACCCAAACTCCAAACGGCGAGGGCACCCGCCGGGATATGACGAAGACCGTATTGAAGCACAGCCAATAGGCGATCGATATGGGGAGAGATGCTCGGAAAAACAAAACCGGAGATTGAGCACATCGGAACATTTGTTGTCACTCGCTTGAGAGTATCAACAGCGCAAGCCCGCCCCGTAGATTCGTGTACAGACTATGTAGTGCAGCCTCCTCCCCGGGGAGAGGATAGCCGGCGAAGCTTCCGGTGCTCGAGTTGCCTATCCGCATGCGATATTCTGCGGTTCGCGGATCTCAGTAGTTGTCGCCTTCCACTGTAGAGATACCCGTTCCCTGCGCCGAGTTCACGGCTTAATTGCTACGGCGTGCTCGAGTTGCCGTCTTTCCTTATCGCCTTCTCACTGTGTTAGTACGAGTGCATCACGGGCGAGAACACCCTTTCCCCCCCATACGAGTGCGACAAGTGTTCGTGACTGTGACGCGCTGGAATCCGCAGGAGATTTCGAGCTGGACGGCCACCGCGGGGATCCGAGTGAACCAGTGGTGGATACATGCATACGTACCGTACATCCGAGCGACTCAGTCCTTCCTCCGCATCCGGGGGTGGTGTAACTGTCGCCTGTGGCTAGTGCGCGCTCCTCCCCCCCCGAGTCCGTGCTCAGGCCCCACTCCAGCGCATCGGATGCTTTCCTTCGACAGAACCTTCGAAACGCCAACGCCGCCCCGCTCGACATCCACCTCTGGAAGCGCCTCTCCCTCTCCCTCTCTCCCCACGGACCCACCTGGGAGCGACCTCAGTGATGGAGTCGCCGATTCGCTACCAACCGAGAGCAGGCACACCAGATACCTGGAAGGCGTCGCGTTGGGAGCCTGCACCAGCCTCGTCCATGCACAGTTAGCTGGGTTAGTTTCACATCAGATCAAATCAGCCCTATCCAGGCGCCGCCGGGTTTCGATCAGTGCCGGAGGTGAAGGTGCAGGAGCAGGGGAAGGGAGGCGGCGGGAGGAAGGAGGAAGGAAGGAAGGAGGAGGAGGAGGAAGAGGAGGGAGGAAGGAGGTCTAAGTGTCGTTTGGAGAAGCGCTGCTCGACGTATGTTGTTGGACGACTGGGCGGCAACGGATGCGGCCGGGAGGGGGAATCCATGATGTCGATCGCGATGGCGGACGATGCCCTCCTGCGGTTTCCAGCCCATTGCCGTGCATCATGCAACAGTGTACCAACGAGCCACATGGCGCCACGCGCACGCATGTAAATGCGCCGCGGGTCGCATCACTGTACCTGAGAGTGGGCCACCGGTGGTACATACTGGCTGGGGAATCCAGCCCCGCTCACGCGGAAGGATCCATCCGTTACATATCCAACTACCTATTCGTTAGCTGATGCCTATAGCCGCCGAAGAGGGCGCCTGCTGAGAAATAGAGAACTGCCGGACTTTGCGCGACGACGCTGGAGACACCATATCGCTGTCGTCACGCGGTCGCTCGTTCTCTTCACCGGCGGGCGGGGTGGGGGGGGGGGAGATCGATGTCGCGAAGTTCTTCACGGCGCGCAGCATCGTGCGATGGGAAAGATTGTCCGCCGAGGGGAATGCAGCGTGCTATTTGCAGCTCGCCATCTCTCCCCGTCTGACGCAGAAATCAGCGAACAGATATGTAGTGAGAAATGGTTTGGTAGAGGGGGCCCAGGACCATGCTAAAATAAAAGCACTTTCTTCTGCTGCCAAGCAAGTAATATTATAGAGTAATGTGATATGTGGCTGGTGGCGAACTCATGCGTCGGCTGAGGAATCTGGCGGCATAGAGTTCTGCATCGAGTTCGGCGTCGCAGAGAGGATGTAGAGCAGAGACGAATTGCTGCGGATCGATGGAATATAATATTTATAACGTGAATACAGGCCCGCCGCTCACACTTGCCTGCCCTCGCCCATTGCCAACGCCCGCCCTAAACCTCGCCCGCGCCCACGCCTAATACCCGCCGTGCCTACGCCGAGATCTCCTACAAGCCGTCGGGCAGAGCCCTACAATTCGGTATATTATGCCCCTCCCGCCGGCATCGGCTACACCTCCGCGGCACCCGATCGGTGACCTCAGGTAGAGCCCATCTGCAAGCAGCGCGTCGGCCTCGCTGCTTGCCAGCCGTATGAGGCCGGCCTTTCGCTTTCTTGAACAGCGGCAGCACACTCCCACAGAGCAGGATCCCCGGGAGTCGAGGTTGGGGAGGGGGTCACAACCATTGCAGCAACGGTGAGGATTGTAACGTAAATAGTCTCGAAGGTTTCGTGGTGGTGAAGGGGCGGCGGGGAGGGTGCGGCACCGTTGAATCACGGTGACTGCGTGGACACATCGAATATCTTGATACTGAAACCGCCCGCAGGTGCAGGTGCGCCGTAGCAAAACAACCTGGCCTGAGTATGTATGTCGTTGTCAGCGTCGACTGAGACCGCAAGGAGGGCCGTCAAACCAATAATCTCGTTCGTAGAGGTACCCAGAAACGCAAAGGAGGGGACGACAATGGTTTGAGGCCTCGGTCTCGGTGCTTGCGCTGAGGCAAACAAAAAGCCGGTGGAATCTCCCACGGTCGTGCATAGCCAAGATTGCCGTGGCGTAATCGTCATGGTATCTATGTAACTTGGTAGAATTTCCTGCAACCATGCTTGAGTAGAAGCAATGCTGGTGTGCATTCGCTCATATGATCGTCTTCGACGACGATCACAGCCATGCATTCTTCACCGCGGAAGACATCGCATTCACCTTGAAGGGACACTCCTTCTCGGCGTGGACACAAACAATGTTTGTTGCGTATTTTGTCGGATTTTTTTCATTTTTTTTTTCAAGGGATAGGTGAATTTCCGAGAGTCAGAGACAGCCGACATCCACATCGCAGTCTTGAAGACGGGGGAAGTCCTCAAGTTGTTGAGCGACATACAGAGATTTGATCTCTGGTAGAGTTACCAGTGGGGATGCAGAACGAGACATGATAGTGGGGGTGGATTGGTGGGAGGTGCGCGGATGGACATTCATTTTTTTTTCCGGAGCCTCAGCTCCAGCCTCACCTCTTCTCTTGATTGCTGCTTGGCAACCAACAGAAGAAGCATTATACTCCAGCGGGGTGCGGGCACCCTGTACCGATGGCGGTATTGCGTACCACTTTGGTCAAAGGACGGGCATGGGCATTGTGTACCTTTTTCCCAATATCTAGATAATTCGCAAGGACCCGCCTTACCGCCGCGACCATCGCCCCAGATGGGGGCGAGATCACTGGCTGATTGGCTGCCGGCCCTATACGTGATTAGCTGCGGAATCCCTGGCTGGTTTTGCAGGGCGTCTAGTGGGACGATGTGGGAGGCAGGTGATGGCTGCATGGGGGAAAGTCAAGTCCGCGCCCGGCGGTATCGTACTCGGTCCTGTCCTCGGCCATGCCCTCGGCCAATCAGGCCCAGCCTCCCACTCACACTCGCACGCCACGCCTGAGGAGCCTGGAGGACGGAATGGTGCAGGCTTTGCTGGGAAGGAGGGGGAAGGTGGCCCGGCGGTTATACATAAACCTGCGGAACCCCCCCCACCCCCCCCTTTCCGCGTGGGCGTCCGACTGCCACCTGCTGCACTTACACTCATCCCACCCGCTCACTCCCCCCCGACAATAGCGCACTGGAATACCCACGGCGACGGACAGAACTCTCTTCCCCCTTCCGTCCCCGCCTTCGATCCGCAGCAGCTGCAGCAGCTGCAGCAGCACCGTCGTCGTCAACGAAACCACAGTAACGACTCACCGGACCGCCGGCTGCACATAATTCCAACACAATTCCAACGGACGTGGGAGAACCTTGAGCAGTCTCGAGACCACTACTCACACTAGGCGGCTGAACGGACGCGACAAAGATCGCTTCTCTTGTTATACGGATCTGCGACATCTCCTCGACCTCAGCAGCCGTCGGTAGCCCCGCGCCGGATTGAAATAGAAGCCCGCCGCATCCGTCTCGCCTCGCCTCGCCCGTTCACCTCACCTCACCTCACCTCACCTCACCTCACCTCGTCTCATCCATCTCGTTCGTGCACTTGACCTCGTCTCACTCCTCGACTCGAACTCGAACTCGAACTCGAACTCGAACTCGACTTCAGTTCACGACCCGACTCCGCCCCTCCCCCACCGCTACACATCGCATCGCAGCAAAACATGTCGCGACGAACACCATCACCACTGCCGGCGACCCTCGTGGCCATCACGATCGTCCTCCTCGCGTCGCTACGGACCGTGTCGGCGCACTTCCAGATCGTGTATCCGGCGTGGCGAGGCAACACGTTCCTGGGGGATGACATGCAGTGGGAATATCCATGTTCGTCGCCGTCCGCCTCGTTCCGTCCGTTTGCTCGCGGAGCTGTGCTGACTTGTCGTTCCTTCCAGGCGGCGGAGTGCCTCTGACGCAGAACCGGACGAAATGGCCGATTGACGGCGGAGCGCTGTCCATCCTCCCGGGCTGGAACGCCGGCCACCCGACGTCGTTCTTCTACGTGAACATGGGCTTCGGCACGCAGCCGCGCAACATGACGAACGTGATCGTGCCCGTGTTCCAGATCACCGGGCCCAGCCGCGACCCGTTTCCCGGCTCGTTCTGCCTGCCCGACCTGCCGCTGCCGAAGAACGCCTCGGTCCAGGTCGGCGACAACGCGACGCTGCAGGTCATCCAGGTTGCGCTCCACGGCGCCAGTCTGTACAATGTGCGTTTCCTCCCCCGCTCTGCAGAACGGTGGACGCGATAGGCTAACGGCTGCGTGTGCAGTGCGCGGACATCACCTTCGTCGAGCGCGGAGAGGAAGATCCAATGCCCGAGGGCATGTGCACGAACTCGAGCACCATCTCCTTCAACCTCGTCTACTCGACCACGTCGGACGCGCTGCGCGCTGCGGTCGTTGTCCCCAGCGCCATCGGCATCGTCACGGTGCTGTCGGTGCTGGCGCAGTGGTTCCTGTAGAGCTGGTGGCGACTTTTTTTTTCTTTTCTACTTCTTCTTTTCCTTTCCGCTGGGGGCGCAGAGCTCGGGCTTGTACAAAATAGTGTGTTAGTGGGGATCTCTCTATCTTGCGTCCAGATCTTTTATGTACATCATTTTTTTTTTCTTATTATTTTTTTTCCCCCCAACTTGTGGATTTTGGCGACGCCTGGGGGGTGGGGGCGGCGGATGCGGAAGAGAGCTGGGAGCAGCAAGTGGGAGGGGGGGGAGAGTGGGGCCATAGGAAGAAGGCGCAGGGTTTCCTTTGTACACGTCCTTAGTCATTTTTTCTTCTTCCGAAGCTGTTGATGTGGGTGTGCGTGTGGGATTTGTTCGGCACATGGAGTTATCTGCTGTTTTTGCGTGCGGTTGTCATTGTTTCCTGCTTGCTGCATTCTTTACTCTCTCACTCTAAACATATGGCCGACGGACTCCAAGGGGGGACGAGGTTGCAGGGACAACGCAATAACGGGAGGTGGGACGGAAATAGCAATGGAATGGAGTTAATATCACGGCCCCCATCGTCGTCGCTATTATCTTTTGGTCTTTTTTTTTGCGAGCGGAGGAGGAAGGGGTTGCGGGGCTGGGAACGGGCGAGACAAGCACCGCTGCGATACGACGAACGACAGCCGGCCGGTGGACGGATTTCTCTCAAGTCCGCAGTCCGCAGGAGCAGCAGGACGAGAGAGGATGCAGCGCTGACCCGTTCGCATAGATAGATGCGAGCACAGCCAGCCGGCAGCACATCCAAGGAAATGCAGCTTTTCGCTGGGAGGGGGGGCCACGCAAGCAGCAAGCAAGCAAGCAACACAGACACGCCAAGGCAAGGCAAGGCAAGGCAAGACTCGACTGCAAGGTTGGCGGACGGCGCAGTGATTGGATGCCAACTGTCTCGGTCCGGCTGGCTGGCTGGCAGATTGGCAGATTGGCAGATTGGCAGATTGGCTGACTGGCTGCCTGGCTGGCTGGCGGGCTGACTGCGGGGTAATCCGCCACTCGTCGTCGTCATCGGTGCGGACGCTCGTCGCCAGCAGTTTGGCTCGTGGCAGCTGCGGCCGGACTGGATGGGAGCGAGAGTGATTTGTCGACGGACAGACGCCACCGAGCAGCGCCGACCGATGGGAGATCGCTCGACGATCTCCGTCGTGCTTGGCGGAGGAGGGGGCTGACAGTCCGCGGCTATTAATAGCAGCCGTATTGCCTGCATCTGCCGGATCCGGGTTGGCCGGGGGGGGGGGGGGGGGGGGGGGGTGGCCGGGGCGCGGGT
>Ga0307508_10002045_pt1 | contig 21822 bp, 14 predicted proteins | sample 9_EM_MG_FD_203089 | JGI IMG/M metagenome (GOLD analysis project Ga0307508, IMG submission 203089) | Populus trichocarpa ectomycorrhiza microbial communities from riparian zone in the Pacific Northwest, United States - 9_EM | ecosystem: Host-associated > Plants > Roots > Unclassified | place...
TGAACTGGAGGGGTAGAAAGAATGGCCGCGGGATGTGATTTCGACGAATCGATCCGAGCGAACTACTTGGGCGGCTGCTGCGCGACGGCCGGTGCGAAGAACCGCTTGATCTGCTTCGCGATGTCGATGTGATCTTCCTCGAGCGCGAAGTGGCCGGTGTCGTAGTTGTGCACCTCTGCGGCCGGCACGAGTTTCTCAATGGCCTCAGCACCGGCCGACAAGAAGAAGCGATCGCCTTGTCCCCAAACGACAAGCGACTTCGGCTGGCGCGTTCGCATGTAGTCCTGCCAGACCGGGAACAAGGCGATGTTCGCCGGCGTGTCCAGTTGCAGCTCGGTCATGATCCGGCGACTCTGCGGGTCGAGGAGGGCGTGTTCGTCGTTCGTCCATGCGTCCGGGTTCAGCGCGGTCGGGTTGCGAGTGCCCTGCTTGTAGAGCAGCAAGGCCGTTGCCATGGAGACATGCGCCTCGGCTTCGGCGCGCCGCGCAGGCGTGATGCCCGCCGCGTTTTCCTGGTTCCGCTTGAGCCGAGCCGGGTCGACGCCATCAAGCGAGATGTTCGCGTTCTGGAAGACCAGCCCCGAAATCCAGTCGGGGTGACTGACAGCCATCCGCATCCCGACGGGGCCGCCGAAATCGGTCATGTAGACAATGAGGTGCCTGTCGCCGAGTTGCTCCACGAAGTCGGTCATGACCTTCGTCAGGTTGTCGAAGGTCGGCGTGAACCTGTCGGCCGGAGGCGCTTCGCTGTAGCCCATGCCCGGATAGTCGGGCGCGACGACGTGGAAGTTGTCGGACAGCAATGGAATCAGGTCTCGAAACTGGTGCGAGGACGATGGAAAGCCGTGCAGCAGCAGAACCGTCGGCTTGCCCGGATCTCCAGCCTCCCTGTAGAAGAGCTTGATGTCGTCGACGGTCGCGTACTTGTACGAAACCTCGGCGGCCTGGGCTTTCACGTCGACGAACGTGAGCAGCACCGCGGCCGCCATGATTACGAACGTTCGGATGGATCTGGTGTTCAGCACGATGTGTCCTGGTCATCGCTCATTCCGGTCGCGCGTGTCGCGATGGGTGCACGTCGCACATGTCTGTCGTGTCCACGGCCCTGCTCCTGTCTGTAAAGATTGGCAATGAGCCGCGTCGTGCAGGTCAGCGCGCCGACATGTAGCGTGCTGCCGGCACGTTGCTCGAGAGGTGGCCCGACAGCGTCTTGCGGGCGGCTTCGAAGGCCAGCCACTCGTGTTCGGCGTGCAGCGACGGGATGGTGACGAGTTCGCCGCGGTCGAAGCCCACGAGGGCGGCATCGACCATGTCCTCGGCGCTCATGACGATCTCCTTCGGCAGGTGCTCCAAGGGCAGCCCGCCAGTCGCCCAGAACTCGGTCGCGGTCGCCCCGGGTAGCACCGCCTGGACCCGCACGCTCTTGTCCGCCAGTTCGTGGCGCAGCGAGAGGCTGAAGGCATGGACGAATGCCTTTGTGCCGCCGTACACCCCGTTGAGGACCTCCGGTGCGATGCTCACGATCGAGGCGATGTTGATCACCGCGCCCTTGCCGCGCGACACGAAGCCCGGCACGGCCGCATAGGTCAGGCGTGTCAGCGCAGTCACGTTCAGCTCGATCATCTGCGTCATCTTGTCGGCGCTGCTGTCCAGCAGCGGCGTGTGCGTGCCAATGCCGGCGTTGTTGACCAGCAGCGTGATGCTGGCGTCCTGCTTCAGCTTCGCCTCGACCTTGGCGAGCTGGTCTCGGTCACCGAGATCGGCGTCGAGGATCTCCACCGAGCGGCGTGTCTGCGTGGTGATGCGGTTTGCCATCGCGGCGAGCCGTTCACGATTGCGCGCTACCAGGACGAGGTCGTAGCCGCGCCGTGCGAGCCGGTCCGCGTAGACCGCGCCGATGCCGGAGGAGGCGCCCGTGACGAGGGCTGTGCCTAGATGTTGCTGGGTCATGATCTGAGTCCTTTGCGGGTTGATCGAAAGTCGATGGAAGAATCGTAGGTAGCCCAGATATTGGCGTAAATGACGGATAAAGTACTCTTTTGAGACATCGCATCCGAGCATCTTCAGGAGCCTTTCATGCACCGCATCGGCTACGTCCTCTCCGACGGTTTCCAGCTCATGGCGCTGGCCTCGCAGTCCGTGTTCGAATACGCGAACTTCACCGCGAAGAACGATTTCTACGCAGTGGAGAACTACTCCGAGTCGGGCGGCGAGGTTCGCTCGTCGCTCGGCGTGCCTGTGGGCACCCGGGCGCTGAGCGCGCGCAGCGTGGCCCAGACCTGGATCGTCGCGGGCGTCAATGACCCGGTCGCTTCGCCCGCGCCCGCCGCCGTGCTGCGATTCCTGCGGCGCGTCGGTGCCCCTACCGGCAGCCAGGCGCGGCGCATCGCGGCCATCTGCACCGGCGGCTTCGTGCTGGCGCAGGCCGGGTTGCTCGACGGCCGGCGTGCCACCACGCATTGGGCCTTTGCCCAGGAACTGCGCAAACGCTACCCGCGCGTGCAGGTCGAGGAAGACCGCATCTACGTGATCGATGGCGCGGTCTGGACCTCCGCCGGCATGACGGCCGGCCTGGATCTCGCGCTGGCGATGGTGGAGAAGGACCTCGGTGCTGAAGTGGCGCGTTCAGTCGCGCACAAGCTCGTGATGCACCAGCACCGCTCGGGCGGGCAGTCGCAGCACTCCGAGATGCTGGAACTCTCGCCGAAGTCTGACCGCGTGCAGTACGCCCTCAACTACGCGCGCAAGAACCTGAACCGCAGCCTGTCGGTCGAAGAGCTGGCCGAGGCCGCGAGCCTGAGCCCGCGGCAGTTCAGCCGCGTCTTCACGCTGGAGACCGGGGCCTCGCCTGCGAAGGCCGTCGAAGGGCTGCGCCTCGAGGCGGCCCGGTTGATGATCGAACAGGGGCGTCATCCGCTGGAGATCATTGCCAGGGAGGCGGGCTTTCGAGATCGGCGCCACATGCGCGAGGCTTTTGTGCGGGGGTTCGGCGTACCGCCCCAGGCCGTGCGTCGTGATGCCCGGCAGCCTCGGCAGGACCGACGGATCTAGTAGTGGACAACTCTGCGTGTTGAGGTCGTGCGCGACGGACGGGCTCGGTCGCCGCAAGCAGCTTGCTCGGCGAAATCCGAACAGAATCTCCATCTTGCAGACACGCGGTCAGCGTCCTCGCTCGGACGGGGCCTTTGAATCTATGCTGATGCCGACGCTCCAATCCATTCATCACAAGCCATGAGCGATAACACTGTCACGCTGAGCCGCCCGCACCGCGGCATCGACGACCGCTTGCAAGCCGGTCGGCGCTGCGCCATCGCGCCGCGCGAACTGCACGCCGACGCCGGCGCGTAGGAAGAGCTGCGCCACGCCGGTGTCCTGGCAGATCGGCCGGTGGCTGATCGCCGCGAGCCGGCTGTTGATCAGCAGCTGCTCGATCGCCGCCTTCGCGGGCGCGTGTGTTTCGGCCGCGTGTGCGCGCCGCAACGCGCGCACGAAGTCCGGCGGATGCTGGTGGCTGATGAACTGCAGCGCGTCGGCGATGCTCTGCTGCAGATCCTCTTGGTAGACGACGCGCATGCCGGCTTCTCCTTCCGCGTGTCGGCGCTCAATCCACCGTGATGTTGGCCTCGCTCGCGACCTTGCGCCACTTGTCGACTTCGTTTAGCGTGTGCTTGCCGAAGGCGTCGGGTGCGTATTGCGCGTCGGGCAGCAGCTGGATGCCGAGGCTGGCCATCTTCGCCGTCCAGGCCTTGTCGCCGAGTGCTTTCAAGTAAGCCTCGTGCACTTTCTTGATCACGTCCTTCGGCGTGCCCTTCGGTGCGTAGAGGCCGTACCAGGTCGCGGCTTCGAAGCCGGGCAATGCCGACTCGCCCAGCGTCGCCACCCCGGGGAACTGCGCCATGCGCTGGCTGGAGGTCAGCGCCAGCGGCAGGATGCGGCCACCGGCGATCTGCGGCAGCGCGGTGTTGGTCTGGTCGAACATCGCATCCACCTGGCCGGCGATCAGGTCGTTCATCGCCGGCCCCGCGCCCTTGTACGGCACCTGCGTCACCTGGATGCCGGCCTTGCTGGCGAACAGCGCCGCGATCAGGTGCGAGGTCGAGCCGACGCCGGCATTGCCGAAGTTCAGCTTGCCCGAATTCTTCTTCGCGAAGGCGATCAGGTCTGCCGCGGTCTTGTAGGGCGAGTTCTTCGGCACCAGCAGCACCAGTGGCGTGTCGGGGAAGCGGAACACCGGTTCGAAGTCCTTCACCGGGTCGTAGGTGAGCTTCTTGTAGAGCGCCGGCGCGGCGCTCATGTAGCCCAGGTGGCCGACCAGGAAGGTGTAGCCGTCCGCAGCGGCGCGGGCCGTCTTGCCGCTGCCGATGGTGCCACCGGCACCGGCCTGGTTGTCGATCACGATGGCTTGCCCCAGCGGCTTGGCCACCTTGTCGGCGATGTCGCGTGCCATCGCATCGGTCGGGCCGCCGGCCGAGAACGGCACGACCCAGGTGATGGTCTTGGAAGGGTAGGTCTGGGCCATCGACGTGGCCGCGCTGGCCAGCAGCGCGACGAGCGCGAGGGTGTTCCTGAACGAGAAGTCCATGAGTGTCTCCTTGGTGCAACGGGGTAACGGGTGGGTGCGGCTCGCGGCTCAGCGCGCGGGGGCCATCGAGATGCCGGCCGGGTGCGGGTTGGCGTCGCTGGCGTCCTCGCCGAGCAGGTTGCCGTCGGCGAGCGCGGCGTCGGCATTCGCGGTCTGCGGATAGCGCTCGGGGTAGAGGTGCCGCTGCGCGACCTTCGGATCGAAGGTGCCCGACCACTTCGCGACGACCACGGTTGCGACGCTGTTGCCGATCGTGTTGCAGGTGGCGATCGCCATCGACAGGAACCGGTACACGCCGAAGATCACCGCGAGCCCTTCGACGGGTAGGATGCCGGTCGAGGTGACGGTCGCCGCGAACACGACGAACGAACCGCCCGAGACCGTGGCCGCGCCCTTCGAGGTCAACAGCATCAGCAGCAGGATGCCGATCTGGTGATCGATCGTCAGCGGCACGCCGTAGGCATGCGAGATGAACATCACGCCCATCGCCATGAAGAGCGAGGTGCCGTCAAGGTTGAACGCATAGCCGGTTGGCAGCACCAGGCCCACGGTCTGCTTCGCGCAACCGAGGCGTTCGAGCTTGATCAGCAGGCGCGGCAACGCGCTTTCCGACGAGGCCGTGCCGAGCACGATCAGGATTTCGTCCTTGATGTAGCGCAGGAAGCGCCACAGGCTGAAGCCCGCGAGCTTCGCGATCAAGCCGAGCACGACGAAGATGAAGATCACCACCAACGCATAGAAGCTCAGCACCAGTTGCGCCAACGCGATCAACACCGCGCTGCCGTTGCTGCCGACCGAGTACGCGACGGCGCCGAAGGTGCCGATCGGCGCGAGCTTCATCACCAGGTTGATGAACGAGAACAGCACTTCGCTGATCTGGTCGAGACCGTTGTTGATGGTGGCGCGCCGGCCTTCGGGAATCGCGAGGATGCCGATGCCGACCATCACCGCGAGCACCACCACCTGCAGCAGCTCGCCCTTCGCGAACGCGCCGACGAAGTTGTCCGGCACGATGTGCGCCATGAACTCGAGGAAGCCCTGCGGTGCGGCGGCCTTCGCGGCGGCCGGTGGTGCGGCGCCGGCGGCGACCGTCGTCATGCCCTTGCCGACTTCGAGCAGGTTGCCGGCGAACATGCCGACCATCAGCGCAATGGTCGAGACGATCTCGAAGTAGAGGATCGCGCGCCAGCCGACCCGGCCGGCGCTCTTCACGTCACCGGCCGAGGCGATGCCGTGCACGATCGTCAGGAACACCAGCGGCGCGACGCCGGCCTTGATCAGCGACAGGAACATGTCACCGAGCAGCTTCAGCTGCGACGCGAACTTCGGGAAGATGAAGCCGACCGCGATGCCGAGGATCAGCGAGACCAGCACCTGCATGCCGAGCTTGCGGTACCAGGGCAGCTTCGTCGACGTGTTGACTGGCGGGGTGGTCGACGGGCTCGAAGCGGCCGATGTGTCGAGAGAGATGTGGTTGCTCATGATGTCTTCCCCCACCGCGGCCTCAGGCCGCGACCTTTGCCGAGAGTTCGATCGCGCGGTCGACCATCTGCGGTGCGAGGCCGAGGTAGTTCGCCGGGTCGGTCAGGCGGTCGATGGCCGCGCGGTCGAAGTGCTTGGTGACTTCCGGCAGCGCCGCAAGGGCTTCGGCCAGCGTGCCGCCCTTCTCGTTGACGGTGCGGCAGGCGTCATAGACGATGTCGTGGGCCTGCTGGCGGCCGGTGGCGGGGGCGAGGCCCATCATCACCGCCTCAGCAACGACGAGGCCGCGGCTGATGCCGAGGTTGCTGCGCATCTTCTCGGTGTCGACGATCAGCCCGCCCATCGCGAACTTCGCCTGGTGCAGCGCGCCGGCGGTGAAGATGAAGCTCTCGGGCAGCGCGATCCACTCGGCGTGCCACGGTCCGGTCGCGCGCTCGAAGTCCTGGATCATCGCGTCGACCATCAGGCCGGCGTGTTGGCGCACGCCCTTGGCGGCGGCGAGCATCAACTCGCTCGAGATCGGGTTGCGCTTCTGCGGCATCGTGCTGCTCGCGCCGCGACCCTTAACGAACGGCTCGTACAACTCGCCGAACTCGGTCGACGCCATGATCATCACGTCGAGCGCGATCTTGCCAAGCGAGCCGGTGATCAGGGCGAGCAGGTTGACGGTTTCGGCGAAGGCGTCGCGGGCGACGTGCCAGGTCGTCGCCGGCACCGCGAGCTTGAGTTCGGCGGCCAGTGCGGCCTGCACTTCGAAGCCTTTGGTGCCGAGCGACGCCAGGGTGCCGGCCGCGCCGGCGAAGCCGACCACCAGCACGCGTTCGCGCAGTTGCGCGAGCCGCTCCTGATGTCGGTCGAACATCGCGAGCCAGATCGCGACCTTGTAGCCGAAGGTCACCGGCAGCGCCTGCTGCAGGTGGGTGCGGCCGGCCATCGGCGTGTCCCGATGCTTCTTCGCGAGCGACACGAGGATGCAGCGCAGTTCGCGGATGTCGGCGTCGACCCCCTCGAGCGCCGCGCGGATCTGCAGCACGTTGGCAGTGTCCATGATGTCTTGCGTGGTCGCGCCCCAGTGGATGTAGCGGCCCGACTCGCCGCACATCGCGACCAGCTGATGCACCAGCGGCAGGATTGGGTAGCCGACGATGTCGGTCTCATCGCGCATGTGGTCGAAATCGATGCGGTCGAGACGTGACTCTTTCGCGATCACGTCGGCGGCTTCGGCCGGGATCACGCCGCACGTCGCTTCGGCGCGCGCGAGGGCGACTTCGACTTCGATGTAGCGGGCGATCAGCGCGCGGTCCGAGAAGATCTCGCGCATCTTCGGCGTGCCGAATGCATCGCGGAAGAGAATGGAATCGACGACGGTGCTGGCGCCTTGGAGGGTGGTGTTCACAGGGTCTCCGATATGTTGACAAAAGTCGAACATATCTGTATGTTCGAACAAAACAACTGTAGCTATGTTCGAACATAATTCCCGCGCGGGTTTTCCCGAATCCGCGTCCCGATGATGAAAACGACCCAGCGATGACCAAAGCCACCCGCGCAGAAATGACCCGCGACCTGGAAGATGGCATCACTTCCGGCCGCTTTCCCGTGGGCTCCCTGTTGCCGACCGAATTCGAGTTGTGCGACCAATACGGCGCGAGCCGCTACACCGTCCGCCTTGCGTTGCAGGAGCTGCAGGACCAGGGCTTGATTTCGCGCCGCAAGAACGTCGGCACGCGGGTCGAGGCGACGAAGGCGGTCGCAGGGTTCACGCAGTCGATCGCGACCGTCGACGAACTCGCGCAGTTCGGCGCGACCCACGTGCGCGTGGTGCACGACGTCGAGCCGATCGTGGTCGACCTCGCCCTCGCCAAGGTGATGGGCGCCGCCGGCGGTACGCGCTGGTTGCGCATCTCGAGCCTGCGCATGGACGGCGGCAAGAAACGACGGCCGGTTTGCTGGACCGATGTGTACGTCGATCCGTCGTATACCGAGCTCGGAGATCTCGTCCGCGCTTCGCCTGAGACCTTGATCAGCTCATTGATCGAGACGCGCTACGGCCGGCGCATCGTCCGCATCCAGCAGGACGTGCGCGGCGTGATCCTGACGCCCAAGCTCGCCGAGCTGTTGAAGGCGGAAGCGGGGTCAGCCGGTCTGCAGATCGTGCGTCGCTATCTCGACTCAAGTGACGACGCCTTCGAGGTGTCGGTCACGACGCATCCGGCGGACAGGTTCACATTCACGATGCAGATGGAACGATCGCGGGAGTAGGCATGGAGCGCCGGCGACGTATGACAGCTTTCAGCCGAAGCTTCTCGGTGACCGCAACGGGTCGTCCAGCGGCGGCCAGCATTGAATGCCGGCGGGCAGGTTTCAGCCCTAAGCGACCTCACGTCACTTGAGCGTCGCGTTAGCGACGCTTGCTTGTCACCGGCATTCGAGGATCGAGCATCAAGACCCGCTTCGGCCTCAACTTGGGTAGCGGGGCGCAGCGCGTGACGCGACCACCATTCCTTGGGCGACGACGATGCCAATGAGAAGCAGATCCATAACACCATCCGGCCAGAACCGGTGCGAGCCTCTCGTCTCCTTCGACATCGACATCGACATCGACATCGGCGGCGGCGGCGGCGGCGGCGGCGGCAACAACGCCCGGCGCAAGCGCGCTCGCGAAAGTTCGACTCGCTCGACAGCGCGTCATGATGACGCGCGCTCAGGCGAGCTATTAACGTCGCGAAGCGTCGTGAAATCGCCGGCCAACTGCTGCTTCACATCCTCGAACGCGCCGGCATTTCCTGCTGGCACCGAACCGCGAGTTGCGCTTGAAGAGCGGCTCGCAATCCGACAGATTCATTGATGACCTGGCCCAGACCATTGCAATCGGATTGTGACCAGTTGCGTCAGGTGCTCATGGTGCGGCGATTGCTTGATCGACCGGTCGCAGCAATCTGAAACACTCCGTGTCCTCCAAGCAGTCGAAGAACGAAATACCCGTCTCCATGCGCCGGCGAACCTTGATCTCCTCGGCGGCCAGCATGGCCGTGCTGGGCCTGATGGGCTGCGGAAGCCACGACCAGATCGACGGCGGAAGCCTCAACGGGAGTGCGAGCGCCGGCACCACGGGTGCGGACGGCGACGGCGGCACGGCCGATACACCCATCGAGACCAGCACCACAGGAACCGCGACCAACGGTGCGGCGGTCGAGCCCGTGACCGAGACAGCGACCCCCCCGGTGACACAAACCGCGACGCAGCCGGTGACCGAGCCGGCAGCGAACTCGGATGCGGCAGCGTCAACGAGCTTCGTTCACCCCGGCCTGCTTCACACCGAAGCCGACTTCGCCCGCATGCGCGACAAGGTGGCGGCGAAGGCCCAGCCCTGGATCGCCGGCTGGAACGCGCTGACATCCAACGGCCGCAGCCAATTGGGCGCGACACCGCGCCCGCTCGCGACCGTGGTGCGTGGTGGCACCGGCCAGAACTTCGCACAGCTCTACATCGACGTCGATCGCGCCTATCAGTTGGCTCTTCGCTGGAAGGTGTCGGGTGACACCCGCTACGCCGATCTCGCGGTCACCTTCCTGAATGCCTGGTCGTCGACGCTGACCGCCATCACCGGCAACGCCGACCGCTATCTGGCTGCCGGCATCTACGGCTTCCAGTTTGCCAATGCGGCCGAGATCATGCGCACGTACAGCGGCTGGGCGCCCGCCGACATCGCGCGCTTCCAGAACATGATGCTCACGGTGTTCTACCCGTTGAGCAGCCGCTTCCTGCGCGAACACAACGATGCGGTGATCACCAACTACTGGGCCAATTGGGACCAGTGCGCACTCGCCTGCGTGCTGAGCGTCGGCGTTCTGTGCGACCGTCAGGACATCTACAAGGAAGCCCTGGACTACTACCAGGGCGGCGCCGGCAATGGCGCGGGCCTGCAGGCGGTCTATCACGTGCACCCGGGCTACCTCGGCCAATGGCAGGAAAGCGGCCGCGACCAAGGGCACTGCACGCTCGGCATCGGCCTGGCCGCTGCCTTCTGCGAGATGGCATGGAACCAGGGCCAGGACCTCTACGGCTACGACAACAACCGCTACCTGGCCGGCGCCGAGTTCGTGGCCAAGTCCAACCTGACCGACGCAAGCGGCGCGTTCTACTCGATGCCGTATCTGACCTACAGCAACAAGCAAGGTGTGAGCACGGGGCTTTCTCTCGCCGGGCAGGGCAGCCGCCGGCCGGTGTGGGAATCGGTGCTTCACCACTACGAAGGCCGACTCGGTGTCGCCGCGAAGTACGTCAAGCTGCAAGCAGAAAGCATGCGTCCGGAGACCGACGGCGGCAATGGCGATCAGCTCGGCTTCGGCACGCTGACCTTCGCGCGAGACCCCCTGACGGGCCGCGCCCCGAGCGGGCTGACCGCACGGCAGCAAGGAACCAAGGCCGTGCTGTCGTGGTGGGGCACGCCGGATGCCGCCTCCTACAAGGTCAAGCGCGCGACCCGCGCCGGTGGCCCGTACACCACGATCGCGTCGGGTGTCGCCGACTTGCTCACCTGGACCGACACGCTGCCGTCAGGGACCTCGTGGTACGTCGTCATCGCGGTCACGGCCAGCGGCGAAAGCGCGGCCTCCAACGAGGTCTCGGTTGTCGCGACTCCACGCTTGTCGCTGCAGCTGAATTTCAACGACGCGACAGGGCTCGCGGCCGCCGACGCGACCGCTCAATGGCCGAGCGCGGCAGTGACCAACGCCGCCGGCTGGACCGCCGGTCGCCAAGGCGGTGCGTGGGCACTGGATGGCACGAACGACTTTGTCACGCTGCCGGCCGGTCTCACCGACACGCTGAGCGACTTCACGATCGCCGCTTGGGTGTCCCTCGACGCATCGACGACCTGGGCGCGGCTGTTCGACTTCGGCTCCGGCCCACGCCGCAGCATGTTCCTGACTGCGCGCAATGCCGCAGGCGTGCCGCGCTTTTCGATCAGCACCACGCATGGCTACAACGCACAGGTGGTCGACGGCAGCGCGCCGATGCCGACTGGCACGTGGACGCATATCGCCGTGACGATGTCCGATGGCGTGGCTACGATGTACGTCAACGGCGTGGCCGTCGGAAGCAACTCGTCGGTGGTGTACGCACCCTACCACCTCGGCGCGGGCGCGGTCGGCTGGATCGGTCGTTCGCAGTATCCGACCGACCCGCGCCTCAAGGGCAAGGTCGATGACTTCCGCATCTATCAGGGCGCGCTCGACGCCGCAGCGGTCGCTGCACTGGCCGTTTGACGGAGCGGGTTGCCCCGGTACTTCGGGACCCGTATCTCCTCAGGCGGCGTGGCGTCACGAGTACGTCAGCCGGCCGTGAGGAATTCCTGAGTGATCGATCCCTACACTGACATCAAACGGCCGACGCGCGCGCTGCGATGGGCTCTATGCACGCATCGGTGACGACCTCGAAGCTGAAAGCCTCGTGTGCGCGCTGGGACGGCTCGATGTCGACGTTTGAGCCGCACACGCCGTCTGCCGGCACGCCGCAACACACCAGTTGCCAACGATGCGCCATTTGGTCCTGTGCGATGCGCCGTGCTCTGATTTCAAAGCTGGGTGTCACGAATACTGAAACATTCAAGAGCACGGGGTCGACGCCACGCGAGTCGCGGTGACGGCCAAGGGCTTTGCGGGAAGTGGCGCGGCCAGGGAGGCCGTTGGCACTACCGAGTGGCCGAGTGCGACGCGCCAGGCGCGTCCGCGGCGAAGGTCGCGATCTCGCACGGCAACAACGCGAACATCGTGCACGGCTGGCGCAAGCTGGCGCGCCATCAAAGCCCAGGCCGCTGGCGACGGCGCCGCGGTCCTTCTCGCTGGTGCCGATGTTGTGATGGCCGCGCGGCGCCAGCGTCCTTCTTCTTGGCGATGGTGGACGTTACTGGCGTGGGGCCCCGAATCTACCCAAACCGGGGCCTCATCGTTTCAGATCAACGGGTGGACAGGTCGAAGCGGTCCAGGTCCATCACCTTGCTCCAGGCGGCCACGAAGTCCCGCACGAATCTCTCCTTCGCATCGGCGCTCGCGTACACCTCGGCCAGCGCGCGCAGCACGGAGTTGGAGCCAAACACCAGGTCGGTGCGCGTGGCGGTCCACTTCGGCAGACCGGTCTTGCGGTCCTTGCCTTCGTAGATGCCGCCAGCCGGCTTCCACTCAGTGCCCGTATCGAGCAGGCTGGTGAAGAAGTCGGTGCTCAGCACGCCTGGCTTGTCGGTGAGCACGCCGTGCTTGCTGCCGCCTGCGTTGGCACCCAGCACGCGCAGCCCGCCCACGAGCACGGTCAGCTCGGGCGCGGTCAGCGTGAGCTGCTGCGCCTTGTCCACCACCAGGTGCTCGACCGGCATGCTGGCCGGACCCTTGAAATAGTTGCGGAAGCCGTCGGCCACCGGCTCGAGCACGGCGAAAGATTCGACATCGGTCTGGTCCTGCGCGGCGTCCACACGGCCGGGCGCGAACGGCACCTCGATGGCGAAGCCCGCTGCCTTGGCGGCCTCCTCCACGCCCACGCCGCCGGCCAGCACGATCACGTCGGCCAGTGAGAGCTTGCCCGAGGCCTTCTGGATCTCTTCCAGCGTGGCCAGGACCTTGGTCAATTCGCCCGGTATGTTGACCTCCCAGTCCTTCTGCGGCGCCAGGCGGATGCGCGCGCCGTTGGCGCCGCCGCGCTTGTCGCCGCCGCGGAAGGTCGAGGCCGAGGCCCAGGCGGTCGAGACGAGCTGCGCGACCGTCAGGCCCGACGCGGCGATCTTTGCCTTCACGTCGGCGATATCGATGGCGCTCGGCGCGGGTAGCGTGGCCTTGGGCAGCGGGTCCTGCCAGATCAGGTCTTCCTTCGGCACTTCGGGGCCGAGGTAGCGCCCCTTCGGGCCGAGGTCGCGGTGGGTCAGCTTGAACCAGGCGCGCGCGAAGGCGTCCGCGAAGGCCTGCGGGTTGTCGAGGAAGCGGCGAGAAATCTTCTCGAACTCGGGGTCGAGGCGCAGCGTCAGGTCGGTGGTCAGCATCGTCGGCTTGTGCTTCTTTCCGGGGATGTGCGCGTCGGGAATGATCTCCGGCGCGTCCTTGGCCACCCACTGCTTGGCACCGGCGGGGGACTTGGTCAGTTCCCACTCGTACTTGAACAGGTGCTCGAAGAAGTCGTTGCTCCAGCGCGTCGGCGTGGTGGTCCAGGTGACCTCCAGGCCGCTGGAGACGGTGTCCTTGCCGTGGCCGCTGCCGAAGCTGCTGTTCCAGCCCAGACCCTGCGCCTCGAGCGGCGCGCCTTCGGGCTCGGGGCCTTTGTGGGACTCCGGCGCGGCGCCGTGCGCCTTGCCGAAGGTGTGGCCACCGGCGATCAGGGCGACGGTCTCCTCGTCGTTCATCGCCATGCGGCCGAAGGTGGCGCGGATGTCCTTGGCGGCGGCCACCGGGTCGCCGCTGGCGTTGGGGCCCTCCGGGTTCACGTAGATCAGGCCCATGTGGGTGGCGGCCAGCGGCTGGTCGAGATCGCGGTCGCCGGTGAAGCGCTTGTCGGTGGCCAGCCAGGTGGTCTCGCTGCCCCAGCTGACGTCGTTGTCGGGCTCCCACACGTCCTCGCGGCCGGCGCCGAAGCCGAAGGTGCGGAAACCCATCGACTCGAGCGCGACATTGCCGGTGAGGAGCTGCAGGTCGGCCCAGCTGATCTTCTGGCCGTACTTCTGCTTGATCGGCCAGAGCAGGCGGCGCGACTTGTCGATGTTCACGTTGTCGGGCCAGCTGTTGAGCGGCGCGAAGCGCTGCTGCCCGCGGCCACCGCCGCCGCGGCCGTCGGCCGTGCGGTAGGTGCCGGCGGCGTGCCAGGCCATGCGGATGAACTGCGGGCCGTAGTGGCCGAAGTCGGCCGGCCACCAATCCTGCGAGTCGGTCATCAGCGCCAGCAGATCCTTCTTGAGCGCGGAGTAGTCGAGCTTCTTGAATTCCTCGGCGTAGTCGAAGCTCGCGCCCAGCGGGTCGGACTTGCTCGAGTGCTGGCTGAGCAACTCCAGCTGAAGCTGACTGGGCCACCAGTCCTTGCTTGTCGTGCCGCCGCTGGCGGCGTGGTTGAACGGGCATTTGGCTTCGGTTGACATGACTCTCTCCTTCGGTGGTTGGATCCTGACCGCGGCTCAGGCCACGGCCCCGCTGACGTATCCGAGAAGGTACGCCTATGGTCGAATGTCTTCCAATTGAAAACCGCTAACTCCCTGATACTGGATATTGACCTCAGGCACTCAGGCACTCAGGCACTCAGGCACTCAGGCGCGCCACGCCCAGCTCGCAGGCGCAGATGCAGTTGCTCAGCGCCGCGATGTCGACGGCTGGGGGCCGATCGCGCGCCAAGATCTTGGAAACTTGCTTGACGCCGCGACAACGATTGGCGTTCCATCCAACCAGTCGCTGGCCTCACTTGTATTCGCGACGCGGCGTTGACCGTTGAGCAGTGTCCGTTCTATCGAGCTTGACGTGATCCATGACATCACCACAACTGTGGCTCCTCCGGTGATCGGGGCGGGGAGCCACCGTCGCGTTTTCGGGGCCTCTACAGCGAGCGCAGGAAGGCCATCAGGGCGTCTCGATCGGACCTGCTCAGCGCCTCGAAGCGCAGGCGGCTCGCCGTGCCCTCGCCACCGTGCCACATGATGGCCTCCGTGAGCGTCCGAGCGCGGCTGTCGTGCAGATAGCCCACCTTGATGTCCTTGCCGGCCACCAGCTCGGTGTAGCCGATGCCCCACAGCGCCGACGTGCGCCACATGCTGCCCGTGGCCAGGCCCTCCGTGAAGTTGTCTGCGAGGTCTGAACCCATGTCGTGCAACAGCATGTCGGTGTACGGCTTGATCGTCTGGTTGCGCGCCTCCGCGAGTTCGCTGCCGGAACCCGTCTTCATCTCGGTGACGTGGCAGCTCGAGCACTTGCTGTCGGTGAAGACCTTGGCACCCGCCTTCACCAGGGCGGGGTCGACATCCAGCGCCGCGATGGGCGACACACCCTTCGGGAAGCCGCTGGCGAGGCTGCGCTGTGCCGGCACACCCAGCAGAGCCACGTAGCGCGTCAGCAACTGCAGCACATCATTGGAGATGCCGCGTTCGACCTTGCTCGTGTTGCACTTGTCCGGGCCGAAGAGACAGTCGCGATTCGGAAAGACCGGCGACGTGACCGACAGGTCGAGCAAGGCGGCCCCAGCGATCTGGTGGCGCAGGCTGACCTTGGACGCCTTCCACCCGTACCGACCCAGGCGCACGGCCCCGGTCTCCGGTTCATAGGCGAAGTTGGCCTGGCCCTTCACGCCATCGGCATCCGGGGTGCTGCGCACACGCGAGAGGATCTCGGCGTCTGAGATCGCTTCGAGCAGGCCCATGCCGATCACCGGCTGGGCGCTGCGCAGCGAATACACGCTGGGCGTCGGGCCGTTGAACGCCACTTTCGGCTTGCTCAGTTCGACCGCGGTGCCGTCGGCGAGCTTCACGGTCTTGACGTCGAAGCCCGCCACCCGAATGCCGGTGCCCCAGTCGCTTCGGGTGACGTTGGCGGACGGCCGCGCGTTCATCTGCACCGAGGTGCCGTAGGTCGGGTGCGGCAGCTGCCGCCCGTTGGTGTCCGGCTCTGCGGCGCGGACGGCCATGGTGTCCACGCGCTGATTGATGGCGACCGGCGCCAGGCTGCGGCCATTGTTGATGTGGCAGCCAAAGCAGCTCGACTGATTGAAGCGCGGCCCTTGCAGGCCGATGGCCTCGTCGTTCCGGTCGTTTCCGTCCTCGTTGTGCTCGCCGGTTTGCATGCTGGTGTGGAACCAGCGGCGCCCCTCGACGAAGCGCTGCATGTTCTGCATGCCGATGTTGTTGTACGGCTGCTGGAACATCCGCGAGTTGTCGTCGGAGTAGTCATACGACACCGATCCCAAACCGCCCTGCAAGGTCTCCGCGGGCAGCGGTGCGTTCATCAGCCGCGGCTGCACGCCGTACCACGGACGCAGACCCTCGCCCATCACATAGGTCAACTCCATCGAGTAGTAGCGAAAGGCGCCACTGTCGCCGACGGCGTCCATGTCCGCGCGGGTGGAGAAGAAGGAGTTCGTGAATTCGAAGTAGTCACCCGCCTTGAGCGGGCGATCGGCAACCTTGTCGCCGTTGCCGACGAGAACGCCGTTGGCGTCGGCGACGAGGGTCTTGTAGCCCGGGTAGTTGTCGAAGATCAGGCTGCAGCCGCCGTTGGCTCCGACGACCCCGTTGTACCCGCTGGTGGGCTTGAGCAGCGCAGCTTGCGGCGGCCTCGGCATGGCCGGGCAGGCGGCGATGCCTTGCCCACCCTGCGTGTACGCCGTGCGATCCAGGATCTCGCCTGGGCGCGTCCAGCCGAAGCCGGTGACGTTGGGGTTGGTGAACCCGCGGACGAAGCCGTGGCCGCCGCCCCGCTGCGCCTGCTGGTAGTACTCGTTGACGATCAGCCGCGGGTTGGTCACGCCGGCAACCTTGCTGTTGTCGATGAACTCGACACCCCAGGTCCGGTTCTTGAAGTAGTTCTTGACGAAGGTCAGGTAGGAGCCTGGGCCTTTGTCGAGCGGTTTGCCCGCCGCATCGACGGTCTCGTTCTCGCCATAGCCGATCTCGTTCCACGACTCACCGCGCTCGCGGCCGTGCCGGCCGCCGGCGCGCATGCCCCAGCGGGTCACCAGGGTTCCATCAGACAGCGAAAACTGCAGCACTTCCAGCGGCTCTTTCACGGCAGGCGCGGGGGCGAGCTTGTCGCCGTTGGTCGGGAACGGCGCGAACGAGGCCGCCACCGAGCCACCCAGCGTGTTGTCGCTGCCCGGGGACCTGAACTCCACTTCGTACAGCGAATAGTCGTACTTGGTGCCGCGCGCCACGCCCTTCAGCCGAACATAGCGGACGTTGGCGTTGAGGTTGAGGAATTCCTCCGTGCCGCCTTTGCCGTCGACGACGTAGCGAAGCTGGTACCAGGTGGTTCCGTCGTCGGAGACCTGGAGCGCGTACTCCTTGCCATACGAGTTTTCCCACACCAACTTCATGTAGCCGATCGCGGTCTTCTTGCCGAAGTCGAACTGGATCCAGTTGTCGTCCGCTTGGGAACTCTGCCAGCGGGTGCTGGTCGCGTCGCCGTCAAGGACTTGTGCGGCAGTGTTGCCCCCGTTGGTCGTTGAGGCCGTTGCGGCCGCGGGCTTGATCGACACGCTCAGCTTGCTCATGTCAACGCCCGAAGTCACTTGCTGCGACAGCGGTGGCTGCGCAGGAGCGTCTGTCACGGGCGTCGGCAGCGCAGGCGCAGGAGCAGGCGCCGCATTGTCAGTTTCCTGCACGGGTGGATTGGGATCGGCTGTTGTCCCGTCCAGAAGGGGCGCAGGCGCGGGCGCGTTGCCGGTCGCAGGATCGCCGGACGATGGCGCGCTGGATGCCGAGTCGCCGCCTCCGCACCCACTCAGGGTGGCGGCCGCGAGAAACAGGGAAGTCAGGGTCACGGCGGCCCATGACGGCTTGTGCCCTGCAGGAACTGTGCGGTTCATCTTCTTTTGCTCCCTCATCGTGTAATTGTTTTGGGCCGGGCGGCACGAGAAACTTCAGTGATCGTCCGCACGAGGCAGACGCGCTGGCGATCAAGGCAAGGTGCCTTGATCCCCCAGACGCTCCGCGAGCGCGATCAACGACCGATCCGACCCGGCCGGACCGAGCAGCGACATGCCGAGCGGTGCACCCTCGCGTCGAGCCAGCGGCATCGACAGCTGGGGAAAGCCGCTCAGCCCCGCGATGCACAGCAGCCGGGTCGCGGCATTGCGGTAGTCCTCGAGGCTGCTCTCGGTGGCGCTGCGCAGCGGCGCGATGTCGGGCATGGAAGGCATCAACAGCACGCCGTCGCTGCCCAGGATCTGCGCGAGCCGCGCGCGAAAGGCCACGCGGAAGGCACGCGCCATGCCGACCTGCTCGTCGCTCACGTTGCGCGACCAGGCAAAGCGTTCGGCGACGCCGGGGCCGAGCGGCGGCGCGTAGCGCTCGATCAACGCGCCGTCGGTGAGCCAGGCTTCACGGCCCTGGACGTAACGGAAGCTCCAGTACATCGCGTCCCAGGATTCGAGCGCCACCTGCTGCACCGGCGCGGCCTGCCCGAGCACGGACTGCACGCGTTGTGCGGCGGCTGCCAGCGCCTGCGTCACCACGGGTGCGAGCAGCGCCCACACGTCCTGCGGCCAGAGCAGCCGCACCGTGGCCGGCAGTGCCGCCGTGTCGGCCCCCAGCAGCACGTCGGCCACACGCGCGAAGGTGCCGATGTCGCGCGCAAACCAGCCGCAGCTGTCGAGGCTTGGGGCCAGATCGAGCGCGCCTTCGAGGCTGATGCGGCCGTGCGTCGGGCGCAGGCCGTACAGGCCGCAGTGGTTGGCCGGCGCGCGCACCGAGCCGCCGGTGTCGGTGCCGATCGCGAAGTCGCACAGGCCCGAGGACACGGCCGACGCCGAGCCGGACGACGAGCCGCCGGTGATGCGGTCCTTCGCAGCGCCGTTGATCGGCGCGCCGAAGTGCGCGTTGTTGCCGTTCATCGAGAACGCGAGTTCGTCGGTCACGGTCTTGCCCACGAAGCGGGCGCCGGCATCGAGCAGCTTCTGCACGGTGGGCGCGCTGCGCGTCTTGATGCCCGACATCGCGAGCACCGTGGGGCTGCCGCCGCCGGTGGGGTAGCCCGCCACATCGAACAAGTCCTTCACGCCGAAGCTGAGCTCGGCCAGCGGGCCGGTGCCGGCACGAGCCACGGCGACGTCAGGGTAGGGAACGAAAGCGTGGGCAGGGTCGTGCAAGGGCATGGACAAGGTCGTCAAAGATGATGAGTGACTCAGGCCACGACGACCGGCGCGATGGCCGCCGCGGCGTCGGTGCGGATGCAGCGCGCGCGATGGCCCGGCGCCAGTTCGATCGCCGGTGGCTGGGCTGCGCGGCAGGCGTCGGTGGCAAGCGAGCAGCGCTCGGCAAAAGCGCAGCCCGGCGGCAGCGCAGACAGATCGGGTGGCGCGCCGCCGATCGTCTCAAGGCGGCTGCCGCGCGCCATCGCGCCATGCGCGCGGCTCTTCAGCAACGCGATCGTGTACGGGTGGCGCGGCGAGCGGATCAGCTCGCGTGCCGTGCCTTCTTCGACGATGCGCCCCGCGTACATCACCGCGATGCGGTCCGCCACCTCGACGGCCGCGCCGATGTCGTGCGTGACGAACAACACCGACAGGCCGAGGTCGCGCTGCAGCTCGCGCAGCAGCAGCAGGATCTGGATCTGCACCGTGGCGTCGAGCGCGGTGGTGGGCTCGTCGGCCAGGAGCAGCTGCGGCCGGCAGGCCAGCGCCAAGGCAATCATCGCGCGCTGGCGCATGCCGCCCGACATCTCGTGCGGATAGGCCTGCAAGCGGCGCTCCGGGCTCGGGATGCGCACGCGCTCGAACAAGGCCAGGGCGCGCTGGTGCGCCTCGGCGGCCGTCACCGGCTCGTGCCGGCGGATCGATTCGATGATCTGTGCGCCGACCGAGTAGACGGGGTCCAGCGCCAGCAGCGGCTCCTGGAAGATCATCGAGGCCACCTTGCCGCGGAAATCCGCGAGTTCGGCCTGCGACATCGCGAGCACGTCGCGGCCGGCGACGCGGACCTGGCCGCCGATGCGCGTGCGGCGTTCGGGGTGCAGGCGCAACAGCGTGCGCATCGTCACGCTCTTGCCCGAACCCGATTCGCCGATCAGCGCGACCACCTCGCCGCGCTTGATCTCGAGGCTCACGCCGCTGACGGCTTGCACGGGCTTGCGGCCTCCCGAGAAGACGACGCTGAGATCGCGCAGGCTCACCATCGGCTCGGACGCGGCGGAAGTCGGGGGCTTGGCTGACATGGCGATGCCTTTCGTCGTACAGATGAACGTGAACGATCAGGCGACCAGGGCGAGCGGCTTGGCCATCGGATGACCGCTGCCCGGCTCATGCATCAGGCAGCTGACGGCATGCAGCGCACTGGTGTGCGCGCGCGCGGGCACACGCTGGCTGCAGACCGGCGCGGCCATCGCGCAGCGCGGATGAAAGCGGCAGCCCGAAGGCGGGTTGATCGGGTTCGGCGGGTCGCCGGCCAGCGCCGCCTCTTCGGTGCGGTGGTCCGGGTCCATCGACGGCATCGACGACAGCAGCGCGCGCGTGTAGGGGTGCGCCGGTGCTTCGTAGAGCCGGTCCGAAGGGCCGATCTCGGCGACCTGCCCCAGGTACATCACCATCACGCGATCGCTCATGTAGCGCACCACGTTGAGGTCGTGGCTGATGAAGATGTAGGTCAGCCCGAACTCGGCCTTCAGGTCGAGCAGCAGGTTGATCACCTGCGCCTCGACCGATTTGTCGAGCGCCGATACCGCCTCGTCGAGGATGACCACGCGCGGCTGCAAGGCGAGTGCGCGCGCGATGTTGACGCGCTGGCGCTGGCCGCCCGACAACTCGTGCGGATAACGCTCGGCAAAGCGCCTCGGCTCGAGGCCCACGCGCGCGAGCAGATCGCGCGCACGGTGCACCGCCTCGCTGTGCGCGACGCCGTGCACCTGCGGCCCGAAGGCGACCGAATCCTCGATCGTGAGGCGCGGGTTGAGCGACGCGTAGCTGTCCTGGAACACCATCTGCACCTGGCGGCGGAATTCTTTCAGCGGCAGGTCGCGGCTGCCGACTGCGCGGCCGTCGAACACCACCTCGCCGGCGGTCGGTGCCATCAATTGCATCAACAGGCGCGCGGTGGTCGACTTGCCGCAGCCCGACTCGCCGACGACGCCGAGCGTTTCGCCCTTGAACACCTCGAAGTCGACACCGTCGACGGCACGCACCACACCGCCGCCGCGGCCCAGCGCGTCCTTCTTCAGCGGGAAGTGCTTCTGCAGCCCGCTGATCGTGAGCAGGGGTTGCGCAGTGGTTGATGACATGGCTTGCATCGCATCAGCCTTTGTTGTCCATCGCCGAACGCAGCCCGTCCGAGAGCAGGTTGAACGAGATCGACGTGATGAAGATCATTGCGCCGGGCAGCGCCGCCACCCAAGGCTGCACGTAGATCGCGGTGCGCAGCGTATTGAGCATCAGACCCCATTCGGGCTCGGGCGGCTTCACGCCCAGGCCGAGGAATGAGAGCCCCGAGGCCAGGATCATCGACACCGCGATCAGGCTGGTGGCGTAGACGAAGACCGGCCCCAGCACGTTGCCCAGCACGTGCACGCGCACGATGGTGAAGGCGCTGGCCCCGGAGGCGCGGGCCGCCTCCACGTAGTCGCGCCCGCGCACCTGCGTGGTCACACTCTCGGCCACGCGCGCGATCTGCGGGATGAAGACGACGGTCAGCGAGATCAGCGAGTTGACGACGCCCGCGCCCAGCACACCCGACAGCGCGATCGCGAGCAGCACCGAGGGGAAGGCGTAGAACACGTCGATCGTGCGCATGATCGAGGTGTTGACGAAGCCGCCCGCATAACCGGCCAGGATGCCGATCGCGCCACCGATACCGAAGGCGCAGATCACCGGCGTGATGCCGATGAACAGCGACAGCCGCGCGCCGACGATCAGGCGCGACAACATGTCGCGGCCGAGCTCGTCGCTGCCCAGCAGCAGGCCTGGCGTGCCGATTGGCTTGAGCCGTTTGAGCATCGACGACTGATACGGATCGGCCGGTGCGAGCCACGGGCCGAAGACGGCCAGCGCAACGAGCAGCAGAACCACCAGCGCGGCGCCTATCGCGACCGGGTCGCGCGTGA
>Ga0307508_10002046_pt1 | contig 21787 bp, 17 predicted proteins | sample 9_EM_MG_FD_203089 | JGI IMG/M metagenome (GOLD analysis project Ga0307508, IMG submission 203089) | Populus trichocarpa ectomycorrhiza microbial communities from riparian zone in the Pacific Northwest, United States - 9_EM | ecosystem: Host-associated > Plants > Roots > Unclassified | place...
CCGTTTCATCAAACTTCAACGATCAAATCATCTCATCCTGTTCCTCACAAGATCCTCTCTCTCTCTCTCTCTTTTCTCTACGTGTGAAGACTGTAAAGAAATCGGTGGCCGGGCAAACTTTTACAGAAGAGAGTCCGGTAGGAAAGCACCCCGCCCGCTTGCATAAAACCTCATCTCCCCTTATCATCAGACTGACCAAGACGAGTCGCTTCAGGCTCCGGCCCGCACCCAGGAGGGTCTAGTGTGTGAGCGTATTCTTTACCTTATCTTACCTGTGAGGCAGTTGTCGAGCGAGCCATTTGGCAGACGCCGAACTGGACCGATACGATACCAGCGAGCGGCCGGGCAAGCCGCCGGGCACGTCTCGAACCAAAACGATATACGCAAGCCATCTGGCACACCACCGGGCATACGTCGCACCATCCACCGAAGTGCAGATACGTCTAAGCACAGCGAGTAAGATGACAGTGGATCGGGAAGGAGACGGAAGGATACGTGAGGAGCTTGAGCGTCTAGGTGGGAGATAAAAAGCGGAGTTAACAAGGCTTACGGCCACCAGCGGTCGTGAGGGTTAACTTCGGGAGATAAAGGATACTGGCAGCTGGAGGGAAACGGAGTGAAGTTGGGCTACGTAATCGACAAGATGATAAGGCCACATCATCTAACGGGATGGACGAGAAAAGACTTCGCGATCCACTGGGCTGCAAGAGGGACTTAACCCCCGAAAGGGTTGGGCGAGTTATGCGGTGCTAAACAGAACCTTGTTTCCTTATCGTCAGACCGACCAGGACGAGTAGCTTCGAGCTCTGGCCCGCACCCAGGAGGGTCTGGTGTATGAGCGTATTCCTTACCTTATCTTACCCGTGAGGTAGTTGTCGCGCGAGCTGTTTGGCAAGCACCGAATGCGGCCAACAATCTGCCGAACCGCACTGATGCGAGCGAGCCGCCGGGCAAGACACAGCGCCCATCTCGAATCGAATCCTGCGCTGAAGCGCCGCGAGCGAGCCGTCGGGCAAGATGCCGGGCGCGCCTCGAACAATCCGCGGAAGCGATACATGAGCGAGCTATCTGGCAAGCCGCCGGGCCCGTCTCGAAGCATGCAGAGCCGTGCAAGCCGCCATACACACCGCGCCGTCCACCGAGCAATCCGTCAAGCAAGCTATTGCCGCGGAGCTGCATAAGATCTGGCGCTCTAGCCGCAGCCGGCGGGCACCGCCAATACCGAACTGAACCCCTTAGATTATCCGCTGTGAATCCCTTAACAGTGGGTGAGCTTGGAAGGATTGTTATGGGGGGTGTTATTCCTGTATAATAACTAAACACCGGCGAAGACCGCATGCACCCCATCTCCTTCGTGACTATCGAGAAACCTGACCAGTTCTATATTACCATCACTCCGACGTTGACCGGACGTTCCAGTGTCACACTATAATCTAGGGTTCCAAGTCACCTTTCACGAGAATTTCGACCTTCGGACGACGTCGACTGTCAGGCACACACTCTCCCTCCGGTGGACCGCCACGTTCAGACACGCGAAGAGGAAGATCCTGCTCAACACCAACGGCGAGCAAGGAATTTTGGGTGGCCAGGGGTCAAGTTGAAGCTCGATGGGACCTGGCAAAGCGCCGAAAGGGCAAGGAAGGAACGACTACTGGATGGCCATTGAGCCGAGCAGATGTGGTGAAGCCGAAAGGCTAGTGAGAGAAAGACCCCCAGCCGGCCTACGAGCCGTAACCGGGAGGTCGGGCCAAGAAAGGAGCATTGGGAGTCGGTCCAAGTAGCGGTCGACGAGGTCTGCTGGAACCGCGGGAACTGCCTCACCAACAGCTCCGATGGTGTCCATCGCACCGGATGCGTGGCACCGAAGGAACAGCAAAGTCTGCAAGAGACGCAGTCCATGACGGCTGCTGGACAGGCAAACGACGAGGGGTTTTTCGTTTTGGGCCTCAACAGGTCTCGACTGCCGCTGAGCTCGTTTCCTGTTTTTCACCGAAACCGGACGAAAATCCCAAAATCCAGTCCTTTTGGGTCCCGGCGGCCACCAGCTCGCCAAGGAACCAGCACTCATTCTCACTTGAAGCCGGTGAGGTCGTTCCGGATACGTTAGAATACACGTTCCGAGCACCGTTCCAGCTGTTCCGAGCTGCGGAAGTTTGGCATTCGCTGCGTTCGACGTGTGGAAGTTCGCACTGGGAGCTATTCCTCGACATCGTCCTCACAGACCCATTGCGAGGCAGCTCCTGGATGGAGCATAACGCCAATCACACATCATCCGGGCATATACGCATCTGACGACGAACCCACGGAACACCATACGCCGAGCAAACCTCGGGTAATGGGAACTCAACCGACACCAGGCTCGCTGACTACTGTACAGCAACCCGCTGGCATCGACGATACATAATACATCAATATGCATCTCGACGGTCCAGTAGCTGGAATGGCAAACTTGACGCTTATTCAAGGAGTTCGGAGAACCGCCCTGGAAAGGGTGGGATAAGGATCACCCGATCACAGCGATCCGGGATGCATTCCATGTTGCGGCAGCTGTGGTCAGCATTGACGCCAAAGGCTCTGTACTCGCGATATCAGCAGCACGGCTGGAACACGGGGTACGGGAAGGCCGAGGAAAGATGCCATTCCGTACCGAAGCGCCGGAACCGGTGGACAGGGAGAATGCCGTTCCATGCCAGACCCCGGAATGGGTTGACCGAAAGGCCAGGGAGAATGCTGTTCCGTGCCGAAGTGCCAGAACGGGTTGACCGAAAGGTCAGGGAGACTGCCGTTCCTTGCCGAAGTGACGGAACGGGTTGACCAAAAGGATACAGAGGACGCCGTCCCGAGCTGAGCGCCGGGACGGCTAAGCCGAAAGGCTGGGAATTTGAGGATGGAAACAGGATGCCTTCACGGGAAGGTGGGCACCAGGCACCAGAGTCAGGAGATCAAGAGTCCCCTGGAATATGGACGGCATCGACAGCAATACGATGTCATGACCGATACGATCTGACCAACACGCCATTTGACAGCTACTGGCTCAAGGAATGGCTACAGAGTTTTTTTTTTTGTTCCCACTGGGTTTTTCTCGATAACCAGAGCAGTAGGCTGGGAGGCTACGTTCTAAGGTCACCTTAGAGAACCGTCAGGTGTTTTGTCGATTTGAAACGCCAACTGGCTACCGGCTCACGACGATTTGAGAGACTTTTCCCACGGGGTTTTTCAGTCTCAATGATCGTGCGGTAGCAGAGTATAGTATCCTGATACGCCAACGGACTACGGGCTCACCGATTTGAGAGACTATTTCCCACACGGCTTTTATCTCTACAATTGAGCAATAGTACGGGGCTGAAGGACTACACGCAACACCATCCTATAGCTTCGGGACGAAGCTTAGGAAGGGGGGGATAGTTTTGCACCCTAAATATTACAGGTCGCACATTCGGATACGGACAGGGCAGGAAGGTATCGGAAACTCATCACATGGTCTTAGGATGGCATACCGAGACCGGGCAACCGACGCTGGCGGTGCTTGGCTCGGGTCAACCGACTCTGCAACACCAGGAGGTCCGTGGGCCAAGTACCGGCACAGACCGGAAAAGTGCAAGCGCTGCCATGGAGGAAGACAACCTTGGTAGTCATCATGAGGTCAAGCATCAGGAAAAAAAAATGTGCGTCCAGACCCACAGGCTGCATCCTGACGCACCAGGTGCTCGGGATGCTCGGGACGCACCCTGGCAGCGCACATACTGCTCCCAACCCAAAACGCACAGGCAATGTGAATTCGGACGCAGCTCGCCACGACACCATGCGCCCGGACGCAGATCGCCACGGCATCTGCTTACCGGACGGAGCGTGGTAGGGCATTTTCGTTCTAGACGCATGGTGTCAGGGCATTTTCCTTCTGGACACACGGAGTCAGGGCATTTTCCTTCTGGACGCAGCCGTGTCAGGGTATTTTCCTACTGGATGCAGCCATGTCAGGGCATTTTCCTTCTGGATGCAGCCGTATCAGGGCAAATGGCATCCGGATGACGCGTGTCATGGCACCGTGGTTACGCTGGCTGTCAAGGCACGGAACATCGCAGCAAATATTCGTGCTGCATTCACAAACACTCAGCAGGTTCCAGGCATAGTGACTCAGTCCAGTTCTATTCTTTATATCTAATGTACATCTATATATGCTACTACCACACTTCGCATTTCCAGCACAAGCACCCAGCGTCACATCCATCGCCACTGTTTTTGACGCGCGTAGCATTGCTCTGAGTGTCAGAAACAAAGGAAAGTTGGCAAATACGACACGACGGGATGAGCCCGACGCGATGAGCAGGACACGATGAGCACGACGCGATGAGTACGATGACTATGAGGAGGATGGCAATGAGGACACTGGCGGCGTGGACAATAGCGAGTAGGACGCGGTGAGTATGAGAGCGAGTAAGATGTGACACGTACGGGAGCGAGTAGGACGCAGCGAGGATGATAGTGAGTAAGAAGCGGCAAGGACGATAGCGAGTAGGATGAGGCATGGACGATAGCGAGTAAGACGTGGTGAGGACAATAGCGAGTAGGACACGGCGAGTATGATGGCGAGTTTTATGGCATGGTTAGCACAGCTCTCAGAATGACAGAGATACAGGGAAGTTGTAGAATACACAGTGACGAGTCGATGTCAATGAGGGTGCCGTCGGCGAGGACGATAGCTAGTAGGAGGCGGCGAGCACGATGGCGAGCTTTGTGGCATGTTTAGCACAGCTCTCCAAGTGACAGGAACAGCGGCGGGGAGTGGTACAATATGAGGTGAGGAGTACGATGTCAATGAGATTGCTGACAGTGAGAACGATAGATAGCGAGTAGGACGCGGCGTTTATGATGTCAATGCAAAGCGCCAAGCCATTACCAACACTTGCGCTTGCGCAAGGTTCGGCGTCCTCATCGCTCCTAGACCCCTTTTTTCTTCTCCTTTCACCTCGTCCTAGATACTCGTCATCGTCCTTCGCATTGTCATTATACTCGCCGCCATCAAACTGATGATATCTTATTCGTCGACATTTTCCTCATCAACATTTTCCTCATCAACATTTTCATCATCAACATCTTACTCGTCGCGCCATTCTTGCTACGTTACTCGCCACCATCATCACTGCCATCAAACACATCGACATCCTCCTCAACGACATCATACTCGTCACATCGTATTGTACCAGCTCCCACCGCTGTTCCTGTCACTCGAAGAGCTGTGCTAATCATGCCACAAAGCTCGCCATCGTACTCGCCGCGTCGTACTCGCTATCGTCCTCGCCACGTCTTACTCGCTATCGTCCTCGCCGCGTCCTACTTGCTCTCATACTCGTCGCATCCTACTCGCTCCCATACTCGTCACGTCTTACTCGCTCTCATACACGCCGTGTCCTACTCACTATCGTCCTAGCTGCCGGCGTCCTCATTGCCATCCTCCTTGTAGTTGTTGTGCTCATCGCGTTGTGCTCATCACGTTGTGTTCATCGCTTCGTGCTCATCGTGTTGGGCTCATCACGTCGTGTCGTATTTGCCAACTTTCCTTTGTTTCTGACACTCAGCAGTGCGACGCACATCAAAAACAGCAGCGATGGGTGTGACGCTGGGTGCTAGTGCTGGAAACGCGAAGTGTGGTTGTAGCATATATAGATGTACATTAGATATAGAGAATAGAACTGGACTGAGTCACTATGCCTGGAACCCGCTGCGTGTTTGTGAATGTGATGCGAGTATTTGCTGCGATGTTCCGTGCCTTGACAGCCAGCGTAACCACGGTGCGATGACACACGTCGTCCGGATGCCATTCGCCCTGACACGGCTGCATCCAGATGGAAAATGCCCTGACACGGCTGCGTCCAGAAGGAAAATGCCCTGACACAGCTGCGTCCAGAAGGAAAATGCCCTGACACCGTGTGTCCAGAACAAAAATGCCATGCCACGCTCCGTCCGGTAAGCCAATGCCATGGCATACTGCGTCTGGACGCTCGGTGCCATGACGATCTGCGTCCGAGTTCAGCAGGTTGCGTCTGAAACGTTCAGAGCGTCTAGTGCGTCCGGACGCTAAGGAAGCAATTTTTTTTCTGCTGATAAGCAATCGGAAGGAAACAGGAACCCAAGGAGTTGAGAGTCAAGGTCGTGGAATAGGAGCGGGGTTCTTTCCAGAGGAACAACACCAGGAGTCGGGAATCGCTGTATCATCGCAGACGGCTCGAAGGCCCGCGCCGATACAGCTGCACGCCATGGTCGGGAGACACGAGGGATTATGCTACCACTCGCATCCTTGTCACTGACACCCAATTATGGCGATGAACTCTGGGCTCAGCCAGCGCTCGACAGCGTGAGCGTATCCCCACTTATCCGAGATGCTTACAACGATTATGAGGCAGGGCACACGCTGCACCAGGGTGAGGACGTCGAGTTGAACGAATACTGGAGCGGAGGCATGTCTGCAAGCTGATCCTGCAGCACTGGGTAGCCCCCAGACCAAGTACTGGCTCGTGATTCGGGAAAGTACAAATGCTGCTACTGAACCCCACCTCAGGAACAGTTTGAGAGTCTGTTGGGAGCGATATGGGGCGGAGCTATACCTTGGTACCCGTTGCGGCCGAGAAGGATCAGCTGGTACAGTTGAGTGCTTGCAGCTGCCGGCTCCAGTCAAGTAACGAAATCAACCCCACACACAACCCAATCGCATCACCCAATCACGATGAGAGGACTTAAGGAGAGGCACCTGCTCTGGCCACTCTCGGGGAGATACGGGAAAAGCACTACTGTCTGACCCAATCGAGAGTTATCCTCTTTACGCTGATGAAATCTAGTGCCAAGGTGAAGAGTTTTCATGTCGTGGCGCGGGGTAATTTCCCCACAGCACGTGACCTCGCCAAGCCGAATACTTATACTACTCCTCGCTGCGGGCGAAAAAGGAGAAAACGATCATTGGAATCATCATCGAAACGATCATCGGAATCATCAGCAGAACCATGAACCACAGAACGGTCAATCATCAACGGACCACCTACCGGTCACCCAGACATCGAGTCAACAACCTTTCCTCCTACGAGCGATCCGACAAGCGATCCTACGAGTGATCCTACGAGCGATCATACAAGCGATCCTACGAGGGATCCTACGAGCGCTCCTACAGGTGCTGCAAGCGAGATGACACTTCATCAGGAAGGAGACGGGAGGATACGCAAGGGGCTCGAGAGTCTAGGTGGGAGATAAGGAACAGAGTTTAGCTTACGGCCAAGACTGGCTGTACGAATTCTAAAACTCCGGAGATGAGGGGAAGATTGTAAACGGAGAGATGCTTGGGCTCGAACCTCTCCCCCGAAAGGAGGGGATGCCACATGGCCTGCTGATGGCGTACGGACCGCCGGACTTGGGCTCTGACCCCTCCCCCAAAAGGAGGGGATGCCACGTCGCCTGTTGATGGCTCACGGAAGAGTGGCCGGTAGGAAAGCACCCCGCCCGCTTGCATGAAACCTCATCTCCCCTTATCGTCAGACCGACCAGGACGAGTAGCTTCGGGCTTCAGCCTGCACCCAGGAGGGTCTAGTGTGTGAGCGTAATCGTTACCTTATCTTACCTGTGTGGCAGTTGTGGAGTGAGCCGTTCGGCTGACACTGAACCGGACCGATACGATATGAACGAGCTGCCAGGCAAGCCGCCGGGCCCGTCTCGAACTGAAACGATATATGCAAGCCATCTGGCATGCTGCCGGGCATGCGTTGCACCATCCGCCGAAGCGCAGATATGCCTAAGCGCCACTAGTGAGATGACAGTGGATTGGGAAGGAGACGGAAGGATACGTGAGGAGTTCAAGAGTCTAGGCGGGAGATAAAAAGCGGAGTAAACAAGGCTTACGGCCGCCAGCAGTCGTGAGGGTTAACTTCGGGAGATAAGGGATACCGGCAACTGGTGGGAAACGGCATGAAGTTGGGCTGCGTCATCTATGAGATGATAAGGCCACGTCATCTAACGGGATGGACGAGAAAAGACTTTGCGATCCACTGGGCCGCATGAGGGACTTAACCCCCGAAAGGGTTGTGCGAGTTATGCGGTGCTAAACAGAACTTTGTTTCCTTATCATCAGACCGACCAGGACGAGTAGCTTCGGGCTCCGGCCCGCACCCAGGAGGGTTTGGTGTGTGAGTGTATTTCTTACCTTATGTTACCCATGAGGCAGTTGTCGCGCGAGCCGTTTGGCAAGCAGCGAATACGTCGAACGATCCGCCGAACCGGACCGCTGCGAGCGAGGCGCCGGGCAAGACGCCGGGCCTGTCTCGAATCGAATCCTCCGCTGAAGCGGCGCAAGCGAGCCGTCGGGCAAGACGCCGGGCCCGCCTCGAACCATCCGCTGACGCGATACACAAGCGAGCTGTCTGGCAAGCTGCTGGACCCGTCTCGAAGCATACGCTGCCACGTGAGCCGCCGCATACACCGTGCCATGCACCGAGCTATCTGTCAAGTAAGCTGTTGCCGCGGAGCTGCGTACGATCCGGTGCTCAAGCCACAGCCGGCGGGCACCGCCGATACTGATCCAAACCCCTTAGATTATTCGCTGTGAATCCCTTAATGGTGGGCAATCTTGGAAGGATTGTCATGGGGGGTGTTATTCCTGTATAATAACTGAACGCCGGCAAAGACCGTGCGCGCCCCATCTCCTTCGTGACTATCGAGAAACCTGACCAGTTCAATATTACCGTCACTCCGATGTTGACCAGATGTTACAGTGTCACAGACAGCACAATATAAAGTGGCTAGCAAAAAAGCGACCAAGGCTAAAGGTGGAACATGCAAAGGCCTAGCTGCAATGGGCGTATGCACACAAGGATTGGACTGCGGAGGACGTCCAGCGGGTGATCTACAGAGATGAGTGTAGTGTGGACCAGCAGCCTACAGGACAGCAGAGATGGGTCTTCAGCACACCGGGAGAGGAGAGGTGGCACGTTGACTGTGTCAATCCTGTGAAGCATTGTCAGGTGAAGTTGATGGTGTGGGTTTGCTTCTGGGGCAAGCAGCATGGCCTGCTAGTACCATTGAAGACTGGGTCCATCATTGCACGTATATACCGAGACCTGCTACGTCACTAGCTGCTTCCAGTTCTCGAGGACGTATCCGTAGCCCTCGGAAATCCGCTTTTCCAACAGGATAACGCCAAGATTCACACTACCAAACTCATGCTATCCTTCTTTGAACGTTACAGTATTCCACTCAAGTCCCATCCTGCCTACTCTCCTGACCTGAATCCAGTTGAGCATTTCTGGACCTTGCTCAAGTGATAGCTCCGAGTGGATTATCCTGACCTTATCAACTACCCAGGAGGCCCCAATAAAGTGAAGGCGAAGCTAGCAGAAGTTCTTCTGCTCTGCTGGGAGAAAATCCCACCCAAGCAGTTCGAGGCGCTTTGGGGGTCGATACCTTTGCTGGTGCAGGGAGTCATTGATGCAAAGGGATGGTACACAAGCTACTAGTTACTATACGGAATCATTCCTCTGTATTTCTTCTACTCCTTTTTCTTTCTCTCTTTAATGTTCTGCATTTCAGTACTTGTTTTATAGCGCTCAGGAGGAGGAGAAAGTGGGGGGGGGCCCCCCTGTTAATGTGGATAAACTGAGACACAATCTGGCCAATCACGAAGACTTTTGATGGGGTACTGTATGTTATGGAGATGATCCCACCCGGCAATATCACCTGTCCTGTGATGCATCTCAGTACGCTTATCGAGGCTTTCTCTTTCAATTGGTAGCTGAGGAACCCAGAACAATACTCACCTCTCCGAAACTGGTCGATAAGGTGAGGCTGGTCCAGTGCATTTCGAAGAAGTTTCTGAACGCAGAAACTCGCTACCATACAACCGAATGAGAAGCGCTGGCTATTGTGAGGTGCTTGAAGGAGGTCTGATGGTTGGTGAATGAGAACTTCCATAAGATCATCGTTTATACAGACCATGAGTGTGTAAGTATGGCACTGAAGAATTCCGATAAGTGACGAATTGTTGGCTGGCAGTTGTATCTGAGCGAATATGACCTACATATCGTGCATGTGAAAGGGACGGAAAATGTGTTAGCGGATGGGCTGTCGAGGTTACCGTTGGAATCCATCCCCTATGGATAGCCGGGAAAGGAGGATTCATAGTTGGAAGCAATAGCTGTGTTGGGGAATGATAACCAGCCAGAAAAGGATACCTGTTTGGAGTATGTGGAAAGGTCAGGAGACCAGGTTTGGTGTGTCCGGAAATGCGAGGTGGATAGGGCTCTACAGTGGACTCACGACTGTCATGGTTATTATTCCGCTGACTTGATGGTCAAATGGCTAATGGGACATTATTTCTGGCCAACTCAACACTGAGACGCAGCAAGATACTGTTGTAGTTGTCCCAGGTGTCAGCTTACCGCGAGGCCGACTCCATCTCAGGTCCTAACATCGATAATCTAGATGAGAACTATGGATATGATTGGCATTGACGGACTCGGACCGATTTCACCCACTTCACAAGGCAACAATTACATCCTGATTGCCGTCGATTATTTCACGAGATATACATGGGCAGTAATGGTTCCAGCGATCAACGGACCAGTGGTGGTGAAGTTCTTAGAAGCAATAGCCAGTGTTTTCAGGCTTTCTAGAACTATCTATTCAGATAATGCCTCCTACTTTGTTGAGGGGCAGTTGTCCAAGTTTCTGCATACAAAAGGAGTTCGCCAGTTCCCAGCGCCGAAAACTCACCCCTCATCAGTTGGCCTTGTGGAACGTTATGTGCAACTGATGTTGTATGGGCTTCGATGGGTGATAATCAGTAGTGTTGGAGGACGTACCAATAGGTGGAGTGAGTACGTGGATGGCATCCTCCACACCATGAACACTAAGATGGTGAAGATCCATCAGTTTGCTCCTGCCAAAGTTATGTTAGGATTTAATCCAACAAGGTATTGATTCTACTTCACTGTCCAGGATCATCAGACAGCACTGTACCTCAGGCTCAACAATCTCAGTGGGACCATCTGCAGGACCTAGAAACACTACAAGGTCAACATGAGTCACTTATGGTCTGCCAAGACGAGCAAAGGAAAATGGTATGCCAGCGGTTCCTCTCTGAGTTCAACCGGACAGAAACTGAATACGACTCTGAACGATATAAGGCACCGTGAAATAGAGATTTGGTTTTGTTGCGGCGGGCTGGCTTGGATAACCATCAGGATAAGAAACTGGAGCCACGGTGGGAAGGGCCATTCCGTTTGGATGATGTCGCCCATCATAGGAGGAGCAGACGTTTATTCGACTTGTCGACAGGGCAATTGGTCGAGACCAAGATCTCTGGATTGACAGACCATGTGCACCTGGATGATCTGAGAGTGTTTGTGCCAAGAGGGGAAGACGCGGGTATGGGGCAAGTTTCGTATGTAGAAATGGACTGGGACGGGAGGAGACGGTTGGACGGCGGTGTCCGGAACGAAGTTTGTTTGGGAAGACCGATTTGTCTTGGGAAATTGTTGACCGAAGACATTGGAAATTGTTGATGGAGGACATGGGAAAGTGTTGACAAAGGCCATGGGAGGGAGATGCCGCTAAGAGAGGGTCCTCTCACTGAAGGAAAGGGGAGCAGCTGTGGGACTGAAATGCCAAGAGCATGAATTTGGTTGATAAAGATACCAAGAGCGCAGTGGAATTAGTCATACTAAGGAGGGCTCCAGACATATAAATTGCCTGTTCCAGGGACGGTCGTCTTGTATCTAGACATTATCTATCCTACAACCCCCGCTTCGAGAGATAGCTTTCTCAATTGAACTATACCCCCTCTCATCTCTCACGTTTTGGATTTTTCCCCTCCCCCCCCTTTGGATCTAGACAGAGACACCCCCCTCCCACAATGTCTAATTCTCTAAGTCTAGCGAAAGCCTCAGCCTAAAGCTACTTTTGTCTCCTGCTAAGTCGCTAGCCACAAACTTCCGCCCAAACTCAAAACCTTAACCTTTACTGCAGGCACGCCACTCCACCACACCTCCTTCACCACAGGTAGAGTGGCTCCACCACAGGCCCCCGCACTAGGTCTGAGCATACCATATGAGTACATAACATTATCAAAGCAAACAAACAAATCCCCACCAAGTTATTATCATTTTGTAGCGCCCATTACCTCCCCAGCAATCACCAGATCACCATAAACCAAGTACAAGAAAGTAAAACACACCCATTGGTACAACTGCCATTACAAACCCAACTTCCTAACATCAGTCCTTCTTATCAATCCTCACCTCCAAATGCTACTCTCTCTCCATATAGGTCTTCATTTGATTTCTGTTAACCGGATTCCGCAATATCACCATTGTCTTTTTGCCCACATACTTGGGATCTGACTGAAGCCTGTATGCACCTTTGTTCCAAACCTCCCACACTTGGATGGACTCATCCATCTCAGGGCAAACACTGGGCATAGTTCTATGCCATAGTATTTGGTCTCATGGAGCCAAGTCCAGTCACCAAAGTGGAATTTCTCTCGGTCCAGATTGCTGGGAGATCTCTGTTGCATACAGCGTTCATCCTGGATACCAGGTATGACATTTGAAATGAACTGGATTTGTGGGGCCACCAGTTTCTTGTGTTTGTCCGTTGTGTTGGGTATTGCTGTAGTATTTGCAGGGCCATCTATTAGGAACTGAATGTTATCACTGAATATCAGGAGTGATAGGCTAACTTTGGTAGTCGAGTGGGATGTACACTGGTATACTCAAGGGCTGCTGGTAAACTCCCAGGTGATGCAACCTTCTTGTTGTCCTCTTTGGGCTAGAGATCATCTACCATCTTCTTCAGGTTGGTTTTGATTGTATCAACCACCTGTAATCATCTGGTGTTTCACCAATAGCACAATCGTCCAGGTAGTCACCAACAGGCTATCACCCTTGAGTAGACGACACTTGTATGAAGGTTGTGGGATGACCGTATAGCTCCAAGGGATTTATACAGGAGTGGTAGGGAAAATTCACTAACAGTTTTGTGTTCGAAATATCACTAGAGAGTTGATCCCAGAAACAAAGTAATATTGTTAAGACTCAACTTCCAACTGATCATTACTGATGCCTCACTATCTAGGAAAACTGATACTCTATATACACCATGCTGACTCATTGACCATCTGCCAACAGGCCAGCTTGGGAAGCACAATACCTCAGTATTATGTAACAGTGTCTCTCCTACTTAGAGGGAGATAGGGTTGATTGGGAGGTGACACTGTTTGATAGGTACGGACCCAGAAGATCTTCGATCTGGCAGCTTGCAAATAATCTTTGTTTGCATACCCTTGTAGGGATTCTCACCCTCGTGCTCCTGTTTGCAGCCCTTACTGGGTATTTACTTCTTAGGTGCATTTAGGGGTCACAATCTATCAATCTAGATACTTCCAGGAATGCCTGGTCATGTCGATACTGTTGGAATTGCTTCTTGCCGCTCCAGTATGGTGTGCTGATGGAAGTGACACCGTAGCAATGGCAGTGGCAGCAACATCATAGCAAAGGCGATGGCAGCAACGCCATAGGAATGGCAATGGCAGGAGAACCCAGGTAAATATAGCTTGGCACTCTTCCACAGCAGCATCTTTCTCATTCTTCCTTCTATACTTTTACATACTTCTTCATAGTATAGAAAAACAGAATGCACCTATCTGAGCCTTTCCATCAAACTTCATTGATTAAATCATCTCGTCTTGTCTCTGTCTTTTCTCACTCCCTCTCTACTTGTGAAGACTCTCAAAGGAATGTTGTTTGGGTAAACTTTTACAGGTTATGAGTCCGGAGCTGTAACCACTCCAAATACCTACTAACCTCACATCATGTTCTCAATTGTCATACTCTCGTGTGAAAAATAGCTCCTCAGGAGCCAGTGGTAAATGTGGAGGCCGGCGATTCCGAGGGCCTTTTCTCTACATCTCACTTAGACATTTTCTCTGCGAAATCGAACGCTAACCATCTCAGCGATAGAAGATCTATATCGATACGATTGTCATCATTAGTGAAAAATCATTCAAACCCCTGGATAGCACTATCCGCCTCCTCGATCGTACCAACTACGCCCTCTGGAAGGAAGACTGTACGAAGGTCCTACAAGGAATAATGGCTTGGGATATCGTGATGGAGAAGAAAGAAGAACCAGAAGTTCCTGGAAGACCCAATGACTTCACCAGAAACACAGTCCTGGTACGGAAGGGGTATAAGGACTATGTAACACTGGGGTTATCTCATAACCAGAGTGGGGGAGAATCAAAGGTAATCAGGCTACTTTCGATAATTCACAACGGAATAATCTTAGATTTTATGTGTGGGTTTCAGTGGTAGTGTTGGTGAGGATATTCGTGCTGATTTCTCTTGGTTGGGGTGAGAAATCTATTTCTTTATATTGGTGAGCGAGCGAGTGAGAAGAGGTGATACGGACGTGAATTTCTCCAAAGTACCTTTCTATCTCTGAGGAACATGGGAGGATTCATTGGTCCTGGCCGGGCTGTAGAAAAGGGAGATGAGATTCTGTTTGCTTTTGCTGCATGATGCCGCTGAGTGGGGACTATGGCCCGAGAGCTTCCCATTTACCCTGGGGTGAGGTTGCCTGCAGGAGGGTTATGCAGCCGAGTGGGGTCTCTGGTCCAAAGCTTCTGTTCACCCTGAGGTGACATGGCTTCCCCTACCTGAGGTATTGGGGCCACTTCCGGAACTGTATGTGGATGCAGCTTCTCATTTGCACAAACTCTTCTCCTTATTTCCGGAGATAGCTCTTTCGACTGGTATCTCGGCCGAGAGTCTTATCCTCCGCCTAGACTCTCTGATTTCCCAGCCACGGCCTGAGCCCCCTCTAGTCCTTGAGCCACTGAATCCTTCTCTGTCTAGCTACGTACTCATGGTAATCGGTTCACATGTAACACTACCTCCCCTCTCGCTTAGCCTCGTCCCGAATGCGAGTTTCTTTCTATCTAAGTAGCCTGCCTTTTTCGGTATACATGTGTTCTCGTGACATTGGGTGTGCCACTGGCTGTAGTCCTCCTTCCCTATAGCCCTCCCAGTCACTGGATAAGATTTTTTCCCTCAGTAACTCTTTAATCCATCGGAATGACTGGGCCCTCAGAGTAGGCCGGTATGTACTCCTACTGGCAAGCTCCGGGCGTAGCGGCCCCATTTCGGATCCCGTGACTTCAGTGCCTGGCGCAGTGAGCTGGTAGGCCCCGGGCTGTACTGGCTTCCAGATAGGGACCCGCCTGATTAATCCCTACAGGCCACAAAGTGTGTCAAGGAGTGGCCGCACCTTCAGGAATTGTCTACTCCTGCTTTGCTGTTCTGCAGCTCCGTGATCTTGGGCTTTGAAATGGTGAGATCCCATACACCAGGGGTGGGTACTGATAAGGTGGGTCCGGACTTCTTCCTTGTCTCAGGCTTCATTTCCGAGGTTGTTTCAAGCCATTTTGGGGGAAGAGTCTATGAGGCCCTTCATGCTGGTAACCGGTGTCTGGGTAGAGGCCCTCCATTCGGGGCGTGCCTAGGAATGACTGCGTTTCTCTGGGGGCAGGGTGCACCCTCGGCTCAGCTTGAACCGCCGGTTTCTTAATGCGAGAGTCATTAGTCTCTCGGTGCATCTGGATTTTGTCAGTGAAACTTCCGGAGTTTCTCCAGGCCTCCTTCCGAAAAGTTGTCGAACGGTTCTTCTGTCCAGTCCTTGCCTTCCGGATAATCAAGCTGTCAGATATGTGGGTCAAGGGCCAGCCTAGGCCCGCCGAGGCCGCGGCGCTCAGTTGCGTCTGGAAGTTATCAGGTGGCGGAGGTGGCAATTCGCCACTGGTGACGCGGCAAGCCGCCACCGGTGACATCTAGACCGGAGGTGACAAGTTGCTACCCAGGGCATCTGGACGAGTCGGTGATGGGTAATGGGCTTTCTTCTGCATGTATATATAGAGAGCGGTCCTCGCTATGGCGAAATGATCAAGCAACAGAGATCCAACACACCCTATCACTCGAATATCTTTGACACAAGCCATTTGACAAGGTAGAGGATTCGTTGGTTATTTCTCCGGCCGTGCTTGACCGAGGACATAACTTCATCCATGTTGCATTCTTCCATCTGCTCAATATTGTCGGCTTTCCATAGTACCTTTGAGGGGTCCGGGGGTGCCCAGTGTTCGCTGGTTTGATAGGGTTCGAGTAGCGATACATGGAAGACATTGCGCATCTTCTATTGCCACGGTAGCATGAGGCAGACAGCCAGTGAGAACACGATCTTCTCGATTTGAATGGGACCCTGGTTTTTGTGGTCCAGTTTCTTCGACGGCTGGTGTGTCCTGATGTTGCGCCCATTGGGTATCACCAAGTCTCCTACTTGGTACGCCAGGGGCTTCATTCGGTCTGGGTCAGTATACAGTCGCATTCGCTCCCATACATCCTCAAGTCCTTTCCAAGATTCGGTGTGTACAGTGTGCATCCAGTACGCATATACCTTGCTGGCCAGATTCAAGGGCTCTGTTGATGCCAGGTTTATGGCTGTCGGGTGGAAGCCATAGTTAGCGTAGAACGGAGATATACTATTTCCCATGGTGACTGAGTTATTGTAGAAGAACTCAGCCATCGGTAACAGATGTACCCAGTCATCCTGTTTTTGGCGGATGAACACCCGGAGGTAGGTTTTGACTGTCTGGTTGAGTCGTTCCGTTTGTCTGTCGGTTTGGAGGTGGAATGCCGTTGACATTCGCAGCCAGATTTCACTTAGTCGAAGGAACTCCTTTCACGTTTCCGAAGTGAACCTTGAGTCTCAGTCCGCCACAATATCAGTGGGGAGGCCATGGTACTTCCATACTTCCCTGGCGAAGATGACCGCTAGGTCCGCTGTGGTTTTCTTCTACTTTTCCAGTGGGAGGAAGTGTGCCATCTTGGTAAACCGATCGATGAATACCCAAAGTTGGTCACAGCCTTTAGATACGTGGAGTTCCGTGATGAAGTCCATTGCTATTGACTGCCAAGGTGTGTAGGGCAATTCTAGCGGGGAGGACAGTCTGTAGGGTTGGTGTTAGATGGCTTTGTTTTGCTGGCACTCTGGACAACTTCTGACGAAATCGATGATCTGTTTGTTCATTTTCGGCCACCAGAAATTTCGTCGGATTAGCTCGATCGTTTTATCCTGTCCCATGTGTCTGGCGATCTTTGCTTCGTGTTTATATTCCAGTATCCCCTGTATCGCTTCTTTTGGTGGCCAGAGATTTTCTTTCCTTTATTACAATCCCTCCTGGATTGCTAGTGTTCCTTCCTTGGCTTTTCGGCCCTTCAGAGCCCCAGACTCTGCTTCCTTTTTTGCCTGCGTCCATCCTTGCTGATAGTCTGTATCTTCTTTCCCCTTTCTTCTTACTTGTTCAATGAATTCCTTTGCCCATCTTTGTTCAGGGAGTTAGGCGAGTCAAGCCGAAGAACAGATGAATAATCTTTTCTGCCTCTCCGGCTCCACCAAGTGGTTTTCCTGCAAAACCATTGCTATCGGCTGGTTTTCTACCCCTCCTTTTTCTGGGCAGTACTCCGAACATCTGGACAGTGCATCCAGTTTTCCATTCTGGAAGCCTGGTCGGTAACAGATTCGGAAGTCGATTCTGGCCAATTCTTGGGCCCACCGCGCTTGTCGTCAGTTTAGCACTTTCGTTGTACTAAAGTATTCCAGGTTTTGGTGGTCTGAGAACACCTGGACCTGGTGCGTTGCTCCTTCCCAATATCGGTGCCAATGTTTGAATGTGTCGACTATTGCCAAGAGTTCCTTGTTGTCGATCTTGTAGTTGATTTCTGCTGGTTGAAACTTTCTGGAGTGGAATGCTACAGGGTGCAGGCAGTTCTCGTCATCTCGTAATAGGACTGCTCCTATGACGAAGTCCGAGGCGTCGGTCTCAATGAGGACTAGTCTTAGCCGGTCGCAGTGGGCCAGGATTGGTGCCGTCATGAACCGCATTTTTAGTTTCTGGAATGCCTTTTCTGCCTCTGGGGTCTATTCCCATTGTCTCCCTTGATCCTTTTTGTCAGCTCCGTAAGGGTTCTCACTATTTTGGAGTAATCCCGGATAAAGCGCTGGTAAAAGTTGGCGAACCCTAGGAAGGATTGGACTTCTGTTAGTGACTGTGGGGTTCTCCAGCTTAGTACCACGTCCACCTTTTCTTCCAACATCTTGATTCTGCTTTTTCCAATGATATATCCCAAAAATTCCACTTCCTGAGTTCTCCTGATGCAAATCTCAGGTGAAACTGCTAGCCCGTTTTCTTGCTGTCTTCTTAGGACTTCTTTGACTAGGTCGTCATGCCATTCTTGGGTTTCATCGTGAACCAGTATATCGTCCATGTAGGCTAGTACGCCGATATAGAGCATGTCAGAGAGGATGTGGTTCATCATATCTTGGAAGGTGGATGGAGTGTTGGTTAGTCTGAAGAGTATGATCTGGAATTCAAACAGCCCATAGCGGGTTCGAAATGCTGTTTTCCATTCTTCTCCTTCTCTTATTCAGATAAGGTGGAAGCCATTTTTGAGGTCTATTTTGGTGAACCACTGTGATCCTCTAACCCAGTCTTGCAATTCTTGCATTAACAGCAGTGGGTAACGATTCGGGATCGTAATTCAGTTCAGGGCTCGGTAGTCAACGTATAAGTGTAGCCCCCATCTATGTGGTTTTGTCACAAAGACAATGGGTGAGCCAGCTGGTGGCGTGGAACGTTTGAGTTTCCCTGTTCGTTCCATTTCTCTCATTAACTCTCGGAGGGTTTGAAGTTCCTCTTCGGATAATGGGTATATCGGTCCCTATGGCACCGTGCTTCCTTCCTGTAGTTCAATCTTGCAGTGGTATGGGCGATGCTCCGGGAGTGCGTCCGCTGCCTCTTTCCTCATTATCCCCAAATATTGGTGGAATTCAAGGGGTACTGCCTTCAGTGGGTCTTCATTCTAGGCTGCTAATATGTACCTGATGAGGTGTGCCTCAGGGTCGGAGGCGACTGATTCATCCATGGTCAGCGAAAATTCTGCTGATTCGAATCGAGTGCACTTTTCCAGGCGATGGCGGCTGTTAAACTGTATCTCTAAGTTGGTCCAGGCACCTGGTGGTGGATGTTCCAATATCCAGCCAAAGGGGAGGAATATGTCAGTTTCTGGGTCCATTGGTAATACCTCGAAGCTTTTCCTGGTGTAGTGTTTTCGGTGCTGCACTAGAAGGGGTTCTGTGTAGAATTTGCACACCTCTGGGACTTCCTCTCCTGTGTAGTTTTCTATTTTTTGAGCTTGTTTATGCTCCTTTTGAAATATCGCGAGTTTTCTCGTTGTTCGGTTGCTGATTAGTGTGATCGAGCACCCTGTGTCTAGTAGTGCTTTGACACGGTGTTTTTTCCTGTTGTGGTGTAGCACTGTGTCGATTATCAGGTGGGTCACCGCTAGCAGTTCCCTTTGTTTCTTTGGCGAGGTTCTAGGACTTGGTTCCTTGTTTTTTCGTTTCCAGGAGGTCCCACAGATTATTGCGTACACCTGTGTCTGTAGCATGGACTGGCCTATCAAAAATCTGAGTTCTCGCTGTCATCTACCCGTATCGGTAGAGTCCCTTCGACTTCCATGGTGTCGATGGCCGCGATTTTTTGTTTGGCGTGACTGGCTCCCGACAGTTCTGATTCCTCCGATTGTTTCCGTTTTTTCGTAGCCACACTGGCCGCTTTCCATGGCACAGCTGACAGGGGGGTGCCCTTGTAGGTGGCGTGTGCATAGCACTCGTACATCCGGTGTCCTTTGTTTCCGCACTGCCAGCAGCCGTCTGGGTTTTTGAAGTATTCTTCAGGTTCTCTGTTCGGAACTCCTCGGAGAGCGTCTTCCTTTGTCTGCCAGTAATCTGACTGGCTCTATGGGCTTTTCCGCTCCGGTCTTGTTCCGAGGCCAGTGGGTTCCAGTTTCTTCTTCTGCAGTTTATCTTTTTTGTGGGTTTCCTTCTTTTTGTCCTCTGTTTTTGGGGGCTGTATGGAGTCCCAGGCCTTTTCCAAGGCCTTCAACCTTTCCACCTGAAGGCCAGCTTGGTATGTAGCCAGGAGGAATCCTGCATCGTTGGCGAATTCCTCGAGGCAGTGTGCGAACCGCATTCGTAGGATTTCGGATGTTATTGCGAGGTCAACTTTCTCTTTTAATGGTTCCTCTGTTGCCCGGCTGAAGATGTTAAGGGTCCGGAACTCTGTCAGGTACTCTCGGATTGACCCTTGGTATAGGAGCTGCCCTAGTTTCAGTTGTATGTCAGCTGTTTCTCACTCATTCTGATATTCGTTTCGAATGGCTGCCGTGTAGGTAGTCCAGGTGTCGTTACCCTGCAGCTCTCGGTATCAGTGTAAATGCTATACCAGAACCATGTCGGTCAGAAGCGTCCTGATCCATGCAATTTTCTGGCGATTGACCATTTCCGGGTAGAAGTCCAGGTACATGGTTACTGACTCCCACCATGGATTGAAGGCCATCGTACGGTTCCCGTCAATTTTTTCCAAATTTTCCATCTTTAGGTGCAATATGTTGAGTCGGGCCTCTGGTCTGGATTGTTCGGGTGTTCGTACCGCCGCAATCCCTTGACCGACTAGTCTCGTAATTTCTTCTGGCGTGAGCATGGTTGCCAGTCTTTCTTGGGTCGGTTCTTCCGCGTACGAGGGAGGTCGGCCCATTGGTCTAAGATTCTGTTTGTATAGGTCTTCATCTTCATTGTCCGACCTCGGTGGCAGGGACAGGGATACTGCTGGCGTTCGGGGCCATCTTGGTGGTTTTTGACCTACCCCTCCTTGGTTCCCAGTTTCTGATCCCGTTGTCAGTCCTGGTATGGCGGGAGTTGGCACGCGTATCGGTGCGTATAGGAAGAGCAGCATGGTAGGGGGTTGCTGATTTCAAAATGGGCTTTCCAGGGTTGATCGTGCGGTCAGTTGCGGTGGCCCGCTTGAATTCCCTGGTAGGCTTGTACTTGGAGGCCAGATTGGGCTGCGCCACGGCTAAGGCGGTTTGCTTATACAGGATATTGGTTTCGGGGAGACGGGTAAGGGTATCCGAGTTGCTATTCACCGGATTTCGCTGTGGGCTTGCTGCAGTTCTTTATCCATTTGCACCATCTTTCTCTGGTGATCGGCTGCCTATAACTCCACATTGCCTTGGATGGTAGCTAGATATTGGCCCCAGGCATTGTTGGCTTCGGCCAAAAAAGCTAGTGTGTCATTTACCCTGGTGAGCTGGGTGGCTTGGCATATCTGGCACTGGTCTGCCTTGTCCGTTCGTTCAATGATTGCCTGCCAGATTCGCTGAGTGAGGGGTTGATATACTTTTGCCGTATAAGCCAACTCGCTACGGACCCAGGCCTCAGCGATTTCCTCGTTAGCGTTCACTCGGTCATATACATACCTAGTGCCTTCTGTCAACGTGTAGTAAGCCTTCTCGATTCATTGCATTCATTGATCTGTCTGGTAGATGGTGTTGCCGTATAGCTCCGTGAGCTGTCTTAGGTCACATTTGACCAGTCGTTGCTACCTTACCATAGTTCGGACCCAAACCACCAGGTTAGATATTTCCACAGCGTGTTCTTACATAGGCATCCCGTCAGTGATTTGTAGTAGGTCCCAGGGGGCCTCAAGATGCAGCATGTAGAACTCCAACGAGATGTTGGAATTGCTTCTCGCCGCTCGCCACTCCGGCGTGGCGCGCCGGTGGAAGCGTCAGCACAGCAACGGCGACGACAACGCTGTGAAGAGCAATGGCATAGCAACGGCAGTGGCAAGGGGATCCTG
>Ga0307508_10002047_pt1 | contig 21784 bp, 12 predicted proteins | sample 9_EM_MG_FD_203089 | JGI IMG/M metagenome (GOLD analysis project Ga0307508, IMG submission 203089) | Populus trichocarpa ectomycorrhiza microbial communities from riparian zone in the Pacific Northwest, United States - 9_EM | ecosystem: Host-associated > Plants > Roots > Unclassified | place...
TCATTTTTAAAACACCTCTTTATTACTTTTCTTTCCTTTCTATTCTAAGTATTGTATTGGCTTTTTTTTTTTCTTTCTTTCTTTCTCCTTTTCTTTTTTGTGATTTTCTTTCTTTTTTGGATCCCCTTTGGTGTGCTAAAAAACAACATTTTATATGCTAAACGAAACCAAAAATGGCAAAACAATAGTGGTTTTGCCAAGAGTTTGTTAGAGAAGATTCTCAATCATTCTCTCTTCTAACCTCCCTAAAAAGGTGCATTTCTTTTTGTCTATTTGTGAGCTCAAACCTGTTAAGAGAAGGTAGCCACGAAGTTTAAACAAACATGGTGGTTTTCATGTTCAATCATGGTTGTCCGAGTGATCTACTTTGGAGAGATCATCGTTACCACCTAGATGTAAACGTGGGATAGAAATAGTTGATCCTTGTAGAGAGTATATCTATCATGGGGATCAAATCTCATCTGATTTGGAGGTTCAAAACTCCACATTTATTGATTGGAAAGTGAGCTTTCAATCAGCTTAAAACTGCCAAATTCAATGGGGGGCAGTTGATCAGGGACAAGATGTTGTTGAGTTCATTAAGCCAAATTAGGTATAAACATGCGATGAGGATGACTGATCCTTATGTTGGGTTTCCGAATATCATACACGCAATAGAAATAATAAATCAAAATTATTCGGTAGTTCCAAGAATTCTATTAGATAGATCTAAACTTGAAGATCTGTTTTTCTTTGACTTTGAATAATTTTGTAAAGACTAGGTTGTTGCAAACCACAAGTCATCCAATTTCTAGCTTTCAATGGTAATCCACTAGAACCACTAGCGAGAAACTCTTAAATCCCTATTTGAGAGAGAGGAATTGGTATGCCTAGAGTGCTAGCTCTTTATTTTGTGACTTACGTAGTTTGTTTTTCTTCCAATAGACAATCCCTAAAAAATAAAAGGCATAACTTACTATTTATAGAAAAATCTCCAAAAACCTATAAATTGTTAAAATATTAATTTTTCCCTTGTTAATATTCATATATTAATTCAGGATAATTTTAGAAATTAACTCAATCAAGTGTTTACTTGATTTTTCTAGGTCTAGAAATATAATCCTTGTATTAATTATATTATAGTCCTTAATTTCTAAAATATATTTTAATCAAATCATCCTTGATTAAATCATCCTAGTTTAATTTCTGACTAATTGTTCTTAATGTGTGTGACCCATTAGAATCCTAATAGGTTGGCCAAAATATAAATTCTAATTCTAATTAAATAGAATTAAAAAAAAATTAATCATTATCAATTTAACAATTGATTAATTTATATTTGAAGATCAGGTGTATCGTCTAACAACGTGTCTTGATCCTCCAAATATTCTTTCATCAATAATGATTTGATTTAACATTAAAGCATGAAATATATCTGCCATATAAATCATGTTTGTTTTCTGCATAATAGTCATTAATCGTTTGAACAAGATTTGAATTCCTTATCAAATCTCATTTGATGCGAACCTCTTGAACATGCGGTCAAGCAACTTACACGCAAAGACACCAATTCTCAAAAAGCCAAATAAATCAGGTTTGATAGGAGCGTGACACAAAGATAACTTGTACCTAGGTACCAGCACTATTAGAAACGGAAACTCATACCTAACGAATATTGATTCACGAACGAGAAGTATAAGGATGACGCTAAGAAGTCAGTTGTTCTTCGATAAGTCATTTTAGTTCTTTAAAGAACCAAGGAAGGGATATTATCTCATCAAAACACAACAAGTACGACAAACAAGAAGTTTATTAATCTGAATTGTCCAACTTGTCTGGTTATGTGGACTTATATGATAACCACTTATAATTAAACCCAAATAATATAAATAAACCCTAAACTAGGAAGAAAATAATTAATAACAATAATAAATATGAATTTAATATTTTAAATATGATAGGATCATATTTGTTGCCCTTTAGAAGTCCCATATAAGTTAGGAGAATCAAATCTGAAGCTGCCTCCTCTTTAGTTTCCTTGTTTGCAAAGTATTCTTAGCTGACTTAAAAACTTATTTAATGATAGATTCCCACTATAATAAGAATAGAAAAATTGTTTCCATACACCATAAAGATTTCACATTAATATAAAGTCCATACCACACATGGAAACTATGTTGTTGCCTATTAAATATCCTTGCAAGACTAGGAAGTTCCCAAAACCAGCTGTCACATCCTTGTAGGAAAAGAATCGTAGCCAAATAGAAAGTCCACAAGTCAAAATGAAGTAAATAACAAAATTCTTACAGCCTCTATTGACCAATATTGCGATGTCTTCCCAAACTCTAATTGACCTAAAATTTTAACCCAAGTTCACAAGGAAAGAAGGGCTGGTGGTATTTAATGATATATTGGTTTCTAGTATCATTGGGAAGATAAAGATTTAGGACTTATGGGCTTTATTTTTAATTTTGTTAGCTACAACACAACACTTGTTTGGGTTTAATTAATACCTTTTTTTTCCAGCCAGGATCCAAGGCTTGATTGGATCAGGTTATGAGCTTTTTGAGTTCAGGGTTTTTGGATCAGTTTTGTGAGTGGGCCAAATCAATCCACTAGGATAAAGATCCATTAAAGTTAATTTTTCAAGAACTATTTAAATTCATGTAACCTGAATTTTGGTAGCCATTGATGAATATTACTTCTGAATTTTTCAGTTTTAACTTATGAGAGTGATTCTTGTATTTTTCAGTTCTTGAATGAACTAAATCTAACTTATCGAAGATTAAATGGTTTCATGATGTCATTCTACTTCATTCCAATAGTGTTGGTGCCTTGGGGCAGATTTCCATTGTGTTGGACTCCTATAAGACCTATTTCAGCTTTCTAGGATCAGATTTAAATCTTGATTATGGGTTACGTGACCACATGATCACGAGGTTCGCATCAGATTAGCTACATGACATATTAAACTAACAATCTCCCACTTGCACTAAAGTCAATATAATACCATATTACTCCATGTAGCATTAATGTTATTGCATGGATAGTGACTTAGTTAAAGGATCTTCTAGATTTTTTTTGGTGGGTACTCACTATATCTTTACATCTTTGATTTATCAAATCATATGAAATTTCTTAAGTACTTGTTTAGATCATTGATGAGACCTTGGTTTCTTTGCTTTTGCAATGTCTTCATTATTATCACAATACAGGGCAAATAGATAAATAATGCTAGGAACCAAACTAGTTTATTGATCCAAACAACCTTTTTGTCTACTTGGCTTTCCGAGAATTTGATGTCTTTGCGTGTGGGTTGCATGACCTTGTGATCACAGGGTTCACATCAGTTGATCAATCCTTTGAAGAGTTTGCAAGTTCAATCAAGAACTTAGTATTCATACTAAGTTAACAATTGGTTTATATAGTAGGAAGTTAACCCTAATTTGACTTAATGGACCAAAACTTGATAAATTGGCCTTGACACATTAAAAACCCAATATAACTAAAATAATAAAATAAAACCTAACCCAAATAACCCTTAATTGTCACAAACCCTGTAACAAAATAAAATATAAATAAATAATAGGCCAACTAATTAAAACAAGCTCAAAAATTAAATTTCATAATTTGCAGAATTGAAGCCCAACTTCAAAGGAATGGTTCTCCCCCATATTGATGATTTAGAAGTTATACCATATGTCACTAGAAAGATGAGGATGTCTACTTTCCAATGCAATTAGAATCGCATCAAAATGCATTATGTAGCTTCAGTTATGGCCAAAATAGTAGTGAAAGGTCAAAACTAGCAAATTTGAATCTTTTTATAATGTCTAAAGCTCCCCTGCAAGCTTTTTTTGAACATGAATCAAATTAATCAAGACTTGTTGTTTATTCTTTGATATCTTTTCGAAGTCTACCATAACTCATGTATCTTGAAGAAGTCTATTAATTACCTCCTTGAATATTTTTGTTCTAAGTCTTGTGACTGAACCCAATGAAACCTCCAATGGATCTCTTGGTGTTGAAGTTAGGATCGCAACAGAATTCTTGCAAACTATGGATAATAGTTGCTACCATAAATCTCTCCTTATTTCACATGGTGTCCTTGTAAAATAGGTAAGTTAATAGCTGTTACACATGCTTTGAAGAGTATTAGGAATCCTTGTATTGACTGAAATACATAATACATAAGGAAACAATGTTTCTCCCATTTTCGCACATTCTTGGTAGATTTTAGTCTTGACTTCAAACATGCCGTTCTTTCTTATCTGGATGAATTAACAAGCCTACCATATATTTTTAGAAAGGTACGGATATCTATTTTCCAACCCAATTAGAATCTTACTAGAATTATTTGGTAGCTTTAGATACAGTCCAAAAAGTCCAAAAAGTAGATGAAGATCTAAACAGACATATTTGACAAAATTCATCCAGTAAGTCCAACCCTTTAAAATAATCCCTTTACAAACTCCGATTGATATACAATTTTAAAAATTTGAGTTTGATACAACAATCGAGTTGAAAGTTATGCTAAATAGGGTAAAACTGGAGAGTATAAAATATACGTCAAAATCTGAATCTGATCTTGCTTGGATCGTATCAACTCTCTTTAAAGATGACCTTTTTCCTTGTTCAAATTTAATTGAGTATTCTTCTTTCATTTCCTTATTCAGATTTTTGACAATCCTTGTTATCCAAATTTGGCCCTGAACTTTAATGATGTTCTTTATGTACTTCTTGACCATATAATTAAGAAGCCAAATATTGCATGATATTGGTACATGTTTGGACCCATCAAAATGAACAATCTTCACACAAAAGGACTTGTTGAAAAGGGGGAAATCCATTGTATTCCCATTATTGGAGTACATGTATAAACTCATCATATACTTACTATATTATTTGCTTTGAGAAATCATCAATATGGAAATGTACTCCATTTTACTTACATTTGTGAGATTTAAGGAAGAGTGTTTGGTTCACCCCATTTCACACCTGCCTCAATTCTCAATCCAATTTTTCTATTTCTAAGCACATTCACTCATAAACAAAAAAAAAACATGAAAAGAGACAACACATGAGGCGAGTGTCACTAGCTCAAAAGGCATAAAGTCTAAAAAAATCAAGAAAGAAAGAGCTCAAAGGGGAGGCAGGGAATAGATGTGAGAAAAATAGTGGTAGTATGTAGAGGCAGCAAGAACAAGCCTTAAACGGGCTCTCCACAACTTGCTTTGTTATGGTGATTTGATAACTCTCCTTCATGTTTTCTCCCCTCCTACTATAAACTTGTCAAGAAGTAATAAGAAGATAAGGCTACTTCGCCTGAAAGGCTTCTAATTGGCTCTATCATTCAAAGATATGTTCAATTACAACTCCTTTAATATAATTAAATCTTGTCTTTGTATTTATTTTGTTTAATTATATGTTTTGATTTCTTTATAATATAGTGATTGATATGATGATAATCAGAGATTCATGTTGCACAGACAAACGTTGAGGTTATTGTAACCGAAAGTGGTCAAGAGGGTAAAAGAATTGTTGTTATGGTGAGAGTGATTGGTGCCTCAACACTTATTGTTGGACTCCATGACCATAGCTTTTTATACATACATTATGCACAGTTTAATTTTTTTTTTGATAACATACAATCATGGTTGTTCTTATAAAATAAATTGCTTTTTTTTATCATGATCATAATGATACTTATGAAATCATACGTAGTAAAATTCAATATTGAGCTTATTGAGAAGATATAGAAATTGGTCAACTGGCTAATGATTCGGAGATTATGTAATGTCTTGCTCCTTGCAAAATCTAAGTGTACCTATTACAAGGTGGTTCCTTATAGGTTTTAATTTGATCCTTCTTGAGGATTTGTTTTAGTTCTCAACAATCAAATGTGTGAGCATATATGTGACATTGGCCATAAATTCAAATACACGAGGGGATTTCCAGCAACTCTACTAGGGCATGTGATATGTCCATGGTAGTGAAAAGCCAAAAACGTTTTTAGGAACCACCTTGTAAATGGCCATTTAAGCAAATGTCGCTTGTGGTACCTGACTTTAGAGCCTCTAACTGGATTACTTGCTCTTGAAAAACTTTTAACAAGGTTCCTTGTCAATTTTATGTTTGGTAGTTTTTGTGATTCTAGTTTAAAATACAGGTTTAAAAAATTAGAAATCATAGATGTTTTTTTTTTCAACCAAAGTTTTTAAAGAAAGTTTTCAGTGGAATCTATACAAAACTATAGTGTGTATTAATTATTAACCAAAAACATTTTCAAAACTGTAATCGGAAGAAAAACACAAATCACAATATAAAAACAAACAGAACCTTAATCACGTAGATAAAAACAAATGATAAAATCATCATTATATTATGATCCCAATACTAGATTTCTTAGTTGGGGCCTTATTAGCAATTTGTCAAGTCCTAATGAATGATTTTGCATAATTAAGATGAATTCAAAATTAAGGTTATTCATCAACTAAGGCAACTAGTTAGCATGACTTGAATCCGAAGATTTAATTCTAACACTAAGAACTAGTTCAAAATTCAAATGTTGCCAATTGATGATGTTGTGTTATGTGTAATAATGAACCAAGAAAACTCATTACAAACTCATTTACATCATATGCTTCATATGATAAGGAATCTTTCTATGTATAAGGGGTTATGTGAGTTGCATACATCCAAAAAAATAGGAGCGGGGCGTGGTCAAGGGATTTGGAGGAAGAAGAGGATGGACGTATATCCACTCTGAATTTGGTGGAGACGTAAGTTTCGGATGTCTATTCCTTTATGACTTCCCTTATCCCTACAAAAAAAAGTATTAACTAAATTATATTTTGTAAGAAATAAAAATATAGATAATATTGAAAATATTGCTTCCTTCACACCCATTAAATATAGAACACATCTAATTGTGGATCATATTAATGATTAATTTCTTATTTGAATCTTTGCTTGACTCTACATGTATAGTAGTGATTAAATTTCTGAACCAAATTCTTTCCAACCTTTATTACACATTACCCTAGTATATTCAAGGCCTTGGTTCTAGCAAACTTTACAAAATGAGTACATAACCAAAGGACATAATAGAACTGGTGGCGGTGTTGATACGATACAAGTACGGTCACATTCAATTTTGGCGTAAAAGTTTATACTGTCCAGTTTTACTCTATCAAGTATAACTTTCAACTTGACAGTTGGATTAGGCTGAAACTTTTCTAGGAATTTCTAGACATGCTTTTCTACATCGAGTTAAAATTTTAGGTTAATTAGAGTTTGGAAAGGGATTATCGCACAGGGTTGAATTTACTAGATGAATCTCGCCAAGTTTGTCTCTTTATACCTTCATTTATGTTTTGGAAAATATCTATAGATATAGAAGGCATTCTGCTAAGATTCTAATTGGTTTACGTAATAGACATCCATACCTTCTCATCAATTTGTGGTAGTCTTGCTAATTCATTCGGACGAGAGAGAACAATGTGTTTGAAGTCAGGACTGAAATCTATCAGGAATGTGCGAAAATTGAAGAAACATTGTTTCCTTGTGTATTATGGATTTTAGTCAAAATAAGGATGCCTTAATGCTCTTGGAGATGTGTGTGGTAGATATTAGCTTACATATTCTACAAGGATTTCATGCAAAACAAGGAGACATTTATGGCATCAACTATTATCCATAGTTTGCAAGAATTCCATATCCATTATGGAATGTGTATAGTGACAAGGAGGCTTGGGATTCTTTTGTTATTCTTTTCCTTATTCAAAAGGGAGATTATCAAAGGCTATTCAAATAGATATTTTAGCCACTTTCGTTCCTATGTTTTAGGGTATACTTTTGACTAACATCTTTTAAGCAAGAAAAAAGGATTAATGGATAGCACAAAGGGATACTCTTTCTTCTACAAGTTTCAGATTGGCTTCAAGGGATCCAATGCAAGGAGATGCGACTTTGTGGGCTGTTTGGATAACTTGTACTAATTCAAATATTTCTTAAAGTTGATTTATTGTTTTAATTAATATTTGGGATAATTATATTTTAGTATTAGGGTTGTTTTTGGCATTAGGCTTGTGCTTAACTGAGTTTTTAGTTAAGATCGTTGGATTGTAGCGCAATAAAAAACCATTAGGGTTATTATCTTAGGACTATATTATATTTTTATTTGTTGCAAGTCTGGGTAACTTTTATTAATGAAATCCAGTTTTGTTTGAGCAAACTTCTTCTTCTTTGTTATGACAAAGAGTAAACCTGACTTATCAAGGTATAACTGACCTTGTGGCATTATTTGCAATCATTCAATATCTCTGGTTCTTATTTATAGGTTAAAAGGTTCAACCAAACCTGATTATTTAGCTTATCATTTTCATTGTGGGTTGCATGATCACGTGATCATGAGGTTCGCATCAACTTCATTATTTAAGATCTTAAAGTCCATCTTAGCCCATGCATCTTGAAGAAGTCCATTTTCGCCTTTTCATATCTCTTAGCCCTAAGTCTTGTCATTAAACCAACCGGAACCTCTAACAAATCTGATACGATCCAGGTAAGGTGAAATTCGAATTCTGACGTAAAATGCACAATTGTCCAGTTTTACAGCAACAGTCATAATTCTCAATCCGACCGTTTGATCGGGTTAAAATTTTATGTGGAGTCTCCTAACATGTTGTCCTACCTTGGGTCGATTGGAGTTCAGGAAGGCACTGCAATACTGGTCAACAGAGGTTGTATGAATTTTTTATTTACCTCTTTTTGACTTGTGGACTTTCTATTTGGGATGTGGCGGCTTGTTTTGGGAATCTCCTAGTTCTGTAAAGATCTTTAATGGGTTGTAACATAATTTCCAAGTGTGACAAGGATTCATAAATGTTTGAGAATCCTTTTTCTTACAAGGATTCCTTATTCATCCTAGTTACAACAAGGAAAGAAGACTTCAGAATTAATCCTACCTTCGATCAGATTTCCTAGTCTATTTGCGACTTCTTAATGGTGACAAATCTGATTCTAACATATTGAGGATAGTAATTTTCAGATTTTATTATTATTTTCTTCTTAGTCTTTGGGTTATTATTACTTATTTAGGTCAATTGTAAGTGGGCCTCATATAATTCCACATAAGTGATCCATTAGGGTTTATTTAAGTCTAGAGTTAGTATAAATAAAGGCTGGACATGTAAGTTAGACAATTCAGATTAATAAAAACTTCTGGTTTGCCGCACTTTGTGTGTGCGTGTGTTGGTGAGATAATCTCCCTTCCATGGTTCTCTAAAGAACTGAAAAACAACTTAAAGAAGAACAACTTTCTTCGTGGCGTCATCCTTATACTTCTTGTTCGCGAATCAATATTCGTTGGGTGGGGTTTCCGTTTCCAATAGTGCTGGTGCCTAGGTACAACTTATCTTTGTGTCACACTCTTATCAAACATGATTTACTTGGCTTTCCGAGAATTGGTGTCTTTGCGTGTGGGTTGCGTGACCACGTGATCACGAGGTTCGCATCAAAATCTTTTGGTGTTGCTTGGATCCCAAGGTAGTAAAACTTGTCTGGAGACTCCACGTAAAAATTTTAGCCCGATCCAACGATTATATTAGTAATTATGATTGTTGCTCTGAAACTGGATAGTTGTGCATTTTACGTAAGAATCCGAGTTTAATTGTTTTTTCATTACCCGGATCGTATCAGCATCCATGTTAGATAGCCGGGAATGAAGGATCAGATTAGCTTTGACTAATGGTATCCATGTTGGATAGCTAGGAATGAATGTTAAGATTAGCTTTGGCTAATGGTATCCATGTTGGATAACCGAGAATTAATGTTAAAGATTAGCTTTGGCTAATGAAATCCATGTTGGATAGCCTAGAATAAGCATCGAATATTAGCTTTGGCTAATGATATCCATGTTGGATAGCTGATGCGAACCTCGTGATCATGTGGTCACACAACCCGCACGCAAAAAAAATGGAGAAATAATTGAACTAGTAGGTGGCTGAACACTACTACGTGTATGTAATAGAGTTATTTGATATTGTATTACCTAGAAGGATAAGAAAAGAACTGACGAAATGTACAAGTTATAGGAGAAACTTTGCTGTAAATTTGGTGAACCAAAGGATCAATAATAGAATGTATTGCTAGATAGATAGCACAAAAAAAATATTACTCCATTATACTCGGACATGGAAATTTCAGTTCATTACAAAAACATCTTCCGCTTTTAGAAAATCTGAAAGCAGTTCATCCACAAAATCACAAGCAAATTTCATTGAGAATGAATGGTTAAATTTTGTTGAGTACACAATTGTAATGAAAGAAAATGAATGGGAAGATGATGATGTAAAAGAGTTTGCTAGGCTAGTAGAACAATCAAAGTGAGCTTGGAAACCGACAAAGAAGAGTTATAAACAATTAATGTACAACGTAGGATAAAAGAGAATTGAAAATGGGGACTCTATCACTACTAGTGAAAGGGTAAACTTGATCTCACTACCACACGAATATGCCGATGTGTTTACTTGGTCCTACACAGATATGCCTAGTTTAGATACCAATATTGTAGTACATAAAGTGCCATTAAATGATAGAAGTATACATGTGGAGCAAAAATTACAAAGAACTCGTCTAGATATGGTGCTCAAGGTGAAAGACGAGATAGAAAGGCATATGAGGTGTTGGTTTTTTGGAGGTGGTTAGGTACGTACAATAGGTATGTAACATAGTAGTAGTTCCTAAGAAAGAACACAAAATTAGAATATATGTAGACGACATGAATTTAAATAAAGCAAGCTCGAAAGTCGACTTCCATTTGCCACACATCGATATCCTGATTAATAATGCATCGCGAACATCAACGTACTCATTCATGGATGGTTTCTCTAGGTACAACAAGATCAAAATGTCCAACAAAGATAAAGAGAAAACAACCTTCATTACTCAGCGGGGAACCTTTTGCTCTAAGGTGATGCATTCAAATTGAAAAACACAGGGGCCACTTATCAAAGGACTATGGTAACTTTGTTCCATGACATGATGCATAAAGAAATTATAGTGTATGTGGACGAAATGATTGCTAAATCCAAATAGGAAGAATACCATTGTTAGAATTTAAGAAAGCTTTTGGAAAGGTTGAGAATGTATCAGTTAAAGATGAACCATGTAAAATGCTCATTGAGGGTGAAATCTTGAAAGCTACTAGGATTTATGGTGAGTGGCCAAGGTATTAAACTCGACCTTGATAAAGTAAAAGCAATTCAGGCCATGCCAGCTCCTAAAAGAGAAAAGGAAGTAAGAGGGTTCTTGGGTTGTTTGCATTACATTACTCAGTATATATCTCAAATGACATCAACTTGTGAACCAATCTCCTGACTCATTTCAAAGAAAAATCTTGGGGTATGGAACGAGAAATGCCAAGAAACTTTCAATAAAATCAAGCAGTATTTGCAGAATTCACCTTGTTGGTGCCTCTCGTGCTAGTAGATCGTTAATTCTATATCTAACAACAACCGAAAAAAAAATAGGATGTGTACTCGAGCAACATGATGAGTTTGGTAGAAAAGAGAGAGCAATATTTTATCTGAGTAAGAAATTCAAAAATTACGAGTCTAGATATACAATGGTAGAGAAGCTTTGTTATGCACTTGTATGAACTGCAAAAGGACTTCAATAATACATATTGTATTATACACTACATGGCTGATTTCAAAATTGAATCATCTTAGATATATATTTGAAAAGCCTTATTTATCAAACAAAATAGCAAGATGACAGGTGTTGTTGGCTAAGTATGAAATAGTGTACATGACAAGAAAAATCTTGAAAGGAAGGGTTATCGCTGATCATTTGGTAGATTATAAGCCTTTGAATTTTGATTTCCTGAATGGAGATTTGTTGTTAGTAGAAAAGGAAGAAGAATCGAACTAATGGATAATGTATTGTGATGAAGCAGTAAATGTATATGGCAATGGGGCAGGAGAAGTGATAATTTCTCCTAACAAAAAGAAATACCCTGTTTTGATCAAGTTGCAGTTTGAGTGTACTAATAATACAGCTGGGTATGAAGCTTGCATCCTTGGATTAGAAGCTACATTAGAATTGAAGATAAAGAAACTTGATGTTTATATGGACTTAATGTTGATAATCTACCTAGTGAAAGGAGAATGACAAATAAAAAAAAAGGAGAAGTTAAGGCTATATCAAGAATACATGTCCAAACTAGCAAAAGAATTTGACGAAATAAAATTCAGTCATATGGGAAGAGACTAAAACCAATTTACTAATGCTTTTGGCCACTTTAACTTCCATGGCTAAAATTGAATTAGGGGAACAGAGTGCAACCCATAAGTATTGAAGTAATAAATTCTACGGCTGGGAGAAATGGATGGGAATCCATGGTCTTATGATATCAAATAGTTTATCCCACACCAAAAGTATCTCCTGGGGGCATTTAATACAGATATGAAAACCTTGCAAAGGTTAGCTATGAACTATTACCTCGATGTAAAAGTGTTATATAAGAGGGGATCTGATGGAACATTGTTGAGGTATTAGGATGACGCCACGAAGCTAGTTGTTCTTCGATAAGTCGTTTTTAGTTCTTTAAAGAACCAAGAAGGGGAGATTATCCCACCAATACACAAGTGCGACAAAGAAGTTTATTGATCTGAAAATTGTGTAACCTTACATGTTCGGTTATGCCTTTATTTATACTAACTCTAGACTTAGAGAAACCCTAATGGACCCCCCCTTAGGTGGACTTATATGAAGCCCACTTACAATTGACCCAAATAAGTGATAACAACCCAAAGACTGAGAAGAAAATAATAAAAATCCAAAAATTACCATAATAAATATGCTAGAATCAGATTTGTCACGTTTAAGAAGCCCAAAATAAACTAGGAGTCATGATTACACTTGGTGTTGGGCTGATCCGCATCAGTTCTTCAATGAACACCCATGTGTTGATGATAATCGGCTATTTTAGAAAGTAGGCTGATTGGGTTTTATCATGGACCATGAGTTACGGTTGACATGGTCTTGTACTCTAAGCATGAAATCCTACTTTGGGCATCAAGAAAGACAAGGGTTTTTGTTAGGCTGATTAAGTTTTATCATGGACCATGAGTTACGGTTGACATGGTCTTCTACTCTAAGCATGAAATCCTACTTTGGGCATCAAGAAAGACAAGGGTATTTGTTATTATTATGGTAAAAAAAAACACTAGACAAGGATTATGATCCAGGCAAGGTCAAATTTGGATTTTGCCGTAAAACTGGAAATGATACGATCCAAGCAAGGTCAAATAAACTGGAAATGATACGATCCAGGCAAGGTCAAATTCGGATTTTGACGTAAAAACTACACCTATCCAATTTTATGGCAATAATCATAATTCTCAATCCGACCGTTGGATCGGGCTTCAATTCTATGTGGAGTCTCCTGACATGTTGTCCTACATTGGGCTAAAATTTCAGGTCAATCGGAGTTTGGGAAGACATCTCAATATGGGTCAACAGAGATTGTACGAATTTTGTTATTCTTTTCCTTTTGACAAGGGTTGTTACATTAACTTTTCTAAGTGGGTTGATTCTAGAACTTGATAGTTGTTATTTTATTCTAACACTTTCTAGAATTGTCATATCCATTTCTAAATGGATTTAAATTTATTATTAAGGGAAAATATTGTTACTTCTATAATAATGATGTTTATTATGGATCCAGTACTTATATAAATGATTTGTATATACCTGATCTTGAGATGCTTAGATTCAAGAAAAATAGCAACATATTAAATAATTAATATCTATATTATTTGTGGCATTGTAGACTAGGTCATATAAATGAAACAAAAATCATTAAGTTATATAAAAAATAATATTCAATCCATTTGATTATGAATAATATGAAACTTGTAAAGCTTGTTTATTGAGTATGATGACCACAAACCCTTTACTAAAAGAGTGAAAGATCTAATGAATTGTTAGGTCTAATATATATAGATGTATATGGATTTATAACGATTCATGTCATAGATATACATGTTTCATCATTAATGAGCAAATTCATAGCATAATTTCATACCCCTATTTTTATATATATATCAAAAATCAGAAAAACCTAAAAAAAGGTGTTTTTTCAGTAAATTTAGTTAATTCTAATCATTTCATTATTTTTGTTTTTATGTGTTAAAACTAAACCATAAAAATCATTAAAAATATAAAAACACAACAAAAATCTAGTTGATAAAAAAATAAAAAATAGTTGGGCTTGGAATTGGAAAGTTGAAATTGAATTATAAGAACTTGTTGTGACTTTAATTTGACAAAGATTAAAAATATTAAAGAGTCAATGATGATTTGAAACACACGGCCAAATTGAAAAGTCAATTGGGAACTTATTTGAAAAAGAAAGTCAATATTTAGAATTAGATTAGTTAAATTTGCATAATTTCAGAAACTAATGACTACAATCAAAAAGTGGCCAAATTGGAAAGATCAATTTAGGAATGAAATTGAAAATAATAATTAAAAAATACTTTATGATATAATTAAATCTTTGTCTTACAATCTTCTTTTCAAATTAGTCCAATTCAATCCTTTTGATTCAATTTAGTACAATTGGTGCCTTGATTTTATCTAATTAATTCAATTGAGTCTAATTGAATCCAGCAATTACGCCCCATTCACACCTCAATTTTAGTTTTTAAAATCCTAGATATTAAACCAAGATTCCAGCTTCGATCTTAAAATCCCTCATTCACGTCCAAATTGTTTGTTTTCAATCCAATATATAGAAATTAATCCCCCAGCATTTTATCTCCATAAAAGGCAAGGAAATTCATAAAAAAAAAGGAGAGACGAGCAATTGACGAGGACATACCCGTTGCCTTTCTCATCTCCTTGTCATAAAAAATCACAACTGACCATCACCAAAAAAACCCAACCATTCCACATTGTTAGAGATTGTCCAAGCCCTCATCTTCTTCCCCAAATTAAACCAAATAAAACCTTAGCCTACCCATTTTTATCCTCCATCACAACATCCTCTCCCACGGTCCTTTTTTCCACCCAAGCCTTTCAACCTCTTAATCGTGAGTTACTGTGATCTAAACACCACCAACACAACTGAGACCCTAAAAAAACTGATTGTCCATCATCCTCTTCCTCACTACCACAACAACACCACACATGGTGCCACTTCCTCACAAACCCTTGATCGACGGTTAAACTCCACCACTATCATAGACCCCAAAACGACAGCCATCGTCCGCACAATGCCAATGACCTCTTTATCTAACCCAAATTGAGACCCATCTCACTCTTTTCTCAATCTCTTTATCTGGAACAAAAAAATCCATCACCACCACTTATTTAGCTACTACAGTCTAGCCACATCAATAAATGATAATCAATTGACAGTAGAGAGATATGAAAAGTAACAAACTAGTGAATTTCTTTTTTGCAGGTAATAGTGACACTCACTATCTTCATAGAAATTATTAGGGGTGTTTAAAAAAATCGATCAATCGAGAAATCCAAAAAACTGAAGAAAAATTAACCGAAAAAACCGAACCGAGATGAAAAACCGCTTAAACCGATTTTTAAAACCATAAATTTTAACAGGTCTGGTTCGGTTTCGGTTTTAATTATAAAACCGACAAACCAAACCGAACCAACCAAATAATCAATCAAACTCGCTGTCAGCCAAGGAGTATAAATAGATAATTAACCTAACCCTACCTCAGATAACCCCCCCTCTCCTCTGCCCTCACAAACTTCCCTTCCCTCACAAAAAGCCGCCGTCTATGCAAAGACAACAAACTGTGCAAACCACCTCTCCTCTCCACTTCAAAAATCATTCTTCTTTTCCCTTTCAAGTTTTCAACTGCTCTACACAGACAACGCGATCCTTTATTCTATCTTCTTTTCTCTCTTCACTTCTGTGTAAGCCGCCGCGATCGGCGATCCTCCTCCATTCTTGCAAGCTGCAGCAGAAGGAGAGGTCTCCTTCATTAAAGAAAAGACGGCAAGGTAAATTTTGATCCCTATGGCTCCTTTAATCAGATATCTTCACTAATCTAGATCTACGGTAGTATCGAGTAGATTACACAATAAACTGCAAAGGGAATGACAACAAAGCTTTATGGCAAACAATCTCATGATCTTGAACCGATCTTACTAAGGATCTAATTACATTAGGTTTAAACTAAGATATTAAATGCTCATCGTTTAAAATCATGTGTCTATCTATAGGAGGCAAAATAGAGTTCAGTTGTGCTTTTTATATTTTGCTTATGTGCTCCTGAATAATGTTTTGAACTCTTGTGAGGCTATTTAATTTGAAACATTTTCTGTTTGCTGTTGATTTTTTGAAAACATGGTTGCCGGGTGAAAACATTACAGTAGATATTGTCAGCTTTCTAGGCTATTTTATGAGAACATGGTTGTTGGGTGTTAGCTTTATAATAAGTTCAAGTTTGTTGTTAATTTTGTTAGCTTCATGATTTGTTGAATTTTTAAATATTGATTACTCTATTCAGTTAAAATTATTGTGTGTTTTTGCAAAACCTTTTCCATGGAAATATTTGATTTTCATGTATGATTTTCCATAAACCATTATAGTGTAATTATAATTTATAATTGTTTTGATGTAATTAATTTACTTGGCATCCTGAAATATAATTATTTTGGGTAATTAATTTACTTTACCTTGTTAATTCCCCTTAAAATTTTGCATTGTTAATTCTTTTAATAGTCGAACTCTAATATGTTGCTAATTTGCTAGTGTTTCTTTATAGCATTATCTTGCTAAATCTTTTGTCTCTTGCCATTTCTGGAAGTTTTGGATGCTGCTAACTGCTGTAGTGCTGCTGCTGGATTTTTTTCTTCAAGTTATGCTGGATGTTTATGATAATTTATTACTGGTTGCTAATGTATTTATTTGCTAATGTAAACTTTTTTAGTGTGAACACCTCTTTTAATTTGAGGTGCCAAAATTTGATCATGCTTCTTGCATATTGCATTGATTTGAATTTTCATAGCTATTTCTTTGCATATTAAATATAGCAAGATGTGAAGCATTTCAAATTTATTGTTACTATATATATATATATATATATATATATATATATATATAAGGTTAATAAGGAAAGTTAAATTAAAAAAATATCAATCTTCTAATTTGATTAAAAAGCTTGTAACAAACTAAACCAAATTAGAAATTTTTAAAGAGTTTTGATTAAAAAGCCTATAAACTTAGCCCAACAAGACAATTTAAAAGCCCAATTTAGATTTTCCGGTTTTATAGCAAAAAAACCGAATTTAACCGAACTGAACCGGTTTGGTTTGAACCGGAATTCAGTTCGAATCGGAATTCGGTTCGGTTCGGTTTGAATTTTCAAAAATTTGAGTTACTCTGTTTGGTTGGTTTTTGTGGTTCAAACCGAACCGAACCATGAACAAGCATAGAAATTATGAAAAGGAGAGGAAAAGCCATTTTAGATCCACCAGGTTTTCCCTTTCCAACAGCGGTGGCACGTGGTTCCACGTGTTGACAATAGTGGTGGTGTGTGGTTGCACGTACTACCATGGTTTGCTTCAATTCTAGCAGATATCCCACCTTGTTCTGACCATTCAAATCCTTCTTGGCTTCTTTCAAAAGGCCTACTTTGAATTTTGAATAATTTTATGTGTTTATGGTGATCATTTTTTTATTAGGTGTTGAAATTGTGTGAGTGTGAGAATATTATGCAATTGGTTTAATAAAGTGATATTGTGTATGTAAGGGTTATGATTAGCAAAATGACATTGTGTGTGTGGGTGACTTGAGTTTTTTTGGTATGCGATAGATAAATTTTTAAATAAAAAAAGATGCCATAATGTTTTTTTTTTAAATTCACATTATGGCCAAATCCTTTCAAAAAATTATTTTTTTTCATTGTAAAAAAAGGCATTTATATTTCTAGTTTGTTTATAAAAAAACAAACAAAATAAAATAAAATGTGAAAAATATTTTTCACATTTTAGCATTTGATAAAATATTTTAGCATTTTCATAAAGAAAAAAAATTAGAAAATATAAAAAGGTATTTGCATGTATTTTGGATTTTATAACATGTTTGTGAATCCCATGAGGACGTGTCCAAAATCAAATGACTCATTCCAAAAACTCAAAAAAAATGAAATTTCCAGTTTAATATTCACCAATGATAGAATCAGAAGTATTAAGGTTTTTTTTATGATATTCACCAAGGCTAGAGTTGGGAGTATTATTTTTAGTTCAATATTTACTGACACTAGAGTTAGAAGTATTGAGCTATTTTAGGACATGTGAACCTTATCAAGTCTCTTCCATGGACTTTCCTTAGGATTCAGGCTAGGTTCCATGAGCCCAAAAGTAATTGGGAGTGACAAAGTGATTAGTATTTAAAAGTGCATTCTCACTAAGGCTTTATTTCATATTGCACATAAAATATCATTAAATTCCCTAACTTAAGCATGTTTCATAATAATAAGTTTGATAATATAAGATAGTTTTAATTTATGGTAAATGCTTATTTTAAATGCAGACCTATCACATAAATCAAAGGATTGAATGATGAGTTCAACTACTGAAATTGAGAAGACAAAGAGAGGGTTAAGCTTAGAAAGGACATGATGGTTCAATCCAAACTGGAACACTGTTCAGTCATTGGGTCATATCTGGAGCTGTAGATCTTGGATTTCAATTTAGTTTATATGGTTAGAAAGCTAAGACATAGGCCTAAAACATTCATCAAATTCTGACGTTAGAAATGATGTTTTGTTCAGACAAGAAGATAAGGATTGTCACCAAGTCAAGATGTGGCCACCCACTCAACAATTAGTCATCAAACTTGGGAGAAGACATCAACTCTTTGGTAGTGTCACAAAGCCAACCAAACCTTAGAATGGTTGGGCTAAGAGTTTAATCCATTGTGATAAACTCATTATCACTCTGTAAATTAACCACCATAATATAACACAACTAATCATTGACAAATTCAAGATAAGATCGACAATGCAACCTATCTCAGGTTTTTTAGGGGTGATAACATCTTCCTTTAAGTATAATTTGTCCCTTACCATAGATCTTTGAAGACCATTTAAAGTTTCTACAGACCATAATATAAATTGGAAAGAGTATTAAGATACTTCGATGGGATCAAGGTGATGAATACTTCAGGCAAGATTTTCAAGATCATCTAAAAAATAAGATTCTCTCATAATGGACACCTCCTGAAACACCACAACATAATATAGTTTCTGAAAGGAGAAATTACACCCTATTGGATATGGAACAGTCCATGATGAGTCATACAGACCCTCCATATTTCTTATTGGGTTATGCTTTACAAACTATTGCTTACCTTTTAAAAAGGGTTCCATTAAAATCTTATCTAACTTAAAGATTTGAGATGTGACGCTTAGTGAAGCATTTCATATCTGAAAAGCTTGGAGCTAAGTTAGATAAATATAAGTTTATGAGATATCTAAAGAAATAATTGAAATATCATCCTGTTGAGCAAAAGTTTTGTCTCAAAACATACTACATTTTTTAAGAAAGAATTGTTCTTGAAATGAGTAGTGGAAGGAAAATAGAATTTGAGGAAGTTCAAGAACCATAAATTAACATTCAAATGGAACCTGAGCCTGAGGCTATAACATTAGATCATCCTAAAGCTCAAGAAACATAACTTTGTAAATCTGGTAAGACTTTTCAAGCACCAATGAGATATGAACTTTTCATGAAAACTGTAAAATAACGAGTTGCTCATCTTGACGATCCTACTAATTACATGTAACCAATATTCGATATTGATTCTAACAAATGGCTTGAGGCCATAAAATCTAAAATGATTGTATGTACATCAACTATGTATGGATATTAGTTTGTCCATATAAAGGATAAAACTCATTGGATGTAAGTGTGTCTTTAATAGAAAGGCTGATATAGATGGCAATATACAAACATACAAAACTAGACTGGTTGTCAAACGTTACTTACAAAGACAAATAGGTTTTATTTGATGAAACCTTATTACCGGTATTTATGTTAAAATCAATAAAGATTTTGCTTGCTATAATTGTATACCATCATTATAATATTTGGCAAATAGATGTCAAAACTATATTCCTGAATGGGAATCTTGAAGAAGATGTGTATGTGACACAAGTTGAAAGTTTTGAATCTAATGAATTTGACAATAAAGTATGCAAGCTATAAAAATCTATTTATGGAATTAAACAAGCTTCAAAGAGTTGCAATATTTTCCTAATATGAGATAATAAACAAGTAGTTTTCATAAAAAAATATGGATGAGCCTTATGTTTATAAAAAGGTTAGTGGAAGCGGAGTTATTTTCTTAATATTATATGTAGATGACATATTATTAATAGGAAACGACATTTCTTTACTCTAATTAGTAAAGATCTGGTTGTTCAAGAATCTCTCCATAAAGGATATGAGAGAAACAACTTATATACTGGGAATAAAATCTATAAAGATAGATAAAAAAAAAACGTTGTTTAGATTATCTCAATCCATATATATAGACAAGATACTAAAATGGTTTGACATGGAAGAATCCAAAAGATGATATTTATCTATTTTACATAAGATACATCTCTCCAAGGATATGTGTTCTAAAACACAAATTAAGAGAGATGAGATCGAAATGATTCTATATACTTTGGATATGGGATCCATAATATATGTGATGTTTTGTACAAGGGACTAGATGTATATTATTATTTGAGCATAACGAGTAAATATCGAACTAATTCAAGTGAATGTCACTAAAAGATAGTTAAAAGTATTCTTAAGAACTTGAAAAGAACTAGGAATATTTTTCTAGTCCATAAAGAAAATGAACTAGTAGTTCATGGTTATTTAGATTTGTTTTCAATCAAATATTAAAAATAAAAAATCCAATTTGGTTATATTTTATTATATATAATGGTGATATGAGTTCGAAGAATTCAAAATAAGAAAACCAAAGTAAATTATACAACTAAAGTTGAGTAGACCTCAACATTTGAAGAGATAAAAGAAGTTGTTTGGATTAAGAAGTTCATTACTGAACTAGATATGGTTGTTAACATTGTTGATCTAGTAGCCATGTACTCTGATAACAATACAGCCATTGCACAAGCAAAGAAACCAAGGTCATATCAATGATCTAAAAATACACTTAGATAGTTCCCTTGTATTAGAGAATCATAGAAATGAAAGATATAAAGATAAAGTAGTACGCACTAAAGAGAATCTTGTAGATCCTCTTACTAAGTCATTGACCCAGTAAAAGCATTATCACCAAGTAGAGCGATATAATATATTTTGAATGGTGAAAATTCAGTAGTAAATGCACACTACGAGATTATATGCAAACTTTATGAATCACTAACAATCTTCCCAATTCTTTAAGTTCTTTTGAATGACAGATCGTAAAAGTTGTATTAAGGTCCTATTAACTACTTCGGTTTGTCCATTCGGCCAAAGGGGAGATTTGCGTTAAGTTAAGGGACATGATGATATCGGAAATAAGGCCTAGAATGAAAAAGGTCTAGAGAGAGAGAGAGAGAGAAAAGAGAGAAAGAGAGAGAGTGTGGTGCTGTCGGAGCTACATCTACTCTGTCCACCGTTGAATTATTCTCATTTTTGACTATGTTGTTCCTTCCAACCTTCTCTCAACATTGACCGAACGGATTTGTTATCCAATCAACGAGGTAAGAGATATTGATCTCGCAATATTTCTACTATTCTGCATTTTCAGTTC
>Ga0307508_10002048_pt1 | contig 21781 bp, 32 predicted proteins | sample 9_EM_MG_FD_203089 | JGI IMG/M metagenome (GOLD analysis project Ga0307508, IMG submission 203089) | Populus trichocarpa ectomycorrhiza microbial communities from riparian zone in the Pacific Northwest, United States - 9_EM | ecosystem: Host-associated > Plants > Roots > Unclassified | place...
GCCCCCCCCCCCCCCCCCCCCCCCCCCCCCCCCCCCCCCCCCCCCCCCAAGAACGGCGGCGGAGAAAAAGCCTCGCAAGCGATCTCGAATGCGGTTGTGTTGCGCTGCCACACGAGCCGCGCGAGCGCTGTCGAGACCACTGCGCTCCAGCCGCAGCCGGCCGAAGCATCGCCGCAACGCAAGCCAGCAGCGGTCGGAATCCATTTCCTCCCGCGCCAAACATCGGGATCCAGTAGCGCATTCGGGAGGGCTGAGACCAGAGACGTCCGGAGCGGCCAGGCTGAACGTATGATGCGGACACCAGGTCACAGCCTTCCGGACGGAGGAGGCCACGACGGGGGGGTGGCTGACGCGGACCCGGAAGCACCTGATTCGTCGTCGCGCGAAAGCCACACCGGGGGGGCATGGAGGGCCGGCTCGCCGGAAGAGGAACAGGCTCGATGGCTCCGGACCAGGCTTGGCCGGTTCCGGCGGCCGCGGCGGCAGGAAGCAGCCAGCCAGGCGTCCGCAGCTTTCCAGAACGGCTCTCGAGCAGGCTCCGGTCGGGGACACCGCTGTTCCGTCCCACCGCGCCGGGCTGGTCTGTCCGCGGAGCACTCGATCCGGCAGCAGCGGGGAGCAGCGCCCAGAAAGCGGTCGCCGGCCAGAAGACATCGGCGCCGCAGCGTAGCGCGTGGCATGGCACACGCGTCACGTCCGATATGTGCCCCGGCGAGGCGGAAACAGGTGGTCCTTCCGGCACGGACTCGGCTGGCAAACGAAGCAGGGGTCAACGACCACGCAGCAGACCCCTTGGCCCCATCCCCCCGGGCACCACCAGCAACGGGCGCCACCACCGTCCGTTTTCCAGCGCGATGGAGGGCAGCGTGATCCGGAGGCCGCTGGCACATCCGAGCGAAGGGTGGGAGGGGACACGCAACGCCCTCCGATCACCCCGACGTTTGAAGATGGCGAGAGCCGGGTCCTGACCCACGCGCCAGGAGGGAGAGCTCCCGGGCGGTCCGTCACAAGCCAGTAGAGTGCCGTGCCCACGACTACAGGGTCCCGGTGTCAGCGTCCCGGTTCTGTGATCAGGTATCTGTGCGGCCATCGACACCCCACGTCTGTGCCATCCTTGCCAGCGACGCAAAATTAGACGTCCCCGAGGATCGGACGCGATCAGAGTTCGTCGATGCGCATACAAATCTCCGATCTCCACCGCCGCGAGGTTTTCGGGGCGCATGATAGGAGACCGGGCGATACCAGCGGCCTTGGAGCGATATCGAGCCTGTGCGCGAGCGAGTTGGGGGGGGCGACGCATGGAGGAGGCAGCGAGCGAGTCGTACCACCACCGCCGCCGCCGCGCGCGCGAGCAGGAGGTGGTGGTGTGGGCGAGCGACGGCGACGGAGAGGATGCTTGGATTCTCGCTCTGCCGCTGGCATGTACGGTACGGCTGTGTGTATGCGTGTGCGGGGATGGCCCGGGGTGGGCTGGCGACGACGACGGAGAGGACGCGGCGATGGGCGGCGGAGGGGGAAAGCGGAGTCGTCGCCATCGCCCGCGGCCCCGCAGCACAAGTGCACTCTCCCTGCCGGTCTGGTCGAGCGTGTTTGCCTGCCCGGCGCGCACTTACATAAGCGGCGCGGGCCACGGCTGCATGTGTGGGCGCAGCGTGGCAGTCCTGCGAGACTGCTCGCTCGGCGAAACGGAACCACCACAGGATCCCGCGGAAGAAACGTGCCGCCAGCTGTTCGGCTCGGCCCCGGATCGATCCACTCGCCGGCCACGAGCCGGGTGCGCAGCGGGATGTTTGCGGAGCCCGCTCGCACAGCGTCCTGACAGGCTGGCGCCGACACTGCCCACGGCCAGCGACGTCTGCAAACACCGCGCAGGCCCGCTCGCTCGCCCTCCTCCACAGCACACTGCCGTCTGTTCGCGTGCGATTGGACGCGCCCCCCGCCGAAACACATCACCAACTCCCCGCATGCTCCCTGCTGCTCGCGGCTTCCGGCGATAGGCAGCCACCGAGGCCGGACGACGACGACGACGACGACGACGACGACGACGCGGACGCGGGCGAGGGCGGCGAGACGGCGATGGACCGGCCATGCGCGAATACGTCCGCACGCACATGCACGCCCCCCTCCCCGCCGCGCCCTCCACTCTGCCCACATCCCCGAGCATCCGAGGGCCGCCGTGTGGGTGGTCCGCATACGGTGGATGTGTCGGCAACGTCCCACACCACCCCTTTCCGGCGAGGCAAACCGCGAGCAGTCCGCTCCATCTAACCTCACATCGAGCGCCAGCGGAGCCATCGATATCCAGCCCTACCGGACCGCACTACGCAAGCTGGTTTGGGGCGTTGCTGCGGGCGACGCAGGGAGGCGCCCGGCGCAGAGGAGAGAGAGAGAAGGGGGGGGTACCGGCCGTATCTGACTCTAGACCGCTCCACCGTCCCGCCGTCGGCCCATCTCCCCGGCGCTCGCCCTCATCAATCCGGACAGCAGCGCATGCGATGCACCCCTCTCCCCATTTCCTCCCATCTCCCCCCCCCCCACCCCCCGCCCGCCCCGCAGCCTGAACCTCCCGTCTATGCACTCTCCGGCGCGAGCAGATACAGCCCTTGCCCGTTCTTTCCGGGGATCCGGATCCGGGCTGCATCCCACATCCGCGCTCGCGCCGTCCGCTCCCACCTACATACTGTCGGCCCCCTATGTAAGAGAATGCGGAAATTCTCCTAGATATATATGCACAGCTATCTTGTGCAGAATGGCTTGGCACCGAGTGATAGCTGTGTCCTCGTACAGAGCCTCGGGTGGACCTTCACACATTTCCGGCTGTGGAGTGCTTTCGTACCCGGCTGCATAGTCGCATAGATATCTCCTTTCCTTGGCTGCTGTCCTGGCTCTGCCGTGCCCTCTTTTGGTTGGAGCTCTGGCTTTCGTCAGAGGTCATGGTCGACTGGATGGTGGGCGTGGGCAGTGGGGGTGCGGGGGGGTTTCGGCGCACAAAGGTCTGGAGACCAGATGCCCGTGGGGTGGCCCCTACCCTTGCTCTCGACGGGAGAACTCATACATAGTCTGCAATTCTTTCCGGATGCTGCATAAGAGATCTCTTACAGAAGTAGCGCCCCCCCCCCAAGCTTTTCTCTTGTAGAGTGAATTCTCTTATAAGGGGTCCCTTATACAGAGCGCAGTGGGTATCCCACGTGTGTGGGCGAGCCTGCCGATGAATCGTCTATCGATAACAGCGAGTATCTTGCCTGTGCCAACTCCGGCCTGCCTACTCAATGCAGGGTTCAGCGATGCCCGCGCTGGATCGATCACACACCCATGGTTCCTCGGATCGGGAACTGCGGCTGCGATTGCCTGTGGACATTGGCGACAGCCGCGTTTGCGAAGTCGTCACGGACAGTTCGCGCGGCTAGCGACAATTTGTAGCAACGCGCGAGAAGTGGTGCGGCGGGAGTGCTGCGGCTGTGCCCAGGTGCGCGGAGCCGGACGGTCTGCATCCCACTCGCTTAGCTAAGCGTCGAGCCACATCGCCAGCCGTCCAAACCGCCTCGCTCCGGTTCCAAGCAGAGCGCAACACTCTCCCCATCCACACGTCGCCAACCGCAATCGGCAGCTGCATCGACCACGACGCCGTCTCGGCCTCGAGTGGCTGACCGACCAGAAAAACGGTCAACCATCACCCCGCCATCCGCCATCCGCCGTCCGCCATCCGCCATTCGATCCAGCACCAGCCATCGATCCTTCGTGCAGCACCCACTCGCGGAGCTAGCACACTTCGACACTCTACTCTATATTCCACACATCCATACGCACGATAACAGCGACGTCTGCCCACCTCCGTCCGCGTCCCCTCCCGGAGAGCGCGAAGGGGGTAGGGGTGACGAAAAAAAAAAAAAAAAAGGCCAACATTACTTCTGCGTCCCATTCTCCCGACACACATCTCCAGACGCTTCACAGTCGTGCCGGGTCACACCCCCGCTCCGACGCGGTAAGTAGACATCGTGCGGTAGTGCACGGCCACCAGAGGCGCCCTCAAGCACGTCCACCCAGGGCGTCGGTGCTCCCCCAGCTACATATCTATTCTCACCACCCATAGATAGTTATCCAAATAACAGGTAGATACTTGCACACGCTGCCGCAACGCATCCGACGCCAGACACCGTGTGTCATCCCCTCCATCCCACGGCGTCAACTCACAGCTCACGCCCTCCAACACTTGGCCCACATCACACATCAAATCACATCAGAAGCACTATACACTCCTGTTCGCTCACATCACCGTACGTCTGCCCAGAATCCACAAGCAGGAAATCTCCCTCCTCCTCTTCCCCCTCCCCTCCACTTCCCCCTCCTCCTCGCACACGTACACGCACACACTCAAGCTAATATTATCCTATCCCCTCCGGCCAAACCCTCCCGTCTCCGCGTCCCTCACCTCCCATGCACATCTCTGGTTTCCTTGCACATCTCACATTCCTTCTTATCCGTCCGCAGAAGTCTGAGAAATAGAAGGAAGAAAACAACAACAAAAAAAAAGGGCTGGTTCAATGTTTGACCGACTCGTCTCCGGCCCCACCTCCTGTCCGGTCACACGCTGTCCAGTCACACGCTGCGTAACTATCAAAAAGGGAAGAGGAAAGAAAGAAGCAAAAGAACGTACTCACTTGCCTCTGCATAGTTAAAACAAAAACAAAAACAAAAACAAAAACAAGTGCTGTAACTCGAAGGTGGGTGCAGTTTTCTTCTTCCCCCCTCCCACCCCCACCCCCCCATCTTGGAAACGCAAGAGAAGTGTGAGAGAGTGAGAGAGAGATAAATGGGATCCACCTTTTCTAGCCCATAATTCTCCCCCCGCACAAGGACGTGGATGCGTCTGCGTGGAGGAGGGAGGAGGGAGGGAGGACAAGTGAGAGAAGTGAAGGGAAGTGCAAGCGCAAGTGGGATGCGATGATGGCGTGAGGCGAGGTTTTTTTTTAAAAAAAAAAAAGCAAAAACATCTCAGATCTACCATGTATGCAGGTAGGTACGTACCATACATACCTGCGTGGATAGGGAGGGAACTCGGATTGGTTCGCCAGTTGGTGATATCTCGTGTTTCGCAGATCCCTTCTCTGGCTCGAACGGAAAAAAATGCTTTCATCTCGATTCCGTACACACACACACACACACACACACACACACACACACACACAATGCACAACGCACAACATAACGCGAAAAATATGTAGATATCTACTGTACATGCGCGGGCACACACACAATCCAGCATTTGGGGATATCCCAGATGCCAAAATGCAAAAATAGAAAGAAAGAAAAAAAAGAATATCGATTTAACAAAGAAAAACAATATATATATATATATATAAAAAAAACAATAACAATAACAATAACAAGCAAGAAAAGAAAAAAAAAGATTCCAAAGCAAGGCGAAACAAAAAAGCAGAAACATCGGTAAACGCCCAGTCTATATCCCCCCCATCTATGTAGAGCAACGCGCAACGCAAAACAAAACGATACCAATGGTGCAAGAAAGAAAAAGAAAAGAATGGAATGGAAAAAGAAAAAAAAAAGTGAGGGTCATAATGACCTCAGGATTAACAATAAGTAACCGTTGAGGAAGAAAGAAAGTGAAACGCAATTCGGCAGCTAGCCGTATGGTAGGTATGTAGGTACCCAAGGCGTATGGGCTCTCCTTCGCGAACACGCAAACCAGGTTCGCACCGAACACGCCTACACTCACGAGAAAGCTCCTTCCCTCCCTCCCCCAATCGTCGCTTGAACGGAAAGCACGCAGTCGTGAAGAAGGTCTAAAGGGGAAAAAGGGGGGAGGGGGGAGAGAGAAAAAAGAAAAGAAAGAAAGAAAAGAACACGCACACACACAATTCATCTCCGCTCCACCGCGGCCCCGATTCAACAGCATCGGGGAGGAAATGTAAAAATAAATTGAACCCCCCCCCCCCCCCCCCCCCGGCGTCCGACAGATGCCCGTGGATGTGTGTGTATACTACACCCTCGTGCACTATCGAGATGCCGTTGCTACCTCCCTGAAGCGTGGAACTTGCTCCCCCTCTCTCGAACAACTGGCGCGGAGACGAGGGGGGGGGGGGGGCAGATATCGCGCTTTCTCGACGGTGCTATGGTTGCATCGCTGGCGGCAGTAGCGGTGACAGACGTTGCTGCTGCTCCTGCTGCTGTTGCTGGGGTCGGGGGAGGTGTGCCCGTCCGAGCAATATCGACGGGGGTTGGTGACTGCATGTGGTGTCGGCTATCATTGGATCCTGCGAGAGGTGGGTGGTTGTATTAGTCTGTGACGCGGACATGATCGGTGACGTTCCCTGATGTTGCTGCTCCTCCTCCTCCTGCTGCCGCTGCTGCTGCTGCTGCTGCGGTTGCTGTTTCTGCTTATCTCGGTCGCCCCCCGCAGGAGGCGAACTGGCACTGCCTGCCCGACTGAGGCCATCCGCAGAGGCAGCTGCCGGTCCAATCGAGAGCGGCGTCATCTCTGCCGCGATCTCCCGTGGCGCCGACCCGTACCCGTATACTTTCGAAAGCCCCGCGAGCAAACGGACGAACGCGGAGTGGATATTAACAAAGAAGTGGTCGTTGCCAATCAAATCCGCTAGACTCCTAGCGCTGGATCCATCGCCTGGTGCACGTCTCCGCAGGAAGCTCTCTGGTCCACGGGATCCCACGGACGCCAGTGACATGCCAGCTGGAGACGTCGACGTGCTGTGGGCGTCTTTGGCGGTCTTTTCCACTACCGCGAGCTGAATCTCGTGCACTAGGCTTTGGAAAACTGACGAAATGACGCTCCAGGACTGCATGAGTGACTTTTGATTCATTGACATGCACAGCAAAGCGTACGTCCTCCGACCCCCCCGTGATTTGCTATCTGACAGTTTGAAGACAACAGCTATCGTGTAACCAGTTTGCTGGTCCCCGAATAGGATGGGGCCGGTCTGGGCGGGGACCAGTTCGCAGGAGAGCGACCGGATGCACGCCTGGCGGACCTGCGAATATCGTGAAGTCTGCGCTGGCGATCGGCTTGAGAGGTAAGTGACCGTGTGGGTGTGCGTGGTGAGTGATTGAGTCGCCGAACTGAACTGTGCCTGCACCTGCACCTGTGGTGAAGTCTCCGGCTGGCATCTGCCAGACCTCTCACCGTCCCCTTTCGCCGCCGCCGCCGCCGCCGGACCACCGCCAACGACCACGGTTTCGGTTGTCCTCAATGGCCTTCCCGGAGGAGATGTTCCCCTCCCATTCGAGCTCTCCCCGTTCCCCTCTTCTTCAAACTTTTTAGGGAGCGTCATAGTGCAGTTTCTACACACCTCCAGAGTACTACCACCACCAAAGGCGCTGGACGCGGGCACCATCACAGGGCTCCTGGGAGAAGCCGGTGGTGTCTCCGAGGGAGAGGGCAGGCGCGAAGATGCCGCAACATTGCTACCCAAGTGACCCAGATGCGCCCCGGCGGCGGCAGCGGCAGCCGTTGCCGTCGCAGCCGACCTTGGGGTTGGGCTGCTGATGGGTGTATTCGCGGTGGTATTCGGTCTGGCACTGCCGTGGGACGACTGTGGTGGTGTCGGACCCCCCGCCAACTGCGGCGTGCTGGGCGATCGGGTGATGACGTTCCGCGGCGGGTTACACTCGCCACACGCCGGCGGGATTATCTGGGTGCACAGCACGGAAGTCGGACCGTGGAGTTCACACCAGTGGGCAAGGCCAATCTGGAGAAATGAAGCGTTGGTCAGCGCTGCTGTTCTCTCTCCACTCACGTACAGTGCCGTGGGTGTGTAGTAGACACATATCTACAGTGAAGAAGGCTCACGATAAAATCCATGTTGTGATCCGGACAATTGCCAGGTACGGGTACTTGGTACGTAGTGTTGCTATGCAGCCCTTGCTTACAGAGCGAAGCAAGCAAGCAAGCAAGCAAGCAAGCAAGCAAGCAGGCGAACCAGCCCAAACCGGATTCCGCAGTGTCGCTCCTTGGGGGGGGGGGGGTGGGTGGGGTCTGGGGTACTGGATCCTGCGTGTGTGCGGGTAAGTCGAATAAACCGGTTTATTGTTTTGACTTTTTTTTTTCCTCGCGTTTCGACGATGCGTATGGGTTTCGGGTTGCGTGTGTGCGCGCGTGAACGAAAGGGGGTGTCGGTGTGGCGGATGGAAGCGACGAGCGATCGTGGGAGAGGCGGGGCAAGAAGGATCGAACAACGTTAGGTGTCAGGGAATGTTTGTCCGATTGAGTTGAGGCGAGTTTATGCGACGACGACACCGATACCGCACGAGTTGGAGTGGTGGGTTCTAGATGCCAACTGTCCGCGCAGGCTCGCTCGAGGGAGAAGGGGGGTGTGGGCAGAGGGCGAAGGAATCGTCGTCCTGTTCCGCCAAATGCAATTGCGAGAGGTAGGTGGGTGGGAGAAAGGTTTTTGCCAGCAGCGCAATCAATCGCTCAATTTGCCAGGCAATAATCAATTCAATGCATATCAACCGCGGCTTAGAATACTTTCCGTGCCAGCAAATACTCATGGGCGGAGAAGAGGAGGAGGAGGAGGAGGTGGTGGTGGTGGTGGTGGTGGTGGGTGAGGGTGGTGGGAAATGGAGGTGAGACGGGTAGGGGAGGAGGTGCACAGTCGACTTGGTGATGGTGGTAGCGGTGGTGTTTGTGCGTATCGCAGTCGGCGTCGGCGGTGGTGGTGGTGGTGGTGGTGATTTCGAGGAACGACTGCCAATTCCGCAAGCACTGTCAACACGACTCCACAGCGCGCGAATTCTCACCACCACCTCCACCACCTCCACCACCACCACCACCACCACCACCACTGCCTTCTCCTCCTTCCCCGCCCCGAGATACTCAATCAAACGGAAACGCGTAATGTCTTTAGTCAATCAATCTACTCCGTGGGAAGTCGGGCTTCCGGGTGTTGCGCGTTTGAGACTTGTCTCTTCGTCTCCGGCGCAAGTGCCGGCCAGGACAAGACGGTTGGAAACGCCGCGCACCAATCGAGTTTCAATGTCAAATCTAGACCCTGAAGAAGGCGAGTCCAAGCGACCACGCGACAGTGAACCCCGGTGCCAATAGATAAGCGTCGAGCGGGCATTATGATAGATATACTAGATACATATGTACATATGTACCTGGGTGTGATATTCACGTGCAGGCCAGGAAGTCCCTCGTGGGGATATGTATCACTCGGAAAGGAGAAGGGGCGGGAGCTTCTCTACATAGATATTGTAATACATACATAGCTGTGCGGGAATCGCTCGCAGCCGAGCCCGTGATTCATGGCGAGATCTTGTACCCGGAAAGCCACGGTTGGGGGTGCATACGAACTATGCACCATCACATGGAAAATGATTCGTACGGTTTCGGCTCATCACTTGGGAAGCGATCCGTGTCGTCCACATACCTGCTCCGTCGTCTCCCATCCCAGGAGCACATATGTGGGGCTTCCCCCTATTTGACGATACCAACCTTTCGCGCAAAGCTGTCAGAAAGTTTAAATACAGTTCATCGCAAAGTGGACGGTTCTGTGGGGCTTCCACCAGAACTGGTCGTATCGGAGCAGATTCCGATAGCGCAAGATCTGGTTGAAGCGTTGTGAGTACATATCCGGGCATGAATATCTATTCCCAAGGCAGCAGTGCTCCACTGGCTGAAAACCCGTCAAGCCATACGGGATCGAAGGCTCCCCCCTGGGACGGTTAGGGGAGTATCCTCGGTCGCATTCCGAATCGAAATCGGCGTCGAGCAGAAAGAATGTCATGAAGGTTCGGATTCGGGCCAGCTGGTGAGTTCCCTTCTGCCGTGTCAGCGGCGTTTGCACCGGAAACAACGGCGAACGACGACAACGACGGCGAATCATCGTGGCCTTTGAGGATCAAGATTTGCGCATCGAGAGCTGGGTGTCGTGCAAAGCAGCGATTCGCCGTCTCGAATCGATTGCACGTCCACACAACCGGATCGATGGCGGGACCCTCTATGATCCGCGCGGAAGCGGTAAGGGCGTCTGGAGATCCGATGCGGCACTGTGACTGCCAAGAGGCCAGAAAACCCGGTGGAAGGATCTCTGCATACGTGTGGATAGTTATCCATTTTCACCAGCTCGGAACCCCAGTGCTCGCCGCGACCGGAGAATTGCCGTGATTTCGAGTGAAGCGTTCCAAGCATTTACCACTTCCTTGCATATTCCTCAATGGTGGTTACGTACTTTGCATCTCCTTCCATCCATTGTTCACCTGTGGCTTCGAGAATCCCCCCACACCCCCACTTCTCCCCCCCCACCCAGTCCAACCAATGGCCCTCTGAACCTTCAAAGTTTAGGCTTCCCGATAGGCATTTCTGATGCCATCCGTCGTCCTCTTCCCTTTTCATCGCAATCCAGAATTGCGGATGGGGGGGGAAAAGTATTAAGAGAAGAAGAAAAAGACTCATTTGGAGTTGTACAGAAAGAATATCCCTAGTCATAGCACAGCAATAGCAAGCAAGCATAACTTTCTAGCGAATGTCGTTGCTGCTCTGCGGGGTCGCTCCGCGATTGCTCCTCTGTACTTCACGGAGCTCTATCGCTACAACCCTCCGCCACAAATTGGCCCGCCCCACCGCTGGCTACAACTCCAGACCCTTTTCGTCATCCCGCACGCGCCTATTTTCATCTCTCCTTGATCCACCGTCGAAGCCGTCGTCACCTCCGTTCCCCGAAATGATGACCGTTAACACCACCGACAGGCTCGCGGCGCTCCGCTCCTTGATGAGCAGGGAGAAAGTCGATATCTATGGTCCGTTGCTTCCCGGCCGCCCCGTCTCGAATAATAGGCCCGCGCCTGCAGGTCACTGACACATAGTTTCCGCATACAGTCGTGCCTAGCGAAGATTCCCACAACAGCGAGTACATATGCGCAGCGGACGCCCGAAGAGGTCCGTCTTCGATCGCCTTCCTACTCTACATCCCCCCACTCACTGTAACCCCCCCGCGGAGCAACTGTTGACATCTGTGCGACTTAAAAGCGTACCTTACCGGATTCACCGGCTCGGCGGGATGTGCGGTTGTCACCCAGGAGAAGGCGGTTCTCTCGACCGACGGCCGCTACTTCAACCAAGCTGAGCAACAGCTGGACAGCAACTGGGAGCTTCTGAAGCAGGGAATGCCTGATGTCCCCACGTGGCAGGAGTGGTGCGGAATCCTCCCGTTTGGTGCCAGTGCGATGGACTAACTGATGGTGTATGACGACAGGGCGGTTCAACAGGCAGACGGTGGAAAGACCGTTGGCGTGGATGCTACGGTCATTGCGGCTCGTAATGCTCCCTAGAATCCCCCCCTCCCCTCCCCATCACCCGCCCCAGAGGTGGTCGTGTTCGGCTATGTCTCTGGATTCCCTAACGTGCAGTCGCAGAGCAAGCGAAAAGCCTCGAAACCCGTGTCAAGAAGAAGGGTGGCGGATTGGTCGGTTTGAGCAAGAACCTTGTGGATGAAACCTGGGGAACAGAGAGACCGGCGCGCCCCAACAATCCTGTGATCGTGCTTCCGGTCCAGTATGCCGGCCAGCCCTTCCAGGAGAAGATCAATGCTGTAAGGAGGGAACTCGAGAAAAGGAAGAGCCCGGGGTTTGTTGTCAGCATGCTCGACGAGATCGCCTGGTTGTATAACATGAGAGGAAGCGAGTACGTACACCTCTCTTCAGACGATGGAACATAACTGCTGATACAATGCCTAAAGTATCCCTTATAATCCGGTGTTCTTTGCGTACGCATTCATCACCCCGACAAACGCTACCCTATACATCGATGCCAAGAAACTTCCGCCCGCAGCAATGGATCACCTCGGCGATGTCGTCACTGTCCGGCCATACGAGGCGGTGTTCACCGAGCTGACCGCCTTCGTCCAAAAATACAAGGAGGGGACCGTCAGTGCCGAGCCTAGGGAAAGCCCCAGGAAGTGGCTGCTCTCCAACAAAGCATCGTGGGCCCTATTAAAAGCCCTTGGTGGTGATGACTGTGTGGAGGTCGTTCGATCCCCCATCGAAGAAGCCAAAGCCGTCAAGAACGAGACAGAGCGCAGCGGAATGAGGCGATGCCACATTCGCGACGGCGTAGCATTGATCAAATACCTCTCCTGGCTCGAGGAGGAGATCGGGAAAGGTACCGTTCTCGACGAGGTCCAGGCCGCCGACCAACTGGAGGAAATCCGGAAATCAGGTGACAACTTCATGGGTCTGTCGTTCGACACCATCTCCTCCACCGGTGCAAACGCGGCTGTAATCCACTACAAGCCCGAACCGGGCGCATGCTCGGTCATCGACCCGAAGGCTGTATACCTTTGCGATTCGGGAGCGCAGTATCTCGACGGCACCACAGACACCACGCGTACCCTCCATTTCGGCGAGCCCACGGAGATGGAGAAGAAGGCGTATACCTTGGTTTTTAAGGGCATGGTTGCCTTGGACCGCGTGATCTTTCCCAAAGGAACTAGTGGCTTCGTGTTGGATGTGCTGGCTCGGCAGTTCCTGTGGACTGAAGGCTTGGACTACCGCCACGGCACCGGCCACGGTGTTGGATCTTTCTTGGTACCTACGTCCGTGATCGCTTTGGTTCGACGCTGATTTGACGGATACCAGAATGTTCACGAAGGTCCCATCGGAATTGGCACCAGACTCCAGTACTCCGAAGTTCCGCTCGTGCCCGGCATGGTACTCTCCGATGAGCCCGGATACTACGAGGACGGAAACTTCGGTATCCGAATTGAGAGTTCGTGGTCTCTCTCACCCCTAGCTGTCCCTCCATTAACACCTTGTGTTTATCTAGACGTGGTAATGGTCAAAGAAGCCAAGACGAACCACCAATTCGGCGATAAGCCGTAAGTTTTGCAGTCCACTCGCTCTCTCGTTCGGGTGAGCCAGATTTTCTAATACCAGAATCAAACAGTTACTACAGTTTCGAACACGTCACGATGGTCCCCATGTGCAAGAAGCTCACGGACGAGAGGCTACTTACCCCCGCTGAAAAGAAATGGCTCAATGACTACCATGCAGAGGTGTTTGAAAAGACGAAGGAATTTCTAGAGGAGGGGTCGACTGCCATGGAGTGGCTCAAGAGGGAAACTACTCCGATCTGATGTTTTAGATGGGCCAGATGAGGTGGGTGGATGGCTACATAGATGATTATCCACCTGTCGAGAATTTTGTGCGCCTGTAGTGGATAGAAGCTGTAAATGCTAAGGCAGGACTACACCTTACATCACTTGCTGTCTGTCAACCTGAACCCCGGCGGGTGATACTCTGTGAATACCGACTAGTATTGACTAAACTCGGCCATTGTAGATTTCAAAATAGGGACGATGCTGGAGAAAAACTGAAGTGTACTTAGTGCGCCACTACAGCTCGGGGAGGATGCGCGCGGCTAACTGAGAAACGAGGGAGGAAAAAGGAGAAGAAATTAGTGCACTGTCATGAGCTTGCAATTCGCTACGCATGCTACAGGTGCTGTTTGTATCCTGTCGATCACATTTCTCTGAATCCATCACTCGTCGCCCGCATTTCTTGCGCTTCCCAGCCCTTACCTTCGCTTCCCCGTGTTGTCAGAGGGGACGCCCAGCCGCTGTTGGTTCTTCGCCCGCCGTTCAGTCGGTTCTGGTTGCGAGAGATTCGCTGTCCTTCTTTGCGTCAATACTTTTTTTTTTGTTTCTTCATTACTCGCATGCGACCAAATTTTTTGATCATGGCGAGCCTTCTTAAGCAGGATTGAAGGCAGGGAAAGAAGAAATCACCTTCACCCGGACCGGTACGTCCTCAGACTCGCTTCATCGGGGGACTTTCTCTAGGACCCTAGGCTCTCCCAACCTCTAAAACTCAAAGCAGACACCGTTCCCTCAGCCGCTTGGTTTGATTTCACCCCCCGGATCCGTACGCTGAGGCATAATCCCTCAAAGCCCACTCCGGATGAGTTTTGCGTGTCTTCCCAAGACACAGGTGAGTTTTCATCTGACATCCGAGGTCACTTGAAATTTAACGATGTTCTATTGTCGGGAGAGCACGGGATGTGTTTGGGTCCCACCACTAATCCCAGAAACGGGGTCCAGTTCAGAAGTACACATGTATCACGCATTTTTTCCCTCACCGAGAGGTACTCAAGGGGTCTGTCCTTGCCTTATCGCACATTTCCGCGAGAGTCGTGGCTTTCACGCGTCCAGCCATGACGAGGATTCAGGTTTGTAGATACACCAAGCAAGAGGCTCTCTCGTGGTCACCGCTGGTCCCATCGTCCTGGAAGTTTACATCATTCCCGATGAGGCAAGTTTAAGGACGTCCCGAACACACCAATCATCCGTCAATTTGCCAGTTTCCCCAGTCCCGCTAACTAGTACTTAGGGAGGGTTTTCCAGGCAGGGGGCTTGCTCTCCGTTGGTCTGGCCACAATGTCCAAACCACGGAACTTCGGGTTGTGGCGGTGTTCATAGTTAGATAGAGCTTCCCTCGCGGAGCTAACTATGGGTACTGTATAGTTCAGGGGGTAGAAAAAAAACGATTTTCCCGCTGGACGCAGATTGCTATCGTATCAGGACATGAAAAACACGTATTTTGACCGTTGATACTATATCACTATCATTTTGTCCATGGGCAGCACTACATACCACAATTTTACCCCCCTCGACTACTTATACACTACGTACTTAACCCTCTGCAACCTACGTGGAAACATGACCTCGAATAGGAAGAGTCAGACTCCACCAACATCAAACGGATGTATCTACGTAAGCTCTCTCGTTCCAAAGGACTTCGTAACTGGCGGGAGACACGAACATAATTTTCAAATCGAAGCTCCAGTGAATGGCGCTGCAACAAGTAACTAACCAAGTAGGTATGTAGATACTTTAGTTACTTAAGTATGTAACTGCTCATGTACGAACACGAGTCGGTGCGATTGATCTGCCGTGACCGCCAAGGAGATCTGTACATAGAGTTATGTACACCACCTTGCCGGCCATCCCCGCAATCATCTGTCAGGTTGCGTACGCATCTCCTCATCCCCACCGCCTTCTTCTGCTATACGACCCCCCTTCGCGGCAGCAACAGCTATCCACCGCGCCTCCGCCCCCCCCCCTCCCAAGCTGGAATACGCATCGACGAGGATGGCGGCGAGAGACCGCTTCGGCGCGTGGCCTCCAAATGATCCGGGAGAGTCTACTCTCAAGAGGTTCATACGTACGCAACACGCACACCGCGCCTTCTCCCCTGAATAGCCCCGAGAAATCGCTGCGAATGGGATGGATAAGCCGGATCGCTAACGGTTATGCCCGTTCGGGAATCCAGGGAGCGCGTGCGATCCGAGTAACTTCGAGCCGAACCTCGCCCTAAACCTCGAAATCAGCGACCTGATCAACCAGAAGAAAGGAACAGCGTAAGGGTCACCTCAAGTACCGCCGAACTTGCTGCCGCTGGCGAAACAGAGCTTGGGATTGATTGCGTGGCGTTTTGTAACCCGTCTAGACCTCGCGAGGCGGCTATCACTATCGTCAACTACATCAACCATCGGAACCCGAACGTTTCGCTCCTTGCTCTGAATGTAGGTTCCCGTCCCATGCGATGGATAGGTGCAGAGGAAGTGCTGAGCATGGACCCGATCGACCGATCCAGCTACTGGACATATGCGTAAAGAACTGCGGCTACGCATTCCACCTGCAGATATCCACCAAAGACTTCCTGAACGAGTTGGTCCGACGCTTTCCCGAGAGACCCCCGCCAAGACCGAACCGAGTGCAGCTCAAGATCCTAGAAGCTATCGAAGAATGGAGACAGACGATCTGCATGACTAGTCGGTACAAAGATGATCTCGGCTTCATCAGGGACATGCACAGGCTGCTCTCTTACAAGGGCTACACTTTTCCGGACGTGAGGAGAGAGGATGCTGCTGTGTTGAACCCAAGTGACGTACGGATGCCCCCCCGCCCCCTCCCGAAGGAAAGGTGCTGCCAGGGTGGCTTACTGATTAGCACAGACTTTGAAATCGGCGGAGGAGATGGAGGAGGAGGAGCGAGAAGCACACGCCGCGAAGCTCCAGGAGCTGATTCGACGGGGGACGCCGGCCGACCTGCAAGAAGCGAACCACCTGATGAAGATCATGGCTGGCTACGACCAAGCATCGAGGACGGACTATCGAGCGAAAGCGGCCGAAGAGATCGGAAAGCTACGGAAGAAGGCTGCGCTGCTGGAGGAGATGCTGGCGAAAGTCCAACCGGGCGAAACTATCGGACAACAAGATACCTTTCAGGTCGTTATCCGCTGTGGCGCTTTGTGTTGTGTTTCTGAGCCTGACTGGGAACAGGAACTCGCGAGCGCTCTGATCACCGCACAGCCGAAGATCCAGAAGATGGTTGAAGAGGAGAGCGACGACGCCGAAGCTGTCGTGAGGCTGTTGGAATTGAACGACATTATCAACATCATCGTCGAGAAGTACACCCTGATCAAAAAGGGCGACATCAATGCGGCGAGAGCATTGCCAACCGTGGCACCTCACCCTCCCTCCGCTCGCTCGGCCAAAGCCCCACCGGCGCCGGTGGTCGAAGATTCTTTGATCGACCTTGGTGGAGACACGGACGCGAATGGTTCGACATCCGCTGCCGGACCTTCGGGTGGCAGCTCTTTGCAGGACGACCTGCTGGGATTGTCAATAGACGATCCCAACGGATCGATCGGGCACGGCGGTGGAATAGCGCTTGGTTTTGGGGCAAACACGAGTACGATTCCCTCTGGTCGAATCCGAGCAGCAAACTAAAGAGAAACCAGATATCCCGGGCCCACCATTGTTGTCGTCTACCGTTCAGACCAGCACCGCTGGCCAGCAGCATGGAATGTCACCCTCTCCGTCACCTCAGCCACAAGCTCTAGCACCAGATTACTCCGCCATCTTCGGGTCCCTCTCCAGTCCCCAGTTGCCCCAGCAGGGTAGCACGTCAGTGCCAACGCCAGCAGCCACTCAACCGAGCAACGACGACGACGATTGGGCGTTCACGTCGGCGCTGCCCTCGGGTTCCGGGTTGAAGCCCAACGAGATACTGGTTATGGATTCGAACCTGCGGATCGTTACCGAAGTCCACCGCCCCATACCAGACGGACCAATACTACTAAAAGCTACTTTCTCCAACAACGCCAGCCAATCCCTGCGAGACATGACCTTCCAGATGGCCGTCACGAAGGTGTGAACCCCTCCCCCCCCACCCCAAAAAAAGGGAAAAAGGGAAAAAAAACCCGAACCTCGCATCTAACCGAAACCAGGCATACTCCCTCAAGATGGAGCCGCAAAGCGGCCGCTCCCTCCAGCCGCACCAAAAGGGCGGCATCACGCAGATCATACGTGTGTCGGGGGCGCCCCCAGGCGGTGGCAACGCGGTCAAGATGCGGTGGAAGGCGTCGTACCGCGTGGGCACGGGTCCGCTGAACGAGGAGCAAGGTGCAATCGAAGGGCTGCCTGTTGCTTGATCCTGAGCGCAGGCATCCGGATATATGCATAACTAAGGTGGCGTCTAATGTGGTTTTGCCGAGCTGTCTTATTCGAACGTGTTCCGGTCGTAGGCATCTACTAGAGGTCAGTGACCGTTGGAATAGACTGTAGAGCACTCGGAAGGGGGAAGCAAGCCACGTGCACCAAGGAGGTGGTTCTCTCCCCGCTTCCCACTATACTACATACAATACACACATCCTCACTGCGCCAACCATAGCCGCGCAGCGTCGGGGGCCGAGTGACGGCGAGTGCACCGCACACGTCGCTATCGGCCGCCACCGTCACGTGACACTTCGCGATTGGAGAGGAGTGGGGGGAGGGGTGGGGTGTCTCTCTCCATATTCCATATGTAGACGACCTAGGGGGATCCGCGGTTCTACTCTGCAGAGATACGATATAGTGTTTGCCACGAGAGGGCTAGAACCGTGGCGGCGGGCACCATATTCGTCATATGCGATCAACGTGTAGATACCTAGGAAGTGTCAATTCGTCGGATAGTCTAGCATATATATATACCCAAGGCTATGAGACCATGTCGCCTCCCGGGGCCCCGGAAAATTCTAGGTTTTTTTTTAAAAAAAAAATTTGGGTATGTAGTGGGGGTTTTTTTTTGTCGGATGGCTGCACCAAGCAAATCGTCGCGGCGTGTGACCTTTGGCGTATGTATGGAGGCGCGCCTTATGCCCACTCTCACGCTGCTGCTGGGGGTGGGGTTTTTTTTTTGTTTAATCATACTCGCATACAGCCTATCTAGACTATGACGGCGTACATTTTAGATATCCGTTCAACGCTGCTGCTGGTATGGACCGGTCGATCGATACCGACGAGTCCGATGCGGGATAAAGTGCTCTCGTAGCTAAGTAATTACTTATCCACACTTCACACATTCGCATTCCACTCCCGCTCGTATATATAAATACATACATACTTGCACATACGCGTGTGGGGAGGGGGAGGGGGAGGAGGAGAAGAGACATCGCCTTCGATTATCGACCGACTCTGGCTTTTTGCCGCAGTAAAAAGCCAAGAGGGAAACTACCGACGCGGGCGGTGGAATGCGGTCCGCGTTTAACCACCTGCGTGCATGAGTGCTAACTGCTAAGGCCCTGTTTGGTTCGCCCGTACGTACTTCGCCAACCGTCGGTTTCTCTGTTTTGTGTGGTAGATAGCTTCTCAAAATACGGCCGAACCACACAGGGCCCACATAATAAATACTTCTTAGACGGAGCAGTGTGGAGCCATGCCCACCCCCACCCCACCCTCCGACCTTCACCCCACTACCCAACACGAGAAAGATCCCCATTTAAGCAGCGCATATACTATCTACATAGCAAAGAGAAGCATGTGGAGATTCCGCGGTGTTGATACATAGAGCAGGCTAGCTTGGCAATGGAGCTGTCTAGATACTCTGTCAACGGGTCAAGGCCTGACCGTGACAGCCTAATTAAGTGGGCTATGTATCTCCTCGTGATAATCTATGACCACATACAACATAGCACTATACGAAAACATCTTTGTCCACCCCGCCCGGTCCGGGTTGTACTGCTTTTCATCGCACCACAGTCGGGCCGTTTGTGTAGGTAGGTAGGCCATAGACTGGCCTTTTGCTTCGATCTGCGAACCGTCGGATTGTCTTCGGTTCCACCGAGCCAAAGGCTGCGAATTCAGCTTCTTGTCCAGCTCTGGAAACGGGTATCTAAGTACATACATGTGGTCTAGATACCGACTGGGGGTTTTTTTTTTGCTACGACCGACTGCTGCTGAGCTGACAAACCGGCTTGCACTACGACATGCGCACTCTCTTGGAAGAAACGGGGCATCGGGTAGATAGCGTACCTAAAAGCCAAGCCAAACAGCTGCAAACCCAGTGGGAGTTACATATATCATACATTTACCTGGGTGGGGTCATATCCGAGCACTCGCGATTCGTCACCAGAATTGACAATTTGTAGCTTTGCCAAGCCTTGGCTCGTCTAAGTGTCTGGGCACCACATATATCTAGACTATATTTTATGTACGCACGCATGCGGGGAGGGGGGCCCCCCGGTGGGCAGAGTATTGGTCCACAGTGCCCCCCCCCGTCTAGTGTGGTGTGATAGATATGTATGTATCTACAGACATCATAGCTAACGCAAGGCCGCCACCGGGGTGGTAGGGAGAAGGGGGGGGGCTGGAGAGGGAGGAGTGGCCCACTGTCCACCATCCCGGAAGCCGGGTCGCCTCTCGCAACACACGAACGCGATCGAGTACATAGGGCAACACGGACGGGGCACACCCGCAAGCGCGAGTGGGAGCACAACGGCAATACATACTCTACGGAGCGATATCTGTCTGCTCTAGAGTACTCTAGTCGTGTGGACTGGCAGGATGATGGGACAGCCCCTTCGGGTTCCCGTCGTCACGGCCGTGTTCGAGCTTCCTATCGTGGGAACGGGAACGATCTTGCGGGAGAAAGGAAGCGGCGGGGTTGGTTTTTTTGTTTATGTATGTATTTTATTTTGGGCTGGAGAGCTCGCTGCTGCTTCGCTTGGCCTACGCAACCGGATACGTGTGTACTCTACAAGATATGTATGATAGATAGCTAGAGTATGTACTCTAGTTACGTATGCAGACTAGATGTGTCCTCAAGCGAGACCGGACTCTGCACTCCATGCATGCATGCACCCCGTGTTGATAGATAGATACATATCCACCAGAGCTATATCCTCTAGATATCTAGGTGCATAACCACGCAGCTATGTAGAGTAGATATATAGCGTAAATGCGCAACCTGGGGGATGCCTTTTTTTCCCTCTGCCGCAGCTGGGGGGGAAAGGAAGGAGGGAAAAGGAAGGAAGCGGCAAATCGAAAGTGGCGTCTCTCGCACATGTCGCCTTTTTTTCCTTCTTTTTTTCCATTCGCCGTCTGTCCGTCACGCGTCACCCTGCGCACCCTGCGCGCATGCAACATATCTATGTACTCTAGAGACGAGTCGCACAGAGCTCGCTCGGTTCGTCCGAACGGAGATATATCTAGAGCAGAGTATGTATCTACATATGTATCGCTGGGCCGACGGAGAGATGGATGCCACAGGTCTGCCTTCGCACTGCGGCAGAGAGTGCAGTTATCTATGATACTCTAGATAGACAGCCCACCAGGCTCGCCTTGCAGTGCATATGTATGCACGGTCGATAGATGGATAGCTACAATTTATGCGTGTGCTTACCACCTGGATACATACCTCGGTGGCTCCCGCTTGGAGAAAAAAAGAGACCTTGCATGGTTCTGCTCACGCGCCTGCATCTTTATCCGGGGCCTATCTACATACATATCAACATGGCTGACGACAGGTGGTGGTGGTGGTCCGGGATGACGGTGGTATCGGCGGCGGCGGCGGTGATGGTGGTGGTGGTGGCCATTTCGGGAAATGTCATGTGGTGGGCTGTGATTCATGCCGTCCACACATCGCCATTTCGAGATCCACGAGCAAATTTATTGCATCGTGCTGGTGGTGGTGGGCGCTGGCGAGGGATTCGCTTCGCCCGGCGGGGAACGGCGGCGTGACGTGCACGCAAGGCAAGTGCTCGGCTTGCCTTGCTCTACTCTAGCCATCTGCTCTAGCGGGCTGGCTAGCTACACAGCTGCGGAGACTGCCAGCTCAAGGTATAAAGCTTGCTCCCCGTGCTGCTGGAAAGAGAGCATCCCCCCTCCCGCCGCCCCTTCTCTCCCCCCCCAGCCTCCCCATTATTCTACCCGTCATCTTTGCCGTGTGTTGTCGGCGCCGCACCAGAGAAGGAGCAGCACAGCAGAGTGAAGATCCAAAGACAAAGAGAGGACTGCAGCTGATCGCCTCGGGCTTGTCGCTGCCGCTGCTGTTTGTTTGTCCCGTCGAGAACACGCCCGGAACATGGCCGGCGGTGGAGCGACTGGGAGCGGCGGCGTCGCCAGTCAGGCGGGTGTGCTGGAGGGCTTGAATCCCACACATTACAATGCGGCGGATCCGATCGTGCTGTTCATCATCCAGGTGCGTATGGGCCGGGCGGATCGTGCGGGAGACGGCCGCGCAGCAGCTGACGGCGAACGGCGGCGAGTCTGACAGGCTTCGATCATCATCATCGCATGTCGGCTGCTCCACTGGCCGCTCTCGAAGCTGCGCCAGCCCAGCGTGATAGCCGAGGTGATCGGAGGCATCGTGCTCGGTGCGGAGAGGGGGGGGGGGGCGCGGGGGCGGGGGGGGCGGGGGGGGGGGGGGGGGGGGGGGGGGGGGGGGGGGGGGGGGGGGGGGGGGGGGCGGGGGGGGGGGGGGGGGGGGGG
>Ga0307508_10002049_pt1 | contig 21780 bp, 24 predicted proteins | sample 9_EM_MG_FD_203089 | JGI IMG/M metagenome (GOLD analysis project Ga0307508, IMG submission 203089) | Populus trichocarpa ectomycorrhiza microbial communities from riparian zone in the Pacific Northwest, United States - 9_EM | ecosystem: Host-associated > Plants > Roots > Unclassified | place...
TTGTTCTGCACCTGGAGGCGCTTGCCGTTCTTGACCTCGACCTCTTCGCGGGTCGGCACCTCGACCTGGAAGATGAAGTCCTCCATGTCCAGGCTGCTGATGCGGGTCTCGAGGTTGGTCTTGACCTTGTTCTCGTAGCCCGCGTACGAGTGCACGACGTACCAGTCGCCCGGGGCGTACCGCAGCTTCTGCCGCAGCTCCTGCACCGGGTCGAAATCGTCGTCCACGTCGGCACCCCCTGGGGCCGTCTCCTCGCCGGCGGCCTCGACCGACTCGTCGGTGTCCGCCATGGCCACCGACGACTGGTCGGCGGACCCCGCGGTCTCGTCGTCGTACTCAGGCACGCTCGCTCACTTCCAGATAAGTCTTCGTCTCGTGCGGGTCTAGCGACGGCTGAGCCCTTCTCGGGTGGCCCAGCCGCGGCCCGCGTGGCCGCTCGCTTGTGGCCAGCCGCCCGCGGTGGTCTCAGCCGCCGAGCGCCCAGAGGACGCCCTTGGCGAAACCGTAGTCCAGAAGGCCGACGATTGACGTCATGACCGTCACGAAGCCGATCACGATGGTGGTGTAGGTCAGCAGCTCCTTGCGGGTCGGCCAGATGACCTTGCGCAGCTCGCCGACGACCTCACGGACGAAACCACCGATGCGGCCGAACAGGCCGACGCGGCGGACCTCTTTCTTCGCCTTCGGGCTGTCGGAACCCTTGGTCCGCTCGCGGACCGCGGTGCCGCCACGGCTTACCGGCTCGTCCTCGCCGTCCTCGTCATCATCCGGCACCTCGCCGTCGGCCACGGCCTCGGCGTAGACCTCGTCGTCGGCCGGGTCGCCTGCGTCGCCGGGTCGGTTCCTCTCGGCCATGGCGCCCTACTTCCGTCATCGGTGGTGATGTCATGGTTTAGCCGGTCGAGCCCCGTCAGCGCTCGACCGGGCGCGGGGGTCGTGCGGACCGCGCACCGAGCGGGCACGTCTAGGAGATTGCGCAGGGGTGACAGGACTTGAACCTGCAGCCTGCGGTTTTGGAGACCGCTGCTCTGCCAATTGAGCTACACCCCTGTGCGGAACGGCGGCCACCTGGATCGCGGCATGCGCGTCCAGGGGTCATTGCCCCACGGCGCACCAGTGTACGGGTTCACACGCCGATCCCCCAACCCGGGTCACCGCTTGCGGATTACCGCCTGGGCCAAGGACAGCACCTTCGCGCCCTGGCAGGTCGCCGTGAGATTGAGCCGCGTCTTCCCATCGTCGGTGACGTCCTTGACCACGGCCGAGACGACCACCTCGGTGCCCTCGTCGGTGTCGGGCACCGGAACCGGGCGGCTGAACCGCACGCCGAACTCGACGACCGCGTCGGGCGCGCCGGCCCAGGCCGTGACGGCCCGGCCGACCAGAGCCATCGTGAACATGCCGTGCGCGATCACGCCGGGCAGGCCGACGCTGGTGGCGATGCGCTCGCTCCAGTGGATCGGGTTGAAGTCGCCCGACGCGCCCGCGTAACGGATCAGGTCGGCGCGGGTCACCCGGAAGGTCTGCGGCTCGAAGGTCATCGACTCGGCGGCCTCGCTCACGGCTGCTCCTCCCCGCGCTGCACCAGCTTGGACCAGACCGTCAGGACGGGCTCGCCGGCCTCGGTGACGACCTCGGTCCGCGTCGTCATGAAGTCGTGGCCGCCGCGCGAAATGATCTCCTCGACCGAGTTGACGCAGACCAGGGCGTCGCCGGCCACCACGGGCCGGGCGTAGGCGAATTTCTGGTCGCCGTGCACGACCCGGCTGTAGTCCAGGCCGAGCTCCGGGTCCTCGACGATCTGCCGGCTGGTCGCCATGGTGATCACGACGGGGAAGGTCGGCGGAGCGACCACATCGGCGTAACCGATCGCGCGGGCGGCCTCAGGATCGTGGTACTCGGCGTCAGTCGCGCCGATCGCCCGGGCGAACTCGCGGATCTTCTCGCGTCCGACGACGTACGGCTCGGTGGGCGGCCAGCTGCGGCCGACGAAGGACTGGTCCAGGGGCATGCCCACAACCTACCCCCGGCGCGAGCCGCTTCGCGCCGCCCGTACAGCACTCTGCGCCGCCCGGAATCCCGGACGGCGCAGGCAGGACGCGTGTATCGGACGAGTGAACCCTCGCGGAGCTCAGCGGGTCTCGCGGTGCAGGGTGTGGCGGCCGTCGCGCGGGCAGAACTTGCGCAGCTCGACCCGGTCGGGGTCGTTACGCCGGTTCTTCCGGGTGATGTAGTTCCGCTCCTTGCACTCCGTACACGCCAGGGTGATCTTCGGACGGACGTCGGTCGCCTTGGCCACGGCGGGGTGCCTTCCTGCTCACGGTTTTCTGTAACGGCATGCCAGCGTAGTCGCTGGACGAGCCGATCTGCAAAGTGGGACCCTGGAGGGGACCTTGTCGCAAGTAGCGGTGGCCGGACTTGAACCGGCGACACAGCGATTATGAGCCGCTTGCTCTGCCAACTGAGCTACACCGCCGAGCCAGGCCCAAGTCCAGCGCCTGCGGCGGGGAACGAACCCGGTAGAGCCCCCTTACGGAATCGAACCGTAGACCTTCTCCTTACCATGGAGACGCTCTGCCGACTGAGCTAAGGGGGCTTGCGCGCAAGCCATGGCTTGCGGCGCACGGGTAAGAATACACGGCCCGTCAGTGGGCGTGAAATCGGATCCCCCAAGCCGATCAGATCACCGCGCGGAGCCTGCGGACCTCGCCGGCGGGCGTCGACTCCGGCTCGGTCTGGGCGTTGAACCAGGCCTCCAAGCGCTCGTACGGCAGGGGGCGGCTGAACAGATAGCCCTGGCCGATCTCGCAGCCCATCTCCTCGAGCAGCTCGAGGGTCAGCTCGCTCTCCACGCCCTCGGCCACCACGCTCAGGCCGAACTCGCGGGACAGGCTGATCACCGCGCGGACGATGGCCAGGTCCCCGGAGTCCGTCGCCATGCCCTGCACGAAGCTGTCGTCGATCTTGACCTCGTGCACCGGCCACTGCCGCAGGTAGGACAGCGAGGAGGCGCCCGTGCCGAAGTCGTCGACGCTGAGCCGGACACCGAGATCGCGCAGCCGGTAGAGCGTCGGCAGGACACGCTCGATGTCGCTCAGCATCCCCGGCTCGGAGATCTCGAAGGTGACCTGGGCCGCGGCCACGCCGTAACGGTCGAGCAGTTCCCCGACCTGATCGGGAAAGCGCGAGTCGAGCAACGTACGCACCGAGAGGTTGACCGCGATCGAGAGTGGGCGGTCCGCGTCGGCCCACTGCCGGCAGCGGCGCAGGCCCTCGGTGAGCACCACCTCGGTGAGCCGCGAGAGTTGGCCGGTGTGTTCGGCGACCGCCACGAAGTCTTCCGGCGCCACCTCGCCGTGCGTCCGGTGCTGCCAGCGGGCCAGGCACTCGACGCCGACCAGGTGACGATCGGAGAGCATGACCTTGGGCTGGAAGTAGACCTCGAGCTCGCCGTGGTCGAGGGCCTGGCGCAGGTCGGCGGCGATGCCGAGGCGGCGGACCGCGCGGGACTCCAGGGCGGGATGGAACAGCTGCACCCCGTACGGAAGCACCTTGGCCGCGTTGGCCGCGAGCTCGGCCCGTTGGATCAACGTCTCCGGATCGGCGCCGTGGTCGGGGTAGACCGCCACGCCGACCGCCGTGTCCACGTCGAGCGTGAGCTTGCCGACCGTCATGGGGCCGCGCATCTGCTCGCGCATCTCGGTGGCGAGTTGGACCGTCGCCTCGGTGCTCTCGGCCCGCAGGGTGATCACGAACTCGTCGCCGCCGATCCGGCCGACCAGGGCGCCCGGCCCCGCGATGCCGCGCAGCCGGCCGGCCACCTCGGCCAGCAGCTTGTCGCCGGCCCCGTGGCCCATCGACTCGTTCACGTCGCGCTGGCCGTCCACGTCGAAGAGCAGCACCGCCACGACGTCGTCCTCGGCGTGCACCTTGACCGACTCGGCCAGCGCGTCGGTGATCCGGCGACGGTTGGGCAGCCCGGTAAGCCGATCGTGGTACGCGTCGTAGCGCAACCGGTCGACGAGCCGGGAGTTTTCGACGGCGACGGCAGCATGCGCGGCGATCGTCTCGAGCACCTGCACGTCGGCGTCTCGGAAGGTACGGGTGTCACCGAGCCTGTTGATGGCCTCGAGCGTGCCGATCTGAGTCTGGCCGGAGCGCAGCGGCACCACCACGACATCTTTGATCTTCGTGCCGCGCAGCTCTCCGCGGAGTTCGTCGTTCTGACTGAAACGCGGGCCCACGGCCAACGTGCGCCCCTCGACGACTGCCCGTTTCCGCACCGCGGCCGGCGTGGGCGAGAGGTCCAGCAGCCCCACGTTCTCCACCCGGGCGGTCAGAAGCACCTCAGGGTGCCGGCCCTGCGGCGCAAGCCACAGCGTCGCGTACTCCGAGCGCATCAGCGCGCGGACTCGGCCGAGCAGCACGTCAGGCAGGCCGACGCTGCCCTCGTCGCGAACCGCCTTGGTGAGCTCGTAGACGTCGGCGAGCGTCCGGTGCTGGCGGAAGAAGTCGGCGAACGACCGGAGCATCAGCATCAGCGCGACGACCAGCGCGGACAGCAGCAGCGCGGACCATTTCGTGAACTCCAGCGCGACCAGGAAGACCAGGCCGAGAACGGCGTTGACGCTGGTGATCACCAGCGCCGGCAGCCCACCGCGAAGAACATCCTGGCCGGCCCGGTTGCTCTGCACCACCGTCATCACGGCGGCGATGCTGAACAGGTCGACCAGGGTATTGACGATCAACGCGGCGAAGAGGATGCCCCAGGTGCCCGGCCCGGCCCCACGGATCTGCGGCAAGGCGACGATCACGAGGGAGGCCGCGGAAATGCTCGCGGCGTACTTGGCGACGTTGAACCACATCTTGGCGGGCATCATCACGTTCGAGCGCGCCAGCTGGGTGGCGATGACCGCGGCGGTGACGACGACCGTGACCATCACCGGCGGCAGGTAGAAGAGCGCGAGCACAAACGGCACTTCGGTGACGATGATGCTGAACGTGCTACGCCGGATGACGACGTTGAAGACTCCGACATACGCCACGCAGATACCGCAGAAGGCGAGCAGACCCTCGAACCAGAAGCGGTACCACAGCGGATCGTGGAGCCAGAAGATCGCGGTGCAGGCCGCGGCGAACAAGGCCAGCGGGAGGGTGATCAGCCATGCGTTCCGCGGAGAACGCCGCCCCGATCGAGGACGCCTGACCATGTCGCTCCCTCGTCAATCGGCGCCCGACGACGCCAGACTGGCGTCCAAGCGAACCTTAGTCCCACTCCAGCGAGAGGCTGGTGAAGTCGTCGACGGCGGAGGTGTGGCTCTGTCCGTGCAAACCAGCGGCAACCACGCCGCCGAAGACCACGGCGAGCACGAAAACCAAGCCTGCTAGGCGGCCCAGCTTCCTTGCGGACATGTCGGCTCCTGCGATGTGTTACGCGCAACGGTGGGGGGTCACATGATGGTGCCACACCTGGTGTGCGACGGGCAGCGTCCATCGGCGCGTCGAAACCGCACATCCCGAAATCCTGACCGAACGGCTGAGTTACGGCGCGAATTCCTCGTCGGAAAATTGACAGCTTTACGCAGGATATAACCGGAGAAGTGAGGGCAATTCGCATCCCCTGCGTCAAGATGACTTGACGTCAGGAGGGCCTGACGGCAAAACTGGGCCACATGGCTTCACCGGACGAACTGGAGCGACAGCACACGCTCTCGACCGCCACAACTCGGTATGACGAGCTGAGGATGCGCGACGCCCTGGCCTCGATGCGGGGCCACGGCGAGGCCCCACCGCTGAGCAGAGAGGAGTCTCTGGAGATGATCGCCCTCAGCGAGGTGGTCATCCGCAAGGCGGGCTACGGCCGGCAGGCGATGGTTCGATCGGCCCGCGGCACGGGCGCCACCTGGACCCAGATCGGCGCCGCGCTGGGCAGCAGCAAGCAGGCGGCGTGGGAGGCGCACAGCCGGTGGATCGACGAGCAGGCCCGCCAGAACGACCGCACCGGCTACGAAGGACTCGACCGAGGCCAGGCCGACACCGCACGCGGCCTCGCCGGCCGCCCCGACTGACCTCCTCCGGCTGGGCCTACTTGCTCGAGAAGCCCAGCTTGAGGCCGAAACCGATGAGCACCGCGCCGGTCGCGCCGTCGACGGCCCGCCGCGCCGACGGGCGCTGGAGATGTCGACGCAGAGCCCGCGCCCCGGTGATCACCAGGGTGAACCAGATCAGTCCCTCGACATCGTGGACCAGCGCCAGCAGGACGCCCACCGCGATCGGCGCGGCGCCGGCCGGGATGAACTGCGGCAACACCGCGACGTAGAAGGCGCCGACCTTCGGATTGAGCAGGTTGGTCAGCAGCCCGCGCCCGAACGTGTTCCACAACGTCGCCTGCCGGCTCTCCGCCTCCGGCGCATCGGCCGGCAGGGGGCCGCGACGCACCGCGCCGAGGAGCATCCGCACGCCCAGATAGATCATGTACGCCGCGCCGGCCGCCCGCAGGAGCAGATAGCCCGTCTCGGAGGCGGTGAGCAGCGCGGACACCCCGACGGAGGCGGCAGCGCCCCAGGCGAGGGCCCCGGCACCGACTCCGAACGCTGTGGCGAAGGCTGCCCGGCGGCCCATCGTGACGGCGCTGCGCAGCACAAGCGCGGTATCCAGGCCCGGCGTGATGGTCAGCAACGCGCCGAGCACAGCGAACGAAAGAACCGCATGCGTCAGATCCACGCACAGTTCCTACTCGCTGCGCGCCCCCGTCCGCTATTTCTGGCCGGCCGAGCGGCGGCCCCGGGGGCGGAAGCGGGCCACTGCCACGCCGACCAGGGCCACCGCGAGCAGCGTGGTCACCAGCGCCGGAAGACGGCCGGGCAGGCTCGAACCGAGCACCACCAGCACCAGCGCCACCCCGAACAACAGGTGATAACACCCGGCATCCCGCACGGTGCGAAACACGCGGGCGGTCACGGCCGGCGCGCGACCGGTGACGAGGATCTGCACGCCGAAGATCGCCAGCGCCAGCCCGATCGCCCCGCCGATCACAACGGTCCACGCACCGGTGTTCACAGGCCAAGTCTGCGGCCCGGCGGTAGCAGATCAGCGGTAATCGGCGTACTGCTCCCGACAAGACCGTAACCAGCGGCCGAGCCCCGAACGACGACTGAAACCCGCAGTGCGTGCCAACCCGTGAGCTATTCGCGGATTCCGCACTGAGGTTCGCAGTTCGCGGCCCGTCCCACGCCGGGGGACGGGCTTTCGTCGTGTCCGGAGTACCGTCGATCTCGGCGGCTGGTCGTAGCGGCCGGCCTCCCACCCTGACCGCTACCAGGGAAGCGCTGATGACCGACATGGCCGACCGGTTCGCCGCCGAGCTCCTGCGGATCAAGACGGAGCGCGGTCTCAGCTACCGCGTCCTGGCAGAGATCACCAACTTCAGCGCCTCCTACGTTGAAGAGCTCGCGAAGGGCAAGAAGCCGCCGAACGCCGCCGTCGCCACGCGGTTCGACGAGATGCTTGAGACCGGCCGGCTGTTTGCCGAGATCCTTCGACCACCGGAAGATGATGACGCGGACGCCGAGCTTGAGGCGATCGAACTGGTGCGGCGGGTTACGGCGTCGGACGTGAGCCCGGAGACACTCGATCGGCTTGAGCGCGTCGTGGACTCGATGGCTAGGGCCTATGCCACCACCCCGCCTGAGCGGCTGTTACCGCGTGTCCGCAGGCATCTCGCCTACGTCGACCGGCTCGTCGATGCCCGCAAGACCCTGGAGCTGGGGCGTCGGCTGCTGGTGATCGGCGGTTGGCTGTCGCTACTACGGGCGACCCTGCACATCGATCTACGCCAGGTCAACGCGGCGACCGCCCACCTTGAGGCGGCGGTCGAAATGGCTGGTCAGGTCGGGAACGAGGAGATCGGTGCCTGGTGTCTGGAGACGCGGGCCTGGCAGGTGCTGACGGCTGGCGACTACCGGCAGGCTCTTGAGTTGTCTCAGCATGCTCAGGTGGTCGCGCCGGCGGGAAGTTCGGTCCTCGTGCAGGCGACGGCGCAGGAAGGCCGGGCGTGGGCTCGGCTGGGTGACCGGGTAAAGACCGGCGAGGTTCTGGGCCGGGTCGAGCGGCTCGCGGGGAATCGGGCACGGCCGGAGCACCCCGAGCATCATTACCAGTACGACCCGGCGAAGGCGCATTCGTACGCGGCGACGACGTTGGCGTGGTCTGGTGACCCGGCGGCCGTATCTGTTGCGCGGGATGTGATCACCGAGTTGAAGCAGGAAGGCGCCCGGCCGCGCCGGGTCGCGTCGGCGCAGCTCGATCTGAGCCTCGCACTGCTTGCCGCGGAGAGACCGGACGAGGCTGCCGCCGAGGCTCGGCAGGCGATCAAGTCGGGCCGGATCGTGCCGTCGAACTGGTGGCGGGCGGACGAGGTCCTTTCGGGTGTACTGCGTTCGGGGATTCCGGAGGCGGAGGAGCTCCGTCAGTTCGCCGAGGAGTATGCGCCGCGCCCCTTGACCAGGTAGGTGGTGTCCGCTGATTGCGGACGGGCGGGCGGGTTTGGCGGACGCCGAGCTACTCCACATTGCGTGATCGTGAGTCCACGATCAGCAGTGAAGGCGGCGGGCGGTTGCCCGCCGGAATGTCACCGTCCGTCGCCTTCCCTCGTTCGCGACTGGGGAGGCATGGATGCCGTTCTCGATACCCTTCCGCCGGCTGCTCTGGCAGCGGCGCATCGATGCCGCCGGCGTCTGGCAGGAGGCCACGCGCCGGGAGGCCGCCGAGCATTCCGAGGCTGTACGGCGGATTCTCGCCGAGGCGTCGCAGATCCCCGACCCGGTGCGGGGTGACCGATGACCGGCGACGGCGGGCACGGCCGGCGCTGGACGTGGTGGTACCCGTTGCGCTGGGTCTGCCGGTGCGGCTCGGACGCGTACCCGTGCGCCATGCTGCGGATGCAGGAGCGCGAGCGCGCCGAGACCCGGGAGGCGCTGGAGCGGTACGACGACGGCCTTGCGGCGGCCCGGGAGTGGCAGGCCGAGATGCGTCGGCGCTGGGACGGTGCGTGATGTCCCTGATCAACGACGAGCCCGAGGGGCTCAGCACGCTGTACCACGACGAGGCAGCGTGGGACGACTACGACAGCCAGGACCAGGACCTGCGGCGCGCACGATGGGCCGCAATGGTCGCCGGCTGGGCGCTCGGCCAGGACGACATGGTGCAGAAGATGCTCGGCCCGTTGCCCCTGGCCGAGCTGATCGACCTCGACGCCTCGCTTACCAGCCTGCGCGACGAGGTACGCCAGGTGGTCGCGCGGAGGGACGCCCCGCGGACCAGGCCGTCCGCGTCGCCCCTGAAAGCGGCCTGGTGATGTGCCGATCTGTGCCCGCGATCTCGGCGGAGTGCTCCGATACTGGTCACGGGCATGATCGGGCGCGTACTCAGCGGTAGTTGGTGAACTGCAACGCGACCCCGAAGTCCTCCTGCTTGAGCAGCGCGATCACGGCCTGCAGGTCGTCACGCTTCTTGCCGGTGACCCGCAACTGGTCGCCCTGGATCTGCGCCTGCACGCCCTTGGGACCCTCGTCGCGGATCTTCTTGCTGATCGCCTTGGCCTTGTCGGCCTCGATCCCCTCGATGACCTTGCAGTCGACCTTGTAGGTCTTGCCGGACTGGCGAGGCTCGCCGGCCTCCAGCGACTTCAGCGAGATGTTCCGCTTGACCAGTTTCTCCTTGAACACGTCGAGCGCCGCCGCGGCCCGCTCCTCGGTCTCGGACGTGATCGTCACGCCCTCCTCCCCCGACTTGGCGATGCTGGTGCCGGTGCCCCGGAAGTCGAACCGGGTGCCGAGCTCCTTCTCCGTCTGGTGGAACGCGTTGTCGACCTCCTGCCTGTCGACCTTGCTGACGACGTCGAAGGACGGGCTGGCTGCCATGATCGGACTCCTGCGGCTGAGGTGGATCGATGTGAGCGGGAGGTCGCTGACCGGCCTCCGACATGCCGACCGTACCCGGTTGCGGATCGGGTCGCCGATACAGTTATCCTGTTCTCCGCTGCCGAGGGAAACCGCGGCGGCGTGCCCAGGCGGGTTGCCCGAGCGGCCAATGGGAGCGGACTGTAAATCCGTCGCGAAAGCTTCGAAGGTTCGAATCCTTCACCCGCCACACGCAGTACCCAAGGCCCCTCACCAGCCAAAACGGCAGGGAGGGGCCTTACTCATGAGTCCAGCCATGAACAGCCGTTCACGGGTAGCCACGGAGAATACGCGGAGATTTCCGTGGCCTTGTCAGACGGCCTCGGGCCACCCTTCCTGCTCCGCCATCGCTCGTTGGACGTCGAGGCGGGGATCCTGGAGCACCGGCCTGAGCTGGCCGAGGAGCCGGAAGGCAAGTAGTCCTTACTGATTCTTCAGTGTCGGGGTCAGCGGATTTGGTAGCTTGTGGACGGCTATCGGATCGGTCCAACTCCGGCACCCGCCACGCGAACCGATCCCCCGGGTCGCATCGAGGGACTGCCTCTCGGATCGTGGACACCCGTCCCGGATCCTGGCCTGCGGCTCAGATGCTGGACGGTCCTCCCACGATCCGGACCCAACCCGAACCCAAAACAGTATATTCCGGTCACGAATGCAGGCCGAAGCCTCGATCTTGTAGCGCACATCCCGCCGAGCGACCCCAACTCCACAACCTTTGCCGATCGAGCTGGCCACCGTGGCCCGCGCGGCCGCTGCCCGGGGACTGGACGGCCGGGATGCGCGACAGCGACCGCTGCAGCCGATCTCATCGGCAAAGGCTGCGGAAACGCACTTCGAGGGCCGTCCAGCGGCTGTGGTCAGTGGGCTCGGGAGAGGCGGTCCTCGACCTCCGTGCGCAGGCCGGCGGGGAGCGCCTCGGCATCGAGCAGGCGGGCCAGCGAGGACGGGTCGAACATGTAGACGTGGAAGGCCTCGGCGACGCTGACGCTGCGCGCCGGGCGGTGGACTATCTCGACCCGGTCGCCGGCGCTGACCTGGCCGGGGGTCACGATCCGCAGGTAGGCGCCGGTGCGGTTGGCCTCGGCGAAGCGCCTCGTCCAGTGGGGCAGGGCCATCGTGGCCTGGAAGGTGACGCACGGGATGCGGCCGAAGGTGGGCTGCAGCTCGAGTTCCGCTCCGATCCGCCAGACCTCGCCGATCAGGGCGCCGTTCACGTCGAGGCCGACGGTGGTCAGGTTTTCGCCGAAGAGGCCACCGGGCAGCGTCTGGCCCAGTTCGGCCTCCCACCAGTCGTAGTCCTCCCGGGCGTACGCGTAGACCGCCTGCTCGTCGCCGCCGTGGTGCTTCACGTCGCCGATCGAGTCGCCGACCAGCCCGCTGTGCAGACCCACCCGTTTCGGGCCAGGCGGGCGTACCTCGACCGGGTGATCGACCGGTCGCTTGTCGATGCCCGTCATGTCCAGGCCCTTCGCCGGGTTGGGTCGGGGGACGGCCACGTTCACGGAAAGAATCTTCATGCGAAGTCCACCACCGTTCGGTCCTCCATCGGCCGGTAGCCCAGCCGCTGGTAAAGGGCGTTGCTGGTCGGGTTGGCCAGGTCCGTGTTGAGCACGACGTCGTGGGCGCCGCCGGCCAGGGCGGCCCGGGTGGCCACCGTGGTCGCGGCCCCGGCGTAGCCCTTTCCGCGCTCGTCGGGCGGGGTGTAGACGTTCAGGATGCGGATCATGCCGGCCTCGGGGCGGGACCGGATCACCATCGAGACCGGCTCCCCGTCGACCTCCCAGAGGGTGACGAGGCCGTCGGCGATGCGTTCGTCGACCACCGTCGCGAGGTCGTGGGCGGTCTCCCCGATATAGGCGTACAGCTCGTGCAGCCAGCGGGTCGCCACCTCGCGGTCGTCGGGCTCGCCCTGGCGGGCCTGGCCGGGCGGCCGCACCGGCGGCGGGGTCAGGGTGTCGAGCCGGTAGAGGCGGGTGCGCATGCGCACGGTGGCCGTCGCGCCGGTGCGGCGGCGCCACTCGTCGACGAACGCCGCGGCAGCGCCGGCCAGCATGTTCACCCCGGTCAGCGGCCGGTCGGCGAGCAACTCGACCGCCGCGGTCGCCGCCTCACGCGGGACCTCACTGAACATCATCGGGTACGGCGGGGTCTGCAGCAGCACCCCGGCGACGACCTCCGACGGCGTACGCCAGATGCCGAAGAGAGGGTCTTGAGACCCGTACGCGTGCGGGCCTCTGCGCCGCAACGTGTCGACCAGGGTGAGCAAGGTGGTGTGCTGGACCGGCCGGGAGCGCAGGAAGTCTCCGGCGGTCTCGGCGAATTTCTCGACGTCGCCGGTCAGGTCCCAGGCCATGCCCCATCCTCGGCCGGGACCCGGTCAGATTGCACCTGATTAACGGAACCAGGCCTTCGCGACCCGGGCCAGGGTGTCCCGGCGGGTGGCCGGGTCGAAGACGGTCCCGGCGAGGATCAGCTCGTCCGCCCCGGTGCGCTCGACCAGCGTGTCCAGCCCGTCGACCACCTCGTCGGCGGTGCCGGCGTACTGCGTTCCCGGCAGCGAGTCGAGCAGGCCGCGGTCCAGATCGGAGAGTTCGGCGGTGGCGGCCGCCTCGGGCGAGACGATCGGGCCGAGTCGCCCGGTGCGCAGGCTGAGCGCCATGATCCGGCTGGGTCCGGCAAGGAATCGCGCCTCCTCGGTGGTCTCCGCCGCGATCACCGAGGCGCTGACCATGACGTGCGGTCGCGGGTGTCGCGGGGAGGGCTGGAAACCGGAACGGTAGAGCCGCAGCGCGGCGTCGACATCGGAGCTGGTCGCGAAGTGGTAGGCGTAGCAGAACGGCAGGCCGAGGGCGGCCGCGACCTGCGCGCCGTACGTCGAGGAGCCGAGCATCCACACCTCGGGGAAGGTCGACGGCGCCGGCGTGGCACGGAGCCTGCCGATCGGTTCGCTGTCGATCCGCTCGTCGCCGAGCAGTGCCAGCACGGTCTGCAGGTGCTCGGGGAACTTTTCGACCGTCAGGTAGGGCGAGACGCCGCGTAGCGCGGCCGCGGTGGCCTGATCCGTGCCGGGCGCCCGGCCGATGCCGAGGTCGATCCGGTGCGGATGAAGCGCCTCGAGGAGGGCGAACTGCTCGGCGACCACGAGGGGCATGTGGTTGGGCAGCATTACGCCGCCCGAGCCGACCCGAATGGCCTTGGTGACCGCGGCGACCGCGGCGATCAGCACCGGCGGCGCGGTGGAGGCCACGGCCGGCATGTTGTGGTGCTCGGCGACCCAGAAGCGGGCATAGCCGAGCTCGTCGGCTGTCCGGGCGGTCTCGATCGTGCCTCGCAGCGCTTCGGCACTGCTGTGCCCGTCACGCACGGTGGCCACGTCGAGGACGGAGAGCGGAACACGCGATGTCACCAGCCGACCATAACGCGGTGGGCGGCCGCGACATCAACGGCCGCTAGCCGGCGTCGCGCCGTTTCTGGCGGCGGATCGTCTGGACGCCGACGGTCACGGCGCCGAGCGCGGCGCCGGGGACCAGCATCCACACCGGCCAGGGGTAAACGTCGCCGGAGACGCTGACCGCGACCAGGACGTAGATCACGAGGTTGACCGCAGTGAGCGCGCCCCAGATGGTCCAGAGCACGAGCAGGGCCGTGGGCAGCCGCCGGGCCGCGCGGCGGGCGGCGGCCTCCTGGCGGGCGTGCACCTCGGCGGCGCTCACCCCGGGCCGCGGCAGGTCGGCGACCACCAGGAGCAGCTCCGCGTACGTCCGGGCGGCGTAGGCGTGGCCGACGCGATCGTCGTATTCCTGTAGCGACAGCCGGCCCTCGTCCAGTGCGGACTTGAGCTGGTCGGCGATTTTGTGACGGTCGGCGTCGGCGGCGCGAAGCGTCTCGACCGGCTCTGACCCTTGGTTGGGACCGGTGACCTCTTTCGGCATCGGACGCTCCTTTACGCACCCCCGTCGATCGGGTCAGGCTATCCGAGGCCGGGCACCCGACGTCAGGGGGAAAAACCATGAGACTGCGCCCGAGAGGCGACGAACCCATCCGGTACGACGAGGTCCTCGCCGGCTTGCGGGCCGCGTACGACGGGGACGCCTCGCGGCGCGACGCCATGGTCAAGCCGGACTGGAAGCTCGACGAGCGGGTGGCGTTCCTCGACCGGTTGCGGGCGGCGGAGGCGAAGACGCTGCTCGAGGTCGGCGCGGGCACGGGGCAGGACAGCGCGTACTTCCAGGCGGAGGGCCTCGACGTGACCGCGGTGGACCTCTCCGGCGCGATGGTCGAGCGGATCCGGGCGAAGGGCGTGCCGGCGTTCGTCCGCGACGTGCTGCGCCTGGGCTTCCCGGCGGGCTCGTTCGACGCCGTGTACACGTTCAACGCGCTTCTCCACGTACCGAATGCCGATCTCGCCGAGGCGTTGCGCGCGATCCACGCCGTGCTCAGGCCGGGCGGGTTGTTCTTCCTCGGGGTCTACGGCGGCGCCGCCGAGGAGGGCGTCGCCGACGACTTGCAGGGCCTGGCCAGGTTCTTCTCGTTCCGGTCAGATCAAGATCTGCTGGGGTACGCGAGGGAACAGTTCGACATCCGGGACTTCCACGTCTACGACGGTGGGCCGAACGACCGCTTCCAGTCGCTGACCCTGGTACGGCCGTGACTCAGGCGGCCTCGGCGGCGATGGCCCGGCTCAGGCGGTCCGCGGCACGCCGGTCGGCCCGGGCGATCGAGCCGTGCGGCACCGCCGCGATCAGCGCTGCGGCGAGCAGCACGACCGCCGCGAACAGAAACGCCCAGGGCAGCCCACCGGGCCGGTCGACGATCGCGCCGGACACGGCGCCGCCCGCGGCGCTGCCCGCGACCGAGACGGTCACCACCCAGGTGTACGCCTCGTTGAGCATCGCCGCCGGGGCGAGTCGACCGACCAGATTGGTCTCCACGGTCAGCGCGGGAGCGATCGTGGCACCGCCGACCACCAGCGCGAGGCCCAGGTAGAGCGGGCTCGGCATCAGCGCCAGCGCGGCGAAGCCCACCGACACCGCGCCGAGCAGCCAGGCGAACTGCCGCGGCAGCGCCATCGACGGCCGGCGGGTGCCGAACCAGATGCCGCCGGCGGCGCTGCCCAGGCCCCAGACGCCGAGCAGGAAGCCGCCCAGGCTGTCGCCGCCGCCGTGCCGGTTGGCGTAGGCCGGCACGATCACCCCGGCCGAGCCGAACGCGATGCCGAGCGCCGCGATACAGAGCAGCAGCGCAGGGAAGCCGCCGACCTTCAGCGGGCCGAGACCCTTGGTCGCGTCGTCGAACTCGGGCCGCCGCCAGCGCCGCATGACCGGCAGCCGGGCGATCGAGATCGTCCCGGCGAAGGTCGCCACCGCGGCGGCCACCAACGCCGACGACGGGCCGCCGGTCAGCACCACGAAGGCGGCCACCAGCGTCGGCCCGAGCACGAAGACCAGTTCGAAGAGCGAGGTTTCCGCGGCCATCGCGGCGGCCCGCAGGTGGTGCCGGCCGCCGGCGACGTCGGTCATGTCGGTCCAGGCGCGGCGGATCGCGGCGGTCAGCGGTGGGTAGGTGACACCTGCCAGGGCCGAGACCACGAAGATCCACGGGAGCGCCGGAGCGCCGCCGCGGCTCGCCACCAGCAGGCCGGTGAGGGCGAGCGGGTGCAGCACGGCGGTGGCGAGCAGGATCGGCGACGGGCCGATCCGGTCGGCGAGGCGGCCCGCGACCGGGCTGAGCGCGGCGCCGGCCAGCGCGTAGACGCCGCCTGCCAGGCCCGCGGCCGCGTAGCTGCCGGTGGCCTGCTGGACGAGTAGGAGCAGCGCCAGCGGGGTCATGCCGATGCCGAGCCGGGCGAGGATGCCGACACTGAGCAGGACCCGTCCGCCCGGCAGCTGCCACACGCCAAGGTACTGACGCAACGCGGTCAAGGGGTCCCGCCTCCTTCGGTCAGGGCGCCGGCCAGGTCGGGGCAGACGTCGCTTGGTAACGAGTCAAACAGCCTTTGACCGTAACGCCTCCGGCTCGTGAAACACACCCGTAATAGATCGGTGTCATCGAGCACACAGCAGGGAGGGCCGCCGTTCGGCGGCCCTCCCTCGGGCGGTTACGGGGGCCGGCAGCGGGAGACGCTGCGCGCCGTACTGCGTCGACTGTGAGTTGGCTGGAGACCGGGTCAGGTCAGGGACGTGAACAGCAGCTGAGGGACGAAGCCGAGGGCCACGGCGACGGCCGCGGCGGCGATCAGCGCGGCGGCGACCGGTGCGGTCACCGGCAGGCGCGGGTGGGTCGCGGCGTCCAGCAGGTCGGGGTCGGCCACCGCGATGCCGACCCGGGGCGCGGACGAGTAGAGGACGGCGGCAGCGCGCACGTAGTAGGCCAGCGCGATCACGGCGTTGAGCGCGACCACGCCGGCCAACCAGCCCCAGCCACGGTCGATGAGCGCGTCGACGACGGTCACCTTGGCGAAGAGGCCGGCCAGGCCCGGCGGCAGTCCGGCCAGCCCGGCCAGGGCCAGCACCAGGGCCGCGCCCGGCCACGGTGACCGGCGGCCGGCCCCGCGATAGCCGACGATCTCGCCGCCGTCCGCCCCCGCCGGGCGCAGGGCGACGACCACGCCGAAGGCGATGAACTCCAGGACCACGAAGAAGACCGCGTACGCGATGGCCGCCCGGATCCCGGCGGCGCCCAGCGCGAGCGCCGCCAGGATGTAGCCCGCCTGGGCCACCGACGACCAGGCCAGGAGGCGGACCATCCGGGTCTGGCGCAACGCTACCAGGTTGCCGACCGTCATCGTCAGGACGGCGAGCACGGCGGTCACCGGGCCGGCCTCGAGGCGGGAAACGACCGCGGCCAGGGCGAGGACGCCGCCCAGCTTCGAGGCGGTCGACAGGTACGCGGCGACGGGCACCGGCGCGCCGTCGTAGGTCGGCGGCGCCCAGGCGTGCAGCGGCACCGCGGCGACCTTGAAGGCGAACCCGACCACGAGCAGCGCGACCCCGACGCCTGCCACCGGAGCGGCCGGGCCGAAGCCGCCGACCAGCCGGCTCAGGTGCAGCGCGCCGGTCGCGGCGTAGTTCAGCGCCGCGCCGAGCAGGGCGATCGCCGTGGAGATCACGCTGATCAGGAAGAACGTCACCGACGCCGAGGCGCCCGCGGTGCTGACCCGCTCGCGCGGGGCGAAGCGGCGCAGGCCGACCAGGACGTAGAGCGGCAGGGTCAGCGTCTCCAGGCCGACGATCAGGGTGATCAGGTCGCCCGCGTAGCCGACCACGACGCCGCCGGCCATCGACGAGGCGAGCAGGAAGCAGAACTCCCCCGGCGGCGCGACGCCGAGCCGCAGCGCCGGAACCGAGAGGGCGAGGACGCCGGCGGTCAGCCCGGCGAAGAGCACGGTCGCGACGACGGCCGGCGGGCTGGGCGCCCAGGAGCAGACGCCCGCGGCCGAGCAGAAGGTGGCCGCATGGTGGCCGCCGACGACGATCGCGCAGACGGCGGTGGCCAGCGCGCCGAGCAGCACCGAGCCGAACACGGCCGCGCGCTTGCCGACGGCCAACTCGGCTATCAGCGCCAGCAGGGCGGTCCCGCCCGCGGCGTAGAGCGGCAGCAGCGCGACGTGATCGATCATCAAGGGGCTCCGGTCAGCGCGAGCATGGGGGTGCTGGTCGCCACCAGGACCAGGCCGGGCGCCAACCCGACGGCCAGGACCAGGACGATCAGCGGGGCCCAGGCGAGCCACTCCGCGCCCGCGATCGCCGGAGACGCCAGCCGTACGACCGGGGTGGCCGGGCCCTGCGTGACCCGGCGCAGCAGGCGCAGGAAGTAGGCCGCGGTCAGGGCGCCGCCGATCGCGGCGAGGACCGCCAGGGTGACCCACAGAGGTCCGCCGCGCTGGACCGCGCCGACCACCGCGAACGCCTCACCCCAGAAGCCGGCCAGGCCGGGCAGCCCGAGTGAGGCGATCGCGGCGAAGCCGAGCAGGCCGGCCAGCCGCGGCGCGGCCTCGCGCAGGCCGCTCAACTCGGCGAGCTCGCCGGTGTGCGTCCGGTCCTTGACGGCGCCGGCCAGGAAGAACAGCAGGCCGGTGATGAGGCCGTGCGCGACGTTGCCGAGCAGCGCCGCCTGCAGCCCGGTCACCGTCAGGGTGGCGATGCCGAGCAGGACGAAGCCCATGTGCCCGACGCTGGAGTACGCGATCAGCCGCTTCAGCTCGGTCTGCCGGAGGCAGATCAGCGATCCGGCGAGGATCGCGGCCGCGGCCAGGACGCCGAGCGCCGGCGACGCCCACGCGGCGCCCTGCGGCGCGACGCCCACGCCGATCCGGATCAGGCCGTAGGTGCCCATCTTGAGCAGGACGCCGGCCAGGATCACCGAGCCGACCGTAGGGGCCTGGGTGTGCGCGTCGGGCAGCCAGCTGTGCAGCGGCCAGAGCGGCGCCTTCACCGCGAAGGCGACCGCGAACAGCGCGAACGCGACGCACTGCGTGGTGCGGCTGAGCCCGGCGCCGCCGTGCAGCGCGAGCAGGTCGCCGGTGCCCGCGGCGGCGACCACGGTCAGCACGCCGAGCAGCAACACCACCGAGCCGAAGAGCGTGTAGAGCACGAACTTGCGCGCGGCGGCGCGGCGCCGGTCGCCGCCCCAGCCGGCGATCACCGCGTACATCGGAAGGAGCACGACCTCGAAGAACAGGAAGAACAACACCAGGTCGAGGGCGAGGAAGGTGCCCAGGATGCCGACTTCGAGGACCAGGAGCAGGGCCACGAGGGTACGCCCGGAGCCACCCTCAGGGACCTTCCAGATCGTGTACGCGCAACAGAGCAACGTCAGCAGCGCGGTGAGCACGACCAGCGGGTAGGACACGCCGTCGACGCCGAGATGGAAGTCGACGTGCAGGGCCGGCACCCAGGAGACGCGGTAGTCGATCCACGGGATCGCCAACATGCCGGAGCCGGCGATGGACAGCGTTCCGTAGGAGAACCAGCCCCGCGGCAACGTGCCGCCCACCGGCAGCAGCAGGGCCAGCAGGAAGGTGACGCCCGCGAAGCCGGTGGCCACGATGCGGGCCAGGCGCTCGGCGCGGGACGGGAACAGGGCGACCACGCCCGCTCCGACCGCCGGCACCGCCAGGACGGCGATCAGCAGCACCTGCCGCCACGTGATGCTCTGGACGAGGTAGTCGCTGTAGTTCACGAGACGGCTCCGTACCAGGCGGCGAGGACACCGAGCACCAGCGCGCCGGTGAACACGAGGATCGCGGCCCCAGGCAGGGCGATCCGGTGCGCGGAGTGCAGCAGCCCGCCGAGCCGGGTCGTGGTGTTGCCGGCGCCCTCGACGGCCGCGTCCACCACCCGCTCGTCGGCCGCGGCTACCAGCCAGGCCAGCGCGCGCACGGGCTTCACCACCAGGGCGCTCTGCACCGCGTCCAGCCGGAAGCCGGCTGCCAGCAGCGGCCGGGCCCGGCCCAGCGCCATCGCCGGGTCGACCCCGGGCGCGGCCCACCAGAGCCACCACGCCGTGCCCGCGCCGGCGGCGAGCAGTACCAAGGGCAGCAGCGCGGCCACGGTCAGGCGCGGAGCCTCGAGCCCGAGCGCGGCGCGGAAGCCGGGCGCGTACGCGGCCAGGCCGAGCAGAGCGGCCGGGATCGCGAGCAACACGATCGGCCAGCGCATCGCGCCGGGCGGGTCGTGCGGAACGGCGAGACGCGCGTACCGGGCGTCGTCGAAGCCGACCTCCCAGTCCGGCCCGTCGGCGCCGTGCTCGCGGGAGACGCCGAAGAACGCGCAGAGCAGCAGGCGGGTCGCGTACCAGGCGGTGACGCCGACCGCGAGCAGCCCGGCGAGCCAGACCACCCACCCGACCCAGGCCGGCGCCGGACCGCCTCCGCCGGTGGCGTGCGCCGCGGCGGTCAGCACGTTCTCCTTGGACCAGAAGCCGGCGAGCGGCGGCGCCCCGGCCAGCGCGCCGAGCCCGATCACGAACGACCAGAAGGTGACCGGCAGGTGCTCGCGCAGGCCGCCCATCCGCGACAGGTAATTGGTGCCGACCGCGTGGATCACCGAGCCGGCCGCGAGGAAGAGCAGGGCCTTGAACGCGGCGTGGGTGAGCAGGTGGAACAGCGCGGCGGCGGGCGAGCCGACGGCCAGCGCGCCCGTCATGTAGCCGATCTGGCTGACCGTCGACCAGGCCAGGACGCGCTTCATGTCGTCCTGGGCCATCGCGCAGAGCGCGCCCAGCAGGATCGTGATCGCGGCCATCACACCGAGCACGGCGAGCGCGGCCGGGGACTGGGCGTAGAGCGGGTACATCCGGAAGACCACGTAGACGCCGGCCGCGACCATCGTGGCGGCGTGGATCAGCGCGGAGATCGGGGTGGGGCCGGCCATCGCGTCCGGCAGCCAGGTGTGCAGCGGGAACTGGGCGCTCTTGCCGGCCACCCCGGCGAGCAACAGCACCAGCGCGGCGGTCAGCGTCGACGCCGGGTAGTGGTGGGTCAGCACGTCGCTGATCCGGCTGGTGCCGGCCTGGACGATCAGCAGGGCGATGCCGAGCAGGAAGCCGACGTCGCCCACCCGGGTGACCAGGAACGCCTTGACCGCGGCCGCCGGCGCCTCGGGCAGCCGCCGGTCGTGGCCGATCAGCAGGTAGGAGCAGGCGCCCATGACCTCCCAGCCGACCAGCAGGGCGATCAGGTCGCCGGAGGTGACGACCAGCAGCATCGCGCCGGTGAAGAGGCTGACCTGGGCGGCGTAGGGCGCGTAGCGGGAGTCGTCGTGCAGGTAGGCGATCGAGTAGATCTGCACGAAGAGCGCGACCACGCAGACGGCGAGCGCGACGTAGAGCGCCGCTAGCCCGGCGGAGAAGCTGAGCGTGACATCGATGCCGCCGAGGTTCACCCACGGTCGCTGGAAGTTGATCGGCTTCTGCCCGGAGAGCAGAAGCGCGACGGTCACGGTGAGTGCGGCGCCGGCGCCGGCGATACCGAGCGCGGCGGCCGGGCCGCGGTTGGTGTCGCGCCCGCCGCGGTCACCCGGCGGCAGGGTGAGACCCACGAGACCGAGCAGCAGCGGTACGCCCGCAACCAGCGTCAGCAGGGCCGAGGCGCTCACGTCGTGGCCTGCTCGCGCGCCTCGCCCGTGTCGTGCTCTCGGCCGGCGTCGTACTCCTGGCCGGTGTCGTACTCCTGGTCGGCCTCGTGCAGCGCGACCTCGTCGATCGCGACCTCCCTGCGCATACGGTAGAACTGCAGCACGATCGCCAGGCCAACGCCGACCTCGGCGGCCGCCAGCACGATGGCGAAGAGCGCGAAGACCGCGCCCGCGCGCGGCTCCGGCGGCACGTGCGACCAGGCCTCGGGCCGTACGCCGGCCAGGCCGGGCCGGATCGAGGCGTCCGCGGCCACGAAGATCAGGTTGACCGCGTTGAGCATCAACTCGACCGCCATCAGGACCAGGACCGCGTTGCGCCGGCGCAGGACGCCGTAGACGCCGAGCGCGAAGAGCAGGGCGGCGACCGCGTACGGGATGACGATGTGCATCAGGCGTCCGCCTTGCCGTCGCGGTCGCCGCCTGCGGGGTTGCCGTCGCCGTCCGCGGGATCGCTCTCGCCGAGCCGGGCGCGGCGCTCGTGCGCGCCGAAGACGACGTCGTGCGCCTTGCTCCTCAGGACCTCGTCGGCGGTCTTCGGGGCCTGGCCGGCGGTCTTCGGGGCCAGGCCGGCGCCCTTCGGGACCAGGTCGGTGCTCTTCTGCGCCTCGTCGGCGTCGGCCGCGGGCGGTGGCGTCGCCGACGGCTCGGCGTTCTCGCCTGCCTGGTCCGCCGCGGCTGCCTGGTCC
>Ga0307508_10002050_pt1 | contig 21778 bp, 28 predicted proteins | sample 9_EM_MG_FD_203089 | JGI IMG/M metagenome (GOLD analysis project Ga0307508, IMG submission 203089) | Populus trichocarpa ectomycorrhiza microbial communities from riparian zone in the Pacific Northwest, United States - 9_EM | ecosystem: Host-associated > Plants > Roots > Unclassified | place...
ACAAACAAACACACTGGGGTTGGTGTTTTTTTTAACCCCCCCCCCCCCCCCCACCCAAACCACCCCCCCCCCCCCCCCCCCCCCCCCCCGCCCCCCGTCGCGGAATTGCCTCCAACTCGCACTCCTTTTGGAGGAGAGAGCGGAGCGGGTGCTTCTCGTAAACACGGGCCCGTCCGTCCTGCGCGAAGGCGCCTTCCCCCCTACATATGCGTCTCGCCCAACTCGCGAAACATTCGCCCCTCACCCGCAGTCGCCAACACCTGCATCAAACCAGCCACTTGTAACTAGCCAGTAGTGGACCCAATTGTTGGAGACCCCACCAACACACTTATCTACTTATGTCCTCGCAATGCACCCCAGATATCCGTTCCGTGTTGGGCGAGGGACCTGCGCGATGGCAGGCGCAAGGAACCAAGCAAAGTCTCCGCCGGTTGGGGAAGTTCTGCTCCTCCATTCAACAACAGCAAACGGACACACGACCTTCCGTGTCGAGGAAAGCGTAGAAAAGTTTGTACACTGTTATCATGTCGACCAGGGCCATTATTGTCTAGTCTACATAGTCATCGCCATCAACTAGATATGTACTGTGGGAACGTACTACCTAACACACTAGAATGTGTTGATCAAAAAGATGATTGGCCAGAGATGCTAGAGTAAGTAGAGTATGTGCGATTCCAATTGACACCGCATTACACATCCCAATTGACAACCCTATCGACTCCCGTCATGTATACATCCTACTGACTCGCCACCACAAACCTGTCGACCACCCTGACCCAACACGCTGCCTTGATAAGCACAGTCTCGCAGTTCCTCCATTTCTCGCGTGAATTTTTTTTCCCCCATCACCTCACAGCTGTGCGCTTGGTTGTGGCGTTGCGGTGGTGGTGTGGCGCCGCCGGCATTGACTGGTTGAGAACCTCCTATATAGCTAGAGTACATAAACCCATTCCCCCCCCCCCTTTATTCATCAATCACGTGCGACCTTTATATAGATCATGGCGATGTATGATATGATGATACACACTCTTTCCCGTAGTCTGACCCAGGGGGGCGACTCGTTGCAGCTCCCCTCAGCCCCCTTAACCACTCTACGATGATCAAGTCCCGTACAATACATACAAACCCGACCATCAGCCAACCCCGAACGCAACGACGTGCCGGTCTCGCGAGGTGCACTGCACTGCACTCCACGACGGAAGATCTTGCATGTATGTATGTAGCTAGTTTTTGCATTGCAGGTGTGAAGAACCTTCCACCGGGGCGTCCCTTCTATTATGGTACACTTCCGGCGTTCCCCCGTTCCTTCTCCTTCTCCCTCCTCTAACATATCTAGTAAGTACATGTGTCCATTCCATCTGCCCCCTCTCTTTCTTTCTCTTTCTCTCTCTCTCTCTCTCGCTTTTCCCGAGCGGAAAGGGAACACATACACTCGCACAAAAAATTAACAACATGGAGATCATTACGGCCATTGGGGGATGGGGGGGGAGGGTTGTCAGATGCTGAAGAAAACTCCGGGGAAAATAAACGACAAAACGGATGCAAAAAATAACAAAACAAAAAACAAAGAACGTCGAAAACGAGAATGCCTTCCAAGTAACGAAGAGAAGCGAAGCAAGCATCGAGGGGGTGGCAAAAGAAAACTGGGGAAAAAAAGGAAACAAAAAAGGGAAAAATAAGATACGGCCCGAAACTCCTCCCAAAAGGAAATAATAATAAAAAAAAGGAAATAAAAAAGAGTAGAAATAAAAATAACGAAACGATGAGAACGGAAAGGGGAAACAAATGTGAGGAGACTAAGTGCAGATGCCGCCGGAAAGGAAAAAAAAAGAAAAAGAAAAAGAAAAAGAGACAAACGCTCAAAGCGAGAGCGAGAGAGATGATACCGACGGATGGGAAATGACGGCTCGGTGGAAATGAGGATGCGATCGCCAGGGCTCGGCTCGGCTGGGGGGAAAGAAATAGAATGTTGGTGATGGATGGTATCGTACGTCCGGGCGTCGGTTGGAGGTCAAGGCGCGGGCCGGACGGACCTTGCCGTCGCGGAGAGTCAACTCTCGCCCCCCCCCGCCGCCGCCGCCGCGCTGTGGGTTTGTCGCGTGTAGGATAGATAGATACAACTGCGACGAGAAAAGAAAGTCAAGAAAGTAAAGTCTCCTTTATTGTCTCCAGGGGTGGGTTTTTTTGTTGGGGTTGGGGCCCCGGGTTCCACCATCACGACTTGATCGTGACGGCACTAGCCGCCGAATCCTTCGCGTGTTTCCCCGACCGCCCGAACCTGAACGTCGCCTTCCAGAAGGCCGAGAACTGGACGAAGCCGCTCTTCTTCCTTTCCTTCTCCTTCTGCTGCTGCTGTGTCGTGGCGGTGACCTGCGTGACTTCCTGCACCATCATGCCCTTCGGCAGCGGCGGCAGCGGCCGATCGACGGAGCTCCCCCCGGAGGACGAGCCGGATCCGTGCGCGGTCCTGGGCCGCGGGAAAAGGCTGAGTCGTCGTTCCGTCGGCACGCTGCCGCCCGACGCGGTTTTCCCGTGTCCCGTCTTCGGCCGCTCCGAGATCGGGGGCGACGGCGAGCGGCGCTCGTGGCTGAGTCCCGACTTGGGGCACTCGACGGACGCCGTGTGTCCGTGCTGGCCCAGGCCGGTCTTCGGTCGCGGCGCGGGACTGAACCGGCCCAGCGTGGCGGCGGAGTCCCTCCGTTCGGCGCCGGGCGTTGGCGGCAACGACGAGCGCGCCGTGCATGCCGTCCGTGGGCGGGTGGGCGACGGCAGGACGTCGACGAGCGTCGGCTTCGCGAGGAGGAAGGCGGACGCGCGGTCGGGCGTGCGCGTCCTGACGACCGCGCGCTGCTCCACGCGGCGGATCTCGACCTGGCTGGCGCGCAGGTTGCCGTCCCCGCGGGCCGCGAGCACGGCGGAGTTCGGCGGCGGCGTATGCGTGGCCGACCGCGGAGGGTGCGCCGGCTGTGCGAGCGGCGAGACGGGCAGCGGCGATACGGCGCGCGCGGACAGGGCGGAGAGGCTGCGCTCGCAGTCATCGACGGCCCCGGCGGCGGCGACGACGACGGACGGCCGGCGGGAGTCCGGGTCGGCTCGCGGCGTCTTGGGCGGGCTCAGCAGCAGGAGGGAACACGATTTGCGGAGCTCCTTCTCTGTCGCTGGGTCGAGCGGCGGGACTATCGGCTGGCTGAAGTCTGATGGCGAGGCGAGGTCGGTTTGCTGCGATGTTTGGTCAGATACGAGGACTCTTCTCGGTCACGATGTGTTGGGGGCTTACAATTGGGGTCGGGCGTGATCCTGCGCGCTGTCTCATGGTGAAGGTGGTGGTGATGTGTTTTTGCGGCTACGTATGTAGTTTGTTGTATCTTCAATGGGTGGAACGTAATGTATTATTGGGGGGGCGGTCGTAAGGTAGTGGTAGTGGAGTGTTCGTTGCAAACGGGAGAACAGATCGAAAGAAACCCAACACGACTGGAGTAGCGGCGGGGGGGGGATGGCCACTAAAGGGTTAAATACTCCACTTCTCTACATGGCCAAAAGCGACAGGTTGTCTGAGGCATCCGCACCAGCACCTCCTCGTTCGTTTCTGGTCTGCGGAACGACACACCGCTAGACATCGTACGGGGTGGTGGGACCGACCATGTAGCGCAGGGCAGAGCGAGTCTAGCTTCACAGCTGGCTAGCTGCTGGCGAAGTGTGAGAGGCCGGGGTTGACGCAAATTGGCGGGGAAACGGTCTTAGGGGAAGGGAACACAGTTGAGCCCCCCCCACGGGCCACCGCGGGCCTTCCCAGTCCAGCTGGCGATGTCCATCGTCGACGGCGCAGATATGTATCTCGCTATCCAGGGTATGGTGTATGCACTCTACATATCTAGCCACGAAATCTCGTTTGCCCGGATGGTCCCCATTCACGGACGAGATCGTTCAAGGGCCACCCACCCACACACGTCCGTCCGAACACGACGTGTGACCTGACCTGACCTGACCTGCCCGGCCACCCTGATCGCCAAAGGGGGCGCGGAGGCCTGGTCGTCCGGCCCCCATCGCCGCTGTGCGATGAACGAACGAGCGCGCAAATCGTGCTATCCAGCCCCCCCGCCCAGCAATCAATCCCCATCTGCTCCGCCGGAACTGCTTGCAGCGCGTGGAGCGGAGTGGATGGAGCATCTATGATCTGTAGATATCTACATGCTATCCAGCATGCAGCTAGAGTTGGCGATGGCCCTTGACCGCGATCGATGTCGATATCGCGACACGAGGAGGGATTCCGCGCCGCCCCCAACTAATGCCTGGTGCTCGCTTCGACGCCTCCCACCGAGACGATGTCTCTGTCTCTGGCTGTCTCGCTCTCTCCCCCTTTCTTGCGTCCTCCGAGTCCCAATGGACGGCTGTCGGCAAACCCATTCCTGAGCCCCCTCCCCTTCCCGTCCCCGGCTTGGGTAACTGCATGCAGAAGTAAGTAACTATCGTATTTTCTTCCCTCTCCTGAAGAGATATGTGTATCTAGAAACACTACACATGCTGCATCGTGAGCGCCAAGGTGCTGTATGTGCTCCCACCATATCGGCTCTCCTTCCATGTCCCTGTCGTATCGTGCTTCGACTCCGACCCTTGATCCCGCACGAAACCTGCAGCGAGCGAGTGGGAGCCGACTCCGCAGATGGCCCCGTAATGCAGATATGGTATATACATATGTGCATACATAGTACGTAGTCCGCCCGTGGTGTATATATGTAATACGCCCATGCAACGTTGGACGCTGGCCCGTCCGCGGCTGTCCCCCAGCCAACGGTCCGGTGCGTGAGGCCGAAGTACCGTGCGGAGTGTGTATGTATGTATCTTCACGACTGGATCGCACAGCATTTCCCACTGCACCCATCCACGTCCCGAAGCCAATGCCCTCTCCCACACGGCCGCTGCGATCCAGTCGCCGCAACGAGGACGGCGAAGACGGGACAATTGCTCGTCCGAGTCTCGCCCGCCGCAGCAGGTAGCCATCACGAGAAAAGAAAGAAAGAAAGAAAGAAAAAAAAGGGGGGGGCTTCCCCTGGCAGCTTCGGTCTCTCGGCACCGCCGGGGGAGGGGGGGTTGCTGCAGCATGACGGTGATCGTCTCTATCTACTCGACACGGCCCTATCCCGACTAGCATGGTGCACATTCAGGGACCGGCGGCGGTGCTGCTGACCGCCACCGCCAACATCTCCGCCTTCCCCACGACGGACAGAACGAACGCCTTCCAGATGCTGTCCGCCCGTCCGCGGCTGCTTGCGAGTTGTCGGCGGAGTTTCGCATCCTCCGTGCGTGTTGTTGCCGGAGATGGATTCCCACAAAAGCAGCGAAAGGCTGCGAGATTGCGGTTCAGCTCCCAGATGCTGGGAACTGCGGAGCGCAGGATGCAGGGCCGACTTCGATCCGACCAGAAAATCGCGGCTGCGGCGTCCAGGCAGCAGATAACGGAACGAAACGGGGGGGGGGCTCCTCAATCACACGACGCGCTAGGTGTGAGGAGGAAGAAGAAGAAAAGAAAGAGAGAAAGAAAGAAGCAAAGAAAAAAGAAAAAAGAACGGCTAGTCTATGTATGTAGCTAGAGTAGAGCTGCCTCAGCTGGGATATAGATAGACATCCGAACCCACCCAACCCCACCCACCGACCAACCAGAAAAAATGATCGCGAGGGAACCCTCAGCTGACGCTACGCGACGACAATTTTGCGCAAAGTGGATCGGGTATCGAATCGAAAGCCATCCTCTCGATTGCAGTTCGTCCGATCCGGCGCGCATGCGCAGGTGCAGGTGCAACAGCACTTTCCGACGGCGAAAGCTCGCGTCATCGGGTCTTTCTTCCTTCTCTCCGCTCCTCTCCGGTGGATATCGTATCCAACTAACTATGTGCCTATGTATGTACCGTACAGTACTCCGCTCACATGAGTAGGTACATAGTTAACTGCGGGCTTGACGGAGGAAGGTGGCGTCCATCCCACCCCCCGCCCGGCGTTCAGTCTAGCTTTATATGTCCTCTACATAACTATCTAGCAACTCCTTCGGGCCAAGTCCAGCGCCTGCTAAGTAGATAGCTAGCACCCCCCCTCGGAACCCTGACAGTTTCGTAGGCGAGGCAGAAAGTCATCTGGATTGTACATACTTTGTATCAATCATACATATCACAAATTGCCTCCGGACACGCCTCAGCGAATCCGCACGGCGGCGGCGCGGTTTCCGAGGCCGACACGCGGAGTGCCTCTTGTTTCGGACTCGCGGAATGTCTCCAGCTCCAGAGAATGGGCCACGCACGGACTGAGCTGTCTTTCCCGCGCAGGAGATGCGAATGCACCCGCACGTTCTCAACGGCGGACGGCATTCGGTGCGCGTAGATACATACAACTCTGTTCCTTCTGACGTTGCAGCCGTCGTCGGATAGCGGACGCGACGGAGGTTGCGAAAACGCTGCTCTGTGCGATGTGACGAGCATCTTTCCGTAGCACGGGCTCCGATCCGCGTCCTTGCCCCTCTCCGGACGGCATGCGGGGGGGGGGGCAGGCAGCGCGCCGAGCTGCATTCCTCACGTTGAGCACCTCTCAGTACATATATATCTGCAGCCGCAGAGCGCCGTGGTCGGTTTCATCGGATCGGGTGGCAGCCGTTGCCGTTGCGCGCTGTCACGATATGTATGTAGGCAACGGTTGACCGGCTCCGTTCCCTGGAGTGAGTGAGAGAGAGCCCACGTGCGGAGTCGTCGGCAAATCGTTTCTCGCGACGATGGGGCGGGGGGGGGTTGGTTCTGACGACATGCGCCGGCGCCGGTGGAAATGTCCTCGTTTTTAGTTCGCTTTCCAGGGATTCTGCGGATCTTTCGATTTGCACCCCTTTTCGTGCGTGGCGAGCTCTGTATGTATCTGAAGAGGAGGCGATTCTTCTTCGGCCCAGCTCACCCGTCCAGTGAAGAACCATCATCATCACCACTACCGCCATCATATCGTCGTTGCTTCTTCCGAAGGGCCTTTTTTCGGCCCAAGCAGTAACCAGTCCGGGCGATCTGCAATTTAGCCACTCGCAGCCGAAGTCCACGGCGCACCGTCACATGTACGCTCATCCGACACGTAGGCAGCTCGTCCACTTCTGTCTCCATTCGATTGCTCGCGGTTCCGTCATTCATTCTCCCGTCTGCCGGTTCCCCCTGTTGTTTAGCTCGGCGGCGTAGTTTCCGCTAGTCGATTCGTGCTGGCTCCGAGGGACTGGCGGACGTCTGGCTTGAGCGCTGAACACGCCGAGTGAAGACGGGTGGATGCCCGTCTTCCACTAGCCAAAATCGGGTCACATCTTGTCACGCGAGACGATTCCTCACGCCTATGCAATCTACATACTAGTTAGTGTGTACCTCACGCTTGGTTTCCGCATATGTATGTCATAGGATTATTGCACGTGCTGAGCGCTCCGCAGATCCCGTCTGGAGATTCTCCCCTGTCCCGACTTTGTTTCTTCCTCGAAGGACCAATCTCGGACGGCGACAAGCACTGTACCGCGCTTCCCCTCCGATCCCGATGACGGGCCAGCCCGTGAAAGACCAGCGCGGAAGGAGCGATCTCGGCGGCGCGCAAGGCCGCATGTGAATCAAAGGCCCTCTTCTCTGGCGGGGTAGCTTCGGATCCTGGGCTGACCGTCCCGCGCGCCGCACAATCGGGACGACGGCAAACACAAGTTCCGGGCGAATTTGGTCCGACGCGCGCCGAGTCCTCCGCGGTGAGCCGATCGCCGAGAAATGCGCCGACCCGGCGAAGGGCCACGCTCGGACGAGAGGATCAATCCTGAGCCCAACACAGCGGCGGCTGCCCTCGAGTATCGGTTTGGCCGGAAATTATGGGCGAGAAGCCAGCCGTCCATGATATCATGGCCACACACCCGCTGACCTCCTAGTACTCCCATCTTCTCGTCCACCAGACCACCTGACCCACTTAAGTATTCGGCTTCCGACTGCTTCCTCGAATGTTGAACACCCATCAACGGGCGTCGACTGCCGGCCGGCCTTCGGTCGTTTTGCAGACGACTCTCCCTCCGTGACCAGCGAACATTCAACTACGTACTCCCGAGCTTGACTTGTCCTGGCCAGTCAAGACGAGCAACGTCCACGGCGCAGCTTGCATCGACCCACAGCGCCCTGGTCGCGCCGGGTGGTACGCGGAGAGCCTCTGCTACTACCACACGCGGCGTATCTTCGGACGAGATCCAGGCGATAACAGCAGCGAAGAGGACATACACGCCCTCGGATGCGGAAACGACGAACTGTTCGGCTGGGCGATGCGGACTTGCGTGACCGCGTTGGACACGCCGCAATCGGGATAGGGGCCAATGCCGCCTTCGGCTGATCTTGGGACTACGAGTGGTTACCAAGCCGAATGGGATCGGCGCGTTCGACTTGGATGGCTTGAGAGGGGATGGCGAGAGGAACTAGAAATCCCTGTGACTGCTTTGTATCGCACTGTCTTCTGATAGGATGTACCGTTACGTGGCGCCCACCCGGCGAATCGCGCCCCACAGCGCTGTGGCTTGCGTAAGGCGGCGGGACGTAATCGTTGATAGTCCGTGTGGTGAGCGCGAGTCGCTAGGTCGATTTTCCGACGCTTGGTCACAGGAGATAAACGCCCACCGTGTTCAACCGAATGCTTTCGGTATCGCGAGCCGACAATTGGCGAGCCAACACGATCAAGTAGCGCGCCCGCGTCAAGGCAGCGCAAGACAGCGTGCAGCGAACAGTAAGGTGGCCCCGGGTGATCTCCAGGCAGCAGTCGAATAGTAGATACCTCGAAGCTTTCCGCTCTGCAATTAACTAGTGGCTGACTCGGCAGTGACGGGAAACGCATCCGCTGCGCTGCCAATGGCCACCATTGTCCAGGGGCCCCGCGACCGCACAGGGCTCCGTTTCGGACGACTTCCATTGCTCCCGCAGTCTGTCAGTCCGCAACTACAAGACTTGGAGTAGCCTGAAACAATTCAATCGGAAAAGTAGCTCCTCTTCGTTCGGGGGTATAGCGGATGGCCGCCGTGAGACTCCCGCGCGGCTTGTCACTCGAGAAAAGTGCAATATGTATACATCTAGACAAACTCCGCTCTACTATAACTCCATTGCGGCACGCAGGCGCATGGCGGTGACCCGCAAGCATGAGATGCTCGAGCGGACGACGCAAACGCCAACTCGATATCTCCATCCGGCAGGGGGGCCGAACTCCGACGGCACTCGTCGAGATTCTTCCAGCTGGCTTTGTCCCCAAGCAGGCTCCCAGCGGCGAGTGGAGATCGCTACCCTTCCGGGCTCACAGCAAGCGGAGCCGCTTATAGTCGCAGCCCGGGTATAAGGACGAATCTGTGGCGTGTTTCAGTGGCGTGGGAATCGGCATGCGCGCGTACATAGGTACTCTAGATGTCAACCCCTAGACGGTGGAGGTTTGAGCGGGGACTTACAGAGGAGACCCACATAACTGCCCCCCACGTCTATTCGTCTTGCCGATATTAGATACGGGTTTTCTTTTGTTCGTTTAATCACTGATTGCGTGCGACCTATGTAGGTATTTAGACCATGGCAGTTCGTGTATCGACACGCGTCTCCGGTCCCCTCCACTGTCCTTATGGCTCGATGTGGCTCCCCGTGCCCTCCGCCCCGGCCTGTCCGAGGCTGTAGAAGCCCGCCAAGGAAATAACAAAAAGTAAAGACACAGGAAATCACCCCCTTAACTAGTCCTCTTCTGCCGTAGCCTAGAAACAGGGCACGGGGAAGAACCGCGAACGTTCCTCGACCTCGGGCCCCGGCCCACAGCCTCCTCTCCGGCTCTCTTTCCTCGATATTACCTTTTTGTTTTTTTGTTTGTAATATGTAGATCGGATGCGGCCTGTGGAGATCATGGCGGTGTCCACACTTGTCCGTTCTCCGTCAGCACTCCGCCCGAAAGCAGCTAGTTGCAAGCTCCCCTTTGCCCTACCCCTCGGTGCCACCTGAAGTATCGTGAGCGCAACATCAAACATCAAGCAGCGAGTGATCCCGAATGAAGTTGGGCACTCCCCATGAAAGCTTAGGAGACCCAGGGAAGCGCCTGGTTGCAGTACGGAGTTGCTCGAAATCGAATCAAGAAATCGCATACATGGTCCACGCGGAGTCAGCCTCTGGGAAAGGGAAAGAAGTACATACATACATAGTCGCCTTACCGGGACGTCGCCTAATTCGATCATCGGTTGGGGAAAGCCCCCAGGTCGCATACAATTGGCGCTAGTCATCCCAGTCGGCAGGCATCGGCTTCGCCAATCCTCAGATCGCTTGACACTTCCCTTCCGTCCGTTCTCTTCTTCTCTGCAATCTTCGCTCCTTTCCGCTTGCTTCATCGCCATTGCCGTCGCCATACTATCCTCACGCACCGCCCCGCGAAGTAAAATCCGACGCGTGGGTTGACTCGGCCTGCCGGACGCACGCGCGGACTGGAAGCGCCAACGCCAGAGATTGAATGGATACTGCCGGTGCTGAACTGCGCATCTTTCTCCACCGTTACTCGCCTCCCTCACCGCAGTTGCAGCCGCTTCTCGCCTCCCACCACCGACATCCATCCACACCGGGCACTCGATGCCGCACCACGATCCCGCGCACCACCGGCCCACACCGGCGTGGGCGATAATCGGGCTCCTGACGTCGTTGCTGATCCTGCTCCTGGAAGCGACGCTGTTCCAGAGCCGCGACATCTACGCCTCGTACATCGTTGGTCTCACGTACACCTGCGCGATAATGGCGACGTGTTTCTTCACCCTCCTCGGCCACCTGCTCGCGCGGCGGTACCCGCGACTCGCGCCGTACTTCAACATCGACTTCGACCTGGCGAGCGTCATGACGCTGGGCGGCGGCGGGGGCCGCCGTAGGACAAGCGTTGGCCGTTGGGTGGAAAACACACCCGCCCCGGCGATGGCGACGGTGGACGCGCCGCCGCTACAGCGCGCCGTCACAAGGGATTCGGCGTGGGCGACGAGTGATGGCTCTCGGGGCGGTCCGGAGCCATGACTTACCACCGCCCCTCTTTGCTCGTGCACGTGCGGGAGTGCAAGCGCGGAGGCGGAGGTTGGGGGCGGATCTGAGGTGCGGAAATACACTCCCTGGCGTACATCGAACGAGCGACGGGTCGACGGCGATATCGATACTCGGTCTCGATGCACATACACGCACCCTCTAACGGAAATTATCCCAGCATCAACTTTCCGTACCTCCCACACACCCGAATTCAGCTACCGGCTCCGATCGCTGGAGGACTTGGATCTTGTGGAGACGCGGGGGGCAACTGCATTGACTGGATCGTAACGCGATTTGTAGACTACTTGTGAATACGAAGTGACAATGTCCAACCATGGGGGATATCTACTACCATCTCGCGCTTGGCATACGTGGCGAGGGGTCAAGTCACGAGCTGCAATGAACGGGGTATCCAGTCGTATCGAGGACAAGCTTGCGGGAGGGAACTATGCGTTGACTCCCGCTCCGTCCCGCGTGGACGGCCTGACGTCGCATATATGGATACTGTACTCGCGTGGCCGGACAAAATCCATCGTTGCTCTGCCATGATACCCAAGCTCAGCGGAATTCAGCTGCAATGTTTTCGGGCACAGGGGGGGGGGAGTGAAGAAGATGACCGAGTGGTTATTGTACTTGTGATATGATCTACCTACGTGGACGACTGGGCGGCTCCGCACGCGTACACCTACTGAGCTCCGTAGCTGGATTCTACTGTTGAGTCAACACGAGACGAAGGTGTCTGGATATCCTACAGCACACTTTATACTTATTTAGTGCGCTAGCGGCATCTTGGCGCCCAAAAAAAACATACTTTGCTCGGCTGCTTTTGTCTGGCTCGCTTCAGTCGCGACGATTGCCGAACGGCGGCCCGCTACGCATTATCCAAGATATGTAGATACTTATGCACCTACCCAAGTGGCTCTTCTCAACGATGGTACTTACCTCGAGGGGGGCAACTGGAAGCACCAGAGTCCACGATACGGAGCCTTTCATAGAGTACATAGCACGATGAAATTGTGCGGCTCCTTTGTATTCTACATATTTGCGGGATGCGAAAACGACTCGTGACTTGACACGTCACGCAGCCTTTGCTGCTGCCTTAGCTGCAGGGTTGCTGGCATGTCGCCAACCAATAAGGAAACAGAATGACTGGAAATTTCCCTGCTCATGCATATCGGACGGGTTTCCGTGGCGGGTGGCAGTTGAAGTGGCGGCAAGACTTCAGCGAGGGGAAAGCCGGGCGGTTGGGGATGCTTGGATCAGCTGGTGCAACAAATGTACTCGATCTTGAGCAAGCGCACCTTTTGCAATATCGCCAGACCGCGGAGTGATCTACATCTAGGTACTCCGAGCTTCTTTCAGTCGGACGAACATCCATGCTCTCCAACTCCTTTTCCATCAACTCACCGGCAGTCACAACCAAAGCGAAGACAAATAACACGCAACGATCAGCCCGACACTTTCACCAGTCCGACATGGACACTAGCGAGAGCACAGAGAATCAACGGAACTACCACGGTTCCACACATGTCGAGATCCGGGGAGGAGAGTTTCATGGCGCGATGACCATCGCCTCTAGCGGGTAAGTCATGATCAATCTGACGAAGAGCGATTCGACGGGATCTTACGGTTGGCTAACAAGATCTCGCTGGTAGGCCCGAGAGTAAGCGACACCGTTGGGAGCATGCTTAGCCTCCCAATATTTGCCGACCCTGACTGACTCTGTGACTAGGGAGGACCAAAATTCTTAAATGGATATCCACGGTCCCGTACACAAATCACCACAAGCGTATCAGTAATGACCGTCTAGCAGGCACAGGAGAGTGGATCTTGGAGAAGGAGAAGTACCGCACTTGGAAAGAATCAGCCGACTTGAAGCTGTTGCTGTTGCAGGGAATCCGTAAGTATCCTCAATCCTCAACCGGAAGGTGTGCCGTTCTGATCGGTTTGTCTAGCAGGAGCCGGCAAAACATACATTGCATCGCAGGTCATTGACTGGTTCCTTTACACGACTCCAAGTTTACTTCTACTGCAATCGAGCCGAGGATAGTCGCCGAGATCCCGAGATCATTTTGCGCACGCTTATTCAGCAGCTTGCGCAAACTCCGTCCGGGGGGTAGCTCCTGACGCCGGTCCTCGATGTTTACAAGGCCCGCAAGGAGGTTGGGCAACTCACTTCGCGGTTGACCCTGAAAGGATGCCAGGATCTCCTTGTCCAGCTGATTGCTGTATATCCTCAGACGACGATTTGCATTGACGCCCTCGATGAAGTTGATCACAAATTGCGGTTGGAATTACTGGAGACACTCAAGCACGTGGTGGAAAGATCAAATACTCTGGTCAAGATTTTCGCCACCACTCGAATGGACATCGATATCCTCGTGCAGTTCGAGATGTTTCCCAGGATTGAGTTGGAGCCTGATGACAATGTCGATGACATCAACCGGTTCGTGAAGGAGAAAGTTCAGGATGCGATCGAACGGAAGAAACTGCTCCACGGCAATGTCCCAAAAGCGATGAAAGATGAAATATGCCAAGTTCTTTGTGAGCGATCCAAGGGAATGTAAGTTCGCTTGAACTAGTAATACATAAGTGTGCGGGAGTGGCTGGAGGAGCAGGGGGCGGGGGCCGAGGAGCAGGACGCCGGGGGGGAACTATCGCTGTTCCTACCCACGCCCGACTTCATGGCGGCGGCAGGCGAGGAATAGGGGGACGGGGTGCGCTTTTCCTTTGGTTCTTCCCTTTGTCATTTTCCTTGGGCGCGTCTACTCTGTATTGGGATAGGCCTGAGCGGAGGGCAAAAGGGGTGCTTGCAACGAGCCGCCACTGCGCGGACTGCGGACAGGAAACGGACTGTACATATTCTCGCCATGATCTCCATAGGTCGCATGCGAGTAATGAATAAACAAAAAAAAGCCTAATACATAAGTGCTGTCGCTAACGGCTGGGTGAAGGGTTTCAACTTGCTGCTCTTCAGATTACCATGCTCTGCAGCATGGCCATTCCAGACGATGTAAGGGACAGCCTGAAGGTCCTTCCAGAAACCCTAACAGATGCATACGGCGAAATATACAACCGTATTTGCAACCAGGGTCGCCGTGCCTCCCTCCTAGCACTAAACGCCTTCCGATGAGTCCAGTGCTCTTACGAACCGTTGCGATCGGAAACGCTGCTTGATGCAGTCACAGTCGAAGTCGGCGGCTCGGGTGAATTTTCGCGCATATGCACGGCTATAAAGGCCACTGATTTGTTGAAAGTCTGCCAAAACCTCCTCATTTTGGACGAAGGGCTGAACGTTTTCCGGTTTGCACACCTTTCGGTGGAAGAATACTGGGAAAGCCAGCAACTCAAGGTCGATTCTCACACCGAAATCGCCAAAATCTGCCTTTCTCTGGTATGCTCTTCGAAGTCTTGGACAGATCATGACACAACCCTTGGAACATGGCAAGGAGGATACCGCGATCGTCACCCCTTACTGTACTCGGCCATGGCACTTGAAGCGATGCAAAGACGGCTGTCAAATCTTGGATGCCCTTTGGGAAGCCTTCTTATTAGAAGCTACATTCCAGCACTGGATCGACTACCACTGCCAGCGTGTTGAGTGTTGGTATACCAAAGACACTTTTTGGCTTAGACGGAAAGCTCTGCAGCAAGAGGGGAGGGACCGTCTTTCCACAGTGTGCGTGTTTGGATTAGGACGGAAGCTAACCAGCATATCAAGAACCCAATTTGGATGGATGGCCTATATAAAATTGGGGTTCACCACATTCATTTCCGAGCCTGTACAGAAATTCCAGGTAGACCAATTGCTACGCTGCGCATCTAAGTTTGGAGACCTGGAGATTGCTAAGCATCTGCTTGACGCGGGGGGCGATGCTTCGGCGGCTGACGACTATGGATCGATGCCGCTGCACGTCGCGGTCCAGAACGGGCACGAGGCGCTGGCACTGCTGCTCGTGGATCGAGGCGCCGACGTCTCGGCGGCTCAAGGCGACGGGCGGACGCCGCTGTACGCCGCAGTCCAGAACAGGCACGAGTCGCTGGCACGGCTGCTCGTGGATCGAGGCGCCGACGTCTCGGCGGCTGAATGCAACGGGTCGACGCCGCTGCACGTGGCGGCCCAGAAGGGGCACGAGGCGCTGGCACGGCTGCTCGTGGACCGAGGCGCCGACGTCTCAGCGGCTGAAGGCGAGGGGTGGACGCCGCTGTATGTCGCAGCATTGAAGGGGAACGAGGAGTTGGCCCGCCTCCTCGTGGGTCGGGGCGCTGACGTCTCAGCGGCTGAAGGCAACGGATCGACGCTACTGCACGTCGCGGTCCAGTCCGGACACCAGGCGCTGGCACATCTGCTCCTGGACCGAGGCGCTGACCTCTCTGCGGCTGACAGCTACGGATGGACGCCACTCCACAACGTGGCCGGGAACGGACTCGAGGCTCTTGCCCAGTTGCTCGTGGATCGAGGCGCTGATCTCTCGTCGACCTTCGGCAAAGGATGGACGCCGTTGCATGTCGCGGCGGAGAACGGGCACGAGGCGCTGGCCCGGCTGCTCGCTGCTGCTGCCGCCCCACCCTAATCACAGCAGCTTCGCTGTCTTTCATGATGTAGAATTAGTCATATCCGACCTATCTGATACAGCTCGATTATTCAAGTAATTTCTTTCACTTTCTTCCGTTAGCATGAAGTTTTAGGTCTGCTAGATGACGGTATTTGACGTCCTCTTTGCTTTGCACATGCTAGAAGTTTGATACTAGTATAATGTTATCAACCAATCGCCGTGCTTGACGCAATTATGGTTGAATTTGAGGGCGGCTTATCGAAAGAATGCGAAATTTCGTCATCTTGGATCGTTTTTCGATTTGCACGCCATTCTGCGTTTCGCTGCTGTGCATCTCTGAAACATGGGAAGTTACGACCAGGGGTTCGAGGGTCCAGCCGGCCCGCGGTCTTTTGGGAGCGTCCATCCGGGCGCGCTTTTTAACGACCCAGTCCAGCCGGATGGGCCCAGTGGCCGGTCTGCGTTGGCCACAGCGCCAACTCCGCTGAGAACGACAGGTCAACCCCACAGTAGCTGAACCATCGTGTTAGCCCTCTCACAACAAGCCAACTACCTACTTACCCACGATGCCAGACAGCGATACCAGCTATGATCCCTGTACGCCACCCGATTCCACCTATCCAAAATCCGGAAACCCATTCACAACCCCAAGATATGTCCTCCGGATTTCGCTTATAGCTCCACCATATCTACTCCGATAAACAGAATTATTAGATAATGCCGTTCTCCCTGTCTTCCCGATACTCTCTCGGGTAAGTACGATTCTCTGTCTCTTGTTGTGATAGTGGCCGATCGCTCCTCGCAAAAGCCAACAGAGGACGGTAGCGGATCATGAGGTCTCACCCGTCAGTCCGGGTCGCCAGCCTGTCACGGTCAAACGTCCAGAAGACTCTGGATCGTCATGATCCAATAGGGTCGCACACGATTAATGAATCATCATCATCATCATCCAGAAGACTCTGGATAGTCTCGACCGTCCGAGGGCACTCGACGCGGAGCTGGCAGTGCAACTGAGTACGGGCAAACGTTGGAGACGAGCATGTATACATAGAGGCCTCCTCCGCCTGGCGAGAGGCATTACAATGGTTGGGAGGCGGTATACCTAGTCGCTTCCGGCATCGGCACGATAATGTTGTTCCATGGCCCTGAGGCTGGCGGAGTGGATGTGGTGCACCCTGGGCGACCGCTAGTGTAGCGGTTGCGATACGGCATTTCAAGAGGAGAGGAGACGAAGCCGAAGTAAAATTCGCGATGTTGGAATCAATTATTAGGAACACGACACACGCTTAACTAGCGTCCCGGCGAAACCGTGATGCGCGTATGTTGTAGTTAGCGGGGATAGGAAGTGTAACGGCCTTTGGCCGTCGAAGTGACGTACTTGTGGAGTATTCCACGCATGTCAAATATCTACGATATTACAAACAATACGTCTTTGCTTCCGCCCGTCCACCCCACCCTCACCATCAACGGCCTTTCTCTAAATACACACCTACTCTACTACAGCTTCCTGTTCACCCTCGCTCCATTAATAGCTCTACCCCGTCCTCGTTCGGCTACAGCGGCCGCCCGTCCTCGTAGCTGCATCGACTCTGACCCTGACTGCTTGGCACTGATGTTGACTACTGCCAGCTGGAAGCGGGGAAGGACCATCTTATTTCCCCACGATACATGCGCCATAGTTTTCTTACTTCTGAGTGCTGGAGATGCTTCTCGCCGCTCAGGCACGGCGCCAGCGGAGGATTAGGCGAGGCCAGAGTTGGGCGACGGCATGGCGATGCCGAGACGGCTAAAGCTGTGGGAGCACCCGATTAGGAATAGTGCCAACCAGCAGCGGAGATATGGAGTGTCGTTCGGTGTTTTGTTCTTATTCTTTACTTCTTACATAGAATAACAATCAATAGAGAGAATAGTCAACCCCGCTCTTGCTACACCTTCGCTCCGCTTGTGACTGACTATTCCATCAACACTCATCTCTACCTCTCTCAATAACCACTACCTCCCAAGTCTCGACTAGTCTCCAATTAGATAGTGCTAATCTTGTGTCTGTAGTGAGCAGACTACCTCGGCGCTTGTGACTGGATTCTCTACCGCAAACCCCACGGTTGGCCATAATCTTCAACAGTGGGCAGAGGTGCGGAAGGGAAGCGGGAGGGGGGAGCCGGTTCAAGATCCGGGACCTCTTTGCCAATGGGAGCTGCAGCCAGGTACTAGACTTCCTCTCCACCACGGATGTGGGAAGGCTGGTCCCGGCTGAGGAAGGGAAGAACAACTTCGAGATCCGTGACCTATTCGCGGATGAGCGGTGCACCCGATCGATACTGGACTTCCCGCGCGCCGCGGAGGTGGGGCGCACGAGGAACGCCCCAGGAGCTGGACAAAGGATCGCAGGAGCGAGGGCGGGGACATCGGCCGGAGTGGGGTGAGCGGGCCGAGGGGTGAAGGTGGCTCGGGGAACGAAGAGGAGTACGGAGGGCAGAGGATAGTTTCTTTCTGTTGCTTCTTACGTTCGCTTCTTCTTTCCTTCTGTGTTCCTTATCTTTTCCTTTCTAATTCTTCATTCCTTCTTTTTACGACCTTCTGTAAGTGCGAGATCGGCCAGGCGGGGACACGGGGAGTTGCCATGGGCCGCCGGCAGATTGTGAGAGGTTGCGGCAGGCGGCAAACGAGAACGGACTGTGTATTAATATCGCCGTGATCCGACAGGGCCGCATGCGATTAATGAATTATCGTCAACCTCTCCCAGCTAATCGGACTACAGGGCCCTATGATCCGTCCAGTCCCCCAATTCCCAGGACTACTCCTTATAGTCCTATATTTCCTGGGGATTATATCATTAATCCGTCTCAGTCCTTACCTCGGACTGGACTGGGCGGATTATTGAGATCCTGCTCGGTGCTTGTTATTGTCAAAAATATTCGGGTGATAGGGTGTGTAGGAACTCCGTTGCTTGATCCTTTTTCTGAGCGAGACAGAAGGAACGCTCTCACTATATACATGCATATCCAAGCTCGCGCTCCGCCCCCAGTCACCGGTGGGGACTTGACTCATCGCCGGTGGGTGGCAACTTGACTCATCGCCGGTGGCGGCTTGAGTCATGGCCGGTGGCGATTTGCCACCTCCGCCACCCGATGCCTTCCGGACGCATCTGAGCGCAGCGGCCTCGGTCTATACATCTGACAGTTATCTTCCTTTTTTTCCATGAAGGCCATGAGTTGCTTTGCTCGAGCCTTCTCCCATTCCAGCCCATACTTTCAAGGTTCAGCTGCCCTTGCTCAATCGATGCAACTGCTTGATCGACAGCAGATGGCTTTGACCACTTCGGAGCCTTAAAGCTATTCGCAGAGCTGGTTGCAACTCCCTGGTTTAAAGGATTCTTTGCGCCACCGGCTTCCGGAGGAACATCATCCGAAGAGGCACTTGCCCATTGATGGCCTCGTAATCCTCCTCACCTCCGGCTTTAGATACATATGGTGGATTATATGATTTGTCCCTGGAGGTAGTGGTTAAAATACCCGCTCAAAACACCTGCAGGAGGATCCATCATCCATGCCGCCGCAAAACATGGTCAATTAAGTCATCATTAGGACACATCTTGTCAAGCGGCAGTGCAGCCAGGTACTCAAGAGAATCGGGGAGAATAGGAAAAGAGCATGTATAAATAGTGGCCTCTTCTGCCTTACGAGAAGCATTATCGAATCTACTATCTTCTTCTCGAGCCGTATGCTTTCACACGTAGTCTGAGTGCAGCTGTGTGATGTTTCTTCTTATGCGCCTCCCACGTTACCTTTTCGGCCTCACGTGTTCTGCGACAACCAAGAACTTGAGAAGCGGTTTCTGTCTGTTAACCGACCCTGATTGACCTTAAATTCTTCATAATTGCGTGTTTTCTCGGGCATCCAGCCCAGAAATAGTAATGTGTCCTCATCAGGCCATTGGCGGCTGAACACCTGTGACTGCGACTCTGAGGCCGAATCCTCTAGCATATCCGAGACCGCATAGAAATTTGGATCCTGATGGATATTTGGACGCTCAAAAGGGTTCGTGCAGCACAGTACGGCGCTTCTGGGACTGCGTCCGTATTCCGACTGGACCTGATAGATAGTGCGTTGCCAGTAGCGAGGGAAATTCTATTGCAAGGTGGAGCGGACAAGTCCCTACAAGTCGTGAATCGGTTCTAAATCTTCACAAGCAGCACAACTCACACTGAGTAGAGCGACGATAAGATGAGAGGCGGCAAGGTTGCTCTTGACTGAACGGCGACAATGAAAAATCTGAGTTTGTGCATGTAAAGCCGCTTACTAGCGGCCTCCAGGTTCCAACTCCAGAGTCCAGTTACGCAGGCACGATGCTAAGTATTGCCCACGTATTCAAGCCATCCATGTTCGATGCTGTTACTTGGAACCTGATGGAGCGGATGCCGGTTGGGGCGTGGTAAGAGGGATGATAGCAGCAGTTTCAGCCGAAGCGGCTGACCAGCCGCATATTTTCCTCTGAAACAGAGCCACGAAGTATGTCGTCATACTTCTGGAGAACCGCTTGCCGTACAGTACGGGGGAGACCAGGGAGTAGCGCACATGGGTAAATGCGTCCGTGCCTGCTAAGAATGAGGTAGCAGCAACGAGGGCCAAATGCATAGTCGAAAGAAAATTGCGGCGCAGATAGGGCAACACCGCTTTGAGGGGGCCATTAAGGGGGACGCACTCCGAAGCTTATGGAGAATATCGCGTGAGGCTGTTGACTGTAATATGCTTACGTTAGTGTAAAATTCACGGAGTGGAAACATGTGAACAAACCGGCAGGGGTCCCGATAGTCCGGCCGGCCCGCGGGCTGCCCGCGGGCTTTTGAGACGGTCCAGTCCGGGCCGGGCTTTTTGACGACACAGCCCGGCTGGATGGGCTCAATGGCCGGACTGCCCTGACCCAGGCTGGCCGGCGGGCGCCCGGGGGCCAACGCTAGCACAGTGGTTAAGAAAAAATATCATCAAGCGTCGCCGCGGGGATCCGCAAGTCAATCGCCTGCAGAGCGCTAAGGCGGACACCGGAATGAGATCGGTGTCGGAATATAGGGATCCATAGAGATGAAGATGGCTGATTCGATTAAAGTTACATGGTCGTAGGCAGTTCGTTCAGTCTACATACTAAGGGCCTAGGCCTGGGCAGAGGACAAAGGGGAGCCTGGGCCTTATCTTCTCGGTGCTTTTCCGGTCGTATGAGATTTCCTGTCTGTTGTTGTGGCGGTGGCTGAAAGCTCCCAGTAACAGGGTAGGTGTGGTCCCAAACCTGGAAACCCACCCGCAACCCAAGAAATGCCGACCAGATTTCACTTACTGCTCCACCATCTCTTCTCCCATCAGCAGAATTTCAAGATAATCTTGTTCGCCTTATCTTTCCGGTGTCTGTCCGGGCGTGTGCAATTTCTGTCTGTTGTTGCAGTGCTGACCGAAAGCTCCCAGTAATCGCCTGAAAACCCACTCGCTGATAAGACGCTAATGGACCATGAGATCTCCCTCGTTTGCCCAGCCCGCCGGCGACCCAGTTCAGACCAGGCCGGCTTCAAAAAAGCCCGTGGGCCCGTGGGCCCTGGATTAGGGTGGACTGCTTCTCACAGACCAGTCCAGGCCGAGGCCACGATTGGCCCGGCCTACCTGTTGAGACCGTGCTCCCATTCCGATACTTCGCTCCGTGGGTCTGGTACTAGCACCACCAGCGCTGGGGGGTGGGTCGGTTTTTCGTCGAATGGAGGCACTGCCTGTAAGGCAATGTCCCGTCTTCTGCTGGTAGAACCGTGGGGCAAGCCTCTTGGTACTCCCAGCAACTGTGCCGTCGGGCCACTGGCTTTTCGGCTGCCCAACACAGACGAGGGACCACCTCCTCAAGGGGTGTCCGAGGTGGAAGGAGCAGCAGAAGACCTTGTGGGGGGAGGTGCATAAGGAGACAGGGAGAGGGAAACGGCGGTGGAGGGCGCACGAGCTCTTCGCCGACCGGAGGTGTAGTCAGGCGCTACTGGACTTCCTCACGACAACAGACGTGGGAAGAATAGTGCCGCCTGAGGAAGAGGAAGCCGACGCAGGGAGCGAGGTGTCGGAATGGGAGCTCCGGGAGCGCCGGGAGCGGGAAGAGGAGCGCAGGGTGGAGGCGGAGGCGCTGGGTGCTGGGGAGGAGCCGCTGTTCCTACCCACCCCACCCTTC
>Ga0307508_10002051_pt1 | contig 21754 bp, 18 predicted proteins | sample 9_EM_MG_FD_203089 | JGI IMG/M metagenome (GOLD analysis project Ga0307508, IMG submission 203089) | Populus trichocarpa ectomycorrhiza microbial communities from riparian zone in the Pacific Northwest, United States - 9_EM | ecosystem: Host-associated > Plants > Roots > Unclassified | place...
TACCCGAAGTGACTCTAAGTCACTTCGTACCCGAAGTGACTTTCCAGACGCGCGAAGGGCCCAACCTCCACGAGTTTCTTCCTAGTCCAGCCCCCGCGACGGTCGCGGATTCTTCAAGCGTGAAACTTGCGTTGGGATGAGCGATACCGGCGAGGCGATGCTCCGGCAGTCACGCCCCGTTTACACGTTGGAGTTCCATACCCCGATCCTAGTTTGGGTCCGAGCTGGCCATTCTTCATTGGTGAGGCGTTCGCGGTGGACGCCGCGAGCGCACTCCCCCAGGTCAGATTCCACATCATCGCCATCTCGGGCCGGAGCATCGCCTCTACTGAGGTGATTACATGACCGACGACAAGAAGACCAGCACGAAGAAGAAGGCCGTCACCGCGTTGGCGGCGATACGGCCGACGGTGGCGGGCATCGACATCGGTGCTTCGCAGCACTGGGTCTGCGGACCCGAACGAGACGACGCCGAGCCGAACGTCCGCGTGTTCGGGACGACGACACCGGAACTGAACGAGCTCGTCGATTGGCTCGTGGCGCAGGGAGTGACATCGGCTGCGATGGAGAGCACGTACGTCTACTGGATCCCGCTCTATGAATTGCTCGAGTCGCGCGGCATCGAGCCGGTGCTCGTCAACGCGCGCCAGCTTCACAACGTGCCCGGGAGAAAGACCGATTTCAGCGACTGCCAATGGCTGCAGCAGCTGCACAGCTGTGGCCTCTTGCGTGGCTCGTTTCGCCCCACCGAGTGCATCACGCGACTGCGTGCCTTGCAGCGGCAGATGGCCAACCTTGTCACCGAGCGAACTCGGTGCGTGCAGTGGATGCAGAAGGCGCTTGATCAGATGAATATCCAAGTCCATCGCGCGGTCACCGACCTCACCGGCAAGACCGGCATGGCCATCGTCCGTGCCATTATTGCTGGTGAGCGCGATCCGATGCGGCTTGCGGCTCACCGCGACAGCCGTTGCCGAAAGTCAGTCCAGGAGATCGCTCGCTACCTCACCGGCAACTGGCGCGAGGAACATCTCTTCAACCTCGCTTCGGCTGTACGTCTCTACGATACGTTCGAGGAGATGATCGCTTCGTATGATCAGCATTTGCTCGACGAGCTTCGAACGCTTCAGCCGCCCGAACGACAGGGCCAACCAGTGCCCCGCCATCCGAACCCATCGAAGGAGCGCAGCATTAAAGCTCGCGGCGATCAGCAAGGGCGGACCACGCTGTGGCAATTCGCCGGTGTCGACCTGACGCGCATCGACGGCATCAGCACCATGGCGGCACAAGTCATCCTGACCGAGGTCGGCACCAACGTGACCGCGTTTCCGTCAGAGCACCATTTCGTCTCGTGGTTACGGCTGTGCCCGCGAACGCCGATCTCTGGTGGCAAGCCGCTCAAGAAGCGCCGCAACAGCATGGGCGCCAACCGCATCGCCGGCATCCTTCGGATGGCCGCAGTCTCTGCGCAGCGCTCGAAGACGGCGCTCGGCGCCGCTTTCCGGCGCATCGCTCGCCACAAGGGCGGCGCTGTGGCCGTTTTCGCGACCGCACGCCAGCTTGCCGTCCACGTCTACCGCATGCTGCGCTTCGGTCACGACTACGTCGACGTCGGCGAGAAGGCGTACGAGGACAAATTCCAGGCTCGCAGGTTGGCGGCCCTCGTGCACAACGCCAAAGCCATGGGATTCCTCCTCGTCGATGACCCCGCCGCCGTTGTAGCCACCTGAGTTTCAGGTCAGTCGAGCCCCCGCGACGGTCGCGGATTCTTCAAGCGTGAAACTCGCCGTTGTAGCCACCTGAGTTTCAGGTCGGTCGAGCCCCCGCGACGGTCGCGGATTCTTCAAGCGTGAAACTCGCCGCTGCGGCCACCTGAGTTTCAGGTCAGTCGAGCCCCCGCGACGGTCGCGGATTCTTCAAGCGTGAAACTCGCCGTCGTGGCCACCTGAGTTTCAGGTCGGTCCAGCCCCCGCGTCGGTCGCGGATTCTTCAAGCGTGAAACTCGCCGCTGCGGCCACCTGAGTTTCAGGTCAGATCGGGAGTCGTGCGAGTTCTTCTTTCTTCGCGCGCCTCCGGCGCCAGGAGCAACGGCCTGAAACGCGGCAAACGTTCGCCAGGTCGGCAGCGCTACCCCAAAAATTCACGCCCGCACAGCTCCCGATCTCCCGATCTCCCTGTGAAATCAGGGAAGCGAGACGCCCCCTTCAGAAAGGGATAGCTCGAACCGCTCAGGTGGCGTGCGCATGGCTTGGCCTGCCTGGACCCTCCCGAAGCCTTCGGCGAAAGTCCGTGATGGCATAGCATCATTTGATGCTATGCCATGCCGCGATCTTGCCTCAAAATCTAAGGGCCCGCGAATGGCTAAGTCGGTCGATGATCGCGGTCGAGGCGCCCGGATGGCGAGGCGCGACGAACGCGCATACTGCAGTATGTAACTGAGGAGCAACGAAGCCAGTCGGGATAGCCGGGATGCATCGGCCGCGAGCGCGATCGACTTAGCCATTCGCGGGCCCTAAGGCAAGCGGCGGCGCAAGGCTGGTGTTCGACAGCCGGGCAATGGCTCGTAGGCTGGCGCCGTGCCGCAAGGACCGGTCGATTTTGGCCCAGAGCCGATACGCCAGCTTCTGCGATTGGAGCTGCAACTCGGCAGCCATACCTGATCAAGAATCGTTAGCGGCAGCTCGACGCGTCCGACTATGAGCGTGACAAATTGCGCCTGGTTCGAAATTCGTCGCAACCCGTTCGCCGCGATCCGAAAAGCTCGGCAACCCAATTATAATTCTTCCCTGGCGCAGGAAACTTCTCGCGCTGGCATTGCTGGCTTAAGGGCGGTGAATTGACCAATGACGCTGGCGTTTCTGCGATTTTGATCTTGTCACACGACCACATAAATTATAATTCTCGCGCCACTTCGCGTTGAGGTTGTTTGCCAGCGCGTTCGCTAGCGTCCGTGCCCCTGGCCCGAGCGCGTGCGAACGAAGATCGGAGGTCCGCTATGAATGCCGGGGTCAAACGCAAGAAGCTGCTCGTCGCGCTCGCGCTATGCGCCAATGTCACTGCCGCTGGTCGCGCGCGCGCGGAGCTCACGCTCTACGACAAGGACGGCTGGAGCATCAAACACGATGGCCGGGCGCAGGGCTTCTACATGCTTTCGTTCGGCGACACGGATCCGAAGCCGGCGACCCCGCCAGTCATCGACTTCGATTTCTTGGGTACGACTCCTGGCAATGGCAGTAACAAATTTGTCTCTTCGCGCTTTCGCAGCGGCTGGACCGGTGGACGCTTCAATTGGCGCGTGACCAAACAGGCCTCGACAGACACCAAGGTGTCTGCCTACCTGGGCATCGCGTACTCGATATCTACGCAGAACAACCCGTCGGCGACGAACAACCTGTGGGACATCCGCAATGGCTTCGTCGAAGTCGAAGCGCCCTGGGGCGACCTGATCGTCGGGCGCTCTGTCGGCCTGTACACGCTCGGCTCCATCATCCACACCGTCAACTTGACTTCGGCGGCCGTAGGCCTCGGCAACACCTGCGGCACCGGTGGCGACAATCTCTCCTGCTACACCAGCGGCTATGGCGTGAAATTCCCGGGTTTCTGGGCGGGCTTTTTCTACACCACGCCTGATTTGAGCGGCCTCAAGATCAAGCTCGCCGCGCTCGACCCAGTTCAGATTGGCCAAGACCCGGCCATGGGCGCGCCGCCCGACAGCCAAGCTTGGGGTCGCACACCGCTACCCCACTTCCAAACGCTGATCACGTACAGCGTGACCGCTGGTCCGGTGAAGCTGAGCCCGCACTTCAACGGATTTTGGCAGCGTGTGGGCCGCGGTGGAACCAATCGGTGGCGCGACCCGATGGGCGGCGGGGCGGGTCTGGATCTCGAGGTCGGTCCGTTCAAGATCGGTGGCGGCGGCTCCTACGAGCATGGCACCAACCTGTACGTGCCACTGGTCGGCCGCGAAACCATCGATGGCGACGGCAACCTGCGCAACGGCGTGAGCTTCTATGCCGACGCGATGCTCACCATCGGCCAGGTAGACATCAGTGCTGGCTACGGCCAGAGCGGCCTCAAACGCACGAGCTTCGACAAAGCGCAGGATCTCAACATCAACAAGCTACAAGGCAACGTACACGGCGCGGTCCAGTACCACCTCACGCCGGTCACGCTGGTCGCGGAGCTGAACTCACTTCACCACGAGTGGTATCTCGGCAACAAGCAGAACGTGCAGGTCATCAGTCTGGGTATGGACTTCGCGTACTGAGCGCGACGAAAGGACGAGAAGCGCGATGCAAAACCAAGCCGTTTTCGTGAGAACGTTCGCCCTCGCGGCGTCGATTGCCGCGGGCCTATTGTGCGGTTGCGGTGGCAGCCAGCCCGCCAGCTCGACCCCCGCGTCGACAGCCGGAACAACTGAGGCCGCGCCGACGCCCAAGCAGGCGACGGCCGAGCAAGGTACTTCTGGCCCGAGCGCCGAGCATCCCATCCTGGATACGCACATTCACCTTTATCAGGTGAGCAAGGCGGGCGGCGTTCCCTGGCCTCCCCCGAAAGCCAAGAACCTGTATCGCGATATTCTGCCCAGCGAATACAAGGCGATGGCGCAGCAGCACAACATCGTAGGCACCGGCATCGTCGAAGCGAACCCGACCCTCGAGGAAGACCTGCGCATCTTGAGCTTGGTCAAGGACGACCCGTTCTTCAAGTTCTTCGTTGCGAGCCTCGAGCTTGGCTCAGCCAGTTTTTCGGGCGACCTCGACAAGCTCGCGGCCGATCCACGTGTCGTCGGCATTCGCGGTTTCTTGTGGAGCCCAAAGCTCTCGCTCGACACCAAACAGCTAGCTTCGCTCAAAGAGCTCGAAAAGCGGGGCATGACGCTCGACATCATCAGTCGTGGCGACCTGAACCCGAAGGACAAGGTCGATGAGTTGGCAAGCGCCGTCCCGAACCTTTACGTGATCATCGACCACTTGGGCGGCGCCAAGGGCGAGACGCCTGATCCCAAGTGGGTTTCGAGCATGCAAAAGCTGGCATCGCACCCGCACATTTACATCAAGTTCTCCTCGTTCTTCGACATGTACAACCCCGCCGCGAGCGAAGACGAGCCTTGGCAGTCGCCTTCAGAGCTCTCAGCCTACAAGCCCCACTTCGATGTGTTGATGAAGGCGTTCGGCGAAGATCGTTTGGTTTGGGGCAGCAACTGGCCGGTCGTCGAGCAAGGCGGCGGCGTCGCCAAAGAGATCGCCATCGCAGAAGAATACCTCAAGGGCTACGGCCCCGAAGTGCGCGACAAGGTGATGTTCAAGAACGCACAGGCCTTTTACAAGCGCCACCGCTAGCCATGGAGCCCGCGCAGAAGCTCACGCCCGAGCAGTGGAAGTCCGGGCTTGCCGCCTGGCTGGGCTGGACCTTCGACGGCCTGGACATGCATCTGTACACGCTGGTGTACGCCGCGTTCGTGGCGCAGTTGCTGCACGTTTCGAGCACCAAAGATCCGAGCGTCGGGCGTACGGCCAGTCTGATTCAGGGCGGTTTTCTGCTCGGCTGGGCGCTTGGGGGAGGTTTCTTCGGCCGCATCGGCGACCTTTTGGGCAGGAGCCGAACCCTGTCGCTGACCGTGCTCACCTACGCCCTCTTCACCGGCCTGTCGTGCCTGGCGCACACGTGGTGGCAGCTCTTGATCTTCAGGTTCCTGTCTGCGCTGGGCATCGGCGGTGAATGGGCTGTCGGCGCGTCGCTGCTCTCGGAAACTTGGCCGAAAAAGTGGCGCGTGTGGATCGCGGCGCTGCTGCAGACGGGCGTCAATGTCGGTGTGCTGCTGGCGATCTTGGCCAACGTTGCCATGGCCGGCATCGTCGCCACTCAGCCGCGCTTCATCTTCCTGGTCGGCGTATTGCCGGCATTTCTGGTGTTTTGGATACGCAAGGCCGTTCCGGAGCCCGAAGAGTGGCACGCCGCGCGCAAGGCGGCGACGGGCAAGGAGCCGCGTATCCGCGACCTCTTTCGCAGCGACGTTCGGCGGACGACGCTGCTCGTGATCTTGGTCTGCGCCGTCTCGCTCACCGCGCATTGGGCGTTCACGTTCTGGCACCAGCTCGAATTCAAGAACCTGCCGGACGTGATCGACGCAAGCCCCGCAACCAAGAACGCTTGGGGCACGAAGCTGCTCTTTCTGATCATGCTCTCGTCGATCGTAGGCAACTTTCTGGCCGCCGTGGTGGCGCGCTGGCTCGGCTATCGCAGAGCGATCTCCGTGATGTGCTTCGGCTACTTCGTTTCGCTGATGTTGGCGTACGGCGTAGAACGAACGCACAGCGAGCTTTACTGGTGGCTGATCTTGCCCGGACTCTCGCAGGGGGTATTCGCGCTTTTCACGATGTACTTGCCGCCGCTATTCCCGACCCTGCTGCGCACGACGGGCGCCGGCTTTTGCTACAACATCGGGCGAGTCGTCTCGGCCGCGGGCGTGGTTTTTTTCGGGCTCTTTCAGCAGCTCGGCGACTACCGCCGAACGCTGCTCGCCGCCGGCCTCTTGTTCCTGCCCGCTTCACTGCTGTCGTTATTGCTGCCCGAGCTGCCAGACCTGTCAAGCCCGGCAGCTAGCCCGACCGAAGCGCCAGTTGGATGACTGGCGGGCATTTGGCTTGAGCGGAATTCTTAGGTCTCCTACACCAACAACCGTGACCAAAACTGTAACCCGCTCCATGACGCCGTCCGACGCCGAACGTTCTCGCACCGAGAAGGTAATGGCGGGCATCCGCGAAATGTTGCTCGAAGGCAAGCTCGCGCCGGGCACCCGCATCGACCAAATCCAGCTCGCGCGTCGCTTCAAGGTGAGCATCGTGCCGATCCGCGAAGCGTTGGCGCGCCTCGCGTCGGTGGGTCTGGTGGAGCTCGTAGCCCACCGCGGAGTTTTCGTCACTCCAGTGTCCGCGGGCGAGCTCGTCGACCTCTACACACTGCGAGAGCTGCTGGAAGAGCAAGCCGCTCGCCTGGCCGTGAACGAGCTGACCGAGCAAGATCTGGACGCGCTCGAGTGGACCGCGAACGAAATGGAGGCCGCGGCCCGCAAGCAAGACGTCGAACGATTCCTGGCCCTGAATCGCAAGCTCCACTTCACGCTCTATCGCGCCACCAAGCGCCGCCACATGCTCAAGCTGATCGAGCAGCTGTGGGATCTGAGCAGCCGCTACGCGCATCTCCAACTGCACGCGGTGCCTGAGCGCGCCGCGCAGTCGCTCGCCGAAATTCGCACGATCATCGGCGGCTGTCGGCGCCGTGACCGTGACGAAGTGGGCCTGATGGTGCGCTACAAGCTGCACCAGACCGCTGTCGCACTGCTCGAGCGGATGCAGTTCTTGGACCGAAAGCCGGAAGCCGCCGACGTCGTCAGCCTGCGGCCCGTCAAGCGGAACAAGGCCACCCGCAAACCGCCGAAACGCGCGGCAACGAAAGGCGGGCGTGGAGGCTAAGCTCTTTCTCGAGGGCCTCGCGCTCAGGCTCGGTCGACAGGCGGCTCAGATCGAGCCGCCCAGCGCGCCCACACGCCTGCCCGCCTCTTACACGGCAGAGAGCCGCAGGCTGGAGTTGGCGGCACGCTTCAAGCGAGAGCTCGAGCTCGTCGGTGGCAAGGTGACGTACGCTCGCTCCCGAACCGACGCCCAGCGCGCCCTGACCACGGAGATTCAAAGCTGGAAAGCCGAACGGATCGTGAGCTGGAGCCTGGAAGAATTCAAATCTTGGGGGCTCTTCGATCTCCTGCCTCGAACGAGCTGCATGGCGTTCGATCCGAAAGTGCACGTCGCGACCAGCTTCGCTAAATTGTGCGCCAAGGCGCAGCTCGGGATCACGACGGCGGACTTTGGCATTGCGCAAAGCGGCACCCTCGCCATCAGGGCGAGCATTTCGCGACCGAGGGCCGTCAGCCTGCTGCCGGCCGTGCACGTTGCGCTGCTGCGCGAAAGCCAGCTCGTCGATCGGCTGGGTGGGGCCTTTGCCGCCTATCGGAAGCAAGGCGCGCTCTCCGCCTCGAACATCCACTTCATCACCGGCCCGAGCCGAACCAGCGACATCGAGAACGACCTTGCCATTGGTGTTCACGGGCCGGCGGTCGTTGCTGTCATTCTTTGGCTCGACGAGACCGAGCAGGCGGAAGCGGGCGCATGAAGGTCGCGCTATTCTCGACGTGCCTGGGTGATCAGCTCTATCCGCACGTTGTCAGGGCCACGGCGCGCGTCCTCGTGCGCTTTGGCTGCGAAGTAACCACGCTGGCTGCTGCGACGTGCTGCGGGCAACCAGCTTGGAATTCCGGCTACGCGCCCGAAGCGCGGCAGATGGCGCGGCGCTTCGTCGAAACCTACGCAGCAGCAACGCACGTCGTTTCGCCCTCGGGCTCATGCTGTGGAATGATTCACCACTACTACGCAGAGCTGTTCAAGGCAGACCCAGGCCTACAACGTGAGGCCCTCGGCGTAGTCGAAAAGGTCCGCGAGCTCTCGCAATTCATGGTGGGAGTCTTGGGTGTCGACAAGCTAGCCGGCTCTTTTCCACACCGCGTTACCTATCACCCCTCTTGCCACGGCTCGCGTTTGCTTGGAGCCCGCGCTGAGCCTCTGCAGCTCTTGCGCGCGATTGCCGATCTCGAGCTCGTCCCGCTCGACCACGCCGAAGACTGCTGCGGCTTCGGCGGCACTTTCGCCATCAAGCTTGCGCCAATCTCGCTGGCGATGGTCGATGAGAAGGCCGCAAATATTGTCAAAACCAACGCTCGCTACTGCGTCTCGACCGATCTCGGGTGCCTGATGAATATTTCGGGTCGCATGCGCGCCCGCGGAACCAATGTCGAGGCGCTGCATCTGGCCGAGCTCCTCGATCGCGCGCTCGCCGCCGGCAGCGGAGCGTCATGAGCGCAGAGATTCACGGCCAGCTGAGCGATCGGGCTCGCGCGGCGCTCGGCGACGAGTTTCTGCGCGGGGCCGTCCGCTTCACGGTCGACCGCTTACGCGCTGGAAAAGCACACGGCACCGCCGCGCTCGGCGACTGGGAGGCGTGGCGAGACAGCGCGCAAGAGATTCGCCGGCACACCATCGCTCACCTCGATGGCTATCTCGCCGAGTTCACTCGCAACGCCAGCGCCAGCGGCGCCAGCGTGCACTTCGCGGCCGACGCCGAGGAGGCCCGGCACTTGGCGCTCGCCATCACCCGCAAAAGCGAGGCGCAGCTGGTGGTGAAGTCCAAGTCGATGGTTTCGGAAGAAGTGGCGCTCAACGACCATTTCGAAGCCGCCGGCATCAAGGTCGTGGAGACGGACCTCGGCGAGTGGATCGTGCAGCTCGCCCACGAAACGCCCTCACACCTGATCTTGCCCGCCATTCACAAGCAGCGCCGGCAAATTCAAGAGCTCTTCGAGCAAGAGGGCAGCGAAAAGCTCGCTCCAGAGACCAGCGTGCTAGCCGCATTCGCGAGGCGGCGACTCAGAGAGGCGTTTCTCGAAGCCGATGTCGGAATTACGGGTTGCAACTTTGCCATCGCCGAAACGGGCAGCGTTGCGCTCTTCACCAACGAGGGCAACGGCCGCATGGTCACCACGTTGCCTCGCGTGCACATCGTGCTGATGGGTATGGAACGCATCGTACCAACCTGGGAAGCGCTCGAGGTGATGGCGAATGTGCTGCCACGCAGCGCCACCGGCCAAAAGCTGACCACCTACCTCAATGTTCTCACCGGCCCTCGGCGCCCCGGCGAAGCCGATGGCGCGACCGAGATGCATATCATCATTCTCGACAACGGCCGGGCCGCGTTGCTGGGTGATCCGCATTTTCAGGACGTTTTGAACTGCATTCGCTGCGGCGCTTGCCTCAATGTCTGCCCTGTTTACCGGCAGATCGGCGGGCACGCCTATGGCGCGGTCTACAGTGGTCCGATTGGGGCGGTGCTGACTCCGCTTTTGTACAGCTCGCCGCAGGCGGCCGAGCTGGCCAACGCCTCGAGCTTGTGCGGGGCCTGTTTCGAAGCCTGCCCGGTGAAGATACCCCTGCACGACATGCTGATCGAGCTCAGACGTCGCAACGTCGAACGCGGCCTGACACCGGTTACTGAACGCCTCGGCATGAAGTTTTTCGCGCGCGTCGCGACGAGCAGCGTGCTGTGGGGGATGGCGCGCCGCCTCACCCGCCTGCTGCAACGCATCGCCCATACGCCGCGCAGACGGCGCTGGTTAGCCAGGCTTCTACCGCCACTCCGTCCCTGGCTTCAGCATCGCGCTTTGCCGGTTCTGAAGCCAGCGCCCGCGCCGCCACTCAACGCAGGCTCGAGCGTCAAACAGCCCTGGGGCAGTGACCATGTTTGATTTGCAGAACAGAACCGCAATCGTCACCGGCGGGGGCTCTGGTATCGGGCGCGCGATCGCCCTGCTCTTCGCCCGCCAGGGAGCCCACGTGTTTTTGCTCGACATCTCGAGCAAGAACGCGGCTGAAGTACGCGACGAAATCAGCGCCAGCGGAGGGCAGGCAACCGCCATCACGGTCGACGTCGCCGAGGTCAGCAGCGTGCAGTCGGCTTTCGGGGCCTTCGATGGACTGGGCCTGAAGCTGGATATCTTGGTCAACAACGCAGGCGTCGCTCACGTCGGAAGCGTCCAGACGACCGATGAAGCAACGTTCGACCGCCTGTATCGCATCAACGTCAAAAGCGTCTTCTCCTGTACACAGGCAGCCCTACTGCGCATGCGGCACGGCGGAGTAGTGCTGAATATGGCCTCGATCGCCTCGTTCATCGGTTTGAACGACCGCTTCGCGTATTCGATGACCAAAGGCGCGGTGCTGGCGATGACTCGCTCGATCGCCAGCGACTGCATGCAGGCCAACATTCGCTGCAACTGCATCTGCCCGGCACGCATCCACACCCCGTTCGTCGACGACATGCTCAAACAAAATTATCCAGGAAGAGAAGCAGAGATGTTCGACCGCCTCGCGCGCGCGCAGCCGATGGGGCGCATGGGGACGCCAGACGAGGTCGCGGCCCTGGCGCTCTACCTTTGCTCCGACGAAGCCTCCTTCATCACCGGGCAAGCCTTTCCGATCGACGGCGGAGTGCTCGGAGCCCCCTCGATGTCGAACGCCGAGAGCGCGACATGAAGCTCTTTCGTCATGGTCCGGTGGCTGCAGAGAAGCCCGGCGTCATCACTGCACGCGGTTTGCTCGACGTTTCGGCATTCGGCGAAGACTACGGCGAGGCCTTCTTCGAAACTGCTGGTCCCGCACGGCTGCGCAGCTGGCTCGCCGACCATGAACGCGCTTGCCCGAGGGTCGATCCGCACGCTCGCATGGCCTGTCCGATCATGCGACCGAGCAAGATCGTCTGCATTGGGCTCAATTATCACGAGCACGCACGCGAGACGGGAGCGCCGGCGCCGAGCGAGCCTGTGCTGTTCATGAAAGCTACCACGGCCCTGTCGGGCCCGCACGATCCGCTCGAGCTCCCGCGCGCGTCGACCAAAACGGACTGGGAAGTGGAGCTGGCCGTCGTGATCGGCAAGCGAGCAAAGTACGTCGCCAGCGACGACGCCCTGAAGCACGTTGCCGGCTACACCGTGCACAATGACTTTTCGGAACGCGAGTTCCAGCTGGAGCGCGGCGGGCAATGGGACAAGGGCAAGGGTTGTGACACTTTCGCGCCGATGGGCCCGTGTCTCGTCACAGCGGACGAAGTTCCGCACGTGCCGGGCCTAGCGCTGTGGTGCAGCGTAAACGGGCAGCCGATGCAGCGCAGCAAGGCCGCCGACATGATCTTCGACGTTGCGCAGCTCGTCAGCTACGTGAGTCAGTTCATGACGCTGCTGGCGGGAGACGTGATCAGCACCGGAACTCCGCAGGGCGTGGGCATGAGCAGAAAGCCTCCGCTCTACCTCAAAGCAGGCGACGTCGTGGAGTGCGGCATCGAGGCGATCGGCCAATTGCGGCAGCGCGTCGTGGCGGCATCGTGAAAGGACCGTGAAGTGGAAGTTCTATCGCAGCGGGCAATCAAAATAACCAGCGTCGAGGCCGCGTTGTTGCGCGTCCCGCTTCGACAAAAGGCCATCACCGACTCCCAATCCATCGTGAGCGACGTCGAGTTCCTTCAAGTCAAGCTCGAGACCGACTCGGCGATTACCGGCTGGGGCATGAACTGGAGCTACACGCCCGGCCTTCGCGCAGCGCAAGTTGCCGTGACCGACAACTATGCGCCAATCCTTCAAGGTCAGGATCCGTTCTTCCGCAAAGAGCTCGTGCGCCGCTGCTACTTCAGCAACCATTTCGTGGGCCGCGTTGGTGCGACACTGGTCGGCCTGGCCGCGGTCGAATTCGCGCTATGGGACATTGCCTGCAAGGCCGCCGGACTGCCGCTGTGGCGCTACCTCGGACCGTGCCGCGACAAGGTAAAAGCCTACAGCACCGACGGCGGCTGGCTATCGTCGAGCGTCGAAGAGCTGATTGCGGACGCCGAGCGCCTGGTCGAGCGAGGCTTCGACGCGATCAAGGTCAAGCTCGGCCGCGAGCCGCGGGAAGACCTCGAGCGAGTGAAGGCGGTACGACGAGCCATCGGTCCGCATATCAAGCTGATGACGGACGTCAACTGCGCCTGGACCCTGAACGTTGCCAAACAGTGGGGACCGCGTCTCGCCGAGCACGACGTATTTTGGCTGGAAGAACCGCTGCATCCCTTCGACAAGCGCGCACACGCCGCCCTGGCTGCGGCCATCTCCGTGCCGATTGCGCTCGGCGAAACCGTTTACACCAAGTACGATTTTCGCGACTTCATCGAGCTGAACGCGGTCGACATCGTCCAAGCCGACGCGACGAAGCTGTCCGGCATCGATGAATGGCTGGAGGTAGCCGCGCTGGCGTCGGCCGCCAACAAACCCGTCGTCCCGCACACGAACGTGCAGCACAAGCTGCACGTGCAGCTCGCGGCAGCCACCCCCGGCGTGATGATGGTCGAAAACTGCTACGAATCCTTGCTCGACATTTGGGACGAGCCCATCTACGTCAAAGACGGCTACTACGGCCTCCCGAACGAGCCCGGCGTCGGCCTCAAGATTCGCGACGACGTGTTCAAAGACAGCCGAATCGCCTAACTTCAGCGTGCTCGCGAACACGGCCCCGAGACGGGGGCACGAGATTTTTTTCACAAAGAGATCAGGAGATCGGGAGGCGAGAAATTTGGGGTTCGGGCCGGGCGGATGCGTTCGGAACCTGCGCAGGCTCCGCACGAGTCCGCCCGGCTCGAACAACAGAAACTCCTGATCTCACGATCTCTTTGTGAAAAAATCTGGGCTCGTGCGTTTCGGCCCGCTGCCGGCACGAAAGCTTCTGCAAAGAAGGCTGCGGTTGGGCAGCCAAGAGATGTGATGAATGCTTTGGTGGGCTGCGGCTGGGCAGCCAGGGGATGCGCCGCATCGCCACAACGCAAGCAGGCTGGTCAGAGCTTCGAAAAGAACTTCCAGAACAGCTCGGGCGAGCGCACTTGCTGTGGGTCGTGATTGATGCCGGAAGTCTGGCACCAGACGACCGGGTAACCGGGCTTGCAGCCGTCGTATTGGACGCATAGCCCGGCGGTGTTCGCCGGCACGTCGGTGTACGGCGTGCTCGTCATGGCGCAGCCGTTTTGCATCAAGAAAGCGTCGCGTGCGTGCATGCCCATGGCAAGCGTGTTGGCGGTGTCGTCTTTGTCGTGCAGAAAAATACTGGCGACGTTGCCGGTGCAGTCGCGCGTCATGTCGATGGAGCCGGTCAAGCCGCCGCTGACGTTGCCCTTGGCGCGGATCACGTTCGCGCGCTCGCAGCCAATGATGTTCGTCATCCACGAACCGCTGCTGAAACCGATGCTGAAAATGCGCGTCTTGTCGACGCATAGGTTGCTCTCCGCCCAGGTGACGAGGGCGTCGAATACCGGCAAGTCTTTCGACATGTTCGACTGGTCATCGAAGCAGTCGCCCGAAACCTGTTCGGGCGCGATGATGATGGCGTCGAAGCCCATCGCGTCTTGCATGTTGATCAGCTGGTCGTGGTGCGAGCCACAACCGTGCAGCGAGAAAATCGTGCGGTAGGGTTTGTTTTGGTCGTAGGCAGCCGGCAAGCGCAGGTTGTATTTGCGAGCAACGCCGCCCACCATGATGGTCTTGTCGAACACGAACTGCCCCAGCGGATCGGTCGCCGGCATGCCGCAGCCGCTGCTGCCGAGGGCTGCCGCTCCCCCGCCGGAGATGCCCGCGGCGCCGGCCCCCGTGCTGCCGGCACTGCCAGCATTGCCCGAGTCGCCGCCGCTGCTGGCGCTACCGCCGCTGCTGCCGCCTGCTCCAGCGCTTCCGGCGGAGCCGTTAACGGTGCCAGCGGCGCTGACCCCGGCGCTGGCAGCCACCGACCCGCCGACGTTGGGCATGCCGCCGTTCGCCGTGCCAGCAGCAGCGCCGCCGCTGGCCGAACCGCCGCTCCCACCCTGCACATTGGTGGGGGCAGGCTCGTTGCCGCTACAGCTCGTGAGCGCCAGCAGCATCACGCTGGCCAAAGTATGCAAAGCGCGCGCGCTCATCAGACTAGGATTTGTTTGACCAGCTGGTTTGGCACATTTTTGGTGCTGACCCCGAAGCTGGTGACGCCCAGCTCGAAGTACGCGTTCATGATTGTAAAGTGCAGATCGCGCAGCGGCAACTCAGCGTCGAACTGCACGTTCTGATCGGACTTGAAGATGCCGCCGCCGCTGCCCAAGAGCGCCACCGGCAAATCGTTGGCGGCATGGTTACCGCCGTGCATGCAGCTGGCGTACAGCACGAGCGAGTGGTCGAGCAAGGTGCCGTCGCCCTCGGTGACGGCGTTCATTTTGCTGCACAAGTCGGCGACTTTGGTGCTTTGCCACCAGTTGATGGTTGCAAAATCGTTGTTCGTGTCGCCGGCGTGCTGAGCGCCGTGATAGTTGCCGCAGTTGCCGCCGGCGTTCGGGGTCGAACCAGTGGCAGTGAACGCACGCTTGGGCACGTGGTCGTACACGAACTCGGAGCGTTCGTCCTCGAGCATGTAGCTTACGATGCGAGTCGCGTCGCAGGTGAGCGCCATGACGATCAAATCGTTCATGACGTCCATATGCGTGCCTTTGTTGTAGCCAGCGCCGTTGGCCATGCCGTAGGCAGCCTTCAGCGTCGGGGCCGTGACCGTGTTGCACGACGTACCGGCCTGGGCCATGCCAGCGCTGACCGCGGTTGCGGCGACTTCGACATCGCGTACCGAAGCCAAAAACTGGTCCATGCGCGCCTGGTCGCTCTTGCCGAGTAGCGCCCGCGTACGGCTGGCGTTCTCTTTGATGGCGTCGAGCACGCTCTGATTCATTTGGCGCAGCTTTTCGCGCTCCGGGTCGGGCGTGCTCGAACCGGTGCCGCCGCCCGCCGGCAGGGCCGCGCCCGTGATGGCGCTAAAGACCTTGAGCGGGTCGATCTCTTTGTAGAGCGGCTCCGTCGGGCTCTTCCACGAGATGCTGCGCGAGAGCGAGCACGGCTGTCCGTCGCAATAGCTCTCGATGGTGGAGAGCCCGACCTGAAGCGACGGCAACGCGGTCAGCGTCGCATATTTGGCGTTTTGAGCGATGACCTGGTCGACCGTGATGCCGTTGGCATCCATCGACTTGAGCTGGCTGCGAACGAGCTGGGCGTCGACGCCCGACAGGAATACGCCCGGGTCGCGACCGTGGCTGGGATTGAGCGTCGCGTTGCTCGGATCTGCCGGCGTGTAGTTCTCGACGTTCGTGAGCACCAGCATCTTGCTCTTGAGCGCCTCGAACGGCTGCAAAATGGGCGAGAGTGTCCACGCGGCTCCAACGCCTGGCGTGGCAGGTCGCCAGAAGTTCGCCGACCCGTTCGGGAAAAAAATCGGCAAGAAGCGCTTCGGGTAGGCGGCGGCCTGACCACGCGCGAGCTTCGGCGCCAACGACTCGAGCCACGGTAGTGCCAAGGCGACGCCAGCACCACGAAGCCAGGTTCTGCGATTCAGTAACCGATTCATCTCGCGGGCTCCTTACTGCGCTTCCCCGTGGCGAAACCGGAAGGTATCCGCCAGGACCAAACCTTTGATCAAGGCCGGCAGAACCGGTGTTCCCGCGAGCCAAGCCGTCGTAACTTGCTGCAAATAGGGGCGATCGGTAGCCGCGATACCGCGACCGAGGCCGTAGATGAAGAGCTTCTCGGCGACGCACGACATCAGCCGCGGATCTGCGCTGAGCGTGTCGGTCAGGCCCTGCAAACCGACGAAGCTGGGCCCGTCGCCGAGCTGCCCGCTGGCATCGATGGCGGAGCCATTCGGATAAGTCGCCCGATAATGGCCGATGGCGTCGAAATTTTCGAGCGCTAGACCGATGGCATCGAAAGTGGCGTGGCACGCCGCGCAGATGGCGTTCTTGCGGTGCGCTTCCAAGCGCTGCCGAATGTTCTGCTGCGCGGCCTCGGCAGTGCCGGAGTCACCGTCGAGCGGCGGGATCATCAGGCTGCCGGGCGGCGGAGACGGCGGCGAGCACATCAGTTGGTCCAAGATCCAGCGCGCACGCAGCGTCGGCGCCGTGCGATGGTCGTACGAGCTTACCGTCAAGAAAGCGCCCAAACCGAGGAAGCCGAAGCGATGGTCGTCAGTGACTTGCACCATGGTCATGGCGTCGGTCGGCGGCGGCTTCATGTCGTAGAGGGCCGCCAAAGCCGGGTTCACGAAATTGAAGTCGGCCTTGAGGAACGCGCTCCACGGTTGTGAGCCCCGCGCAAACTCGTTGAAGTAGCGGTAGGCTTCTTCTGCTTGGGCGGCGCCGACGGCGGGCGTCCAGGTCGGAAAAACGTCGGCTTCGACGGCATGGCCGCCGAGCCCGCGCATACCGAGCCACTGCCCCGCGAAGTTGGTGACGAAACGCGCGCCTTTCGCGTCGGCCAGCAAGCGATCCGTCTGGGCGCCCAGCTCTTTGTCATCGAGCAGGCTGCCGTTCGCTGCGGCAGCCAGCAGCCCGCTATCTGGAGCGCTGCTCCACAAGAAGTACGACAAGCGTGCGCCTAGCTCGTAGGCGTTCAGCTTGTGCGGCGTGACCGAGGTCGGCATCGGATCCAGCTCGATGCGATACAGAAACTCGGCGCTCCCCAACATGGCGCGCAGCACGTGCTTGAGCGCGTCGGCCGGCGAAAAGCCGAGCTGCGTACCGGCCGTGAAAACCTTGGTGTAGGTCGTTATCTCGTCGGCAGAGAGCGGGCGGCGAAACGACTTGAGACCCACGGCCGAAATCGCGGTTTGGGTGCAGGCGGCGCCCGTCGCAGGGTCACAGCTGAGGTAGGCGGAGCGCAGTGCGGGTGTCGCCATGACCTCGTCAGCTAGCGTGCCCGCCGCGCCGAAGAAGCTCGCATAGGTCTTGGTATCCATGCCGAGCAGCTCGGCGATGTTGTCGAAACCGTAAAGGACGCCCTGCCCGGTCGACCAATCGGCAGGGGCCGTGGCCACGCCGAGCGCGTCGTGCACCGAATTGTTGTATTCGGCGTCGTTCAAGCGGTGCATCGGCGCGCTGCCGGGGTCGACACCAGGAGCGGCGGCGCTGCCCGTGGCGCCCGTAGCGCTCGTGCCACCCGTCGGGTTGCCGCTCGGGCTACCGATGGACGGGCTGCCGCTGTTGTGACCGTCTCCCGAACCAGTCAGTACACCGGTACAGCCGGCGAGCAAGCTGAGCGCGGCGGCCAGTCCCGACCCCAGGGCGATGTCTCGGATTCTCGGCGTGAACATCAGGTTCTCCGGCGACGGGAACGCCCGCCGCACGACTGGTGTCCGTCATCACACCCATCTGTGCAACGAGAGGTCGGTACAAGCCGCCCGAAGCGCAGAAAGCTACTAGCTGACTGCTTGAGGAAATTGTCATTCTGCGCGCGCGAAGATTCCAAATAGGTAGAGCTTCGCTACAAGTCGCGACGAGCCCAGGGCATCACTCATCCTTTAGCCACATCGCTCAGCCATCCCCGCTTCGGATACTAAACGGGCGGCGGGTAGAAGGTGCGGCCCTGCGCGCCGCTGGACACGGACCACACTTCCACGATGCGGCCAGCGGACACCGACAACAGATCGATGCCACTGCGCGCGATCACCGCCCCGCTCGCGTCGCGAAATACTGCCAGGTACGGCCGCGCCACTCTGCCGCAGGGCTGGCCGTCTTCCAGGACCAAGTCCACCGCCGCCTGAGCTTCGGCGCTGAAGCGGATGCCGGGGCGATAGCCATGCCAAAATTGCACCAACGCTGCCAACGCTGCGGGCGTGCGCACGCTGTCGACCCGCTCGGTATTCGCCTGCGCGTAGTGCAGCACGAACGTCTCCGCCATGATTTCGGGGGCGATGGCGACGTCTCCGTTCCACAGCCCAGTCCAGCGTTCGAACAACGCGGTACCGAAATCTCTCAACTCTGGGGCCATGCCATCGCATAGGGCACGTCGCTACCGGGTCAAGCGCGGGCCGATGGCGCGACGCGCGGCGCTATTTCAGAGGTTGGCGTACGGCGAGCTCTTCCATCGCATGCGCCAGCTTCACGTCGAGCACGGTAATGCCAGCTGCGTCATGCGTCATCAGGTCGACCCGCACCTTGTTCCAAACGTTCGCCCATTCGGGGTGATGATCCATCGCCTGAGCGACGAGCGCCGCCGACGCCATGAAGCCAAACGCGGCGACGAAGTCGGCGAATACGTACTCGCGATGGAGCTTGCCTCCTTCCACCTTCCATGCTCGCAATTTCGAGAGCTCGAGCGCGAGCTCTTCGTCGGCCAATTTGACGGGGCGGGATGTGCTGGCGCTGGTTTGGGACATCGGGTGTTCTTCCTTCGAGGCTTTGCTTACCGCGGTCGACGCCAGTCTCGAAGCATTGTCCGTGCCAGAGCCGTCGGGCGCCCTTCTGCGGGGATTGCCGAACGAAGTACGCGAGAACTTCGCCTCCAAGCGGGGGCCCGCAGCAAAGCGTGGCGAAAATGCAGCTTGAGTGCGGCTAGACGGAGGCGCACCAGCAGCTGATGACGGCGCGCGAATCAGTGGCCGTCCTGGTGGCGCACCCAGATGATGAAACGCTCTGGGCCGGCGGCACACTGCTTTCGGAACCGAGCTGGTCGCCCTTCGTGTGGTGTGCCTGCCGAGCCCACGACGCCGATCGCGCACCAAAATTCCGTCGAGTGTTGGAACGGCTGGGGGCACAGGGCGCCATGGCAGACCTCGACGATAGCCCCGAGCAACCCGGGCTCGCCGACGAGCTGGTCGAACAATCGCTGCTCGAGCACCTGCCGAAGCGCCGCTTCGATCGCATCCTCACGCATTCGCCGCTCGGTGAATACACTCGGCACCGCCGCCACAACGGCGGCGTTTGGCCGTTCGTGTGCGGGTTCTACGTGGCGGCCTGCGTAGCCGTCGGACGCCACGAGCTCGCAGCGCAGAAGCTCGAAGCGTTGGCCGAGCTCGTCAAGCCCTGGCACGAGAACGCATGCGCATGGGGCTTCAACGAGCAAGTGCGTGCCCAGACCGGCAAGCCCATCGGTCGAGATTGGCAGACCTGGTCGGCGGCCATGTTCCTTTATGCCTGCGAATGCGTCGCGACTCGCAGCACGCCGGACTTCGGCCGTGGCTCACAGCGCTAACTTCGCGCGAGTGACGTTTTTCGAACATAGTTTTTATAAGAAGTGATGCGCCGGACCACGGGTTCCGCCACCCTACCTGTACGTGAACGGCCAAGTCCCGTCGCGCGTCCGCGTCGTTCAGCCAACTGACTAGACATCACGGGGCTTGTGAAAAAGCGCGCGTTGTTCGCGCGCTAAGGCGGAGTTGTGTCTCGAATCCAATTGTCGAAAGCGGAGGAGTCATGAGATCACGAATTGAATGGGGCGTCGTCCTGGGAACAGCAGCCCTCACCAGCCTAAGTGTCGGATGTTCGCAGGGCTCGGCAGCATCGACCATTACGAGCGAAAGCCAGGAGAACGTCGGACAACAGGCACAGGCCGTGACCAGCATCGGCACCGATCCGGGTCCGCGCGGCGGCCCCTCGGCGGCGGGCAGTTTTTTTCCAGACCTGAACGCCACCGAGCAAGCGCGCTTTCTCACGGCGCTCGATTCCTTCAGTGAAGTCGACTCGGTGTCGGGCACTATAGAAGAGGGTTCCGGGCTCGGGCCCACCTTCAACGGCGACAGCTGCGCGATGTGTCACGCACAGCCGGAAATCGGCGGTTCCAGCCCCAGCATGCTCAGCCCGCAACACCCGCGCCCCAATCCGCAGGTGGCGCTCGCGACCAAGGATGGAGCCACCAACATCGTACCGTCGTTCATCACCGCCGCCGGTCCGGTGCGCGAGGCGCGCTTCATCGCGACCTCGAACGCCAACAACGCGCCGCTCGATGGCGGCGTGCACGGGCTCTACACCATCAAAGGTCGCTCGGACGCACCAGGTTGCAACCTGGCGCAGCCTGATTTTGCGAGCCAGCTCGCGGCCCACAACGTGATCTTCCGCATTCCGACGCCGCTGTTCGGCCTAGGTTTGGTGGAGAACACCGCGGACGCCACCTTGCAAGCCAACCTAGCGGCGAATCAGTCGGCCAAGGCCGCGCTCGGTATCTCCGGACGCCTCAATACCAGCGGCAACGACGGCACCGTCACCAAGTTCGGCTGGAAAGCGCAGAACAAGTCGCTGACGATCTTTTCGGGCGAGGCCTACAACGTGGAACAAGGCGTCACCAACGAGGGCTTCACCAACGAGCGTGCTGGTGTGGCCGGCTGCGTCTTCAACGCCACGCCGGAGGATCCGCTGTCGACGAACGACGGCACGTCAGACATCGTGCAATTCTCGAATTTCATGCGCATGACGGCGCCGCCCACGCCGGCCACACAGTCGGCGTCGGCCCAGCGCGGCTCGGCGCTGTTCGACAGCGTCGGCTGCGTGCAGTGCCATTCGCGCTCGCTCACGACCGCCCAATCGCCGCTGACTGGCATGTCGAACTTCACCTACCATCCGTTTTCGGATTTCGCCATTCACCACATGGGCTCGACCTTGGCCGACGGCGTCAGTCAGGGCGCCGCGGTGGCTGACGAGTTCCGCACCGCGCCGCTGTGGGGCGTAGGCCAACGCCTGTTCTTCCTGCATGACGGACGCACCAGCGATCTCGGCGCGGCGATCGAGGCCCACGCCAGCCCGACCAACCAGTGCACCACCGTCCAAGACTACGAACAGTTCAACGCCAACGGCACTTGGTTCCAGCCGTTCACCTCGGTTCAGGTTTGCGGAGAAGCCAACAGCGTCGTCAATAACTACAACGCGCTCAGCGCCTCGCAGCAGACCGATCTGCTGGCGTTCTTGCGCACGCTTTGAGGCGCCGGCGACCGCGAGGCTCCGCACAGGGGCCTCGCGGGGACCAAGAATTCATCAAATCTTCGCTTGGGCTGCCGCGCCGCAGCCTAACTCGCAGAAACTTCCGTGGCGTCTTTAGGCCAAGCCGAACGCGCGCAACCTGACGCGAGCACGAGACCCGATCTCCCGATCTCTTTGTGAAAAAAATCTGGGCTCGTGCGTTTCGGCCCGCTGCCGGCACGAAAGCTTCTGCGAGCGGGCCGCGGCTGGGCAGCCAAAACATTTGACGAATTCTCAGCGCGGGCAGGGCTGTGGATAAGCTCTGTGCAAGGCGCTCGCTCGCGCAGCCTCAGGATTCGTCACATCTGGGAGCACGTCCCGCGATCTTGGGTTTTGGCGAGGTTTT
>Ga0307508_10002052_pt1 | contig 21743 bp, 26 predicted proteins | sample 9_EM_MG_FD_203089 | JGI IMG/M metagenome (GOLD analysis project Ga0307508, IMG submission 203089) | Populus trichocarpa ectomycorrhiza microbial communities from riparian zone in the Pacific Northwest, United States - 9_EM | ecosystem: Host-associated > Plants > Roots > Unclassified | place...
CCACGGTCGGCCCCGCGTCACTGGTGATGCGCGGCGAGAACGTGCCCGAGGCCACCCGCTGGCTGGGCAACCCGATCGAGGCATGGAAGCAGGACGCACAACGGTGAAGAACGGCAAGCGGGGCGGGGGGGCGCGGGGGGGCGCCCCCCCCCCGGCCGCCCCCCCCCGCCCCCCCCACACACCCCCCCCCCCCCCACCCCGCGGCCCCCCCCCCCCCCCCCCCCCCGAGTTCCGTCGGGCGTGCACCATCCCCGTCTGCCATCGTCCCGCGCACGCGAGATCACTCGAACGCAGCCCCGCCGGCGTTGTCTGTCCGGCGTGCTGCCGTGCAGTCGTATTATTGCAATGCGTGCTGACAGAGTGACTGTGCCGTGCGCGCTGCACACACTCACGTGCAGCGGACGCCGCGTCGGGACGCGCAGACGCCCGCCATTGGCCGGCTGCCGCGAAGTGACGTGGACCCAGAGTCTTTCGCATGAGGCGCTGACCGAGCACTTCTGGCCTCGATCGGCGCGCACCCGGGCCGCTCCCTCCGCACGCAGACTCGCCACGCCGCCGACGCCGACAGAGCCCGCGCCCCCCCGTCCGGCGGCTGCAGGAGGGCCGCCGAGACGAAAGGCACGTCCCCAGCGTGGCAGAGTTGTCCCTCGTCCCAGCACGAGTCTGCTTCGCGGAGCACCCGCCCCGCAACCAAGCACCGCCGTCGGTTACACTCGCGAACGCCTCCCATCGCACTGGCGACACTGCATGCGCGCCGATACATATCTAACCAGCCGTCGACCCCCCGCTCGTTCTAGAAAGCTTCAGCCCTTCCATGTTTGCATGGTCTATTTATAGGATTTATATTGGCCGATATAGGCCAGCCCCACTTCCCTCCCTTCCCCCCCCACCCACGCATCTCCCCCGGAACATCACCGAACTCGACGGCTGGCTGGCTGGCTGGCTGAAGTCTGGCGCACAGCAAGAGATGGACATTCCCCACTCTTGCAAGCCTATATAGAGCAGGTGCCTGCCTGACGGTCAGCCACCATATCTGGAGTGTCTAGGCGCAGTGCGTACATGGATCAAGTGCGCTGGCGAATCGCAAGGGTTCCCGAGTAGAGTGCGTGGGTAGATGGATATCTACATAGGCAGATAGATAGATACATGTATGTATGTCTGCATGCTCGCGCGGGTCGCGTTTGGCTAGGTGCTGACTAGCGCGGGCGGGCCGAGTGATCGGTGGGCAATGGGCATCCGGGAGGCGGACGGCTCCTGACGGATGGATGGGCTGCACTCCAGACGAGGCGAGTAGACAGACTAGCTGGGATCACGAACAGCGACGCTTAAGCTCCTCGCGCCGAGCGAGAGTGGTGGAGGGGCGGATGGACGGTGGATCGGTGGGATTATGCAGAGGTAGGTATCTACACGATACCCACCAACGTACAGTGTGTCCCCACCACAATCGAATAAGTATAAAGAGAGTCTTGCCAAGAAAGAAAAAGAGAGGGGCGGCTGATGGCTGGTGGCTGCGGCGCCGGGTGGACTTCAAGAGGGGTAAGGTGAATTTGCTGTTGAATTCAATTTATCTTCAATCACGTTGCCATCGATCGATTTCCATTGCCATGTCTCGTTCCTCGCCATCTCCATTCGTTTCAGTCATCAAAGCCATACGCACTTGGGCAGGAATTTGATGGCTTCAAAGTCCTTCAAGATTTGCAATGCAGGGGCTGGGCGACCTTCCGCTTCAAAAATCCGGACAGAACACGCAATATTCACAGTTGGCCTGTGCAGCTGCACGCGAATAAACCGGATGCCCCTCCAAAGGGCCAATGCAACACATTCTCTGGTAAAGGAATGGACGGTAGTTACCTTCACAAGGGAGATTTTTCAGCCTCACTGTTCTTTTGGCCACATCTACCATGCGGTAGTGAGATCCTAGGCTCTTGTTGAAGGGGAATCAGAGTCATCGTGACGGTGGTTTTTTTTACATCTTGACGCAGCGATACCGAACCTCAATAGTTGGGCGAATTGGCGACTCAGACATGGGCACGTGCGAGGTTATGGGCAGGCAGAGAGGCAGTTGTGTTGCTTTTCCTTCTCTTTATACACATATACGAGCAGTAGTCAGGTTTGAAATACCTATCGTGCGGGATTGGACCAAAACCATTGTGAGGTTCCTTCGCATCGGGACCACCTGCAACTCAGCCGTAGCCACCAGCCACCAGCTACCAGCCACCATTCTCTTTTTCTCTCTTGGCAAGACTCTCTTTTTATTTTATTTTTTATTTAATTATAGTGGGCACACTGGTAGAACGAAGCAATTCGATGATATTTCTGGCACTCGTACTCGGACAATGCGGGATGTAAAGCTAATGCTACATACACACATAAGTAGAGTATGTAACCATTGCGCTAGCTACTTCCAGCCTAGCGGCTCTCTCACTAGGGTAGAGTACTTCTGCACGTGACTCTCATGCGTAAGACTGACGTCATGGAGGAGTCTCGCGGTGCTGACGCTTCGGGTTGCTGCAAGAGCCTGGGCTCCGGGTTCGAGTCTGCGCTCTGCGGCTGTAAGTAAGGGGCGCTCTCCGCCTTCTACTATATTCGGTCTTGTTCGCTTTTTGTTTTCCGCTCGGGGTGTCGGTATCCACCGTTGCGGCCGATGGCGATCTAGTACTCTCGCTCGGTCTGCTGGGAGACGGCGTGCACATCACGACATCGCGTGGACGGCTGGGCTTGGGAGTGTGAATCGTCTCCGCGGTGCGGACATCAACCGGCAGACGTGGTAAATGCGAGAATGGATGCAGGTGTGCGATTCCGACCAGACAAAGGATGGTGTCCGAATCCTCGCTGCCGGCACGCACGCACGCACGCACGCACGCATTCTACGCTTCCGTCGATCTCCCGTCCCGTCCCTGTCCTGCCCTTCTCCCCCGACGAGCGCTGCATGCAGCGGGCCTGCCTGCCTGCTTCACTCCACTCCATTCCACTCCACTCCATTCCATTCCACTCCACTCCATTCCATTCCGCTCCACTCCACTCCATTCCGTCCTTCCGGCGCAATCGTTCGGTCTAGAGCACTGTGCGGACAGTACGTATATCCGCCCGAGTAACAACAACAACAACAACAACAACAACAACAACAACAACAACAACAGCAACCTTCCGAATTCCGCTCCGATTGGTGGTGCACGACGCATGGTGATCCGGCTCCAGGATGTCTATCTATGTACTCGTGCACTTGGCTAACATGTACTGCATGTATGTGCTTACGTGCTTGGAGCACGGCTGGCGGTCGTTGCGTGCGCAGCAGTGTGTCTGTCGGCTGCAAGAGAGTGGACGGCAGGGCAGCAAATGACGTCCTGGAGTGCTGTCGTCTCTCGGAGTGTTTCTCGCAACGCATCGGGGACTGGGGGGATCGCAAGGGTCTGGGAGACACTCTACTCTACTTTCCGCGCGCTGCCTCCTGCCTAGATATCATTAGGACCGAGCTCCATGTCGGATTGCGCTCGGCTCTATCTGCATATGGTGCATATCTAAGTATATGTATCTATGTATCTAGATACATATGCTTCGATCGCTGCGTCTCGCTTGAACGAGCGAACGGCGATCGGGGATATCTGGCGGGCACCAGCCGCAATCTGTCCGCCACATCGCGGAAGAGATCTGGCGAATGGGGCTGCCTTGTTCGGACGGGCAAATGGACATTCGAAACCGGTGGGGCTGGGGCCGGGGCTGGAGCGAGGGCCGAGACGAGTTAGGGGCGGCTGGGACGGGGGGGATGAGGAATGAAGGTCTGGGGAGGGGAGCGAGCAATTTCCTTTCCGAAGCGGGTGCTGTCCGGGAACATCGTCGTTGGCGCTCCGGACTCGAACCGGCTGGTGCTGTGGAGTCCGGAGAGCGGAGACTGGCGGTCAATCGCAGGACGGACGGGTGTCGCTGGATGTGTGGATCCACTGCGAAAGAAAGAGACCCTGCACTCTGCACTCTGCAGGCACGCCGGCAGCTACAGCTAGCTGCGTATCTATGGACTCTACAGTATTCTGGATGGACGAATGGACGGATGGATGGGTCGGTTATATTGCCCCCGAGACACTGGTGATGGCTACATAGCAGAGTGCGCGGCGGGGCGCCGACATCAGTGCGGGTGGTTGATCGACAGAACGGAGCAGTCGCTGCTAACATACTCTACAAATGCTGGAAGTTTTTTTTAATTTTTTTTTGTTCTGCGCTGCTGTCTCTCGGGACGGGCGTGACGATGGTGGTGGGGGAATCGACGAGTCCCATTTATGTACATATCCACAGGCGCATTCATGCAGGTCCATTTTGGCGAGGGCTTTGGGCGTCTTCTGCGCAGAGTATGAGGCGCATGTATGTAGAGTTCCCTGGCTTGCAGCTGGCGATGGTGATGACGGTCGATTCCACCAACCAACCAACCAACCAACCAAGACAGGACGAGCGAACGAGCAACCGCGACTCCTTTTCTGTCCTTTCCTTCCGGGGTGGTCGTCGCTCGCGGGATCTTTTTTTTGTTTCTTTCTCGCACGGCTGTCTCGCTCGTCTCCTCCGCCCCCTCCGTCCCCCCCCCACAACCTCCCTCCACCTCCATCCTCTTCCCCTTCCCCTTCTCTCCCTCCCCCGCAGTCAGTGCAGCTTTGTTTCTCTACCGTTGCGTCCATCTGCTCGACCTGTTGTTTGCCCGCCGAGACCATCTCCTCCCCCCCGTTGCGGTTGACAGTTGCAGTTCTCTCGCTTGCTTTCGTTCGTTCGTTGTCCGTTTCGGGAAATAGTTATCTACATATTTCTTCTTCTCTCCGTCTTTTTTCTCTTTTTCTTTTTATTTTATTCTTACATACCCTCGCGTTCAAGGACAGCATCCATCACCACGCACGTCTCCCGGCTCTCCTTTACCTCATCCGAACCCCTGAATCGATTCGGGGGTGCGCAACAGCAGCTCTGCTGCGCTCGAAGCCAATCGCGACTCGGTCACTCGCTCACGGAACCAAGCACCACGCTTCCACCCAGCTAGGTAGTTATCCGAGTCCCCCCGTCTCTCTCTATCTCGTACATACCGCTCCCAGCTTTGTGCGCCCTTCCTCCCCTCCCCTTCCACCTGTTGACACACCCCTCTCCGTTCGTTTTGCTGGCATTCTCCAGCGGAACGTGGGATTGCTCGTCTATCTACACTCCTTCACTTTCGCCTACATACCGCATACATCCTGCTACGCAGACCTTGTCCGATCCACACCTCACACATCACGCTCCTTGCACCCACCATCTCGTCGCTCCTCTGTCTTCGCCAACGCATCGATCGAATCGGATCATACCAGGAAAATCAAATCCACACATACTACTACTACTACTACTACTACTACTACTACTACATACTGCCCCCCCCACCTCTACATACGCACTCACTTGCTTTCACATCACTTCACTTGCGGCACTTTGTTTCTCCCTTGCTTTCCGGCGTTAGAACTCTTTGCTTTATCTAGATATCATCTGTGCACCCCACTAGATAGATAGTCGGTCACCTGCTCACTCAATCCGCGGCAGAGGCTGAGGGGCCCAGACGGACGCGATTGTTCTGGCGGTCGACGTCGAAAATTGCTGACAGGCATAGTCTGGAAAGGGCAACGACAGCTCCGATCGCAGCCAGCCAATCACCGAGCACGGACAGGTAACTGCCCTGTCCGAGCAGTCGCGAACCCGAGGGAAACTCCCTTCTGCCGTCCTTCCTCCCTTCTCTCCTCCCTCCTTAACCCATCCGGCTTTCGTTTCGCCTTCGACCCGCAACAGCGATCCTTCCCAATTGCCTGAGATTCCGAGCTCGGTGCCAACTCCCACTCACACACATCGTATCTAACCATACCGCACCGCCCGCTCGAGCACGCATACAATACATACCTAGGCAGGTACATAGCACCGACCGCCCTACTTTCTCCATCCTTCCCACTGCCATCCACCACTGACCCACCATCACTATCTACCACCACCACCACCACCACTACTACTACCACCACCGCTGACACTGCCCACTACTACGGATTTGGATACACAGGCACCACGGCTATTCTACACCCCCGTTGCTTCCAATCCCGACCGCCGGGCTCGCTTCTGCACCACACCGAAATAAAGAAACAGGCGCCCTCGAAAACGCCTATCTGCACGCACGTCGGCACCCGCATTTCAGCACTTATCTAGACGTTCTGCCTGTCGTCGCGTCCCCCGCGCTGTCCATCGCCGTTGCCCGCCGTGTTCAAATCACATTCAATGCCCGCCTTCTTGAACCGTGTGTTCAAAAGGGACGCCAACGCGAAGAGGCCGCAGAATCAAGTTCCTGTCCCCGACCAACCATCGGCTCCTAAATGGACCGATGGATGGCTGAGGACCGAGGTGTCGCCGGATGAGGTGCAGGAGCTGCTGCGCGTATGTACCGCCGAAGTGAAATCGAGGGGTGCGTGCATCGAACTCAATAAATTCCCCCCCCCTTTCCCCGACAAGCGAAACTGGAAAATTGGAAACTCCCCCCCCCCCCCCCAAAAAAAAAGATGCGGGGGGTTTCGCTGTAGAAAAGAAGTAAAGAGCTGATGGCGGGCTTTTGTGTGCATCCGAACAGGCTTGTCGACTCCCTTTCTCCTCCTACCATATCGTCCCAACACCGACCCGTGCGCCGCTCGATCTTTCATCCGCAATTTCTTCAGCCCGTCAAACAGCCAGCTCACAGGTCCCTATCTGCAACAGGAGTTGCGGCTCACCGATCCCGACGTTCTCTGCAGCGCTCTGAAATGGTGCTGGAGCAGGCTGCCGGGGGGTGTGGTCACGTGGGAGGTGTATGAAATGTTCCGTCAGGTAAGCAGACGATGCAGGAGTGCAAGCGGGGGGGAGGGGGGGGAGGGGGGGGAGGGGGGAGGTTTTTGGTGACTGACTGTGATTCCAGGGCGAAGTCGGTAAGATTACCCATATCCTTCAGTGTTGAGACGCGGACCCGTCAACCGACGCCCCGAGAGTCGTCGATTTAAGATTTTTAAGTTAGAGTTAAGGCTGAGCTCCTTTTTTTTATTTATTTTTAGATTCGAGTATGGCCCGAGACTCTTTTGCCACCTTCATCCCGATCAGTGCCGAGTCCGAGGCAAGATCCAATATAATCTTTGATTACTTCGACCTACTCTCGGCCATTGCCGCCAACGGCAAGCACAACGGTCTGGGTGGGCTCAAGCTGTCGAGGCTGGCGGGCTGGTGGGCTTTCGAGCACACCGATACGGGTTATGGATTCGAGGGCGGTTACACTTCGTGGACGAGCGCCGCAGATGCAACCTGTCATCTTTTCTTTGCTTATATGAGGTCGCTTTCGCCTGCCGATCCAAGCAGAAGTGTTTCGTTGTTGCCAACCTCGCTGAGGGCGCTGCTTGCGTCCGTGGACTATCCACCTGTGACACCCCAACAGCTGCAAACCCGCACAGTGAGAGTCGTCATAACCGTCGACAAAGTCTCACCCTCCCCCTTTGCTCTGCTGAGGAGGGCCAAAAACCTCCACTACAATCACAGCGACCGTGCATTGAAGGTGTTTACCGACTATGACGACCCTATCCGAGCTCTCACGGACGAGTGCAGGCGCGTGCTGAAATGCATCTCCTCGTCCAGCCACGGCCAAACCTCTGCCGGCAGAACATCGAACGGGCTTCAGGATCAGTCCTGGTCTAGGTTTCAGGACCTGGGATTCGCTGGACTGACTGAGCCCGAGTCCGAGGACTCGGAGGATGATGCCCTCCACTCGGAAACGTTCAGCCGCCGAATTTCGTCCCAGTCTCACCAGCAGCCGGCAACGACGCCTTCCAGTCCACTCGAGAGAGAGGAGTTCGTCGAAATCGTCCGGCCGATGACACCGTCGTGGGCAGATTTCATGGATGCTGGCTTTGGCGATCGCGAGATCAGCAGCGCTCCGGCTTCTCATCTCCTGCCTCCGGACAAGGTCCTCCCGCCCATCGACACGGCGGATCGTCTCAAAAGCTCGCAGTCGAACCGGAGGATGCAAATCCTGGAGCCCGGCGAGTTGGAAAGTATCACCCCGATGTCTGTCGACGACGTGTTCTGGTGGGTATGGATGTCGAGTCTGGCCGGAGAGGAAACGGCGCTCCGAAAAGCTGTTTTTGGTCGCTGCGCACTGGTCGAGACTAGCGTGCAAGGCGCCAAGTGGTTGGTAGTTGAGGTACGCACTGTTGTATCCGATGCGATTATATATGCTCCGCTGACTTTGCGTCGTTTAGGAGAAAATTCGTGGTGCCCCAACTATGGCGGAGGCCCCCGTGGTGACCAAGAAAGAGAGAAAATGGACCAAGAGGACCAGGCTGAGGAAGAAGTCTCTCAGCACATCCGAGGTGCCTACGCAGCAATCGTTAAAGCCTTTCAATGCGTCCCTGCACACCTCGAGCAGGACCAACATCGGTCCCGACCAGACCGCGAAGATTCAGGCTGCGGCAGCTGCTTTACGGCAGCAACAGTCCGACGCAGAGTACTCGCACCTGAGGCGTAATAGACCGCGCGAACATGCGACGGACGCGAAGACCAACAGTGTTTTTACCCTGCAGCCAGTCATCATGTCCGAAGCCACGCCGGCGATGAAGTGGGCGAACCGGTACGATCGCGACAACCTTCGGGACACGTACCTCAAGGGTGGTGCGGCACCGGAGGCGAAGCCTGCAGCCGATACGGGTCGGGCTCTCCCCGCTCTCCCGAGGGAGGAAGTCGCTCCTGTTGCTAAGCCGCGGGTTGAAACCCCCCCGCCTGCACTGGCACAAGCACCGACACCGCCCCCGCTGGTGAAGAGCATTGTTGCACCTCTCGAGACCCCTCCTCCCCCTCGACAACTCGCTGCGCCTGCCAACATCACGATTGCGCCTGCCGTTGCCCCCGCCGCCCCCACTGCCGCTCCACCTACCAACAGTGGACGCTCGTCTCCCGCCATCAACAAGCGAATGTCCATGAGCCCCATCCCGGTGCCTTCTGCGACCTCTACGCCTGAGAAGTCGGGCAAGAAGGTCTCCCGCCTCCGGGCTATGTTTGGCATGAAGGCGGAGGGTACTGTCCTGTCTCCGGTGGGAGCCCCGGCTTCCCAGCAACTCGCTGTTCCCGTGGCAGAGACGGTCCGCAAGAACTCTCTGAGACGGAACCGTTCTCCCGCCGCGCCCAAGACGCCACAAACTTCGGCTCCCCCGACTCCCGAGCCAACGATGTCCCCCGAACAGGAGTCGTCGATAAAGGAGACTATGCCCTCATACCCTGCCCCGCCTGCCGAAGAACACCCGGCCCTCTCAAGGAATGCCTTCGCAGACTTTGACCAGGGTCCTCTCGATCAGCCTACGTTTGTTCCCGACGATTCCGATGTCTCCGAGATTGGTGACTCTGTCCACCCCGCTATGACCAGAGACGACGAAGTGGTCTCGGATCTGTCGGCCCCCGAATCTCCCGAGCCGTTTCAAGACCGCTGGGCGCAGATCAAGAAGAACGCGGCGGAGAGGGCCAAGGCACAGGCGAAGGCGCTGGATGATTCGACCACCACCACCACCACCACCACCACCACCACCAACACTGATGCCCGAGGAAGCATGGATGAAGGCGAGACTAGTGGAGAGGAGAGTAGGTTTTCCTTCTCTCGAGCATTGCGTGGTGATGGTGACTTGCTGACTCCCGAAGCAATTGAGTCGAGAGTTGCCAGGATTAAGGCTCGCGTGGCCCAGTTGACCGCTGAGGGCGCCATCCACCGTGCTTGAGAGTAAGTAGCAGTCGAGGTCGTAATGGAAAGGGTATATACATTTTTGATTTCCCTGGGGAGGGGTGGGAGGAGGGGAGGTGATACTTCTTTTATTTCTCTTTACTTCTTTTGCTCTACATACGATGCTCTACTACACTACCTACTCTATATTCCTGGCCACATATTTTCCCTATTACTTTCCTCATTTCTAAAAGTTTTAACAACGTTTTTCTCTTCCGCCCGGAATTGTGGGGTTTAATTTGGGTTCCCTCATCTCATCCTTCTCACGCTCTCTTTCCGTTCTTCCTTTTCCTTTTGGTTTCCTTTTTCTCCTTTCATCTTTCACGTTTATACGAACCACAGAGTTGATAGTCCATTTGTCCGTCTTCACAGCGTTTCTCTTCTTCCCTTTTCTTTCGTATCGCTTGAGCGTTAGTCTGGTTGATTCTGAATTCCCCCTCCGAGTTGCGATCAATTCCTCGTTTGAGTCCTTTCTGTTTGGATAATAGCTATTTTTTTTTTCTCTCTTTCGCTTTATTACGTTTCTTTCTTTTTTTTCTGTTCAGTCCTGCCGATGTTTGTCGTCTGTACCATAGAAGCCCCTGCTGTATGTCATCCAAATGGTGCAGAAATTGTAGTGATTTCAATCGTGAGTGTGTGGGAGGTGGGCCGTGGTGGTCCGTGCATGTGGCTTGGCGGACTTGGCGAAGCGCACGCGTTGATTGGTTTTTTGGTGCGTTGGGTGCTAAAGAATGTACCTCTGTACGCAATACTTTCCGCGTCGCCCTCCATCTTCCCCTTCCTTCCCTTCCATCCATCAACAACACTCAATTACAAGCACCGCATCTATCGATCCACCCTTTACCATCCATTGTACGTCGTGATCTTGGCTTCCCTGGAGATGGAATGTGCAGTGGAAGCGTGCTAATTTATTTGTTTGTGTAGCCAATAAACCATCCAAGCCACCACCATCTCCACGCTATCCACAACCGTCAAGAGTTTGTCACACCTCTTCCTCTCCCCCCGTCAACTACGGCCGCATCGAACTGACAGACAATGATCCTACTCGCTCGGCAGTGCTCGAAGCCCGCCTCGAACAAGCGACGGTGCTCAAGAAGGTGGTCGACGCGATCAAGGACTTGGTGCAGGACTGCAACTTTGACTGCAATGACAGCGGGATCGCGCTGCAGGCGATGGACAACAGCCACGTCGCGCTGGTGGCGATGCACCTCAAGACGGAGGGGTTCAACATGTTCCGGTGCGACCGCAACATCGCGCTGGGCATCAACCTGGGCTCGCTGCAGAAGGTGCTCCGCGCGGCCCAGAACGAGGACATCCTGACGCTCAAGGCCGAGGACGCGCCCGACGTGCTGTCGCTCGTGTTCGAAAACACCGAAAACGACAGGATCAGCGAGTACGACATCAAGCTCATGGACATCGACCAGGAACACCTCGGCATCCCCGACACAGAGTACGGCGCCACCGTCACCCTCCCCAGCGCTGAGTTCCAGCGCATCTGCAGGGACCTGATACAGATCTCGGAGTCTGGTACGTCTCTTCTTCCCACAACTCCCCCCCCCCCCCACAAACTCGGTTTAACGCGGAAAACGGTTCGGCCCGACAGTGTCCATCGAGGCCAACAAGGAGGGCATCAAGTTCAGCTGCACCGGCGACATCGGCAGCGGCGCCGTCACGCTGCGTCAGAACGCTAACGTCGACAAGCCCGAGCTCGGCACCGCCATCGAGCTGCAGGAGCCGGTCGCGCTCACGTTCTCGCTCAAGTACCTCGTCAACTTCTGCAAGGCCTCTGGTCTGTCGAGCACTGTCACCCTGTCGCTCAGCAACGAGATCCCGCTGTTGATCGAGTACGTGCCCCCCCTCTGACCTACGACCTACGATATCAAGTGCACCCGGTACTGACCAAGCGCGCGCGGTACACACGGATTAGGTACAAGATGGAACATGGCTACGTCAGGTTCTATCTCGCCCCCAAGATCGGTGACGAGGAGTAGATGCACACGCCATCTTTCTTCTTTCATCATCGATCAAACCTGTCATGTGGGCTGTGGGCTGTGCGAGAACTTGGAAATAGTTCAAAAACCCCGTTCCTTTCTCCACCTTTTTTTCTTCCACTTTTTTTTTTATATATATATAAGTACGATCGTCGCGTGGTGCCTTGGGTGTTTATTTATTTTTAAAAATACCCGGTGTGTTCTGTGTTCCGCTTTCAACAGCCGAGTGATCTTCTGTGATGTGGTCGCCAATGCGAAACCTCCCCGTTATTCAAATTATCATACCACCTCCTTCAGGTGTAAAAAAGAAAGAGACAAACGGCAGAAAAAGCAGAATGAAAAAGAAGAAAAAAGAAGCAACGCCAACACCCCAAAGCAGGCAAAGTAAAAAAAAAAAGAACCAAACATTCCTCATCCAAACTATAAAGGCATTACCTATCGTATACGCCACCCACGCTGCCACAAACATCTCATCTATCACATTCCCTGTCATTCCCGCTGAAGAGAATATACTGCAGAATGTCACTGAGCGTCAGCACGCCCATGAGCTTTCCGTCCGGCTCGACCACCATGAGCCTGTGAACTCGCGACCGCCGTATCGTGTCGAATATCGCGTCGAGGCTGTCGTTGAGAGAGCACGTGTGCACGCCCGAGAAGTCCTGTGGGGAGAATCCATGTTAGCGGATGCGGGCGGAATATAGGGGAGGGGGGGGGATGGTTACGTCGGGACGGCGGAGTAAGGCTTCGCCCACGCTTAGTGATAGGTCTTGGTAGCTGCCACTTTTGATCAAGGTCAGGACGTCTACCGATTCGTAGATGTTCAACAGTATGCCTGGTCGTTTCGTGTCAGTTGCGCTTGTCGATGACGGGTGTTTCGGGTGGGGGTTGGGTACCATTTGCATCCACGATCGGCACACTGCTGATGTCCCTCTGCACGAGCATGTGGATCACTGTGATGACGGGAGTATCCATCATTGCCGTGGCGATGTTCTCCGCCGTCATTATCCCGATCTCCCGCAAGGGCTTCCGCAGCTGCCGCGTCTCGCGCACGTTGAACGCGATGAACTTGAGGATCCGGAACTGCGTGAGCACCGACACGACCATCTCTTGCTGCGTCTCGTCGTCGATGTCAATGAGCGGGATGCGGCGGGCACGGCTGCGGAGCATGCGGCGACAGGCGTCAAACAGCGGCACCATGGGGTTCACGGAAACGGTCTCGATCTGGGTGGTGCCGATGGCTTGCTCGACCTCTGTGGGATGTCAGCTAGATGGGAGATGGAGGGGATCGCAGGTGCATACCCCGGAGACTGTCGAGGCGGAACCCATCGATCTGGCTCAGCTTGTCAGGGTTCTGCCAGTAATACTGCACGACGTTGATGAAATCCGTGGAAGTGAGGAGGCCTGCGAACGCCGACGTCTTTGAATTCCAGAGGGGCGCCGAAACGATTCCTTCCCCCCCCCCCCCCATCCCCGACCGTCAGCATCAGGCACCCCACCCCGTCCAATAGGAAGGGTAGTTGTTGGGGAGGGGCGAGCATACCGTTCTGCACCAGGATGAGAAGACTCTTCTTCACCAGTAGTCCCGTATCCAGCACTATTAGCCGAAAGCTAACCGGTAGAACGTCGTAGCTGGTACGGATCTTGAGGAATTCCCGGATGGCATTCTATCCCCGCGCCCATCACATCAGCACCTGTACGTGGGGAGGCGGACTCGCGAGGGCAAGCATACCAGTCCTTCAGCCTGCTCCCTATCGACAGCACTAAGCACCTGCTGCGGCGGCGGTGGCGGTGGCGACGACGGCGGGGAAGGAGTCGGTGCTGGCGCCCGTTGCTGTTGAGGCCGCAGATACGACGATGGCCGCACGGGGCAAAGCCGCACGGGGCTGGGCGGGCGTGCGCCGGGCGCGGGTTCTGACATCTTTTACCACGGCTCGGGGAGGAATCGCATTGACCGGAAACGTTTGGGTACGGGTGTGGGCGCGGGGGGGGGCGGTTGGGGGGTGGGAGGTGGGAGGTTGGAGGTGGGGTGTGGGGAGGTTGGAGGGGGTAGTGGGGGGTTATAGTGGAAGAGGTCGACGGGGGGCCGTATGTATTTCCCGGTGGGTCAGGTTTCGGGGGTCTGGTATGTATGCAGGTAATATGTATGTCTCTTTGGCTGGGTTCGGTCTCGTTGGACGATCTGATTCTAGGTTCGTGTGAAGGTTCGCTAACAAACGGACCTAGCTAGTGGTGGAGTTAGTAAGGGAGTAGTAATGGTGTGTGTGAGGTGGGGGAGGGATTAGATCACGGGTAAAAGGCGACGGAGGTACATACATAGCTCTGGACCTTGGGTGTGGTGTGCCGCGGTGGGTTAGCTGCGTCTATTTTATTTTGTTTTATTTCCGACCAAACAAGTTCCATGCCACTTTCCCCTCCCCCCCCGGCCTGCCAGTCTCACCTTTTTTTCCCCACAGCATAATTCCTCTCTCTTTCGCCACTCCGGCATCGTCACTTTCACCTCGGAGGTCAGTTCAGTCAGTCCGGCCTGTCAGCCACATCGTGCAGCATGTCGACACCTTTCTATAGCACCAGCACCATCGGACCGGTGCAGAGCCTAACTTCAGCGCGGAGTGCGTAAGTAGTTGAGTGGCCAAGGCCCGGAGTTCCACCTAGAGAGCTCCGTACTCTACTCGAGATGGTCGGAAAGGACAGTGGGGGAACACGGTGAAAAAGGGTAAGCAAACAGTTACTCCCCGCTTGCCGCGGACATAAACAGATAACCAAGTCGGATCTCTGCAGGGTAACTTGACGCCGAGACGTCGAGGGGTGATCACCAAGAGAGACATTTATCCTGGGGAGGGGGAGGTGACATCACTACGCATCTGTTAGCGAACCGCTTCCATGTGATAGACGACGGGTGGATAGTTGGGGTTGGGCACGCGCACTCACTTCTTGTCGCTAGGGATGGAAGTTGGGTGCGTAACTGTTTGTGTCCGGCTTCAGCGGCGAACGGATGGCATTGTGTAAGAGCCGAACCAATGGAAGCGATCCGGATCCTCGTATCTAGCGCGAATGCGTACCCTATCTACATTGTCCTGTTCTTGCGTCGTGGCTTGGCGGTGGAGAGGATGAAGCGGACGAGAGGAACAGAGGATGCTCGTGGAAGAAGCCGGCCGACGGGTGTCCCGATCCGTCGACTCTCCAGCGCTTTGGGTCCATCTCCCGGGGGGCCGGGAAGCGAAGGGAGACCTGCGCTAGCCATACATACGACGCATCATCGTCGTCGCCGCCGCGGTCACCACCATCGCCACGCCGCCAGTCCCGCGATCCAGCGAAGCAGTCCACCGTCGCCCCGCCCACGATGTCGCACCCGCTCCTCGCGCGCCCGCTGCTGCGGTCCTCGCGGGCCCTCAGCCGCCGCACATTCTTCGACCTCGGCGGTACGACCGCGCCGCAGCGCTTCACGGCGTCCCGGCGGCTGCCGCACACACCCGCGGCGCTGTACCGTCTCGTGAGCGACATCGACGCGTACCACCTGTACCTGCCGTACTGTCTGGGCTCGCGGATCACGTCGCGGTGTCCGAGCACCAACTCGCCGACCGAGGCCGATCTGCGCGTGGGCTGGGGCGCGTTCGACGAGACGTTCCGCAGCCGCGTCACGTGCGTGCCCGAACGCCTCACCGTCCGCGCCGACGCGAGCGAGAACCCGCTCTTCGAGCGCTTGACCGCCACGTGGGAGATCGCCGACGCTGCCGGCGGCGCGGCCGGCGACGTCAGCCTCCACGTCGAGTTTGCGTTCGCCAATCCGCTCTACGCCGTCGTCGGAGGTGCCGTCGCTCCCACGGTCGCCGGCGTCATGGTCGATGCGTTCGAGAAACGGGCGAGCGAGGTCTTGGAGACTACGATGGACCGGCAGCGGTAAGAGTGCGGAGGCCCGGATTGTTTGCATCGGCTGCCGGGGGTTCGGCGGGAGTTTGATATCATTTTTTGTGCCGTGGAGTTATGGTCAATAACTTAGGCGGAAACATGGCGTGCGATAGAGCGGGGATAGAAGAAAAGATGGTGGTCTGATTTCATTCAACATGATCTTACAAGAACAGAGCCATTGAAACTGCATGCCGCGATGAGTCCTCTCGAAGCAGCTATGATCACTTGGATCCCACTTCCCATCCCTCTTTGGTCGCCTTCCTGTTCTCGGTCGTCTTCTTCACCTCCTCCTCTAGAAAGGGCATATGGAATGTGTCTGTAAGCCGACGCAATCTGGTTTAGTAGAGCCCACCGCGGGTGATACTCTGTGATTTCGATGCGGCGCTCCTCAACCTTTGGGGACTGCGGACCAGTGTATGGTGGATGAAACTGGGTTTCGGTCACAGCGTAGCAAGTCCCCCATTCACGCAGAAGTGGGCTATTCTAGGAAACCGCCGGAAGTGCATCATCCCAAGCACTCGGGTTTAAAAAAAAAACCGGATACCCGTAGACAAGAGCCGACAAAAACAAATAGATGCCATATACTCCATCCTCGCCATCCCCCCCCGCGCGCGCGCAGCCTTTTAAGCCTCCTTGCCCTGCCCCTTCTTGTCCTTCTTATCCACCTTCTTGGCGTTAGGATTGAGACCCTTCTTCTTCAACATCTTCCTCTCCGCTTTCTCAACGAACTCCTTGTCTGCCTCGTCGTCGAACGCAGGAACCTCGCCGGACTCGTCGTCCTCGGTGTCCGCATCCACCACATCAGCGGCGACCTCTCCATCCTTCGCGGCCTTGGGCTGCGCCGTCGGACCGACCTTCTTGAACTTGGCGACAAAGAAGCCGTCCACGTTGTACATGTGCGGATAGAATCTTCTCGCCCACTTCAGTTTGTCGCTGAATTGCTTTCCGCGGAAGCTAGTGAATCCGGGGGTGCCGAATGTCAGCCCCGTCTCGACGAGCTTGACATTCGGCCTCTTCTTGAGCGCGTAGTCCACCACGGCCTCGTTCTCCTCGACGGTGACGGAACACGTCGAGTAGACGATGTAACCGCCGGTGCTGGATGAGTGGTCGACACTGTCGATCGCGCAGAGCAGCAGCTGCTTCTGCAGGTGGGGCAGGACCATAAAGTCCTTCGCGTCCTTGTTGGTCTTTACACTGGGGTCCTTTGAGATGACACCAGTTCCGGAGCACGGGGCGTCGAGGAGAACTCGGTCGAAGCCTCCTATGACCTTGGGGAACTCGCGGGCGTCATAGTTGCAAACGACAGTGTTCTTGACACCGAGACGGTGGATGTTGCCGACCAGACCACGGGCACGGTCACGGCTGGGATCGTTGGCGAAGACGCAGCCGGTGTTCTTCATCAGGGCGGAGATGTAGGTTGTCTTACCACCGGGTGCGGCGGCCATATCGAGGACTCGCTCGTTGATTTGGGGGGCAAGCGCCATGACGGGGAGGAAAGAAGACGCCGCCTGGAGGATGTAGTGGCCAGCGAGGTACTCGGGGGTGGCTCCGAGAGGCACGCTCGACTCGAAGACTTGCAGTCCGACCTTTGACCATTTCCCAACAGGCTCAAGGGTGACACCACGGTTGATGAGCGCCTGGGCGAGTTCTCGACGCGCCGTCTTGAGAGTGTTCGTTCGGATCACCAACGGCCTCTGCTTCTCGTTCGCTTCGAAAAACGAAAATGCCTCGGCGGGGGAGAAGAGCTGGTAGAGTTTCTCGGCCATGAACGGCGAGTAGCCGTAGTACGCGCAGACGTCTTTCAACAGCTGCTCCGTATACTCCGTCCTCGACCGTCCCTCCTCACCCAGGTTCTTGAAATCTTCCAACACGCGGATGGTATCGGTGATCCGCGTGCGTAACAAGGTGACATCCGGAGGAGCCATGGCCATCCCGTCGTCCTCCCCAGCAGTGCCGAGAATGCACGGCTTATCCTCCGCGATGTTCGTTTGCATCTGCGACTCAGCCAGTTCTGCCGCCGCCTCCGCTTCCTCGATCGCCTTCTGCATGTCGAGTTTTCGCGACAGACCGGCAATGTTGGCAGCCGTCAGCTTCTCCTCCGCATCGGACTCGTCCTCGTCGTCAGAGAACAGCGGGCGCGGCGCAGCATCGTCACCCGAGTCGTAGACATCCGAGTCGGATTCTCCGCCAGCAAGGAAGTCGTCTCCCAGCTTCGTCTCGGGAATCTCGCCGTTCTCGTCGACGTCGTCCTCAGACACCAAGTCCAATTCATCCTCCGCAACCGGAGCCGGAGCGGGCTTCGGTTTAGGCTCCGTCTTCTTTCCGACAGCCCTGGGCTGCGACACCTTCGGTTTCGCCGTCGCCGCCGCGGGCTTGCTCTTTCTTGCAGCATCTTTCCTCTTCTTCGCGGGCGCATCGTCCGAGCTAAAATTGCGGCCTTTCCTCTTCTTGCTGCCGAATTTGGCCTCCTGGAGTGGCTCTGGGGGTCCTTGGTGTTGTCTCGAGCGTCCTGGACCCATTGTGCGTGTGGATTGAGCGGAGGGAATGTGGTTGGGTTCGCGATAGCAGACAGAGCGCTCTGTATGTGCGAACGCAACTTTTTTTGCGCGGGTCGTGCAGGGGTTGGCTTCATAATAATTGTTTAGCGTAGATCGAAGTAGCTATCTATCTATCTGATCTAATCGTCCCGCATTGATTCCCCACCGTCATCTTTCTTCATATCACCGCTACATCTCCATCCGCACAGAAGCTATCGCCCACGACCCCTCTACACCTCCCAAGATGACGGAGCTCAGCTACACAAAGTCGTTCCTCTCGATGCTGGCTCAGCGTCCTATCCGGCTGACTCCGGACTACGTCGAAGATCCCCGGAAGCTCCCTCCCCGCCATTCCGTATGCGGACCCTTCCTCCCGTACGCAAAAACTGCATCCAATAGCTGACCCCCAAAAGTACACCCTTCCGCGAACGCACCCCGAGAAAGCGAAGCGTCGCCGCGCGGCTCACAGCACCACCGCCAACGGTCCGTCCCTCCCCTCCCCTCCCCCGCCCCACACACACGCACACGCAGCAAGCGCGGTCAGCTAACAGGTCTCGCTGCACAGTTACCCTGGCGCTCAAGCCGCTGCGTCCGAACCCGGCGCTCAAGCCGCTCACGCTCCCCGACACGCCGCTTTCCACCACCGTCGCGACGCTGAAGACGAAGTACTCGGCCTCTCTCGGCGGCGGCGCCGACCCGTCCAGGCTCAAGCTGCTCCTGAAGGGGAAGCCCCTGTCCGACGTCAAGACCCTGTCGGAGCTGGGCTTCGCCGACGGGGAGACGGCGACGATCACGGTCATGTTGATGGCGGGCGGCGCGGCTCCTTCTGGTGCCCCGGCTGTGTCCCCGCCGGAGAGGGAGCGTGTCAGGATGCTGCAGCAGGAGAGCTTCTGGACGGATCTGGAGAAGTGGCTGAAACTGCGGCTGGGAAAGAACGACGTCGAGGAGGACCCCCTCTTGGTGTTGGCGGCATTCAAGAAGGCGTGGAATCCGTAGACTAAATGTGGGTGGCTTTTGTTCGGCCCTGGTGAATAACAAGTAATGCATGCGATTGTTACTTTCTTCTCTCTCATTCTGCGTCCGCAGCCTCTGCCAGCGGACTTGCTCAGCTTTCCCTCCGCCACATAGGCTCTAGGCCGGGTTGGTGCGAGGCGGTGCCAGCTGGACTCTGGGTTTTCGGCACCTTTCCCACCGACCCTCAATGACTACAGCAGAGGGAGCTGCATTACACAACAGAGGCGCATATGTAGTCCTGACCGTCCAGTCTCCAAATAGGCCACATCCAGTCAACCCTAGTTTACATGGAGTTCCCTACATATACCCGGGTCTCATCCGGAGTGTACCGACTCGCCAGAGCTAGTCTACCCTGGAGCACTGAACGACGCCAAAGCACCCCACCTGGGGAGGGGGGGGGAATCCGCGCGTTGATGCGTGTGGGCGGGGAGGAGCGATGTAAGCTACGTGATCCAGCGGCATCCTGGAGCGGAAACACGCCGGCGCTGGCCCCGTGCCCGCGCACATGATGGTTCCTGCGACGGACAAGTGCACCAAGGTGTGGATGGAGACGGCGGTGTGGGAATTGGATGGAGTAAGGAGTGGTCAGAGGGATATCCGAACATGTGTGCCTCTATATGTACGGTTGAAAGAGGTTAAACTAGTGGAGACAATCTGTAATCATGCACGGTTTCCATGACGGGGGAATTGCGTGGCCTATGTACATACTTCGGAATCAATAGGACCATAAAAATCACTCTGCAGGCAATTGTTCCGATGGGCGAAGAGCCTCAAGAAAGATTAGGCCCTGAGGATACTGGAGGGGGATTGGGGGCAGGTCATTAGCTAGATGCGTCTACTCTAGATGAAAGTCCACCGAGCAAGTTACTACATACAATAAGGACACGAGGTCTTTGGTAGGTACTTATAGTTACATAGTTGAATCTATCTGAACGCTTGCGACCCTCTAACTACCAAAGGGATTCTGAAGGAGAGCTTTCTCTTATTCGGAAAAAAAAAAAAAAAACTTGATTCCTGAGGAAACTTTTCGAATAATTGAAGTCGTTAAAAATTCAGGCGAGAGAATCTGCCTCTAAACTTCTTCTGACGTGGCGACCATTAAAGCGGCTAAAGGTGGGAAGCCTTGACAAAGATGCTTTCCTGCATACATACAATGTATGTAACCGTTGGCTGACGAAAAAACTTCCTTCGAGATGTTTCATTTCATCATAACCCGACTAGATTAGAGCTATCTACATAGAGTGACATCGGCACTTTGGCTATATAGTGCATATGTAAGTGGTTTTTCTTGTTTGTGGCTTTCTCAGGCCCTTGCCTCGGCAGTGTATCTACCTATTTGTCTTTTCTCCTTCTCAATCCTGGTTTTTCGACCAGGCTCGCCGTGATCTCATTTAGGTCTCCAGATGCGAGCAGTGAACTGAAGAAAAAAATAATCAAAGAAAAAAAATAATAATTAAAGAATCAATATCTGGCACGGGATGAATTTATGTCCATAGAATATCACTCGGACTGACTGGCGTTTTGTCGGGACTTTGACACATCCAGAACCGTCGCAAAGTCCGGAGTGATAGCCGGAATAACCCGTCTGTACGAATCTATCTAGCTGTGGAGTGGAGACGACGGATGGGGCTCCCGCCTCCCGGGAACACGAACTGGATGTTTGGGTGATGGGAAGCGGCCGCCCTGGATCCCTTGTGAAAGAAAAAATTGAAAAAAAAGTATGTAGAGGGTGGGAGTCTAGGCGTGTGATTTTTTTTTTCTTCTACCCGGCAAACACCGGAGCTCGAGGGGGAGGCTCAGTATGTACTCACATCGGCTTCATGCGGATACCGGAGCACTCTGTTAGCACACAGGGACTACGTGGGCAGCATACTCGACTCTCTCTCCTGCCCGCCGACGGAATTTGAAACTTGAGGGGGCGGCGGAGGCATGACATCGACTCCCTTGGTGTTTATGCTTTGCGCATTGGGGGGACGTCAGAGCACGGTTCGGACTCCGAGGGGACGAGTTCCGCCGCCGGCCGGATCGTGGCTGTGGCTGCGTTGGCAGGGCTGGACCGAGCCGGACGATGCCTGGAAGAGCGGGGCACGATGAACTCTGCGAGAGTCGCCACAAGAAAGCAGAGAAGAGCAGTGTGTTCGCGATGGTGGTGGTTAGTCCCCGGGGTTGGAGGAGATGGAACCGCACGACGCAGCGACAGCCACAAAAGCCCAGGCCGGTCGGCAAGCCAGCGTCATCCCTCCAATGGATCCAAAGAGCAGCTGGATGTGTGGCGTCTGACGGGGCGGGTTCCGACCACGATCAACTCGGTTCTCGCCGGCTGTTAAGCGCGGGGGGAGGGGAGACGCAGGTGTGTAAGGCAGCACCGCGCATACATATGATCCCGACCGATGGAGGAGCCGAGACGGGGCGCAGATTGGCGTCCCCATTCGGAGCCGGGAGACGCGCGTGCTGTTCCAGCTCCGCTTGGCGGGGGAAGGGGGGGGGGGGGGGGGGGGGGGGTAAAACCGTGGGCGGGGGTTTGTAGCCGGCCCGGGGGGG
>Ga0307508_10002053_pt1 | contig 21741 bp, 21 predicted proteins | sample 9_EM_MG_FD_203089 | JGI IMG/M metagenome (GOLD analysis project Ga0307508, IMG submission 203089) | Populus trichocarpa ectomycorrhiza microbial communities from riparian zone in the Pacific Northwest, United States - 9_EM | ecosystem: Host-associated > Plants > Roots > Unclassified | place...
CGCAGAGCGCGCCGCCCAGCCAGATCGAACCGCCCACGCCGAGCCGGGTGCGGGCCATCGCGCCCGAGCGGAGCTGGCCGAGCATCGGCCCGGTCGTGTAGGAGAGCATCTCGATGCCGGCCAACCGCCCGCGCAGGTGGTCGGGGATGGTCTGGTTCCAGATGATTCCGCGGAAGATGCCCGAGACCATGTCGGCGCCGCCGGCGAAGGCCAGGCAGAACAGGGTCAGCCAGAGCACGTGGGAGAGGCCGACCCCGACGATGCCGGCGCCCCAGAGCGCCGCGGCGATCAGGACCATGAGGCCGTGCCGGTGGACCCGGGCGGTCCAGCCGGAGCCGAGGGTGGCCAGCATCGACCCGGCGGCGGGGGCGGCGTAGAGCAGGCCCAGCACCCGCGGGCCGCCGAGCTGGGCAGCCATGAACGGGAAGAGCGCCTGCGGCATGCCGAAGAACATCGCGTTGATGTCGACCAGGTAGGTGCCGAGCAACTCGGGTCGGGAACGGGCGTAACGCAGGCCGGTGACGACGGCGCCCAGCGAGGGACGGTCGGCGGCGGGCGGGGGCGGGACGGCACGGACCAGGGTGAGGCAGACCAGCGAGACGGCGAAGGTGAGCAGGTCGAACGCGTACACCCAGGTCAGGTCGAAGGCGGAGATCAGCAGGCCGGCCAGGGCGGGACCGGTGAGCTCGGCGACCTGCCAGCGCAGCGACTGCAGCGCCATGGTCGCGGGCAGTTCGCCGGGGGTGACCAGCCGGGGGATCATCGCCTCCAGCGCCGGGCGTTGCACGCCGTCGACGGCGGCGGTGAGCGCGGCCACGGTGTACAGCAGCCAGAGGTGTGGCGTGGCGGCGAAGGCGTTGACGAGCAGGACCGCGCTCAGCGCCGCGAGCGCGAACTCGCCGCCTCGGACCAGCAGGCGGCGGTCGAGATAGTCGGCGAGCGCGCCGCCGACGAACGCCATGACCAGCAACGGGACCAGCTCGAAGACGCCGAGCAGGCCGACTGCCAGCGGGTCGCCGGTGATCCGGGCCACTTGGAACGGGATCGTGACATAGGTGACGAACGAGCCCAGGGTGGAGATCGTCCCGCCGGCGAAGACGAGGCGGAAGTCGCGGGAGGTGCGCAGCGGGGTGAGATCGAGGCCCAGGCGCGTTCGGTCACTCACGCCCCGCATCCTGCCTTGGGGCGGCCGGTCCGGGCGACGCTATTTCAGCACCAGCCGGCCGGTGGCCTCGAACGATGCGAGATCGGCGAGGGTCTCGTCGACGACCAGCGATTTCGGGCCCGGTAGCTCGTCGAGCGGGAAGAACCCGGCGTCGACCGACTCTTCGGTCTGCCGCTGCAGCTCACCCTCCCAGGTGTGGATGCGGAACGACATCAGGATCTGCTGGTACGTGTGCCCGTAGTCGTTCGTGTACGTATACGCCGTGTAGAACGCGAACGGCGTCAACGAGGTGGCCCGCAGCCCCGTCTCCTCCCACACCTCGCGAATCGCACACTCCTCCATGCTCTCGCCCAGCTCCATCGCCCCAGCCGGGATCGCCCAGCGGAAGTTGTCGGAGCGCTGGATCAGCAGCAGCCTGTTCTGCTCGTCGAAGATCACGCCACGCGCGCCCACGAAGAGGATGGTGTCGGAGTCGCCGACGCTCGCCCGGACCCTGCCGAGATAAGACTCGGCCCACGTCAATGCCACGGGGCAACTCTAGTCAGGCGGATCTCTTGGCCGCCTTCTTGGCGGGCGTGGCCTTCTTGATCGGGGTGGCCTCGACGGCGCTCGCCCGCTCCTGCGGCGCCTCGGCACGCGCTTTCTTCGCCCGCTCCACCGAGGCCCTGAGCGCCGCCATGAGGTCGACCGCGGCGGCCGGCGCCTCCTCGGCCTCCTCCGGCTGGACGACCTCCCGGCCCTCGACCTTGGCGTCGATGACCTCCTGCAGCGCGGCCCGGTAGTTGTCGGTGAACTCCTCGGCCTTGAAGCTGCCGGCCATCGAGTCGATCAGCGAGCTGGCCATGGCGAGCTCGGCGGGCCGGGTCTCGATGTCCTCGTCGAGGAAGCCGAAGTCGGGGTTTCGCACCTCGTCGGGCCAGAGCATGGTGTTGAGCACGAGGACGTCGTCGCGCACCCGCAGCGTCGCCAACTGCTCGCGCTGGCGCATTGCGATCTTGACGATGGCCACCCGGTCGGCGTCCCTGAGGGCGTCGCGCAGCAGCACGTACGGCTTAGCGGCCTGACCCTCGGGCTCCAGGTAGTACGCCTTGGCGAACAGGATCGGGTCGATCTGCTCGGCCGGCACGAACTCGAGCACGTCGATCGCGCGCGAGGTGCTCAGCGGCAGCTCGGCGAAGTCCTCGTCGGTCAGGATCACCATCTCGCCGCCGCCGACGTCGTAACCCTTGGCGATGTCGTCGAAGCTGACCACCTCGCCGTCGATCGAGCAGGTGCGCTGGTATTTGATCCGGCCGCCGTCGGTGCGATGCACCTGGTGGAACCGGATGTCCTTCTCCTCGGTGGCCGAGTAGAGCTTCACGGCTATCGACACCAGGCCGAACGAGACCGCGCCCTTCCAGATGGCTCGCATGTCCGCCCCCATTCCCAGCGTGCGGCATTCCGATCAGGATCGCATTAGTGAGACCCCTGCGTAAGGTGTTCGGTCCTGCCTATGGTGATCGGGTGCCCGGTGCGCCGCTGTCTCCGATGCTCGCCACCGCGGGCGCGCTGCCGACCGGGCCGGGATGGAACTACGAGTTCAAGTGGGACGGCGTTCGCGTCCTCGCGCTGTTCGGCGGCGGTCCGCCCGACCTGTTCGCGCGCTCCGGGGCGGTGGTGACCAGCGCGTACCCGGAGATCGCCGATCTGCGCCTGCCCGAGGGCACCCTGCTGGACGGCGAGATGGTGGTGCTCGACGCCCAGGGCCGGCCGTCGTTCACCGCGCTGGCCGAGCGCATGCACGTCCGGGAGCGGCAGCGGGCGGCGCGCTTGGCGGCGACGTCTCCGGTCACGTACATGATCTTTGACCTGCTCTTCTACGGGGGTGAGGACTTCACCGGCCTGCCCTATCTCGCCCGCCGGGAGCGGCTGGAGGAGCTCGACCTCGCCGGGCCGCGCTGGATGGTGCCGCCGTCGTTCGGCGACGGCCCGGCCACCGAGGCGGCCGCACGGGAGAACCGCCTCGAGGGCGTCGTCGCCAAGCGCTCCGGCTCGGTCTACCTGCCCGGCGCCCGGTCGCCGGACTGGGTCAAGGTCAAGTTCGACCGGACCGGCGACTACGTGATCGGCGGCTGGCGTGCCGGGGTGCGCAAGCTCGGCGGCCTGCTGGTCGGCGTGCCGACCCCGGACGGCCTCGCCTTTCGCGGGCGGGTCGGCGGGGGCATCGGCGCGGCCGCCGAGAAGGCCCTGCTGGAGCGGCTCGCGCCGCTCGCCTCGGCGACCTCGCCGTTCGTCGAGGGCGCGGTGCCGCGGGAGGACTCGCGGGGCGCCCATTGGGTACGCCCCGAACTCGTGGTCGAGGTGCGATACGGCAACCGGACTCCGGACGGACGGTTGCGCTTCCCCCGGTTCCTGCGGTTGCGTAGCGACAAGACGCCGGAGGAGTGCGCTGAGGAGGGCGAGGATGGCTCCTGAGCGCTTCGTGGTCTCGATCGAGGGACGCGACCTGGAACTGTCCAACCTTGACAAGGTGATGTACCCGGCGGCCGGTTTCACCAAGGGCGAGGTGATCGACTACTACACCCGGATAGCGCCGGTGATGCTGCCGCATCTGGCCGACCGGGCGGTGACACGCATCCGCTACCCCAACGGCGTCGACGGGGCGCACTTCTTCGAGAAGAACAGGCCGGGGGGTACGCCGAGCTGGGTGCGCCTGGCCACGCTGCCCGTGCCCGGCTCGACGATGCGCCGGGAGACGGTCGACTTCGTGGTGGTCGACGACCTGCCCACCCTGGTCTGGCTCGCCAACCTCGCGGCGCTCGAACTGCACACCCCGCAGTGGAAGATCGACGCCGATCCGGACCTGCTGGTCGTGGACCTCGACCCGGGCGCGCCGGCCGGGCTGCGGGAGTGCTGCGCGGTGGCGGTCCTGATGCGCGACCGGCTGGCCGAGGACGGGGTCGCGGCCTACCCCAAGACGTCCGGGAAGAAGGGCATGCAGCTGTGCTGCCCGATCTCCGGCACGCAGGACGCGGAGCACGTCTCGGCGTACGCCAAGCTGGTCGCCGAGGAGTTGGCGGCGATGGTGCCGAGCGGGATCACCGCGCGGATGGCGAAGGCCGTCCGGCCGGGCAAGGTCTTCATCGACTGGAGCCAGAACAACGCGGCGAAGACCACCGTGACGCCGTACTCGTTGCGGGCGCAGGAGATGCCGACCGCCTCGACGCCGTTGACCTGGGACGAGGTCGAGGCGGTCGGGACCGGTACGGAGCCGGCCCGGCAGTACGGCGCGGGCGAGGTGCTCGACCGCATCGAGCGGCACGGCGACCTGCTGAGCGATCTCCTGCGGCCCGGACCTGTCCTGCCGGGCTGACGGCCGGCAAAGGGCGGGGCCGGGCCTTCGCGTCTGGACCTATCTTGCGTCGCAAGGTACTGTGTATGACATGGCAGATGTCGGGCAGCTGTCGACCGGCTTGCGACGCGGGACGCTCGAGTTCTGCGTGCTCGCCATGGTCGAGAACGAGGATCGGTATGGCACCGAGATCGTCCGGCGCTTCGGCGAGGAGCCGAATCTCGCGGCGTCGGAGGGCACGATCTATCCGCTGCTGTCCCGGTTGCGCCGGGGCGGTTGGCTGGACAGCAAGTGGGCCGAGTCCCCGGCCGGGCCGCCCCGCCGCTACTACGGACTGACCCCGGCCGGGCGCTCCGCACTAGAGCACTTCCGTACCGAATGGGTTTCTTTTCGCCAGACCGTCGATCGTCTCGTGGGGACCGGTGAGGCCGCATGAACACCAAGCACGCTGACGTTGTCGCGGAGTATCTGCACGAGGTGGACCTGCGACTCAGCGGGCTGCCGGTGCTGCAGCGCCGCGAATTGCTCGCCGACCTCGCCGCGCACATCGCGACCGAGCGCACCGAGCGGAACATCCAGACCGAGGGCGAGCTGATCGAGGTCCTCGAGCGGTTGGGCACCCCCGAGGTCGTCGCCGCGGCGGCGTATGAGGAGGCCGGCGCCTACCCGCCGGTGCCCACGGCCCGCGGGCGGCGCCGGGCCTGGCCCTGGCTGCCCGCGGCGATCGGCGGCGCGGTGGTGCTGTTCGTCGTTGTGCTGTGCGGGGCGCTCGCGGTCGGGCACAAGGTCGGCTCCGTGGAACGGTCACCGGTCCCGGGGCCCGTGGTCAGCGCGAACCCCGGGCGCTGAGCGGTCAGTCGATCTGGGGGAGCGGCGGGCCGAGGACGTCGTCCGCGTCGACGATCGTGTAGGCGTAGCCCTGCTCGGCCAGGAACCGTTGGCGGTGGGCCGCGTACTCGGTGTCGATCGTGTCTCGGGAGACGACCGTGTAGAAGTGGGCCTGGCGGCCGTCGGCCTTGGGGCGCAGCACCCGGCCGAGCCGCTGGGCCTCCTCCTGCCGCGAGCCGAAGGTGCCGGAGACCTGGATCGCCACCGCCGCCTCCGGCAGGTCGATCGAGAAGTTGCCGACCTTCGAGATGACCAGCGTGCGCAGCGAGCCGGAGCGGAACTCGTCGAAGAGCCGCTCGCGCTCCTTGTTGGTCGTCGAGCCCTGCAGGACCGGGGCGCCCAGGTATTCGCCCAGCTCGTGTAGTTGGTCGATGTAGGCGCCGATCACCAGGATCTGCTCGCCGGGGTGCTTGTCGACGAGGGCACGCACCACGGGCAGCTTCGTGCGGGCGGTCGCGGCCGCCCGGTAACGCTCCTCGGCGTCGGTCACCGCGTACGCCATCCGCTCCGCGTCGGTGAGGGTGACCCGGACCTCGACGCACTCGGCCGGCGCGATCCAGCCCTGGGCCTCGATGTCCTTCCACGGGGCGTCGTACCGTTTCGGGCCGATCAGCGAGAAGACGTCGCCCTCACGGCCGTCCTCACGCACGAGCGTCGCGGTGAGGCCCAGGCGGCGCCGGGCCTGTAGGTCCGCGGTGAAGCGGAAGATCGGCGCCGGCAGCAGGTGCACCTCGTCGTAGATGACCAGGCCCCAGTCGCGGGCGCCGAACAGGTCGAGGTGGGTGAAGGCGCCGCCACGCCGCGAGGTGAACACCTGGTACGTGGCGATGGTGACCGGGCGGATCTCCTTGCGCTCGCCGCTGTACTCGCCGATCTCCTCCTCGGTCAGCGAGGTGCGCGCGACCAACTCCCGCTTCCACTGCCGCCCGGCGACCGTGTTGGTCACCAGGATCAGCGTCGTCGCCTTGGCGGTGGCCATCGCGGCGGCCCCGACCAGCGTCTTGCCGGCGCCGCAGGGCAGCACCACGACGCCCGAGCCGCCGGCCCAGAAGCCGTCCACCGCCTCCTGCTGGTAGGACCGCAGGTGCCAGCCATCTTGCGCGAGCTCGATCTCGTGCGCCTCGCCGTCCACGTAGCCGGCCAGGTCCTCGGCGGGCCAGCCCATCTTGAGCAGCGCCTGCTTGAGCCGGCCGCGCTCGGACGGGTGCACCACGATCGTCTCGTCGTCGATCCGGCCGCCGAGCATGCCGGCCAGCTTCTTCGATTTCGCCACCTCGACCAGCACGATGCGGTCGAGGCCGCGCAGCACGAGGCCGTGCGTCGGGTCGTTGGCCAGCTGCAGCCGGCCGTAGCGGTCCATCGTGTCGGCCACGTCGACCAGCAGCGCGTGCGGCACGGGGTAGCGGGAGAACTTGATCAGCGAGTCGACCACGCTCTCGGCGTCGTGCCCGGCGGCCCGCGCGTTCCACAGGCCCAGCGGGGTCAGTCGGTAGGTGTGCACGTGCTCAGGTGAGCGCTCCAGCTCGGCGAACGGCGCGATCGCCATCCGGCACGCCTGCGCGTCAGGATGGTCGACCTCCAGCAGGAGTGTCTTGTCCGACTGCACGATCAGTGGTCCGCCGCTCACCTGATGCGCCCCTCTTCCCGCCCAATGCCGACCCTCCAGTGTGCCACGCGCTCGCCCGACCCTATTCCTCCTCCGGCACCGCGGCCGTGATCCGGTGCAGCGCGAAGGTGTGCAGCGTCTCGGTGCGCTCGTCCTCGGCGCGCAGGTATCCGGCGCTCATCGAGACCGGCCGGACCAGCCGGGACAGCGTCGCGCCGTGCGAGTCGACGTAGCCGACCCAGACCCGGGCCTTCTCCCGCACCGCCTGCTGCAGCACCGCCATCGCCTGGCCGTGCTGCTGCACCGAGGTGAGCCCCGGCACGTTCTGGCCGTTCGCGGCGCGCACGGTGACCGGCGCCCGGCGGGCCGCGCGGGTGGCGATGTCGCCGCGGCGGATCTGCTCGACCACCCCGGCCAGGCGGGGCCCGGCCAACAGCGGCGGTCCGGCCTGGTCGGCCACGCGCGCCGCCAACGACGTACGCGTCGGAGAGCGCCGGACCTTCGGCCTGGACACCACGGTCGCCCCGCCGGCGTCCTCGGCGACCGGCGCGAAGCCGGCCTCCCGCAGCGTGCTCAGCAGCCGTGCCACCGGCGACGGGCTGACCAGCACGGTCGGCGCGATCTGGCGCAGGCCCAGCGGGCCCAGCCGCCGGTCGGCCAGCACCTCGGCGATCAGCGCCTCGTCGTCGCTGCGTAGGTACGACCCCGCCGATCCGCTGCGCAGGCCACCGTGCCGGCGCGCCGCGTCGTCGATCATGTAGGTCAGGGTCTGCGGCACCGGCGTGCGGGACCGCCTCTTGAAGAGCGTGTGCAGGTCGGCGGCCGTGTATCCGACGTCGAGCGCGCGGCGCACGCTGGCCGCCGTCACCCGGAACACGCTGGCGCCGCCAGCCGACTCGGGTTCGGCGAGGACGTCGAGCTCGGCGGCGAGCTCGGGCTCGGGCGGCCCGGGCACGACCACCGAGAGGTCGGCCTGGACCAGGATGTGGTCGACCGGCGCCGGCAGCAGCGTGTCGAGGGTGCGCACCGCGTCGCTCTGCGGCTGGGCCTGGCCGGGCCGCACGCCGAGCGGGTCGCCGTCGGAGTGGTCGGGGTCCGCCAGCAGCAGCCGGCCGTACGAGGTCATCGCCCCGAGCGCGGTGACGCCGAGCAGGGCGGCGCCGGCGAGGGCGTCGCGGTGGGACGCCTCCCGCCCGCGGGCTCGGCGCGGGGCCTGCCAGGCGAGCAGGCCGAGCACCTCATCGACCTGCGGCGCCGTGCCGGGCGTGAGGTCGGCCAGCACGAGCAGGGCCTCCCGGCGGGCCTGGGGCGCGGCGGACCGCTCGCCGTCGGGGGCCAGCGCGTTGATCGGGCGGTCCCGCTCGTCCCGCTGGCCTACCAGGCCGGGTTGCCGGGTCATCACGAGCCAGGAGCGGACCAGCGCCTCCCAGCGGTGCGCGCTGCTCAGCGCGCGCCACAGGTCGTACGCCCCGGTGGGCAGGAAGATCTCGTCGACCCCGCCGGACGCCCGGCTGAGCGTCACCGACCGCGAGATGCCGGTCGCGTCGGCCTCGCCGAGCAGGCCCGCCGCGAACGCCGTCTCCAGCAGTAGCGCGGCGGTCGTCTCCTCGAGGCCGGCCGACCGGGCCAGGCGCTTGAGGTCGCGTACGCCGAGGCCGCCGGCGCGCAGGACCGGCGCCGGCTCGGCGGAGAGCGCCTCCAGCAGCGCCTCGGTGCTGCGGACCGCCTCCATCACCTGGCCGGCGCCGGCCGAGTCGACCGATTTCGGGTCGCGGGAGGCGCCGTCGGGCACCGGCGCGAACGGACGTAGCGCGCCCAGCGGTCCGGTGTCGCGGCGCAGCAGGATGCCGACCTCGCGGGGCAGCTCGACCAACTCGCCGTCGGGACGCGGCGCCCGGCCGGCCTCGGAGATGGGCACCAGGATGTGCTGCTCCACCAGCCACCGCACCGGCTCGGCGACCGCCTCGCGGCTGAGCGCGCCGATCGGCGGCCCGGCGGCGAGCCGGTCCAGCACGGCGCGCGCGCCCGGCGCCGCGGCGAGGACCGTACGACGGAGTCTCGCCTTGTCGCCGCAGAGCGCGGCGGCCTGCGGGTCCAGGTAGTCGGCGGGCCGGCCCAGGCCGGCGGGGTACGGCGAGGTGACCTCGTCGACCGCGCCGGTGACCTGCAGCGCCTCCGGCGAGCCGTGCAGCAGGAAGCGCACCCGGAGGCGGTCGATCGCGACCCGCACGTCGCCGGCGCTGGCGTCGCCGGCCAGCGCGAGGACGTCGCCGACCGAGGTCAGCGCGGTCTCCACGCCCCGGCTGAGCCGGGCCGCGTCGAGGATCTGCAGGGTGAACTCGTCCAGGCCGTCCAGGCAGCGGGCGACCGAGCCGCGGGACTGGGCGCGCACGGCGAGCGCGGAGATGTCCGCGGGCACGGGTACGACGAGGTCGGGGCGCAGCTGGATGAGCGCGCCCAGGGCCTCGTCGGTGAGCGACCGTAGTTGATCGGCGAATGAGGTGGCCATCGTTCTCAACGCTAGCGGTCATGGGACGATGGTGAGGCGTCCGGGCTTGGCCGGGTGCACCTGGAGAAGGGGAGATCTGTGGCCGCGGACAAGAAGATGCCGGTCGGCGCCGTGCGAGCGGGAGCGCTGCCGGAGTCGTCGAGGACTGCCACGACCGACGGTCACCTGCCCGTTTCCGAGCTCCTGGCCGACCGTGCCGCGGCGCCGTCGCCGTTCGGTGACGACCAGACCTTTCCGCTGCCGGTTGAGCGGCTGACGTACATTCCTCTCGCCCGGCCGGCGTGACTCCGGCGGTCGGCTTCGACCTGGACATACCGGCTTCCCGACGCTGCTCGGTGAGATTGCAGTTGGGTCCGGGCCCGCGGCTTCAGTAGCCTTGCCGTGAGCGGTTGTTTCCATTGAGTGAAGTTGAGGTCTGCGGTGCCCACGGGTCGAGTGAAGTGGTACGACGCGACGAAGGGATTCGGGTTCGTCACCAGCGACGAGGGCGGCGACGTGTTTCTGCCCAAGGGCGCGCTACCGGCGGGGGTCGCCGAGCTGAAAACGGGGCAGCGGGTCGAGTTCGGTGTGGTCGACAGCCGTAAGGGCGCGCAGGCGATGGGCCTGAAGGTGCTGGACGCGCCGCCGTCGCTCGCCGAGCTGCGCCGCCGCCCGGCGGACCAGCTGCACAGCATGATCGAGGACATGATGAAGGTGCTCGAGGCGCAGGTGCAGCCCAGCCTGAGTCGCGGTCGCTACCCCGACAAGAAGACGTCGCTGAAGATCGCGCAACTGGTCCACGCAGTGGCGCGGGAGTTCGAAATATAGATTCGCGAGTTAGGCGAGTGGCTTCACGGCCGGCGTGATACCCGCCGCCGCCGAGCGTCCGAGCAGGGCGTCGGCGGCGGCGAGTCCGTCTCGGCCCAACTCCAGGGTGAACTCGTTGACGTAGAGCTTGATGTGCTGCTCGACCACCTCGGGCTCCATCTCCTGCGCGTTCGCGAGGATGAAATCGCGGCTGGCGTCGGGGTTGGCCCACGCCATGCTCACCGAGGTGCGGATCCACTCGGTCGCCTCGGCCGGGTCGACCGTGCCCTTCCTGGCGAGGATCGCGCCGAGCGGGATCGGCAGGCCGGTGTCGGCCTCCCACCACTCGCCCAGGTCGACGAGCGAGGTCAGCCCGTACCGGGGATAGGTGAAACGGGCCTCGTGGATGACCAGGCCGGCGTCGTAACGGCCCTCGGCCACGCCGGGCATGATCTGGTGGAACGGCACGACCTCGACGCGGGCCGGCGGGTTCGCCGCCGACCAGAGACGGAACAGCAGGTACGCCGTGGTCCGGTCGCCGGGCACGGCCACGGTCGCGCCGGACATCTGCCGGCCGGCGTCCCGGGTCAGCAGCAGCGGGCCGCAGCCGCGGCCGAGCGCGCCGCCGGCCTGCAGCAGGTCGTAGTCGTCGAGCAGCCAGGGCAGCGCCGCGTAGCTCACCTTGACCAGGTCGAACTCGCCGCGTTCGGCCGCTGTGTTGGTCACGTCCACGTCGGCGAAGGTCAGGTTGACCTCCGGTGCGCCGGGGATGAGCCCGTGCACGAGAGCGTGGAAGACGAAGGTGTCGTTGGGGCACGGAGAGACCGCGAGTGAAAGCGCCACGCCCTCACGCTAACCGCGCGCGACCCCGGGCACCCGCAACGACGCCTGTCTGTCTTCCCACACGGATGGTGTTATCCACAAGCTGTCCACAGGACGGCCGAGGCTGTGGACAATGCCGCGAACGCCTCCGCCAGCCGCCATGCCGCGCGGTCCCGCGGCCCGATCGGGTTGGAGATCGCCCGCAACTCGGCGAACGGAACGTCGCCGGCGGCGGTGGCCACGCCGAAGCCCTCCATCGCCTCGGCGGCGGCCTGCGGGAAGCGCGCCGCCAGCCGCGCGGCGGTCCCGGCCGTCCCGGTCACGGTGGCCAGCGTCAGCACGTCCCCGACGATCGCCGCCGGCAGGGCCGCGCCCAGCGCCTCGACCAGCCCGGGGTCGGCGTCCAGCAGGCTGCGGCCGAACCCCAGCTCCTCGATCGGCAGGAAGCCGTCGGGCGTCTCCGCGCCCAGGTCGGCGGCGATGCTGCGGGCACCGATGACGGTCGCGCCGACCGGTGCGCGCCCCGGGAAGCCGCCGGCGATGCCCGCGCTGATCACGGCACGGTAGCGGCGGGCGGCCAGCAGCCGTGCGGCGCCGGCGGCGGCCGCGGCGGGCCCCACGCCGACGGCCTCGACCACGACATGACGCGGATCGGCCCCGGCGCGGACCGCATCGGCCTCGGCGGCCACTGCGGTGACCACGAGCAGGGGGTACGCCATCAGAAGTCGTCGTCGCCCAGTGGAGGGACGTCGGGCGTGGGCCGGTCGGCGGAGGAAGGCCGGTAGACGTGGTATCCGGGCGGCGCGAGAACCGGGTCCGGCGCCTCCGGCGTGGGCGCCTTCTCCGGCGCGGCCGGGGTCTCCGCCGCCGGAGCGTCCTTGCGCCGAGCGAACCGTCGCTTCTTCTGCGGCGTCTCCACCAGGGTCGGGTCCGCTGGCCGCGGCTCGGCGGGCGCCGGGTCGCCCGACCGCGGAACGGGGGTGTTGGGCCGGTTGCGGGCTGGCACGGTTGGCGCCTCGGGCCACGGATCGGTCGGTTCCGCCTCCGGCCGGGGGTTTTCGGCGCGCGTCTTGTCGGGGGCCGTCTTGTCGGGGTCGGTCTTGTCCGGAGCCGAGTCGTCCGAAGCCGTGTCGTCGGCCCGGCCGCTGAGGCGTTCGTTGTGGTACCGGGTGGCGACGAACCCGGCACGCAACGCCGCGAGCACCGCGAGAAGCGCGCCCACCGCGAGCCCGACCCGGCCGGGTAGCGGGATGATGCCGAGCCCGCCGCCGGCCACCCACGCGATCATCAGGACCGTCTCGGAGTGGGCGAACGCGCTGGCCCGCAGCCGCTCCGGAACGCGTTCCTGGATGCTCGCGTCAATGGCCAGCTTCGCGATCCCGCTGAAGATCGCGGTGATCAACGCGAGCAGGGCGGCCATCGCCAGGTTGTAGAAGATCGCGGTCAGCACGGCCGTGCCGGCCGTGATGGTCAGGCCGGCGGACTGCAGCGCCAGCGGCCGGCGGATGCGCAGCCGGGTGCCGACTGCGGTGGACAGGAACGTGCCGACCGCGAGCGCGCCGCCGACCACGCCGACCGCGCCCTGCCGGCCGACGTCCGTGCCGAGCACCGTGGTGGCCAGTTGGTTCGCCATGATCACGAAGGCCAGGAAGAGCAGCAGGAAGCCGTAGAGCAGCCGCAGGCTGGCGCTGCCGATCAGGGTGGAGACGACCAGCCGGCCGGACAGCGGACGGTCGGGCCCGCGGCCCAGGCGCAGCATGGCCCGCCACGGCTGGGGGACAGCCTCGGGCGGGTCGGAGTCGGCGCGGGGCGGGAGGCGCAGCGAGACGACCATGCCGGCCACGAAGATGATCGTGGCGACCCGCAGCGACCACTGCGGGCCGAACTTGAAGGCGAGCAGGCCGATCGGCGCGACGATGGCGCCGGCGAAGGTGCCGTACACGCTGGCGCGCGCGCCGACCTGGGACAGGCCGATGCCCTCGGGCAACAGGCGTGGCACAGCGGCCGAGCGGGCCACCCCGTACGCCCTGGAGAGCGCGAGCACCCCGAAGGCCGCCGGGTAGAGACCCCAGCCGAGCAGGTGATCGGAGATCACGTAGGCGAAGAACGCCCGGCCGAGCATGGTGGCCGCCAGGGCGTAGCGGCGCCCGTGGCGGAAGTGGTCGAGCAGCGGCCCGACCACGGGAGCGAGCAGGGCGAACGGCACCATCGTGATCAGCAGGTACAGCGCGACCTTGCTGCGCGCCTCGCCGAGCGGCACGTTGAAGAAGATCGTGCCGGCCAGGCCGATCGCGATCAGCGTGTCGCCGGCGCAGGAGATCGCGTGCAGGTCGAAGAGCCTGATCATGCCGATCTCGTTGGCGGCGCCCTTGGCCCGCGCGTGGCCGACCCGGCGGGTCGCCCAGGCGCCCCCGCGCAGGGAGCCGCGCACCAGCAGGCGGGCGGCCTTGATCCCGGTGCCGACGGTGCGTCCGATGGAGGGGAGCAGCGGCATGGCACCTATCCTGACTGATCCGGTCGACCTGCGTCCTCTCCGCACCCGCGGAGTTTGGGGGAGTCGCCGCCGACCATCCATGCGGGTAGGGGACAATGGATACGTGACGACCAGGACCTCCGCGCGCGCTGCCCGCCTCGACCAGGTTTGTGCCGATGCTGTCGGAGTCGCGCGTGGAGCGATCACCGAGGTGGAGCCGAGCGACATCGGCGACCATCTCGAGGCGATCGCCGAGGGCGACCGGGTCGTGACGCATTTCTTCGAGAGCCGTCTGGCCGGCTATCGCGGCTGGCGGTGGGCGGTCACGGTCACCCGGGTGCCGCGCAGCCGCCACGTCACGGTCTGCGAGACCGTGTTGCTGCCCGGTCCCGACGCGCTGCTCGCCCCGGGCTGGGTGCCGTGGAACGAGCGCCTGCAGCCCGGCGACCTCGGCGTCGGCGACCTGATGCCGACCGCGCCCGACGACGACCGGCTCGCGCAGGGCTACGTGCTCAGCGACGACCCCGCGGTCGAGGAGGTCAGCTGGGAGCTCGGCCTGGGCCGGTCCCGGGTGATGTCCCGCGAGGGTCGCATCGAGACCGCTCAGCGGTGGTATGACGGCGAGTCCGGCCCCGAGGCGCCGATCGCCACCGCCGCCCCGCGCAACGCGCGGTGCGGCACCTGCGGCTTCTACCTGCCGCTGGCCGGCTCCCTGCGCCGGATGTTCGGCGTCTGCGGCAACCTGTACGCGCCCGACGACGCTCGCGCCGTCAGCGCCGACCACGGCTGCGGCGCCCACTCCGAGGCGCTGCTGGGCGCCACGGAGCAGCCGGTCGAGGAGTTGCCGACGGTCTATGACGACACCGAGGTCGAGGCGGTCGCGGTCAGCCGGGGCCACGGCTCGGTCGAGTCGGGCGAGCCCGCCGAGGATTACGGTCACAGCTAGGACGTGACGCGGAACTCCGCGTGGGTCACCGATCGCCGCCGCCGCCGATTGCGATCGTGGATGATCATCGTGATCAGGCCGGGTATGCCGGACAGGAAGCCCGCTATGCAGATGTGCAGCCAGCGGTCCGGCCCGTTCGCCAGCCAGACGACCAGCGTCGCGACGGCGAAGCCGGCCAGGCCGCCCACGGCGAACGGGACCATCGGCGGGTCGAGCGGCTCGATCCGCGGCTTCGGCTGACTCACCCCGACAGGGTACGTCCGTGGAGATCGTCAGTGGGGCCCGCGCCGCTCGTCGCTCTAAGATGCCCGGTGATGGTGGTCATATGCGTATCCCATGTCGTTAGCCAAGCTCATTAGCTAAGCTAAGTATTGTGATGGAGTGGCCGGTGGCGGTTGAGCAGAGGACAGCGGACGAGCTGGCCAAGACGCTGCGCGACGCCATCTCGCGGCTCAACCGGCGGGTCCGGCAGGCCCGCCCGGTCGGCGATCTCACCTTCAGCCAGCTCTCCGCCCTGACCAGTCTCCAACTGGCCGGCGCGCTGACCCCGAGGGAGCTCGCCGACGTCGAACGGGTTCAGCCCCCGACGATGACCAAGATCGTCGGGAAGCTGGAGGACCGCGGCCTCGTGGTCCGCACCCCGCACCCCACCGACGGACGGCAGGTCATCCTGGCGCCCACCGAGCAGGGGCGGGCGATGTATGCCCAGTTCGAGCTGGCGCGCAACGAGTGGCTGGCCAAGCAATTGGCCCTTCTGAGCCCGGCCGACCGTGACGTCCTGTCACGCGCCGCCGAGATCATGCAGCAGGTCGCCCGCGCCTGACCGATTCGGTCGCAGCGCTTCGTCACACGACGATGACGCATACGACCGAAGAGGAGGCGTAGCCGAGTGCGGGCAGTGCTGAGTACGACATTCCGGTCCCTGAAGGTTCGCAACTACCGGCTCTTCGCCACCGGCCAGCTCGTGAAGCTGATCGGCGTGTGGATGATGTTCACCGCCCAGGACTGGTTGGTGCTCGACCTGTCGCACAATTCGCCGGGCGCGCTCGGCGCGGTGTCCGCGCTGCAGTTCGTGCCGGTGCTGCTGCTCACCCTCTGGGGCGGAAAGCTCGCCGACCGATACGACAAGCGCCGCCTGCTGATCATCGCGAACGCAGGCTTCGCGGTCACCGCGATGGTCTTCGCCGTCCTCGTGGCCAGCGGCGTCATCGTCCTGTGGCATGTCTTCCTCTTCGCCGGCCTGCTCGGCATCGCGAACGCCGTCGAGACACCGGTCCGCCAGGCGTTCGTTTCCGAGCTCGTGGAGATGCCGCTGCTGCCGAACGCGCTGGCGCTCTCCGCGGCCACCTTCAACACCGCGCGGATCGTCGGCCCGGCGCTGGCCGGAATCGCGCTCGCGCTCTTCCACACGGGCCCGGTCTTCCTCATCGCCACGGCGTTGGCGATCGCCCCGGTCTTCAGCTACGGCCGGATGAGCCCCGCGGATCTCAACCGGGCCGCGCCGCAGGCGAAGAAGGACGCCCGCATCCTCGACGGCCTCAGCTACGTCTGGCGCCGACACGACCTGCTGTTGCCGATGTGCCTGATGGCGGTCATCGGCATGATCGGCTTCAACTTCCCGGTCACGCTCGCCGCCCTCGCCAAAATCAACTTCCACGCCGGCCCGTCGTCCTTCGGACTCCTGACCACGTCGCTGGCCGTGGGCGCGCTGGGCGGTGCGCTCGCGGGCAGCGCACGGCGGGCGCGACCCGGGGCGTACGTCGTGCTGGGCGCGGCCCTGGCCTTCGGGGTCCTCGAGTTCGCGGTGGGCTTCGCGCCGACGTTCCTGGTCGCGGCCCTGCTGCTGGTCCCGACCGGCTTTTTCTCGATCTTCCTGGCCCAGGCCGCGAACCACCGCGTCCAGATGGGCGTCGACGGCGCGTACCGGGGTCGGGTGATGGCCCTCTACGTGCTGGTCTTCCTCGGCTCGACGCCGATCGGGGCGTCATTGGCCGGCTGGTGGGGTCAGCGGTACGGCGTGCAGTCGAGCATCTGGGCGGGCGGCGTGATCAGTTTCGTGGCTGCCGTCGTGGCCCTGGCATGGCAGCTCCGGGCCAGCGGCGACCACCTGAGCCTGCGGCTGCGCCCGCGCCCGCACCTGGTGGTGACCAGCACGCCCGCACCGCCCTCGCCCGGGATGCTCTCGCCTGGGATGTCCTCGCCTGGGATGTCCTCGCCTGGGATGTCTTCGCCCGGGATGTCTTCGCCCGGGATGCTCTCGTCCGAGATGCCCGAGGACGCGATTGACGGCACGGTTCCGGCCGGGGTCGATGCCCTCGGCGCCGAACCGGTCCGCACCGATGCGCTCCCCGGAGGCGCCCGCTCCGTCGACGTCCTCCCGGCTCGCTGAGTATTTTGTCGCTACTACGACACGAAGTTGATATCCCGGATCGGCTGGACAGACTAGTCTGTTTTTGTCACCCCGGGGAGGGAATGCCGAGGTCGATTGGCAGATCGGATCGACCGAACGGGTATTCCGGACACTTGAACCCAGGGCCTAGCGTCGAACCCGTGGCCCTAGCGCACATCGCTGTGCTTTCGGTGGCGTTCCTGACGCTGCTCGGTCTTCCGTGTGCCGTCGCGGCGCTGATCCACACGGACCAGTCGACTCTGCGCCGCCACCGGCAGCGGCAGCGTCGCTCCTCGGCGGGCCGCGAGCGCGCGGAGACGTACGCCCTGCGCCGCCTCGACCATGCCCTGCGCGACGTCCAGGAGATCCCGCCGCTCTTCGTCGCGGAGGGGCCGACGATCGAGCAGATCGCCTTCGACCTGCGCCGCCTCGACCGCCAGCGCCGCTACGGGCCCACGCTCGAGTCGGAGCGCTGGCGGGAAGCGGTGATCCGCGCCTATGACGCTCGGCTCTGCCTGGCCTGCCGTCGCCTGGGCCTGACCGAGCACCTCGAGCCGCTGGAAGGCATGGACCGGGACATCGAGCGGGTCCGCGTCGAGGGCGAGCTCCAGGCCGCCGGCCTGGCCCTGCGCGCCTGAGAGGCGGATTTGATAGGCATGGTCGCTGGACCAGGCGCACGCGACCCAACTCCGTACAGCGCTGTCGGTGTGTCGGTGTGTCGGTGTGTCGGTGTGTCGGTGTGTCGGTGTGTCGGTGTGTCGGTGTGTCGGTGTGTCGGTGTGTCGGTGTGTCGGTGTGTCGGCGGCCAGCCGACCACAAGATTTTTACGCCACAACTAACCGGACGTGACAACGTCCACCCAGTTGTGAACGCAAAACGAGAAAGCCTCCTGCCGAGCGGCCAGGATCGCCGCCCCACCGATCAGAAAAGGCCCGCCTTCCGCAGAACCCGAGGCTCGTCTCGGTCAGCGGATAACAGTGGCTTACAGCACGGGACCGCCCGCGCGCATCCGCCGGGCGGCGGGGCGGGAACTGTCGTGCGGGTGGGCGGAGGCCGCTACGGGTGGGTTAGCGGCCACGTCCGGAGCTTCTCGTATTCGCCCGCGCGGCTGCGGACCAGCGCGAACTCCGCCACCTCCCAGGGCTCTCCGGAGAACGCCGCCAGCGCCCGCCGGGTGGCCGCGTCGCCGTGGTAGGAGACGGTCAGATGTGGGTTGTACGGCCGTCCGTCCGAGGGGAACCCGCCCGCCGCCAGCGCCGTCCGCAGCTCACCCCGCAGCGCGCCGAGGCGGTCCAGATCGCCGTCGAGGCCGGTCCAGGCGACGTCGCCGAACCGTCCGCCGCCGGCCAGCCGCAGCGCGAACGGGCGGGGCGGCGCGATGCCGGAGAGGACCTCCGCGACCGCGTCCAGGCGCGAATCGTCGACCTCGCCGAGGAAGACCACGGTCACGTGCCACTTCTCGGCGCGGGTCAGGCTCGCGCCGGCGGGCAGGGCGTGACTCAGCGACCGCACCGCGTCCGGCGGCGGGAAGACCGCCACGAACAGCCGGCTCAGGACGACTCGCGGGCCGCCGGTCCGCCGCCGAAGAGCACGTCATCCCAGCTCGGCAGGCGCTTGCGGGGCTTGGTCTCGTCGTTGTCGGCGCCCTGCTGCGCGGACTGCCCGACCGTGCGGCGCGGCCGCAGCACCGCGAGCGACGGCACGGCCGGCACCTCCTTGGGCAGGTCGGCGTCGTCGTCGAAGGCCGAGCCGGAGCCACCGCCGAGCAGCGCCGCGGCGCCGCCGGCGACGGGGCGCCGGGTGTCGGACGGACCCGCGTCGAGGTTGCGCCCTGAGCTCTGGCCGAGCGGCCGGTCGAGCGAGGCGAGCAGAGCGTCGCGGCCGGACCGGATCGGATCGCGGGTGGGTCGTGGGGTCTGAGTCTCGGCGGCGGGCAGGCCGTGACCGCCGCGAGCCGGCTCGGCGCCGCGCGCCGGGCCGGGCAGGCCGTGGCCGCGGTCGCCGAAGCCCCGGTCGGCGAAGCCGCGCTCGGGCACCGGGTCCTGGCCGAGGATCTGCGTGGGCCGCTCGGCGCACAGGTACTGCGCCATGTCGTCGTGCGGGGAGACGACCTGCCGGCCCTTGTCGAGGTCCCAGATCGCCTGGGCGGTCGCCTTGCCGGACGGCCAGGTGGCGACGATGCGCCAGCAGCCGTCGTCGCGGCGGAACGCGTCCCACGAGATCTTCTCGGTGTCGATGCCGTGCTGCGCGAGCCGGCTGTCGACCACCTCGGCGAGCGGCGCGCCCGAGTCGGACGTCTTGAGCCTGGTGCGGCGCGCGTGCTGGGCCAGCATGGCGCGCTCCTGCAGGACCGGGCCCGCATAGCGCAGCACGCGGTCGACCGGCACGCCCGCGACGCGGGCCACATCCTCGGCGGACTCGCCGGACCGGATGCGGGCCTGGATGTCGCGCGGCGAGAGCGATGGCGTCATGTCGGACGTCATCACCGTCACGGCGCCGCCGTGCGGCGCCTCGTGGTGCAGGGCGCCGTTAATTCGATCGTCGAGGGGTAGGGCCAGGAGCCGGCCGACCTCGTCGGCGAGCACGAGGGCCTGTCCATCCTCCGAGAGGGCGACGAAGCGTACCGGCCGCATGCGTTGCCTCCGTCCCGTCGCGTTGGCCTCTGCCCCCGAGAGTCAGCCACCCGGGCGCGTTTCGAAACACGGTACGCGCCCCGATCACCCAATGGGGGGAGCCACGCCGTCGAGTTCATCGGTCAGAGGCGCTCGACCACGTAGTCGATGCACTCGGTCAGGGCGGCCACGTCGGTGGGGTCGACGGTGGGGTAGAGGCCGACACGCAACTGGTTGCGGCCCAGTTTGCGGTAGGGCTCGGTGTCCACCACGCCGTTGGCGCGAAGCACCTTGGCGATCGCCGCCGCGTCCACGCCGTCGGTGAAGTCGATCGTGGCTACCGCGTTCGAGCGCAGCGTCGGGTCGGTGACGAACGGGGTCGCCCACGCCGAGCGGTCGGCCCAGCCGTAGATGGCCGCCGCGCTCTCCGCGCTGCGCTTGACCGCCCACCCGAGGCCGCCCTGCGCGTTCATCCAGTCGACCTGCTCGGCGGCGAGGAACACGGTCGCCAGGGCCGGCGTGTTGTACGTCTGCTCCAGGCGCGACTGCTCGATGGCGGTGACCAGGTCGAGGAACTGCGGAATGTAACGCCCTGTGGCCTTGACCTCGAAGGCCCGCTCGATCGCGGCGGGAGACATGAGCGCGATCCAGATGCCGCCGTCGGAGCCGAGCGCCTTCTGCGGGGCGAGGTAGTAGACGTCGGTCTCGCGTAGGTCGACGTCGAGGCTGCCGCCGCCCGAGGTGGCGTCGGTGAGCAGGAGCGCGCCGGGATCGGCGCCGGCGACCCGCCGCACGCCGACGGCGACGCCGGTCGACGTCTCGTTGTGCACCGTGGCATAGACGTCCACGCCCGCCTCGGCGGTCAGGTAGGCGGCCTGGCCACCCGGCGCCTTGTGCACGGTCGGGGTGGCGAGGAACGGCGCGGCCGTCACCGCCGACACGAACTTGCCGCCGAACTCGCCGAACTCGGTGAGCTGGGCCTTTTCCCGGATCAGGCCGAAGGCCGCGCTTTCCCAGAACGCGTGGGTGCCCCCGTTGGAGAGGATCACCTCGTAGCCCTCGGGGGCGGCGAAGAACTCCGCGAGACCCCGACGGAGCCGCGCGACCTGGTCCTTCACGGTTTTCTGCCGGTGCGAGGTGCCCATGAAGGTGCGCGACACCGCGGAGAGCGCCTCGACGCCTTCGGGGCGGACCTTGCTCGGCCCGGAGCCGAACCGTCCGTCGACCGGCTTGATCTCGTCGGGTATGCGGATGTCATCCAACGGTTTTGCGTGGGTTTTCCGCTGCGGGGCAGGCTCAGTCACGGTTACACATTATGCGCGAGCTGTTCCCAGCCCCCGACGTCATCGGGCTTGCGCGGCCCCGGTCCCACATAGCGGGCGCTCGGACGCACGATGCGGCCCAGACGTTTCTGCTCGAGGATGTGCGCGCTCCAGCCGGCGACCCGGGCGCAGGTGAACATGGAGGTGAACATGTGTGCCGGCACCTCGGCGAAGTCGAGCACGACCGCCGACCAGAACTCCACATTGGTCATCAGCACCCGGTCGGGCTTGCGTTCCCGCAACTCGGCCAGCGCGGCCCGCTCCAGCGCCTCGGCGACCTCGAAGCGCGGGGCGCCGACGTCCTTGGCGGTGCGGCGCAGCACCCGGGCGCGCGGGTCCTCGGCCCGATAGACCCGGTGGCCGAAGCCCATCAACCGTTCGCCCCGGTCGAGCACGCCCCTGACGTAACTCGCGGCGTCGCCGCTGCGCTCGACCGCCTCGATCATGTGCAGGACGCGGGAGGGCGCGCCGCCGTGCAGTGGCCCGGAGAGCGCCCCGATGCCCGACGAGATGCAGGCCGCGGCGTCGGCGCCGGTTGAGGCGACGATCCGCGCGGTGAAAGTGGACGCGTTGAGCCCGTGCTCGGCGGCCGAGATGAAATAGGCGTCCACGGCCCTCACATGGCGCGGGTCGGGCTCGCCCCGCCACCGCCGCATGAACCGCTCGACGATCGTGCCGGCCTTGTCGATGTCCTTCTGCGGCACGGCCGGCAGGCCCAGCCCGCGGGCCGCCTGGGCGACGAACGACAGCGCGGTCACCGACACTCGGGCCAGGTCGCGGCGGGCCTGGTCGTCGTCGATGTCCAGCAGTTGGGCCAGCCCCCAGTACGGCGCGAGCATGGCCACCGCCGACTGCACGTCGACCCGGATGTCGCCGGAGTGCACCGGCACCG
>Ga0307508_10002054_pt1 | contig 21740 bp, 16 predicted proteins | sample 9_EM_MG_FD_203089 | JGI IMG/M metagenome (GOLD analysis project Ga0307508, IMG submission 203089) | Populus trichocarpa ectomycorrhiza microbial communities from riparian zone in the Pacific Northwest, United States - 9_EM | ecosystem: Host-associated > Plants > Roots > Unclassified | place...
CGATCGACCGCGATGTGCTGGCGGGGAGGAAAGAGGCATGAAGCGGGGTCGCATCGTGCTGACCGTGATCGGCTGCGTGGTCGTGGCGGGGCTGGTGGTCTTCTCCTGGGTCGCGTTCGCGCCGGGACCGATGGATTTCGCTGGCGGCCACACCGTAAAGCTGGCCGATTACAAAGGTGTGTCGCCGACCGGGGTGCCGGCCGATTTCGCCTCGGCCGATCCGGTTGCGCGCGGCAAATATCTGACGATCGCGGCGGATTGCCAGGCCTGTCATACCGCCAAGGGCGGCACGCCGTTTGCCGGCGGACTGCCGTTCAAACTGCCGTTCGGTACGATCTGGACGCCCAATATCACGCCCGACAAGGAAACCGGGATTGGCGGCTGGAGCGACGCGCAATTCCTGCGAGCGCTGCGCGAAGGCGTGGACGACCAGGGAGAGCATCTTTATCCGGCGATGCCGTACAGCGCCTTCACCAATCTCACCGATGCCGATGGGCTGGCCATCCGCGCCTATCTGCGCACGTTGCCGGCGGTGCATCAGGAGACACGGGCAAACACCTTCTCTTTCCCGTTTAACCAGCGCCGGCTGATGGCGATCTGGGGTGGGTTGTTTAACCCGAACCGGCGTTTCGAACCCAATGCGGACCGGCCGCCGGCCTGGAACCGCGGCGCTTATCTGGCCGAGGGGCTGGCGCATTGCGGCGAATGCCACACCCCGCGCAACCTGGCCCAGGCGCTCGACAACCGGCACAAATATACGGGCGCGGTTACGGCCGGGTGGCGCGCGTTCAACATCACGAGCGATCACCGTATCGGCGTCGGAGGCTGGGCCGATGACGAACTCGTTCAGTATCTCTCTCAGGGCCATGCCTCGGGACGCGGCACGGCCTCCGGGCCGATGGGCGAGGCGGTCGATTTGAGCCTCAGCCACCTGACACCCAGCGATATCGCAGCGATGGTCACCTATCTCCGGTCGATTCCGTCGGCTGATACCGGAGATCAGCCCCCGCCGGCTGAAGGCCCGGCACCCGTCGGCCACCGGATGGCCGTAGCCGACACGGCGGCGCCGCTCGGCAAGAAGATTTTCGAGGGCGCGTGTATCGGCTGCCATGCGTGGAGCGGCAACGGCGCATTGACCGGGCTGGCGACGCTCAACGGATCGCGCGCGGTCAATGATCCGGAAGCGACCAATGTGGCGCAGGTGGTGATCCTGGGCGCGAGCCGGCGCACAGCGCAGGGCCAGTCCGTGATGCCGGCGTTCGGCAATGCCTATAGCGATGCCGAGATTGCGGCGGTGGCGAATTATGTGACAGCGCGGTTCGGCAGCAGGCCAAGCTCGATCGGGCCGAAACAGGTCGCGGCACTGCGCAAGGCGAATTAGCGCGTTGCTGATCGCCGGGGCGCTGCCCTTGGCGGTGGCCTTGAAGCCCGATCTCAGGGCGCCGTATGGCGTCCGTTGGTTCAGGGCTTCGATCGAGGACATTTGCGATGGCGAACGGGCCGCTTGCGGGGCTGAGGGTGCTCGAATTCGTCGGGATCGGGCCGGGGCCGCATTGTGCGATGCTGCTGTCCGATCTGGGCGCCGAGGTCGTCCGGATCGATCGGGCCGGCGGCAATGGCTGGCCCAACCCGGTGGTCGATCGCGGGCGCGCGGTGGTGGAGGTTGATATCCGCAGCGCCGAGGGGCTCGCTTTCTGTCTCGAGGCGGCGGAGGTCGCCGACATCCTGATCGAGGGCTTTCGGCCCGGCGTGATGGAACGGCTCGGGCTTGGACCGGACGTGCTGCTCGAACGCAATCCGCGGCTGATTTATGGCCGCATGACGGGCTGGGGGCAGACCGGTCCGCTTGCCCAGGCGGCGGGGCATGACATCAACTATATCGCCCTCGCCGGTGCGCTCGACGGGATCGGGCAGAAGGGCGAGCCGGCCACGCCGCCACTGAACCTGGTCGGCGATTTTGGCGGTGGGTCGATGTTCCTCGCCTTCGGGATTCTCGCGGCGGTGATCGAGCGCCAGACCTCCGGGCGGGGGCAGGTGGTGGATGCCGCGATCATCGACGGGGTCGGATCGCTGATGACGATGTTCGCGGGCTTGTTGCCGAGCGGGCGCATCTCGCTCGATCGCGAGACCAACCCGCTTGGCGGTGCCGCGCCTTTCTATCGTTGCTATCTGTGTGCCGACGGCAAGGAGATCTCGGTCGGCCCGATCGAACCGCATTTCTATGCCGAGCTGCTTGAGCGCATCGGCGCGCCGGCCGAGCTGCGCAGCGCCGCGGCTGATGCGGCTGGCTGGGCTGAACAATCGGAGCAGCTCGCGGCGATCTTTCGCACCAGGACGGCGGGCGAGTGGTGCGCGGTGCTTGAGGGAAGCGATGCGTGTTTCGCGCCCGTCATCCCACTCCAGGAGGTGGCGCGGCATCCGCATATCCAGGCGCGCAACAGCTATGTCGACCATGATGGCCTGGAGCAGGTCGCGCCGGCGCCGCGCTTTTCGCGGACGCCAGGGGCGATTCAGCCATCGTCAGACGATGGGCGTGAGGTTGTGGCTCGCTGGCGCGGCTGACGACGTGTCAGCTCTCGCTGATTGGCCGGAATTCGCGGTGGAACACGGCTGCGCGGATTCGCGTATAGTGCTCGCCTTCGAAATCATAGAAGACGAAGCTGTTGAGATAATAGCGGTCGCCGCACGTCATTGGCCGCGCCGCGAAATCCGGCGCGTCCCGTATCGCGAGGAACTCGGATTCGATCTCGGCTGCAAGTGTGCTCTCGCTTGCGAAGCATTTGACGATCTCGATCGTGCGGCTGACCCGTTGGTTCACCTCGCGGTAGAAATCGATAATCGCCTCACGGCCGTTGAGCTCAGTGCCGTTGCCGATCACTAGCCGGACATCGGGGGCATAGAAGCCGCGCAGCGCGTCCCAGTTGCTGGTGTTGAAAGCGTGCAAATAGGCGCCAAACCGTGCTTCGGGCGTCATGCCGCGCGGGTCCGTGACGGCGTGAACGCCGGGGGACTCACGGTTGCTCGCTCGCCACGTAGAAATCGTCACGCAATGTGCGCGACGCGATCACGAAACAAATCGAAGCGAGGAAGAACACGCACACCGCCGCCATCAGTGCCGATCTGATGCCGAAGGTTGCGGCAACCGCGCAGGGATCGTCGATCGCCTTTGCTGCTGCGAGGGCTGCCCTTCCACCACGGCAAAGCGCCAGATAATCGCCTCCGGTGAAGACCGATCCGGCAAAGCGGTCGCTCATCCAGCCGACCGCGGCGGGGCCGAGGCCCGATCCGAAGATCGTGTAGAGGATCGCGAACAGGGCGGCGCCCGTCGCGCGCATCCGCGGTTCGAGCAGGTTCTGGATCATCCCAAGCGTCGGCCCGTAGAAGAGCAGCAGCGTCGCGCCGGAAATGCACAGCATCACCGAACCCCAGACGATCGAGTGCGTATTGAACGCGACCCAATAGAGCAGGGGCGCAATCGCGAGACCGATCGCCGGCCCCCAGGCCGGCCAGCGCCGGTCCCCCCGCTGCGAAAGCCAGTCAGTGCCGAATGATCCGATGAGCAGCCCGCAGGTGAGTGCGATCGCCGAGATCGTGCCGTACAACGCGCCCGCCTGCTGGACCGGCAGCTGATAGATGCGCGCCAGATACACGGCGAGGAACTGCGAGATCGCGGTCATGCCGAAGCCGGCAAGCGCTCCGCCAATGATCACGAACAAGAGCCCGCGCTTGCGCGCGACGACGCGCAGGAATGCGCCGAAATTAGGGAGCGGCGTCGGTTCGCGCGGCGCATTGTCCGCCAGCCCGCGCCGCGGCTCGCGCAGCAGCACCAGGACCAGCAGGCCGACGACCATGCCCGGAATGCCCAGGGCGAGGAAAGCCATCCGCCAGCCCCACTCGGCCGCGACCCATCCGCCGATAGTTGCGCCGAGGAACGTGCCCACCGGAGTGCCGAGCAGGATCAGCGACATGGCCGACGCGCGCCGTTCGCGCGGGAAATGATCGCTGACCAGCGACGATGTCGCGGGCTGCGATCCTGCTTCGCCCATGCCGACACCGACGCGGCACAGCAGCAATTGCGCGAAGCTGCCGATCAGCCCGCAGGCCGCGGTCATCAGCGACCAGAAGATGATCGCCGCGGAAATGATCTTCACGCGCGAGAAGCGTTCAGCGAGCCGGCCAATCGGCAGCCCGAGAATGGCATAGAGGAACGCGAAGGCGACCCCCTGCAGGATGCCGAGCTGGAAATCGCTCAGCCCGAGATCGCGCTTGATCGGCTGGGCCAGCACCGCAAGGACAGAACGATCGGCGAAATTGAAGACCGCGACCGAGAAGGACATGCCGATGAAAAGGCGTCTATAGCCTGCGGACAGCAGGCGCTCGTCCTCATCTTGCAACGGCTTGATCCTCTCGATCCACCAGGCAGGGGTGCAATTCCGGGTGCCGAAATTGTCCCGTTTCGCATGGGCAGCGGCGGTCACCGACGGGGTGGTGCCGAGCGCTGCCCGGCGGTTGTCGCTCAGAGTTGGTGATTAATCAATACATTATTTACGGACGTTCAGGCGACTGGACGTTCCTCTCCTTTGGGAGAGGATGCGAAGCCTTATGAGCGAAGCGAATTAGGCGAAGTTGGTGAGGGGCTCCGGGAGCTATCGATAGCTCCCGGAGCCCCTCACCAAGTTCCGCTAGTCAGCAAGCTGACAAGCTACACTATCCTCTCCCAAAGGAGAGGAGTTTTGCGTGCGCTGAATGTAGGTCGGCCGCAGCGAAATACGGATCAGGGATCGAACATATGCGGCGCGCTTTCGATGACGCGGCGGGTCATCTTGTCCAGCCCGTCGTTGAGCGCCGACCGGTCCGCATCACTGAGGTCCTTCAGCCACTGCTCATAAAATTTGCCGCGTTCGCCGCGGATCGCGGCGTGGACGGCCTTGCCCTCGGCCGTTAATGAAACAAGGCTGCTTTTGCGGTTCCTTGGATTGGCCTCTCGCTGCACCAGGCCGCGTTCCTCGAGCGATCCGACCGCCCGGCTCACCTCGGCGCGGTCCGAATAGGCGGCACTCGCCACTTCCGCCGCACTGCACTTTGCCATCATCTCCACATGAGTCAGGACGCGCCATTCAGCGAGCGAGAGCTGGGCCGTATCGCGAACATGCTGCGCCGTAACCCGATCGATCATCTTGCCGAGCAACAGGATGCGATAGGGAAGGTGCGTAGGGCCGAACTGGAACGCGGGCCGGTCGGATATAGCCTCGATGGGCGCTTCTGTTTTGTGGTTGCTGTCCTGCATCGCGATTTTGTAGCCAAGGAAATCGGCTTTGTCTTCCCGTCGGCCGCGCGCCCGACGAGTCTAGATGTTGACAAATCAACTACACCGGCTTCTAGTCTCGTTCATGAGCGAACAACATCCTTTTACGCCGGGGCTTGAATACGCCTTCACGATCTCAATCGTCCTGTCGAAGCCCTATTGGGTCAAGCCAGGTGCGCGCGGCGATACACGCGCCGCGATCTATGCGGCGGAGGGCACGGTTGAGGGGCCGCGCCTCAACGGTCGGGTGGTACCGATGTCAGGGGGCGATTTCCCGCTTTCGCGCCCCAATGGCGTGATCGATTTCGACGCGCGCTATCTGCTCGAGGCCGATGACGGCGCGATCATCTATCTTGAGAATCGCGGCTTTCGCTGGGCGCGAAGCGAGGAAATCGCCGAGAAGATGCGCCGCAACGAGGCCGTGGCGTTCGACGATTATTACATGCGGGTCACCCCGCGCTTCGATGCACCAGCGGGACCGCATGAATGGATGTCGCAACATGTCTTCATAGGCGTTGCGGAAAAGGTGCCGAACGCCAACCGGATCCATTATTTCCTCGTGCTGTGAAGGGGGCAAGGTGCGTTTCCAGCCGTTGATGCGAGAGGGGAGCGACCCCTTCAGCCATCCCACCAAACCACCATTGCCCCCGCAGGATTATGTGCGCCGCACCGAGCGCGGACTGACGATCGAACGCAATTGCCGCATTCCTCTGCGCGATGGCGTGGAGATATTCTGCGATCTCTATCGCCCCGAACATGCGACCGCCAACGTGCCGATCCTGCTGGCCTGGGGACCTTACGGGAAGCACGCGCTCACCAATCGCGTCTTCTGGCCGCGCTCGGGCGTCGATCCCGAATGGCTTTCCGATCTGACCGCGTTCGAGGCGCCCGATCCTGTGTGGTGGGGCGGGCAGGGCTATGCGGTCGCGGTGGTGGATCCGCGCGGCGCCTGGCTGTCGGGCGGCGATTTCCACCATAATGGGATTCAGGAAGCCGAGGATTGCGCCGATGCGATCGAATGGCTGGGGCGGTTGTCCTGGTCGAACGGCCGTGTCGGGATGACCGGCGTCTCCTATCTCGCGGGCATCCAGTATCTCGTCGCGCCGCTGCGCCCCGGGCCGCTCGCCGCGCTCAATCCGTGGGAAGGCTTTTCGGACTGGTACCGCGAATTCGCCTATCATGGCGGAATGCTCGAGACGAGCTTCCTGCCGCGGGCCTGCGACAACATCCAATGGTCGCTCAACCGGACTGAGGACAGTTGGGCGAATATCACGGCGCATCCGCTGATCGACGAATTCTGGCGCTCGAAAGAGTTCGATCTCGAGGCGATTCGCCAGCCTGCCTATGTCGTCGCGAGCTGGTCCGATCAGGGCCTGCATTTGCGCGGCACGATCGAAGCATGGCGCCGGATGGGATCGGCGGAGAAGTGGCTCGAGATTCACGGCCAGAAGAAGTGGGCGCATTATTATCTGCCGCAGAGCCGGGCGCGGCAGCTTGCCTTTTTCGATCATTATACGCGCGACCGCCCCACCGCGGTCGCGGCCTGGCCGAAGGTGCGGATCGAAGTGCGTGATCGGCACGGCGTTGCGGAGGAGCGCGCTGAAAACGAATGGCCGCTTGCGCGCACGGAGTATCGGCGGCTCGCGCTTGATGCCGCAACCGGGACCATCTCCGACGCGGCACCGGCCGAGGGCGAAACGCGTTATGCGGCGCGAGACAGCAGTGCGACGTTCGATCTTCGCTTTACCGAAGATACGGAGATTACCGGCCATGCCAGCCTGAAGCTCTGGGTCGAGGCTGAGGGCAGTGACGATATCGATCTCTTCGTCGCGCTACAGAAGATCGACGCCGCGGGCGAGCCTGTCGGTTTCACTTTCTACGCTTTTTACGAGAACGGCCCGATCGCGCTCGGCTGGCTGCGCGCCAGCCACCGTGCGCTCGATCTCGAGCGGTCGCGCCCGGAAATGCCGGTACATCTGCATACGCACGAGGAGCGCCTGGCGCCTGGCGAATGCGTGCCGGTCGAGATCGAGATCTGGCCCTTCTCGGTGCACTTCGCGGCGGGCGAAACGCTGCGGTTGGTCGTCGCGGGCTCCGATATCTATCGCAAGGAGGAAGGCGTGATGCTGCCCTTCGCGCTCCACGAGCAGACCCGCAATGCCGGCACCCATATCATCCGCACCGGCGGCGCATTCGATTCGTCGATCCTGCTGCCCTTTGTTCCGTCAAAGGAATCCTGAATGACCGCTGCAGACTGCAGGCTTGAGCATGTCTTCGATATCGAAGTGCTGTTCGGCGCGGACCGTCATATGTTCGGGCCGCTGCCCGGCGGCGGTCACCAAGGCTATACGCCCGCGATCGGCGGCACGATCAGCGGACCGCGGCTGTCGGGCCGCGTGGTGCCGCATAGCGGCGCCGATTACGCGCTGGTCCGCGACGACGGCACGATCGAACTCAGCGCGCACTATATGCTCGAGGCTGAGGATGGCACGAACATCTATATCCAGAACCGTGGCTATCTCGTCCGTGCGCGGGCGGGCAGCAGCCAGCCGTCTTATTTTCGGCTTACGCCCTATTTCCGTGTGCCCGCCGGACCGCATGACTGGCTGTCGCGAACGGTGATCGTCGGCGGCGGTGAACGGAAGACTGACCCCGACCGATCATTGTTCCGTTATTACGCCCTGGTCTGATCCCAGCTTGCTGCCGCACGCCTCCTTTATGCCCATGCGGTATTTGGGGCATTCGCGGCACCGGTCTTGCGCTATCAATCAGCGAATGAAGATCATTAAATCCAGTGCGCCGCGCGGCGCGGCCGACCGCCTCGCTTTTCTGTTCAAGCTCGTCGCCGGCGGGCCACCACAGTTCACGCTCGGCGAGCTGGCCGAGCGCGCCGACCTGCCGGCGAGTTCGGTACACCGCCTGCTCCAGGCGCTGGTGCGTTCGGGGCTCGTCGAGCGCGGGCGGGGCCAGAGCTATCGCCCCGGACGCGAGCTTCACCGGCTCGCGTCGCAGCTCGTTGCCGGGTTCGATCTGGTCCGGAGCGCACGGCCGCTGCTGGAGCAGCTTGTGGTGCAATGGCACGAGACCGCGGTTCTATGCGCTTACAGCCCGGTGTCGCGCACCGCGATCATTGCCGATGTCGTGGTGACGCCGCATCCGCTTCGCTTCTCGGTCGAGCGTGGCGGCGAGGTGCAGCTTCCCTGGGGGTCGCTTGGCAATGCGATCCTTGCCTTCCTTCCCGACGGCGATGTGGAGGCCATCATGCGCGAGGCGTCGGTAGGTCCGTTGACCGGCCGGCCGCGCTCGCCGCGCAAGGAGATGGAAGAGGCGCTCACGCTGATCCGGGAGCGGAGCTACGCCCGCTATTACGACCCAGGCCACGATATTGCCGGCATCGCGGGGCCCGTTTTCGGGCCTTTCGGTGAGATTGTCGGGTGCCTGGGCGTGACGATGCCATCGAAGCGATATCAACTCCATCTCGAGGATGATCTGGCGATTGCGGTGCGCGAGGCAGCCACTGCGCTGAGCGAGCTCGCGGCCATATCGCATAGCTAGGAAAGCAAAGAATAAGGTCGGACGATTCCGTATTATGGAATTGATCTTCCGGGATCTGGAATATCCTTGACAGTTGATTACTCAACATGTTCATTCCTCCCAACTGGACGACGCCACAGAGGCGCGGCCTAAATGGGGAGGGAGCATCATGGCACTTCGATCGAATCGGTGGGGCACGACTGCATCATTCATTGCGCTCGCAGGAGCCCTGGCCATCGGCACGCCGGCGGCGGCGCAGGATGCGGCACGGACTACGGCACCAGAGACTGCCGACCAGTCGGATACATCGGGACAAACCGCACCTGACATCGTCGTCACCGCGCAGTTCCGTGCGCAAAAGCTCCAGGACGCGCCGCTCGCCGTTACAGCGCTTACCGGAGCGATGCTCGAGGCGCGCGGCCAGACGAGCATTGCCGATGTCGGCAATACGGCGCCGAACGTTACCTTGCGTCAGGCGCCCGCAACCTATGGTCCTGCCGTGGTCGCCTATATCCGCGGCGTCGGCCAGCGCGACACCAGCTTTGCGCTCGAGCCCGGTGTCGGTCTCTATATCGACGACGTCTATCTGCCGACCCTGCATGGCTCACTGCTCGACCTGATCGATCTGGATCGCGTCGAGATCCTGCGCGGCCCTCAGGGCACGCTTGCCGGCCAGAATTCCATCGGTGGCGCGATCAAGCTCTACTCGAAGAAGCCGGACGGCAAGGGCGGCGGCTATTTCCAGGCGACCTATGGCAGTTATAACCGGGTCGAGCTGCGCGGCGGCGCCAACTTCACGATCCTGCCGGATCTGTACGCACGCATTTCGGGCACGGCTGTCCACAAGGATGGCTATGTCACGCGCTACGACTTCGCCTGCGCCCATCCGGGCACTGCGATCCCGTCATCGCTGACCAATTCCCAGTCGTGCAAGCTGGGCACCGAAGGCGGCAAGGCCTATGTCGCCGGGCGCCTCGCGCTGCGCTACGAACCCAGCGACGGCGTGACCCTCGATGTGGTCGCCGATATGACGCAGGATGACAGTGAGGCGGGTCCGACCACCTTGCTTTATGTGGGGCAGAACGCCGTACCGGGTGCGACGAACACTGGATCGGCAACCACAGGAGCGTCCGCTCCCGCCTATACGCTGAACGGCGTGCGGTATGGCACGTCGACCGGATCACAATTCATCAGCTATTCGCCCTATGGCAGTTATGCGCAGGACAGTTTCAGCTCAAGCCCTTATACAAGCTACGAAAATTATACCGAGCTCGCGCCGCGCGACGGATCCGCCGCATGGTCGGCTCCGATCAAATCGGCGATCGATACCTGGGGCGTATCGGGGAACCTGAAGGTCGATCTGTCGCCCGATTTCAGCGTCACCTCGATTACCGCGTACCGCAAGTTCAGCGGCGTCTATTCTTCGGGAGACGGGACGCCCTTCTCGCCGACGCTGCAGGCAAGCGAGATCTTCAATCGCCAGTTCAGCCAGGAGCTCAGGCTCAATGGCAAGCTGGGCCCGTCGTTCAATTTCACGGTCGGCGGCTATTATCTGCATAAGCGCAGCCAGAACATCACGCGTGTTACGCTGCCTACGCTTAACTTCATCGAAAATAACCAGATTCCGGCGACCACAAAGGCCGTGTTCGCCAATGTCGATTGGGAGGTTGCCAAGGACCTTCATCTGATCGGCGGCATCCGGTACACCGACATGACGAAGAGCTTCATCTATGGCCGCAAGGGGATTCCCGGATCCTCGACCGGCGGCGCGACACCAGCGTCGATCGCTGCGCTTGACGGCCTGGTGGGGACATTCAAAGGCGATCGCGTCGACTGGCGAGCCGTGATCCAATATCGCTGGTCGGATCAGCTCATGACCTATGGCCAGATCTCAACCGGGTTCAAGAGCGGTGGCGTCAATCCTCGGCCTTTCTTTCCCGCGCAGGCCCTCGCTTTCGGCCCCGAGAAGCTGACTGAGCTTGAATACGGCTTCAAAAGCGATCTTTTCGACCGTCACGTACGCCTGAACGTCAGCGCGTTCCTTAACAAGTACGATGACATCCTGGTCACGGTCGCGAGCTGCCCGCTGCCGGGGGTGCCGGCGGCACCCTGTGCGCTTCCGCTCAACGCCGGCAAGGCCGATGTGAAGGGCGCTGAGGCCGAATTGACGCTGCATCCCGCCAAGGGCTTCACGATCGATGCGTCGCTTGCTTATCTCAACTTCAAATATACCCGTATCTCAGCGATAGCGGCGACCTCGGGGATCGGCATTGAAGACAAGGGGCAATATATCTCGCCCTGGCAATGGAGCATCGGGGCTCAATATGATTTCGAGTTCGGCAGCGGCGCAAAGCTGACGCCCCGGATCGACATCAATCATCAGGATAGTTTCAATCGCAATGCGAACAATGTCGATGCTGCAACCGGCGGCAAGGACATTTTCGGCGAGGTGAAAGGGCGGACCCTGGTCAATGCGCGGCTCACCTTCCGCACGGCCGACAATGATTGGGAATTCGCGCTCGAGGGCCGCAACCTGACTGACAAGGTCTATTATTCCGACGTCTTCGACAATCGCGGGTCCACCAACTCGGTCCAGGGTTCGCCCGGCGAACCCCGGACCTGGGCCGTCACCGTCAAACGGAAATTCTGATCCGGGGGGAGGGGCCGGAGGCGGCGTAGCACCGCCTCCGGCCTTTCGGGCCAATCTGAATCCAGTGGAGTTCCCAATGATCACTCAACTCAATCCTATCACAAGCGCCGTTCCTGCCGATCCGATCGTTGCCGGACTGCCGATGCCCGAATTTCGCCGGATCACTGTCGAGCCCATTTCGGGTGCGTGCGGGTGCGAAATCGGCGGCGTCGATCTGCGCGAACCGCTCGATGAGGAAACGCTCGCCGAGGTCATGAAGGCGTTCGAACATTTCCTGGTGATCCTGTTCCGCGACCAGAATCTGACGCCCGATCAGCACAAGGCCTTTTCGCGCTACTTCGGCGACATCACCGAGCTGCCTCAGGCCCCGACCTATGATGGCCATAGCGACATGCAGGAGGTGCGCCGCGAGGCGCATGAGCCCGAAAATGTGGTGCCCTCGTTCGAACATTTTCACACCGACAGCCCGTTCCTGATCCGCCCGCCCAAATGCATCGTGATGCGGGCTCTCGAAGTTCCGAAATGGGGCGGCGATACGGCGTTTTCGAACGCCTATCTCGTCTATGAGAACATGTCCGACGGTTTGAAGACGCTGCTGGATGGCCTGCAGGTCGTCTATTCGGGCAAGGACATCTGGGCGAAGAACGAAAAGCTCGCGCCGGACAAGCGGCTGCGGCTGCGCGAAAGCCATGATTTCACTGAGGATCAGCTCGAAAATATCCACCCGGCGGTGCGGCTGCACCCCGTCACCGGGCGCAAGGCCTTGTTCGCCACCAGCGCCTATTTCAAGCGGTTCGTCGGCTGGAGCGAGGAAGAGAGTCGCGCGCTGCTCGCCTATCTGCAGAGCCTGGCGCAGCACCTCCATTATCACTGCCGCGTGAAGTGGCAGAAGGACACGCTGATCGTGTGGGACAATCGCTTCACGCTCCACCGCGGCGTGCATGATTTCAAATATGAGCGGCGCCACCTGATCCGTACCACTGTCATGGGCGAGCGGCCCCTCGGCCCGACGGACGCGAAGACATCGTGAAGGTCGGTGCGGCGATTGCCGAAATTCTCGAAAGCGAGGGCGTGGACGTCATCTTCGGTTACCCGCGCAACGCCGTGCTCGAGCAGGCGGCGGCGCGGGGCATCCGCACCATCATCGTCCGCCAGGAACGCACTGGCGTACATATGGCCGATGCGCTCTCCCGGCTGACCCGCGGCAAGCGCATGGGCGTGTTCGCCATGCAACACGGGCCCGGCACTGAAAACGCCTATGGCGGCGTGGCCCAGGCCTATTCGGAAAGCGTGCCCGTGCTGGTATTGCCGCAGGGCTATGCCCGTCGGCTCGCGCATGTGCCGGACAATTACAACGCCAGCGTCTCGATGCGCGACATCACCAAGACCTGCGAACCGATCCTGCGCGCAGAGGATACGCCGGCGATCCTGCGCCGGGCATTTTCGGCGCTGCGCAATGGACGGCTGCGGCCGGCACTCGTGGAAATGCCCTGGGACGTGCTCGAGGAGGATGTCCCCGAGCCGATCAATTATACCCCGGTCGTCACGACGCGGTACGCGCCGGATCCAGAAGCGGTGGCGCGCGTGGCGGACCGGCTGGTCGCGGCGAAGCGGCTGGTGATCCATGCTGGCCAGGGCGTGCATTGGGCTGAAGCGTACAGCGAGCTGCGCACGCTCGCTGAGCTGCTCGCGGCGCCGGTTTCGACGACCCTCGAAGGGAAGAGCGCGTTCGACGAGACCCACCCGCTGGCGCTCGGTTCGGGTGGCGCGGCGATCCCGGGTCAGCTCCGTCATTTTCTCGACCATGCCGATCTCATTCTCGGCATCGGCTGCAGCTTTTCCGAAACCGCATTCGGCGTGGCGATGCCCGTGGGCGCCCAGATCGTTCACGCCACGCTTGACCCGGCCGATATCAACAAGGGCGTGCCTTGTATCGACGCGCTGATCGGCGATGCGAAGCTGACGCTGGCGATGCTGATCGAGGCGTGCCACGCCCGGCTGGCGTCGTCGCGCGATCCGGGTCCGGTGAACCGCGAGATCGCCGAGGTCGAGGCCAAATGGCTCGCCGAATGGCTCCCGCTGCTCGAAAGCGACGATGCGCCGCTCAGCCCCTTTCGCGTTCTGTGGGATTTGCAGCGCACCGTCGATGTCGCCAACACGATCATCACGCACGACGCCGGCAGCCCGCGCGACCAGCTGACGCCCTATTGGAAATCGACGGCGCCACTCAGCTATATCGGCTGGGGCAAGACCACCCAGCTCGGCTATGGCCTGGGGCTGGCGATGGGCGCCAAGGTCGCCTGTCCCGACAAATTGTGCATCAATGTGTGGGGTGATGCCGCGATCGGATTCACCGGCATGGACTTTGAAACGGCGGTTCGCGAGCGCTTGCCGATCCTCTCGATCCTGCTCAACAATTCGGCGATGGCGATTGAATTGCCGATCATGCCGGTCGCCACCGAACGTTTCCGCGCGACCGACATATCCGGCAATTATGCCGACTTCGCCCGCGCGCTGGGCGGATATGGCGAGCGGATCACCATGCCCGACCAGATCGTTCCCGCGATCCTGCGCGGCATCGCGGCGACTGAGGCGGGGCAGCCGGCCCTGCTGGAATTCATCACCGCGCAGGAGACGAGGGCTTCGCGGTTATGACGGGGGCGGGGGATGAAGGCCGCGGACGCTGGCCATGGTCGGCCACCTGGCCGTTGCTGGTCCTCACGCTCGTATCGGTGTTCAACTATCTCGATCGTTCGTTGCTGGGTCTGGCGCTTCCGGCGATCAAGCGCGAGCTTGGTACGTCGGATACCGTGCTGGGGCTGGTATCGGGGCTCGCGTTCATTCTCTTCTATTCGCTGCTCGGCATTCCGATCGCCTGGCTGGCCGATCGCGCGAACCGGCGCAACATCATCGCTGCAGGCCTCGCTTTCTGGAGCGTGATGACTGCGTGCACGGGCTTTATCGGCAGCATCGGTCAATTGGCGGTGGTGCGGCTGCTGATGGGGGCGGGCGAGGCCTGTGGCATGGCGCCTTCCAATTCGATCATCGCCGATCGGTTCACGCCCGAACGGCGGCCGCTGGCCATGGCATTTTTCGGCACCGCCGCGCCGCTCTCCTTCATCCTGTTCTTCCCGCTCGCCGGGTGGATCGCGCAAATCTATGGCTGGCGCGCGATGTTCATCGCGATGGGGCTTCCCGGCGTGCTGCTGTCGCTTTTGCTGATGCTGACGGTGCGGGAGCCCGAACGGACCACGCCCCCTCCGCAGCGCCTGCCGCTGATGCGTTCGCTGTTCGGCGATCTTGGCGCGCTCTTCTCGAACCGCTGCTTCGCGTGGATCTTTGCCGGCGTCACGTTGATGGGCGCCAATGTCTGGGCATCGGGGGCGTGGACGCCGACCTTTTTCGTGCGTGTCCATCATCTGGGCGTGAGCGAAGTCGCCAATATCGTCGGGCCGGCACGCGGGTTTATCGGCTTGTTCGGAATCCTGCTCGGCGGCACGCTGATCGATCGTCTTCCCAAGGAGCGCATTTTCTGGCGCATCGGCATTCCGGCGGTAGCCTGCCTGTTCGCGGGGCCAGCCGAGGCATTGTTCCTGCTTGGCAATTCGCACCTCGCCTGGGTCGGCGGCTTCGCGCTCAGCAGCTTCTTCACCCTGATCCATCAGGCGCCGATCTTCGCTGCCGTAGTAAACGTCGTCAGCGAGCGCCGTCGCGCATTGGGGATTTCGGTGGTGCTGCTCGGCGCCAGCCTGATCGGCAATGCCGCAGGGCCGACCGCGGTTGGCTTGCTCAACGATCTGCTTGCCCCGCGCTTTGGCGAGGAAGCGATTCGCTATTCGATGCTGATGATCTCCGTCACGCCAGTGCTGGCCGCGCTGTGCTTCTGGAGGGCGGCGACACTTTACGCCGCTGCTATAGGCGCTGGCCAGGAAGCTTCGCCGGCAGGGAACCTAGCCTGAAGATCGACCTGGTGGGTTTGATCGACGGCTGAACCAGGGGCGCATTTCCCGTCTAGAGTCGAATTCGACCAGCTTTGCCCGTCATGCCGGACTTGTTCCGGCATCCACGTTTCCGCAGGAGCCTCGCGGGGTATGTGTGCGGGACGGTGGACCCCGGAACAAGTCCGGGGTGACGGTTGATTTAACCTCGTCGAACTCGACTCTGAACCGTAACCGAGCTGAGCCGGATGATCTCCCCGAGACGCGCTTTTCCACCTTACGGATAGCGCGCGACAATATCTCTGGACCGCAATAAATATTACAAATAATAATGCTGCGTGACTCATGCGCCCGGCAGAAGGCGCGGTGTTGTCAAAGCTCGGGGGCGAATCGCCCGTGACCGTCAGGGGGAGAGCCCGAATGTCGATCCTATGTTCCTGCGCTGCCTTCATGGCCGGGCGCTCGGGCACCACGCCCCAGTCCTCGACAGATACGTCACACAAACGGCCATTTTCTCCCTCTAAAATGACATCGTTGTCAAATCGCGGCGGCGGGTTATGAAGTCGCAAATGGGTGACCTGCCGGGCTTTGATCTATCGCGCCCGCACGCCTGGCAATGATGCAGTTTTCAGCGCCGCTGCACGCCTGCGGCACCTCAGTTTTAAAGGATTATCCATGACTCCACGACGCCTTCTTCTCCTCGGCGCCGCGCTGACCGCGGTGCTCCCGGCGGCCGCCCATGCGGCCGATACTGTCGAACGCCACGGCAGCCTGGTGTCGATCGAGCCCTATGCGCCCAATATCGTCCATGTGACGATCTCGCTCGATCCCAAGGAGATCGACAAGGGCGCCGGTTACGGCGTCAGCGCGAAGCCGGATTCGGCCGGCTGGACACGTCGATCGGATGCATCGGGCGACAGCTTCGTATCGTCCTCGCTCAACGTGAAGGTCGCCGCTCAGCCCTGGCCGAACGCGCCAAGCCAGATGGAGCGCTATTTCGCGCCGTCGCTGCCGCCGGTCTCGATCACGATCGGAAGCGCCGATGGTCGTGAGATCACCCGGATGACCGGCTGGGAGATGTCGCCGCAGACGGTGAATAGCGAGAAGACGTTCCGCGTCGGCGCGAGCTTCTCCGACACGCCCGACACCCATTATTACGGGCTCGGCCAGAACCAGGAGGGCATTCTCGACCTCAGGGGCCGGACGATCGACTGCCAGCATTTTTATGATGCACCGGCGGGCGAGACCGTTTGCGTGCCCTTCCTGGTGACCAACAAGGGCTATGGCATAGTCTGGGACAATCCCGCGGCAACGACCGTTTCGCCCGGCCTGTACGATGGCACAAAATTCCAGTCGAAGACTGGCGAGCGGGTCTCCTTCTTCGTCATCACGGGCAAGACCACTGACGAGCTCTATGCCGGCTATGCCAAGCTCACCGGCCAGACGCCACTGCCGCCCAAGGCCGCTTTCGGGCTGATCCAGAGCAAGGCGCGGTACGAGAGCCAGAAGGAACTGATGTCGGTCGCCGAGGGCTATCGCTCGCGGGGCTATCCGCTCGACGTGATGGTGCTCGACTGGTTCTACTGGACGCGGATGGGGGAGATCGACATCGATCGTAAGTTCTTCCCTGATCCCAAGGGCATGAACGACCAGCTCAAGGGCATGGGAATGCGCTCGATCATCAGCGTGTGGCCCCGGTTCGAGCGCGAATCGCGCTACTACAATATGCTCGGCACAAAGGGCTGGCTGCTGCATGACGCCGAGGGCGCTGTGGTCGACGGGCTGCCCGTCCGCTCCGATCGCGCCGGCGCGCTGCTCGACAGCACTATCCCCGAGGCGCGGGATTGGTTCTGGGGCAAGATCCGCGACAATATCGCGAGCCAGGGCTTTGACTGGTTCTGGCTGGACGAGACTGAGCCGGACCTTGTGCCCGACGGCTTTTTATATTCGATCGGGTCGGGCGACCGTTACCACAACCTCTTCCCGTTGGTGCATACGAGCAGCGTGGCGGACGGATCGGCGCGCGACCGGCCGAACCTGCGCAACATGATCCTGTGCCGCGCTGCCTATCTGGGTGCGCAGCGCAACGGCTGCCTGTTCTGGTCGTCCGACGTCCAGGCGAGCTGGGAGGCGCTTACCCGGCAAATACCAACGGGGCTCGATTTCACCGCGAGCGGCCTTGCTTATTGGAGCAGCGATACCGGCGGCTGGCAGTGGCCGCATGGACCCAAGGCCTCCCGGCCATTGCTGGTGGATCCAGCGGGCGCGACCGCGATGGGGCAGGACTATACCGACTATCCCGAGCTGTTCGTGCGCTGGTTCCAGTACAACACCTTCACGCCTACGCTCCGTATTCACGGCAACCGCCCCGCGACGGCGGTTTGGGAATATGGCAAGGCAGCTGAGCCGCTCCTCGCGAGCTACCTCAAGCTGCGCTATGCGCTGATCCCCTATCTCTATTCGCAGGCACATCAGACCTACGAGACCGGCGCACCGTTCATGCGCGCGCTGTTCATGGACTTCCCGGATGATCCCAAGGTCGTCAACATCGGCGATCAATATATGTTCGGCCCGGCCTTCCTGGTCGCGCCGGTGACGACGCAGGGGCAGACCAGCCGCCCGGTCTATCTGCCGGCGGGCGCCGACTGGTATGATTACTGGACCAACCGACGCTATACCGGCGGCCAGACAGTCGAAGCCGCAGCGCCAATCGACCGCATCCCGCTGTTCGTCCGTGCCGGCTCGATCCTGCCGATGGGCGCACCGGTCAAAAGCACCGCCGAGAAGCAGCCGCTGGAAAGCATCCGGGTCTATCCGGGCCGCGACGGGCGCTTCACCCTCTATGACGACGATGGCACGACCAATGCCTATCGCAAGGGCGTGGGCACCAAGGCTGAACTGGTGTGGGACGACCGTGCCGGGAAGCTCACCAGCCGGTCAGCGCTGCCGAGCGGCCAGGATCCGGCGAAGCTGGTCCAGGTCATGAGCGAGCGTCCGCAATGAGTGAGAATCGGGAGAATCCTAAAGTGACCGAATTGACACGCCGCGGAATCGGCTTGGGACTTGGTGCGGCGACGCTCGGCGCAATGATCGGCGGAGGCGGCCCGGCGATTGCGGCACCACAGCGGGCGACTGGCGGCGTCGGCGACCTCGCCTTTCCGAAGGAGTTTCTGTGGGGCTGCGCCACCGCATCCTATCAGATCGAGGGCGCGGCCAATGAAGATGGCCGCGGACCGACCAACTGGGATGTCTTTTCCCACACGCCGGGGCGGGTGGCCAATGGCGATACCGGGGATGTCGCATGCGACAGCTACCACCGCTACGCCGAAGACACTCAGCTCCTCAAGGCGCTCGGCGTGCGCACCTATCGCATGTCGCTCGCCTGGTCGCGCATCTTTCCGGAAGGGAAGGGGCAGCCGAACCAGAAGGGCATCGACCACTACAGTCGGGTCGTCGACAATCTGCTCGAGAATGGGATCACGCCCTATATCACGATGTTCCACTGGGACTTGCCGCAGGCGCTCCCGGGCGGCTGGCAGTCGCGCGACACGGCCTATGCGTTCGCGAACTATGCGGGTTACGTCGCGTCGAAGCTGTCCGACCGCGTCCGCAATTTCATGACGGTCAACGAACTGCGCTGCTTCACGGATCTCAGCCATCTGCAGGGCATCCACGCACCGGGGCTCAAATTGCCGCCGGCAGAGGCAAATCAGGTCCGGCATCACGGCGTGCTGGCGCATGGCCTCGGCGTCCAGGCGATCCGCGCGCATGCGAAGGCCGGAACCCAGGTCGGCATCGCCGACAACGCGACCTTCTTCGTGCCCGTGATCGAAACCCCCGAGCATATCGAGGCGGCCAAGCGCGCCACGCGCGACGCCAATGCGATGTTCCTGACCGCGATCATGGAGGGCCGCTACATCGACAGCTATCTGGCGGGGGAGGGTGCCAACGCGCCCAAGGTCCAGGCCGGCGATATGAAGGCGATCGGCAGCCCGCTCGATTTCGTCGCGCTCAACGTCTATTCGCCGGTCTATGTTCGTGCGGACAGCTCGCCGCCCGGCTATGTCGCGCTTCCGCACCTCGCTTCCTCGCCGCGCATGGCGTCGCCCTGGCTCTATGTCGGCCCCGAGGTTCTCTACTGGGCGGTGCGCTGCGTCAGCGAACTATGGGGCCCCAAGGCAATCTACATCTCCGAGAATGGCTGCTCGGCTGACGATCCCATGGTCGACGGGCGGGTCGATGATGCCGACCGGATCATGTACCTGCGCAACTATATCACCCACCTGCAGCGGGCGGTGCGCGAAGGCTTCCCGGTGAACGGCTATTTCCTGTGGAGCCTGATGGACAATTTCGAATGGGCTGACGGCTATGGCAAACGCTTCGGCCTTCACCACGTCGATTTCGCGACGCAGAAGCGCACGCCCAAGCTCAGCGCCCATTGGTACCGCGAGCTCATCCGGCGCAACCAGCTGGTCTGACTCTGTCGCCTCTCGGCGGCTTCGCCGCATGTGCCGCGCTGCCTCGCGAGACAGCTGGTCACTGCGGCGAAGCCGTCGATTCGTGCTTTAGTCGGAGCGACCGTCCCCAGAGAAGGCCGGTCAGGGTCGCAGCCATGGTCAGGATCGCGGGTACCGCCAAGGCGATGTCGATCATGCTGCATCCGCCGATTACGGCCAGCCCAAGCCACATGCCGGAGAAAACCGGATCATGGTGTTCCCGGCGCCTGCTTCTGAGGATGGGGATGACCATCAGGCCCAAAGCGACGATCTGACTGGCCAAAAAGGGCCATCCCCCGGCAAGAAGCAGCTGGAGCAGATGGTTATGAGCGGCATTGATATAGGCGAAATTCAAGGCGTCCTCTCGCGACGAAAGAAAATGCAGGTTCATGTCGCTGAATGAGCCGAGGCCATATCCGTAGACGGGTTCCCGGGCGGCAAGGCGCCAATAATGCTGCCAGATCACCCATCGGTTTTCCGAACCTCCCGCCAGTCCTCCCATACGGCTGAGCGTCAGTCCGCCAAACAGGGCCAGCATCGCGAGGCACGCGCCCCCGATCGCCACCGGGCTTATCCATCTCGTGCCGGGAGCCGCCGCGCGATCGCGAAATGCCGCCAGGCCAAGCCATGCGAGGCCGAGCAGCGTCAACATCAACGTCGCCCTTGAACCGGTGATCAGACAGGCACCAAAGCCGACGGCAACGGCGACGACATTGAGGAGCAGCACCGACATCGCACCGGATCCGCGCGAGCCTCGCGATGTGTCGATCGATACCCATAATCGCGCAGCCGCCAGCAGCGCTATCACGCCAAAAATGCAGGCCGCCGCGTTTGCGTTCTGCAACGTGCCGGTGAAGCGGAAACGGTGAATATTCTTGTCCAGCCCCCAGATATGGACCGGATCGATCTCGCGGAGTACGAGGCCTGTCAGCGCGTTGACCGTGCCGAACACAATCAGCCAATCCACAGCGGTGCGCATCAGACCGCGCCGGTACCCTATCATCACGCCGGCGACCAGGGACGCGATAGTGCCGAGATAGCGACAGATATTTGCCAGCAGCAGATCGGGAACGAAGCGTACCGCCGGCCCCCATGGCAGAGACGTGCTCCAGCCAAGGCTGCCGGCAAATTCGGGCAGACAGGCCCAGCCCAGGCCGGCCAGCAGAACGAGGAGCGTCGGCGCGACTCCTTTCCAAAGCCGAGCCGCCGGCCAGAGCAGGACGAAGATCAACAGCGCTGAACCCAACTGAAGGAGCGCGGCAAGGGCGGCGAGCAACGCGCCGTTGGCGCCCAGGGCAGTGAGCTCGATCATCGGGACGGCCGCGAACACCATGCTCGCAAACAGCAGGCGGGATTCGCTTCTCACCGTGCCGGCACGCACCGGCTCGTTTTTCTCGCTCCGCGCCTCGAGCCTAACCGGCATCGGCTGCCAGGGGCGTCATCATGCGTCGCTGATATGCCGCGAAGGCGGGCGTCCCGATGAAGATCAGGTTGATATGTACCATGCCCGACTTGGACAAATTGCTGAGCCAAACGGCTTCCTCGATCACCCGATCACGAAGCTCTTCGTCGATTTGAGCCCAATGCGCGACCGCATAGCGTATCCGCCACTCGCCCTCGCCTTTCAGAAAGGGGCTTTCTCCATAGCTGCGCTTCAGCAACGCGCTGATCGCCGGATCCCCTCCGCCATTCCGCACGCCATTGAGATACGCTTGGACCAGGGTCGCCTGTGCAAAACCCGGCCGCTGCGTGGTCGCGACGGTCAGCAGCGCTTCCGCCCTGTCCAGCAGCGCCCCGCGGTTCGCCAGGGGTGCCGC
>Ga0307508_10002055_pt1 | contig 21729 bp, 20 predicted proteins | sample 9_EM_MG_FD_203089 | JGI IMG/M metagenome (GOLD analysis project Ga0307508, IMG submission 203089) | Populus trichocarpa ectomycorrhiza microbial communities from riparian zone in the Pacific Northwest, United States - 9_EM | ecosystem: Host-associated > Plants > Roots > Unclassified | place...
AAAAGGGAGCCTGCACCGTGCCGCTACACGCGGACTGCGGCGGGGAAACGGACTGTACATAATACTCGTCATGATCTAGATAGGTCGCATACGAGTATAATGAATAAACAAAAAAAAAAAAAAAAAAGCTACGCCCGAAATCCAATAAAACAGCTAAAAACCAACTGAGCGGGAAAGCAATCATCAACAGCAATAGATCATCAAAACCAATACTTAACCGTGTCCCCGTCGGCCTCATTAGAACCTACGCAGTAAAACCCAGTGGGAGAAAAACTGCTAGGAAAGAGTACCGACGCGCTTGAACGCCAAAGCTTAACCCAAAAATTCAGCAGCTTCTTCGTAGACCCATATTCGAAACGAGACGCTGATGGCGTTCTGGCGCGAGTGCCTTCGTCGTAATATCGGCTAAGTTGTCATCGGTAGGAACGTAGTCAAATTTGACAATACCTTGAGCATGAAGCTCTATCATGGAATCGAATATCGATGTGCTTCGTCTTTGCGCTCGAGACTCCGGAGCGGATGTTCTTCCCTGGAAGCGAAGTGTCCAATCAGCTCTTACGGTAGTCGATGCGTTCGAGATTGTCACCGGAGGCGAGCAACAGCCACCAGCGGCAAACAGTGCGACAGCGAAAGCAGCGACTGATAGCTATCGCAAACGACGCGCGTTAGCTGCACACCTTCTGAAGCGCGCGTGCATGCCAAACGTCCAAATCCACGTTCGCGGCCTTCCAAGCCCAACTGCACGGAAACAACGAAGCGATAACGGATGGATTACTTAAAACTCGTATTTACGACACCATTCCGTCAGAATTCAAAAGCCTAGTCACCATCCTACGAGGGACACCAGATATTACCATCGAAACGATAATCGCTAGACTTTCTCTTGATGAAGAAGAACGTCGGAACAAATCGTCTAGTGGGGGAGTAGCATTATGTACGCAGGGAAGCAATTTAGGCTGTGGACGGGGACACGGCTATGCATTGGTTTTGATGATCTATTGCTGTTGATTGCTTTCCCGTTCAGTTGGGTTTTCTCTGGTTTATTGGATGTCGGGTGCAGCGCGAACGCAAAAAGGGGGGAAGTGTTGCAGAATGTCTTCTGTATGCTTAGTCAGTCTTCGTGACTACCACTGCTATAGATATAGGCAGTGGCATCACATCATCACATGGACAACCATCACATCTTCACATCACTCCCATTGACAAGGCTCCGTGCAGTTGGGCTTGGTAGGTTTGTAACCTTGCAATGTAGTCGCCGACTTTCTCTCCTGATTGTGGACGGGTATTGAGAAATCTGGTGAGAATGGTCGCCCTTCCAGTTTGAGAGGCAGTGAAGTCAAGCTGTCTGAGTAGGTATCCCAGATTTCTTTGGGGTCGACAAGGCCGCGAACGTGGATTTGGACGTTTGGCATGCACGCGCGCTTCAGAAGGTGTGCAGCTAACGCGCGTCGTTTGCGATAGCTATCAGTCGCTGCTTTCGCTGTCGCACTGTTTGCCGCTGGTGGCTGTTGCTCGCCTCCCGTGACAATCTCGAACGCATCGACTACCGTAAGAGCTGATTGGACACTTAGCCAGTCTTCGTAATTGGTTCCGTAAAGCTTCTTGATAGCACCGTACTTCCATTGGTACCAAGTATCGTTGTCAAACTTGGATGACTGCATGGTGTACGACTTGGGTGGCAAATTGAGAAAAAGGTCGGAAAAGTTATTGAATTTGAGAAAATACCTTGAGTAGGAGGATAAGGAACTTCTTTTTGACTGGATTTTATATGGAGTTGCGACGAGGGCTCATAACCTGTCGATGGGAGTGACGTGAAGATGTGATGGTTGTCCATGTACGATGTGACGCCACGGCCTGTACACAGCAGTGGTAGTCACGAGGACCGACTAAGCATACAGAAGACATGCTACAACACCTAGGGCTCTTGGCGAGATGTGAGAACTACTAGCGTGCTACTGATCGCCTCAGCTGTAGTACATATAATCGCGACCCTTGCACACACTTGGCTGTGGCAACCAATGAGCGGGCAGCGGAAGCCGCTCGACGAGACTAGGCTGCAGTGTGAGGAGAAAGCGGGGGGGGGGGGGATACTTACTAATGACTTTGAATGTAGATTTGACATGCCCTCGATTACCACTCACTCTATATAATCTGAGAACTACATAACAACTAAATATTGGGCAAGCACACCTTTGCAGCAATATCGCCAGACCGCGGAGTAATCTACATTCAGAGACGACCACCCCTACTCTCCAACTCTTCATCATGAACCCAGCGGCAGTCGCAACCAATACGTAGCGATAACAAGCAACGGTCAGCCCGCCACTTCCACCAACATGGACACTAGCGGAGTCCCACAGAACCAACGGACCTACCAGGGTTGCACGCATGCTGAGTTCCGAGGAGGAGTGTTCAATGGCGCGATCACCTTTGTCTCCGGCGGGTAAGTAGGTACCTGAAATCTGGCGATGCGCGATTCGACAGGATCCTATGGTTGGCTAACGAGACCTTGCTGGTAGGCCTAAGAGTAAGCAACACCTCTCAGTCGGAAACACACTTAGCCTCCCAATATTCTCCTGCTCTGACTGACACTGTAGCTAGAGAGAACCGAGATCCTGGAATGGGTGTCCACGGTCCCGTACACAAATCACCACAAGCATATCAGTGATGACCGTCTAGGAGGGACAGGAGAGTGGATCTTGAAGAAGGGCAGGTACTGCGCATGGAGAGTATCGGCAGACTCGACGCTGTTGCTGTTACGGGGAATCCGTAAGTCTCCGCAATCATCAACCGGAAGGAGTGCTCTTCTGATCGGTTCGTCTAGCTGGAGCCGGCAAAACGTACATTGCGTCGCAGGTCATTGACTAGTTCCTTTCCAATCCAACAGCCGAATCCAAGTTAGCGTACTTCTACTGCAATCGAACCGAGGAGAGTCGCCGAGATCCCGAGAGCATTCTGCGCACGCTTATTCAGCAGCTTGCGCAGACTCCATCCGAATACAACCTCCTATCGCCGGTCCTCGATGTTTACAAGGACCGGGAGAAGGTGGGTCAACTCTCTTCGCGGTTAAGGAGTGCCAAGATCTCCTTGTTCAGCTCATAGCTGTATATCTTCAGACGACAATTTGCATTGACGCCCTCGACGAAGTCGATCACAAATTGCGGTTCGAATTACTGGATGCGCTCAAGCACGTGGTGGAAAGATCAAATAGTCTGGTCAAGATTTTCGCGACTACTCGAATGGACACCGATATCCTCATGCAGTTCGAGATGTTTCCCAAGATTGACTTGGAACCCGATGACAATGTCGACGATATCAAACGGTTTGTGAGGAAGAAGGTACAGACAATGATCGAACGGAACCGGCTGCTCCACGGCAATGTCCCAAATGCGCTCAAAGACGAAATATGCCAAGTTCTTTGTGAGCGATCCAAGGGAATGTAAGCTCGCCGGAACTACTGATAGACGAACGCCGCAGCTAACCGCTGGATGAAGGTTCCAACTTGCTGCTCTTCAGATTACCTTGCTCTGCAACATGGTCCATCCAGACGATGTAAGGGACAGCCTGAGGGTCCTTCCAGAAACCTTAAAAGACGCGTGCGGCGATATATACAACCGCATTCGGAAGCAGGGTCGCCGTGGTTCTCAACTAGCACTCAGCGCCTTTCGATGGGTCCAGTGCTCTTATGAACCATTGCGATCGGAAACGTTGTTCGATGTGGTCGCGGCCGAAGTCGGCGGCTCAGGGGAATTTTCACGCAAATGTACGTCTATAAGGTCGACGGATTTGTTGAAAGCCTGCCAAAACCTCCTCATTTTAGATGAACGCCTGAACGTTTTCCGGTTTGCCCACCTTTCGGTGGAAGAGTACTTGGAGACCCAGCTACTCAAGGTCGATTCTCATACCGAAATCGCCAAAATCTGCCTTTCACTGCTTTGTTCCCCGAGGTCTTGGGCGGGTTATGACATGGCTCTTTCAACACGAGAAGGACGTTACCATGACCGTCACCTATTACTCTACTCGGCAGTATTTTGGCCATGGCACCTGAATTGTTGCAGAGACAGCTGTCAAATCTTGTCATCCCTTTGGGAAGCTTTCGTACCAGAGGTTACATTCCAGCACTGGATCGTCTATCATTGCCAGCGTGTTCAAACCGCGCGTTCTAAAGACACTTTTTGGCTTAGATCAAGAGCTCTTCAGCGAGAGGGGAGGGACCGTCTGTCCACGGTCTGCATGTTTGGCTTAGGGCGAAAGCTTATCAGCATATCCAAATCCCAATTTGGATGGATGGCCCGTATAAAATTGACGTTCTACACCACGTTCATTTCCGAGCCTGTACAGAGAGGCCACGCAGACCGACTGCTACTCTGCGCGTCCACGTTTGGAGACCTGGATATTGCGCAGCATCTGCTTGACGCGGGTGTCGGGGTCTCGATGGCCGATGACCACGGGTGGACGCCGCTGCACAGAGCGGCGCAGAACGGGCACGAGGAGCTAGCCTGACTGCTCGTGGATCGAGGCGCCGAAGTCTCGGCGGCCGACCGCTACGGGTCAACGCCACTGCACGACGCGTTCAAGAACGGGCACGAGGCTCTGGCCTGGCTGCTCATAGATCGAGGCGCCGACATCTCAGCGGCCAACGGCTACAGCGGGACTCCGCTGCACAGAGCGGCCAAGAGCGGGCATGAGGCGCTGGCCCAGCTGCTCGTGGATCGAGGCGCTGACGTCTCAGCGGCCGACGGCTACGGGTGGCCGCCGCTGCACGTCGCGGCCGCGCACGGGCACGAAGCGCTAGCCCGGCTGCTCTTGGATCGAGGCGCTGACGTCTCGGCGGTAGACGGCTACGGACGGACGCCGCTGCACATCGCGGCCAACAACGGGCACGAGGCGCTGGCCCAGCTACTCGTGAATCGAGGCGCCGACGCCTCGGTGGTCGACGGCTACGGGCGTACGTCGCTGCACATTGCGGCCGAGAACAGGCACACGTCGCTGGCCCGGCTGCTCGCTGCCGCCACTGCCCCGCCCTTCTCCCGATAGCTTCGCTTCCTTTTTGTGGTGTAGTATTAATCATAGTCGACCTATCTGATGGAGGCCGAGTATCCAAGTACTTTATTTCGCTTTCTCTGTCTGCACGAAGCTTCAAGCCGACTAGCAGATGACGAGATTTGACGACATCGTAGCTTAGAACACGCCCGAGGGATGACATCCATCGCTACATATTATGTAGAAAGTACATATGTCGGCTTTAGGCACTAGTAACCGATTAACTATTTGATCAAAGATTATCTAGATACCTAAGCGCGTGATGCAAGTACAGCCACTGCACAGCCGCTAGCAAATGTAACTCACCAGCCCCGTGATTTTATGTGTGCCAAATATGAACCATAATCACTCCGATGGATTTTTTGCTATGCCCAAGTAGGCATGCACCCCGCAATATTCGCACCGGCGTGAGAGGCGTCCATCCGGTCGGCTTCTAGCGGTCAGAACACACAATCATCGATCGCACCGAACCAATGCCCAGCTTTACCTTCGAGGCTGCGGTCCGCTCCAGAAATACAGCCGCCACTAGATGTTCATCCCGGAATCTGAATCCAGAGCGCTCAAACGAAACCTAGGGGTCTAGCCTGGTTCGCCATTTGCCGTGACGGCAGCGCCCAAAGGTTACGGGACACAATCTCATACCCGTTCCAGGCAGCTTGCCAAACGTCTTTGACGGAATGCAGCCGCATTCTCATTCGAAAGTCAGCGCTCTTCAACCAGTGCTCAGCGCCTTGCGGTGGATCCAATGTTCTGACTAACCATCACAATCCAACGCCATGCTTGATGCAATTATGGTTGAATTTGGCGACTTGGCTGCATCTGCTCACAGTACAGTACAGGGAACGGCTTGTCGAAAGAATGCGAAATTTCGTCATCTTGGACGAAGGCCCGAACGTTTTCCGATTTGCACACAATCCTGCGGATGCATATTTGGAGACGAACCCGGACGAAGTCGGTTCTCACGCGGGCTACCTGTGGGCTTTTGGGACCGCCCAGTCCGAGCCGGGCTTTCCGACGACCAAATCCGGCCAGCTTCGGGCTGGGGGCTGTCAGTTTGTCGGCTACCCGGTCTTCAAGGTGGCCGTAGTCAAGGAGAAGACCGTACTCTACGGCGAATACGGCTGCCGGTCAAATCAGAACAACGGCCAACCTATCTTCAGACGAAGAGGGTCACTGCTTCTGACAAACGGGGGTCGAAGTTGGCCTCGCGATACAGCGACGACCGACGAAAGGTCGATGAGATCGCCAAGAGCGGGCGAGCTCCATCCAACACCGGCCCAGGCTCCCAAGGCGACGCTCTCGAGGGGGGCCAAGTACTGCTCTCATACACTATCCCCGTCTTTAAGAAGCATTCTGAGAGAGAGGTCCGCCATGAGAATTCCCACCGCGGATCGGAGGAGGACGAAGCTGTTCGGTGCTATGGGTGCCCGCTGGTGCGAAGCTAGAATGTCTCGGAGACCAGATCGTTCTGCGACATGTGCACTATAAGAATCTTTAAGGGCCCTTATATGTGTGGTTGTTGTGGTCGTCAATTCTGCCGCGGGCGCATTCAGGCCGCAGGAGATGGTGATGTTGGCATTCACGTCAACATATGAGCCATCCTTCCACCTAGTTTGCATGGCCGGCGCCAACGAATAAGATATCCCTCGTATCCCTCGTTTTCTTGAGCTCTGTTGACACCAGCGCAGTTTTAGCCTCCCGACCGAAGGCTACGAAGATTGATGTTCAGTCGTCTCATCGACATCAATCTCACTGGAACGTTCATCCTAGTCTCAGCCGTTGGGAATCGCATGGGAAGGGTGATCTCCCGACACACTAGTCTCCATCGGTTTGGATTGTGAGGTGAGTGGCGGAGATGGGAACGGGCGGTGGTTATTGAAGTGCAAAAGAAAAAGAAATGTTGGAATATAGGGATTGATAGAGACGAAGATAGTGAACTGATTGATTGATACAACGTCGAAGGAAAAACATTCTCTCTATATACAACGCGCCTGAGGGACTCGCCAAGGGGAAAGGACGGAAGACTGTCTCCCGAGCCGGTGCTCGGAGACTAAGGCTGCTGTCATCTCCGGACATGTTGCCTCTGGTCCGTCATCTCCGGACGCCGTCTCCGGTCCGTCATCTCCGGACGCCCATTATTCTGACAAGAAAAACATTGCAGCCAGAAATAAAGTGCCAGCAGTAGCACAGTAGCAGGCCTGTGGAGAGAACGAACGACTAAGGTAAAGGAGGTTGTGCGCACACTACAACCCCGCTGCAGCGGTTCCGAATTCCGTGCGCCAACAACCCTCCCATCCTCTCAATTGGATGTAATAGTTTTTCCTCTGTGAATCACAGGTATGGGATACTCGATCCACCATTAGAGGGCCAGCGTGCGGTCAGTAGCCTATGTAGTACGTGATTTAGCTAGCTGTGATGACGCAATAGTTTTTTGTCACTCGATATATTGCGCCTCTCGTATTTAATTCTATAGTTTTTGATACGGTGATATTTGCCTGCCGCGAGTCATAGATGGTACACTAGCTCTTTCTCCCCTTCCTCACCTGGGGGTTTTACCGACAGCATTCTCTGTATTCCGACACCAATAACAACCATACTAATCAGCCGCAATGCCGCCCTCAGACGCTAGAACCGCAGCGTACGCCTAGTCGCCCCACCGCTTTACTGCTCCTTGCTGATTTTTCCGTGCAGCCCTCGGAAGCTGAAGCCCTCCATGAGCGCGGAAGACCTGAAGTGTACGAGTGCGCTTATGCGGGACCTGGGTGAGCCCCCTAGCTCCCCCGTGATATAATTAACCACTGACGCTGCACCGCGCAGACGAATTTGTGGCCGCTCTCCCAGTGCCGGAGGTGCTCGGGTTCACACCCGTGATCATCGACGGCCAGAGAGAGGTCGAGCTTCCGGAGCCGGAATTGATACGGTTCACGTCCTCGATCGGTGCCGGTTTTCGGGTCCGCAGGCAGCGGGACAGTTGCGAGGTTACGGAGGCGGCGAAACTGGAGAGCGCAGAGGGGCAGCCCGCCCACGCGAAGAGGATTGTATCGACCCCTGAGAGTCAGGGTGCCTTGTCGACACCGAGGTCGCTCGCGGCGATAATGCGCCGCGTCATGTCACTCGATGAGGGCATGACCGAAGAACTGCGTGCCCGCTTCGCGGAGCTGTCCTACGTCGCCGAAATGGATGCTGAGAAGGAGGAGGGCGTGGAGACCGAGGCGGTGGATACGGCCGCCGCACCCGAGCCGCGGTACACTACGCAGAGGGCTGCTTCTAACAGCTGTAGGCTGACCGGCGGCCGATGAACTGCTTCAGCGTGTGGGCCATTACTCTGGAGTGTTTATCCGAACTGGTTCGCCTTCTGCCGCTTTGATATCCATAGAAACGAGCCCGATCGTGGTTAAACCCCCACAATACCGAAGTTTCCGCTTCGCCTCTGTCGGTAGTGGTTCCAGTGTCCGAGCCCTGTATCGTGCCTGCGAAACTCATTAATCATGATTCAACTGGTTGGCGATCACACAACATGCCAGGCATCTCGGTTGTTCTACAAGCCTAGGTGTTCCGGCCTTCCCTAACCACAGATCCCTAACATAATCGCTTTTTGGGCGAACGTCTACTAGCTGATGTTATCGGGGGAAGCGGAGCTTTGCGCTTTATCCCGAACCTGAATTTCTCGGGGGACCAATTATGACCGAAAGTGCTTGTAGCTATCTCCCGCGGGTTTTGCCGTACGCACAGTACCTGCTTTGTACCGTGCCGTAGCATGCACTACTGGTTGTTTGTCGGCAATTTCCTTCCGGCTTCAATAGAGGAAGTGGTGGTGCGTCGGCGAGGTCATGGTCGGGAGGGTTTTATTGATCTGATAAGATCTGATAAGATTATATGCTACGTAGATAGTGTTCGACATGAGGCTCGACCGACCTGGCCAACGGTTTCTGCTCAATCCCCTCCAGACTGTCATACAACGCTACACACGTACTTCCGCTCCGGGACTGCGATGGTATGCGCCGATGTCGGGAAGCGATCGGCAGCTGTCGCACTCCTCTACCAACGAGAGGAAACGCGCGAGATGAAGAGACCTCAAGGTCCGGGTGACTGCGGTGGGTGGCAAATCGATGAGCTCGGAGAGGGGCAGGAATCGGACAAGAGGTGAGCGCGGCGCTAGTAACCAATCACCGTACTCGCAGCCGTGGCTATGGCATTTGCAGCCCCGAGGATAGATGGACGAACAAATCCGTTCTTTGGACCAGCTTGGTTGCAACCGATCGCACGGGGCTGTATATAGCGAGGTAGCACCGCCCAGCCTTGGATGAGACAGAACAACAAGAAGTGCGTGATGCCAGTCGCTGATTGGTTCCCACACAACAGAGTCATATGAGCCCCCCGCCCCTTAAATTCGCAGCCTCGCACTGTAGATGCGCTGTCCGTCCGGAGCTTTCCGCTTCCAGACTAGAGTTGCCGTACATAAAGCGATGGAGGTAAGCAGGCAAGCGCGGTAATTCGAATTGGGGCCCCCACGTCCACACCCCGTGCCGTTCGGCTCCGACATCAGTCCCCTCCGCCGCGTTCCCCAACGAACGCAACGATGCGCCCCTCGATCCTGCTGCTTCCACCGCACGGCAGTGTGCGTGGCGACGACGGCTACGACTCGCGACCACGCAGCTTCGGTGTCGGCTTGAATGGAAACAGGAGAGGACCACCTCTGACTTCAACCTTGACGACAACGGCCGGCAATGCGCTCTCGCGTCCGCCGGTGAGGCCGTACACATACCACAGCATATGGCGCCGGAACGGGGCGCGGCTCCCGCTGCGGCCGTACACGTACCACAGCATATGGCGTCGTAACGGGGAGCGGCCGCCGTTGGCGACATCACGACGGAGAACCGACAGGCGCGGGTACGCACCATGGCCCGCGCCTCGGCCTCGCAGCATTGCTAGAGAGAACCGTCGCCTAGCGGCAATTCCTGCCGCACCAGACGACCCCGACCTTGTCCCCGCCGCCGACCCCAACAGCCCGCGTCCCCCAGCCCCTGCGGCACAGGAAGACGAGGGGGATCGCCAAGGCGCGCGAGATACTGGCGCAGAGGTTCCCGGCAACCCAGTACCGCAGCCTGGTACTTCTGCGGTTGGAGCGCCGGGCGAGGAGACGGAGCGCCAAGGGTCGTCGAACGTTAATACGGTAAGCCCAGGTAGCGTCCTACAGCCGGCTGCCACGGAAAATCCTCCGCCACGATCCTTGCCAGATGCCCGCGTCAGATCCCATGACTGTCGGATCTCAGAGCCGCTGGACAATTTTCATGTGAAATGGCTGCAAAAGGAGCTAGACCGTTGGGTGGACGAGGGGTGGATCACGAAGGAACAAAAGGAGAACCTGGGCGTGAATGTAGGCTTCAGTCAGTATTTTCCTTTCCCAGGCCAAAGCTAACCCCCCGGAGGCGGACTGACGATGACTGCTCTGCAGGTTCCTCGGTTCCGGGGATGCCATCCGATGAAGAGAGCGCGAGAGATATCCGGGATGCGTACCTTCTTCCGAAAGACGCCACTGTTCCCTCGCTGGTCGTGGAATGCGGCAGAGCGGATGAGGAGGCTGCGATGCTCGCCGACATGCGAAACTGGTTCAGAAAAGGAGATGGCAAGGTGAAGAAAGTCATTCTCATGGTCTGGGTCATGAAGCCGTCATGGGTCATTGGAGGTCGTATCGAGGTCTACGAATTTGACAATCAGAAATTTGAAGAGAAACTAGTTCAGGAGTGGGTACGGGATTCTGGACAGGAAAACATAACTGCAAGAGTAATTAGCGCTAACCATTTGGTCTGCAGGTCTTTTTGCCCGAGAGCCCACGATCACGATCACAATCGCTCCAGATGACTGTGGAAGAGCTTTTCGGGGCGAACGCAGCGGATACATCCCCGGAGGCCGGGGATGGCGCTACCGTCAGACTGTTTGGCGAAGACTACTGCGATGCTGCCGTCAACGTCATTAAGTCCTCGAACGTCCTGCGGATGCCAGGTCCCGATGAGCCTGTCTCCGACTTCCAGAGTCCTAAGCGGGCTATGAATAAGCAAACCTCCGACAATGCCCAAAAAGGCAGTCAAGATACCGAAAAGCTTCGTGGCGGTAGCCAGATTATAACGACGGATTCATTCAAAAAAATCGACAGTCGTGTTCGGAGCGATGACCACTCGAAGACGAAAAAAACAACCAGCAGCAGCACACAAGTCTTCAACATCCAATCGGATCGCCACAGGCCTCCGGAGCCCGCCGACCCAGCGAGCGCCCATAAGAAACAACCTACGCCCAAAAACTCCTCGAAAGGTGGCAAAGCCACTGGAGCCCCAGGCGCCGTTCGGGGAAACGGGTATATAGGTAGTCGCGGCTCGGGAAATGCTGGGCCACAAGAGGCCAATTCCAGAGACGCTGTCGGGGACAGTGGTACGGGCGTCCACTCTGCTGAGCCCGATTACCGGAGAGCCTCCAATGGGGATAACGGCGACAGTACCGGCCAGTCGAATCACCAACTTTCGGTGATCACTGAAGAGAAGGGCAGCCATGACGTGGGCCCTCCGGAGCAAGGTGGCCCAAACACATTCCCTATGGACCGCGGTCCGGACGACGCCTCAGTGGAACACGATGACCTACAAGGCGTTGATGGAATCGATGGCGAGAACACCGGAGAGGATGATTCCGCGAAAATTGAGAACGGCTCCGACGTGGGCTCTTCAGAACAAGGTGACCCAAACACATTCCCTATGGACCGCGGTCCGGACGACGCCTCAGTGGAACACGATGATCCACAAGGCGTTGATGGAATCGATGGCGAGAACACCGGAGAGGATCATTCCGCGAAAATCGAGGACGGTTCCGACGTCGGCTCTTCAGAACAAGGTGACCCAAACACATTCCCTATGGACCGCGGTCCGGACGACGCCTCAGTGGAACACGATGACTTGCAAGGCGTTGATGGAATCGATGGCCATTCCGCAAAAATTGAGAGTTCCTACGTGGGCTCACCTGAAAGAGGTGGTCCGAGCCCATCCACTGTGGGCTGCGGTCTGGATGGCGCCTCTGTGGAAGACGGTTCCCCCCAAGCCGTTGATGGAATTAATGGCGAGAACACCGAAGAGGATCATTCCGGGAAAATTGACTCCCCAGAAGACGATAATTCACATGGATCCAACGACGCAAATAACCGCCGGGAAGCCAATAGAACTGACGGAATTATCATTAACGACGGCCCCTCAGGGGGCGACATCTCATCTGTTCCCAGGGCGGATAGTACTACAGATATCGGCCTCTATCCGCAAGAACCGCTGGGAAGCCATCATGCCGTCGCCGAGAACGGTACTACGTACTTGTCTTCGCCGGATGGCAGTAGCTCAGTCGTCGACCACGCCGCCCACGACGATCCACCCACCGTCCCGGTCGTCGAGCCGGACACCAGTAAGGCCGTAGGTTCAAACGGCGCGACTCTACAAGTATGTTGGCCAGCAGCGGTAATGGTGATGCAGCTGACGTTAGTTATCTCAGGCTTCTTCATCCGACTCTGCAACCGTCACTCGGGCACCAATTACGAAGGACGACCCCGCGGACCAGACTGCTCCCCTCGCACGCACAGCGAGCCACGATACCGGCCTCGACCCGGCGATGCCCGTACGTGCACAAGCCGCTGTGAGCTGCAATTCGAGCGTCTACTTCTCGGGGCCGGATGCTGCAGAAATAGCCTTTGCAAGCCCAAGCGCGAGCGTCCACTCCGCCACAAAAGTTGCCCCAGACGCTGTCCCCCGTCCTACGAGCGGGTACCTCCCCGATCTAGACGTCCTAGCAGCGCCTCCGGAGGTCGAGCCCATGGTAGATGCGGCGCCAGATGACCACGGCGCGAACGCGGAGCCGTCGAAAGACGATTCCGTTGCCGACGAGCCCCTTCCGAACAGCGAGCTCCACGGCAGTTTACGGACCGCCAGCGAGATCGGGAGTGCGAGCGCCCACTCCCCACGGATCATGCGGAGTGCCTCGTTCCAGAACGACACGGTCGGGCAGGAAGGCAAGGATGGCGACGCGAACACCAACCTCTCAGAGCCCGGCACCGCAGCCGTCGACCCATCCAATACGATCCCCGCTAGCGGCAATGCGGCTAGCGGCGATGAAGCTTCCACACCACCCCCGAGCGTAAGTCGACCTCCAGCAGCAGCAGCAGAAGTATCGGCGGTGGATGCTAATACGCGTCGCCAATCGCAGGCTGGATGCTGCACCATGGCGAAGAATGGCTTTCGGAAGATAAAGATGGCTTTGGGCTGTGGATGGCTGTCACGTAAACCGCGAAACCGGGGGTGATAGCGACATGTTCTTTGTGTGATGGTGTACTGGCGGATAATGGACATTTATTTCTACACGGGGATGGAGGGGGATTTTAGATTCTTTTTTAATTGGTAACTACAGATTGATTTTCTACTATCTAGCGAACATGCACACATAATCTGCTTGTAGATTGCTTGGCGCCGGGCGGAGGAGAGCGGGGAAAGCGGGAACAGTAGAGAACTATGTAGTTAGATGGACGATGCCACCAAAGAACATTACGTGCGCCGACGCTGTATTTCAAGCCAGGCCCGCTAACTCCGCGCGGTGCATACGCCACATACCCCTCCCTCCTCAGAGTTTATCCCCTGCTCTTCCGCTCTATGCAGCAAGTGGGACTTGTTACTGTGGCTAGTACATAGGCAGGCATGAGAGTGAATTTTCGACTCGCGTATCGAAGCACTAAGGCGGGCGCGGGTAATGTAGCACGAGAGTAGTTAGCTCCCTGTAGTACACGAGCTGCATACAAAATGCAACACAAATTGCATAAATATCACTCGTTGAATAGGATACCATGCATTGCGTATCTTAACACCGCGATGCATATGTCTAGTCGTACAGTACTCTGACTAAAAGCAGTCTCAAATCACTTAAACTTCGCTAATGGAGTAAATCCCACTCTACATAAACACCCGTCCAGGACACTGAAGACAGCGGCAAGCGGACAGCGCACACGGTGAGCAGACAAACACAAAAGGGTAGAAATGAGAAGTCACAGGAGCAGTCCGGAGAGGACAGGAAAGAAGAGACGCTTCTATGGGCTAGAATAAAACTCGACAAAACAGACAAATTGTTGCGTAGGGAAGAAAAGAGGAAGAGATGTGGACGATGGCTCCTTATAAGTGGTGTTCATTCCCGACGTCCCATCTACATCCCGCATCCTACATGTCTTCGCAATGTTCTACCTAGGTCGCATGCGAAAAATGGCCAAACATAAAAAGTAAAAAAAATAAAAAAGCTACGGTACTAGACTATGTACGATGATGTCAAATTTCGTTATTCGCTATGATATAAAGCCGACCTGAAACCTCTTGAAAACAGAGGAAAGTGAAAGAAAGTACTGGAATACTCGAGCTGCATCGGAAAGGTTGGTTATGACGAATACTGCATCATAAAAAGTGAGCGGCACTACTAGGAGGAGGGCGGGGTAGTGGCGGCAGCTTTTTTTTTTGTTTATTCATTACTCGCATGCGACCTTTTGAGATCATGGCGAGATTATGTACAGTCCGTTTCCTGTCCGCTGTCCGCGCGGTGGCGGCACGTTGCAAGCTCCCCTTTGCCCTCTGCCCAGGCCTGTCCCGAGACGGTGTCTCGCGCACCAAAGAAATGACAAAGGAGAAGAGAAAGGAAAAGAGAAGAGAGAGAGAAAAGACAAAAGAGACCGCTTAGCCCTCACCTGCGGTCGCCATGAAGTCAGGGGTGGGTAGGAACAACGGTGGTTCCTCCTGCACCTGGCTCCTTGGCCCCCGCCCCCTGCTCCTCCACCCACTCCCGCACCTCTAGCTCTGACACCGCGATCACAGCGTCGTCCTCTGCGGTAGTGGCGGCAGCGAGCAGCAGGGCCAGCGCCTCATACTGTTACTGTCCCGTCACCCCGCTTCGACCGGCCCCCTCCGCCCCCCCCCCGGTCGCGGCCGCCGAGTGCAGCGGTGTCACCCCGTCGTCGTCGGCCGTCGAAGGGTCGGCGCCTCGATCCAAGAGCAGCTGCGCCAGCGCCTCGTGACCGCCCGCAGCCGCAGCATGCAGCGGTGTCCACCCGATCCCGTCGGCCGTCGAGACGTTGGCGCCTCGATCCAAGAACAGCCGCAGCAGCGCCTCTTTCCCGATCGCGGCCGCAGCATGCAGCGGTGTCACCTCGTAACGGTCGGCCGTCGAGACATCGGCGACTCGATCCAAGAGCAGCCGCGCCAGCGCCTCGTGCCCTTTCGCGGCTGCAGCGTGCAGCGGTGTCCACCCGTCACCGTCAGCCGTCGAGACGTCGGCGCCTCGATCCAAAAGCAGCCGCGCCAGCGCCTCGTGCCCTTTCGCGGCTGCAGCGTGCAGCGGTGTCCACCCGTCACCGTCAGCCGTCGAGACGTCGGCGCCTCGATCCAAAAGCAGCCGCGCCAGCGCCTCGTGCCCTTTCGTGGCCGCAGCATGCAGCGGTGTCCGCCGGTTCAGGTCAGCCGTCGAGACGTCGGCGCCTCGATCCAAGAGCAGCCACGCCAGTTCCTCGTGCCCGCTCGCGGCTGCAACGCGTAGCGGCGTCCGCCCGTTCTTGTCGGCCGTTGAGAAGTCAGCGCCTCGATCCAAGAGTAGCCGTGCCAGCGCCTCGTGCCCGATCGCGGCCGCAGAGTGCAGTGGTGTCCGCCCGTCATCGTCGGCCACCGAGACGTCGAAACCTCGATCCAAAATCAGCCGCACCACCGCCTCGTGCCCGCTCGCAGCCGCAGCGTTCAGTGGTGTACACCCGTGATGGCCGTCCGTCGAGGCGTCGGCGCCACGATCCAAGAGCAGCCCCGCTAGCGCCTCGTGCCCACTCATGGCCGCAGCGTGCAGCGGTGTCCACCCGTCGTCGGCCGTCGAGACGTCGGCGCCTCGATCCAAGAGCAGCCGCGCCAGCGTCTCGTGTCCGTTCTCGACCGCAGCGCGCAGCGGTGTCCGCCCTTTGTTGTCGGCCGTGGAGACGTCGGCCCCCGCATCTAGCAGTTGCCGAGCAATTTCTAGGTCTCCGAACTTGGACGCGCAGAGTAGCAATCGGTTCACACGGTCCCTCTGTACAGTCTCGGAAATGAACGTGGTGGGGAACTTCAATTTTATATTTGCTGTCCATCCATATTGGGATTTGGATATGCTGACGAGCTTCCGCCCTAATCCGAACACGCACACTGTGGAAACACAATTTCTTTTTTCTCCCTGCAGCGCTTCTGATCTATGCCAAAAGGTGTCTCGAGGATACCGAGTTCGAACACGCTGGTGATGATAGTCGATCCAGCGCTGGAATGTAGCTTCAGATTGGAAAGTTTCCCAAAGGACATCCAAGATTTGACAACTGTCTTCGCAACGACTCAAGTGCAATGGCCAAAACACTGCCGAGTACTGTAAGAGGTGGCGGTCGTGGTAACGCCCTTCTTCTGTCTCGAGGGATATGTCATAATCTGTCCAAGACCTCAAAGAGCAAACCAGCGAAAGGCAGATTTTGGCGATTTCGGTATGAGAATCGACCTTGAGTAGCTCGGTCTCCAAGTACTCTTCCACCGAAAGGTGGGCAAACCGGAAAACGTTCAGGCGTTCGTCCAAAATGAGGAGGTTTTGGCAGGCTTTCAACAAATCCGTCGACCTTATAGACGTACATTTGCGTGAAAATTCCCCTGAGCTGTCGACTTCGGCCGCCACCGCATCGAGCAACGTTTCTGATCGCAATGGCTCGTAAGAGCACTGGACCCATCGGAAAGCGTTAAGTGCTAGTTGAGAACCACGGCGACCCTGCTTCCGAATGCGGTTGTATATTTCGCCGTACGCGTCTATTAAGGTTTCCGGAAGGACCTTCAGGCTGTCCCTTACATCGTCTGGATGAACCATGTCGCAGAGCAATGTAATATGAAGAGCAGCAAGTTGGAACCTTCATCCAGCTGTCAGCAGTGGCACGTAATTATCAGTGGTTCGGTGAGCTTACATTCCCTTGGATCGCTCACAAAGTACTTGGCATATTTCTTCTTTGAGCGCATTTGGGACATTGCCGTGGAGCAGCCGCTTCCGTTCGATCATCTCCTTTACCTTCTCCTCCACAAACCGGTTGATGTCATCGGCGTTGTCATCGGGTTCCAACTCAATCCTGGGATACATCTCGAACTGCATGAGGATATCGGTGTCCATTCGAGTAGTCGCGAAAATCTTGACCAGACTATTTGATCTTTCCACGACGTTCTTGAGCGCCTCCAGTAATTCGAACCGCAATTTGTGATCGACTTCGTCGAGGGCGTCGATGCAAATTGTCGTTTGAGGATATACACCCATGAGCCGAACAAGGAGATCCTGGCATTCCTTAAGGGTCAGCTTTGAAGAGAGCTGCCCCACCTTCTCCCTGTCCTTGTACACATCGAGGACTGGCATGAGGAGCTTGTCTTCGCATGCAGTCTGCGCAAACTGCTGAACAAGTGTGCGCAGAATGCTCTCTGGATCTCGGCGACTTTCCTCGGCTCGATTGCAGTAGAAGTACGCCAACTTGGATTCGGCTGTTGGATTGGAAAGGAACCGGTCAATGACCTGTGATGCAATGTACGTTTTGCCGGCTCCAGCTAGGCAAACTGGTCAGAAGAGCGCTTCTTTGGGTTGAGGATTACGGAGACCTACGGATTCCCCGCAACAGCAACAGCTTCGAGTCGGTTGATGCTCTCCAAGTGCGGTACTCCTCTTTCTTCAAGATCCACTCCCCTGTGCCTGCTAGACGATCATCACTGATGCGCTTGTGGTGATTTGTGTACGGGACCGTGGATATCCATTCCAGGATCTCGGTTCTCTCTAACTCCAGGGTCAGTCGGTGCCGGGAAATATTGGGGGGCTAAGCGTGTTTCCAATCGAGAGGCGCTGCTCACTCTTGGGACTGCCAGCGAGTTTTCGTCAGCGAACCGTAAGATCCTGTCAAATCGCTCTTCGTCGCATTTCGTGTACTTACTCGCCAGAAACGAAGGTGATCGCACCATGAAACACTCCTCTTAGCTCGTTATGCATGAAATCCCGGTAGCTCTGCCGGATCTCTGTGCTCTGACTAGTGCCCATGTTGGGCTGATCGTTGGGTGCTATCGGTCTGCGCTCCGGTTGCGACTGCCGCTGGGTTGATGAAGAGGAGTTGGAGAGTAGGGAAGTTTGTCCGACTGAAAGAAGCTTGGAGTGCCTAGATGTAGTCGGTATTGCTGCAAAAGGTCTGCGTGCTCGGTAACTGTTCAGTTTTCAGATAGAGTGCATGGTAGTGGAGTTTTCAAGTATCCCCAATCACCCCGCTTTCTCCTCACGCCCCGCCGCTGAGACAACGTGGAAGTTTCTTGGACGTGCGACGTGCATGCGGGCTATTCCTTCCGTTTCTGGTTGATAGACGGGCGCGAACCAGCACGTGTGCAGCAACCCAGCGGCAGCGGTGGTACCCGGCTCTCAATGGGGTCCCTGGAAACGAGAAGCCTGGTGAGTGGGCCAAGCTCGCGGCGGAGGAGCCAGACGCCCGTGGGGTCAGTTACACGGACCGACCAGGGGTGTGCGCGGTGCCGCTCGCCAGACCTCCTGCGCATTTCATCTTCGTAGGACAGGCCTGGGCGGAGGGCAAAGGGGTGCCCGCAACGCGCCGTCACCGCGCGGACAGCGGACGGGAAACGTGGATAAACAGTGCGCCGCAATAGTATGAATAAACAAAAACAAAAACAAAACCCTGCGGCAGAGGCGGTAACTACGGATGTAAGTAAGTACGCAACGCACAGGTCCGATAATAGAGCGCGAGGGAGCCGCATAATTCCACGGCGGGAGCTTTTTTTTTTTTTTTGTTTAATCATACTCGCACTGTGAGACTGGGACGTCCGGTCAAATGGAGTCACGGTAATATCGAACAAGTCAGGTTTTTCGACATGGGGTGCGCGCCGGCGTCCAACTATTATACAAGGATAAAATACCCCACATAACCGTCCTTCAGTATCGCCCACCGTTAGGGGATTCACAGCCAAGTGACCCAAGGGGTTCGGTTCGATACTGGAATCGCCCGATGGCTCGCGCGACGGGCCGCTCGAAGATCGTTCATAGCGCTTGCCCGGCGGCTGCCCGACGGCTTTCATATATCGCTTCGGCGGATGGATCGATACCCCGCGGCGACGGCTCGTTCGACCACTTGCGCGGGTCATCTGGGCGGATGGTTCGAGACGTGCACGACGGCTTGCCCGACGGCTTGCCTGACGACTCGCGTGTATCGCTTCGGCGGATGGTTCGGCGCGTGCCCGGCGGCGCTGATTGGCCGTTGATTGGCCGCTTGAAATGGGGTGGTCGTTGACTCGATGTCTTGGTGACAGGTCGATGGTCCGTTTGTCGTTCGTCGGTCATTGACCGCTCGTCGTTGATGATTGACAACCGCTCGCGGCGGGTCGTCGATAAGTATTCGGCTCGGCGGAGTCACGTGCTCCGGGGGTCCCCGCGCCGCGACGTGAAAACTCTTCGCCTTGGCATTAGCGTATCTATCACGGATAATCGCTCGATTGGATAGGACAGCAGTGCCTCCACGTACAATCCTCGTGATCGGGCGATGCGGCCGGGACGCTTGCGGGGTTGATTACGTTACTCGACCGGAGTCGGAGATAACGAACCTCAACCGTACCAGCTAATCCTTCTCAGCCGCGACGGCATCAATAATGTATCGCTCCGCCCCACATCTCTCCCATCAGACTGTCCCTGGGGTGCGGTCCTGTAGCGGCGCTAGCACCCTCCTGAACACGAGCCGGTACTTGGTCTGGGGCTATCCGGCGCTACAGGATTGGCTTGAAGTCAAGCCTCCGCCTCAGTATTCGGCACAGTCGTCCCTCATCTATGCACTGCGTCATAGATAGTCGTTGTGAGTTTCTCGGGGGATACGCTCACGCTTTCCTGCACTGGCAGAGCCCAGAGTTCATCACCATAATCGGGTGTCAATGACGAGGATGCGAGCGGTAGCATGATCCCTCGTGTCTCCCGACCACGGGGTGCAACAGCATCGGCTTGGGCTTCCGGGCCGTCTGCGACGATATAGTGATTCCCTACTCGTGGTGTTATTCCTTTGGGCCGAGCCTCTGGAAACAACCTCGCTCCCATTCCGCGATCTTGACTCGCAACTCCTTGCGTCCCAGTTTCCTTCCGATTGCTTGTCCTTATGATGACCACCAAGGTTGTCTTTCTCTGCGGGCGCTTTCCCGGTCTGTGCAGAGTGGTCGACCCGAGCCGAGCCCCGACGGTGTCGGTTGTCCGGTCTCGGTATTCCGTCCTAAGACCGTGTGACGAGTTTCCAATACCTTCCTGCCCGGTCCCTATCCGAATGTCCACCCCGAGGTATTTAAGGTGTGACACATGCAGCCTATCTAGACTATAGCGGCGTGCATTTTGTCCGGTTTCCCCGTCTGCTGTCCTCCGCCCAGGCCTGTCCCAAGATGATGAGATGCGCACCAAGGAAATTACAAAGGCAAAGAATCCGAGCGAGCGTGAGAGACAAAAGAAAGAAACAAAAGAAAGCGCAGGCCGCCCCCTAGTCCTCGTCTGCGGGTGCCATGAAAGAGGGCGTGGGCAGGAACAGTGGTAGCTCCTCGACACCCAACTCTCCCGTGGCATTCAGCTCCTCCGCCTTCTCCTTCCTCTCTTCTTCCCGCCCCCGGCGCTCCCGCGGCTGCCACTCCGACGCCCTACTCTCTGCGTCTTTCTCAGCCGGCACTCACCTTCCCACATCAACGGCGCCGAAAGTATTCCGTGTCGAATCGGCTCCGTCGGCGCTGGAAGCTTGCTGGGCCAGGTATCGGCATTGCCGAGAAGGCTCAGAATGCGAAGCCTGGAGATATGGCATCCCTTGCATACACCCATTCGGAGGAATGAGAAAAACACAAAGAACGAGAGTGTCTAGACGGGAGATGAGAGTGGAGTCAGTACTAGTAGCTCGAAAGCCAAAGTGGCTGAGACGACTAACTCCGCGGCGGCAAAGTGGAACCGTGTGTGAACCGTAGAAGCTATGGGAACGACGCTGTTCAAAGTGGCTGCTGTATCTTGTCATCGGCACCGGTCAGGACAAGAACGTTCTAGGCCTAGGCCCATGTCCACCTCGGCTTCGGCTAGTGCATACGTGAGTGAATTTCCATTCCCGAGGACAAAGAGTATGGACTTCGGTTGTAACGGGACTGGATCTGGCTGGGCTTCCAGTAGAGGACGGAACACGGGGCGAGGAAACTGGCGGTCGGGTGGCGCGAGCGGCGAGTGGGGAGAACGGCCGGCGAGCGGCGAGGCTGTGGACGGACGAGATAGAGAGATTATGGATAAGAGCGAGGAGAAAGACCGGAAAGAAGAGACGCTTCTGTAGCTCGACAAGATAAGACCGGACGTAGGGAACGAAGGAAGACAAGGTCCAACGAACAAGACAAACAAGTTGTTGCGTGAGAAAAGAAAGGAAAGAAAGAAGAGAAAGAAAGGTGGGCGACGGCTCCTTATAAGGATATCCGTCATCCCCCCGCGAATGACATCCGTCTACTCCTGTGAAAGTTTGCCCGATCGCCGTTTTTCTGAGAGTCTTCACACGAGCAGAGAGAGGGAGAGAGAAAGAGATTTGGCGAGATGATTGTATCGTTGAAGTGTGTTGATCTTCTATTTCAATGCTAT